>JABLTO010208683.1_pt1 | contig 54911 bp, 47 predicted proteins | sample 7160091 | NCBI WGS metagenome assembly JABLTO01 (sample SAMN14651225, study PRJNA627086) | human gut metagenome | isolation source: feces | host: Homo sapiens
CTCTTCATCCGGCGATTGAAAAGGTGGTTACCGAATATTTTGAACAGATTGGAGAGATGAATCTTTTGCCGGAGCAGTATCGGAAAGTGGGGGAGCCGGTGCCGCGGGAGATCATACAAAAGAAAATTGAGGATAACATCAAAATCATTGATCAATATTGGACAAAAGATTTGGACACTGATTATCGTACAAAAGAAGATATGAAGACGGAATTGAAGCGCCTTTTTGAAAATCAGCAATTAGGATATAACAAAATACAGGATGCAACATGCGGTGTGAAAAAGGTATCCGGCATTAAAAAAACTTCTCCCAACGGAGCAACTGCAACAGTAGAATTTTTTCTTTCATTGGAATTACAGCAAAACGCAGAGTTTTATAATGGTACGTGGTGGCTGAATACAGCAAATGATGGCTATGTATCCGAGAACGGTAGTGACACACAGCAGCTAGGTACTTACCAGACAACGATGACTTTGACATTAGAGGTAACCAGAGTGCGCGGAGAATGGAAAATTTCCTCAACAGGTGGCGGATATAGTTCGGGAAACACGACCTTTATTCCCGCTACCGACGACACCGCGACAGTGGAGTAATATTGAAAGAAAGGAAGGGAAACCAGAGAATGGAAGCAGTATTACAAATTAAGAATCTCACAAAATATTTCGGACATAAAAAGGTTGTGGACGGCGTTGATCTGGAGGCATACCGAGGAGAAGTTTTCGGATTCCTGGGACCGAACGGCGCCGGAAAAACCACGACGATTAAAATGATCATGAGTTTATTGCAGCGTGATGAGGGTGAGATTTATATCAATGGGTACAGCATTGATAAGAATTTTGAAAAGGCCATGGCTAAGGTTGGCGGGATCGTGGAAAATCCTGAGACTTATACCCATCTGACTGGTTTGGAAAATCTGCAGCAGTATGCCAGAATGAGGGATGGCGTTACGCGAGAAAGAATCGATGAAGTTGTCCGCATGGTAGGATTGGAAAATCGCATTCATGACAAGGTGAAGAAATATTCACTCGGTATGAAGCAGCGTTTGGGAGTTGCGCAGTCCATTATGCATCATCCGGATTTGCTGGTGCTAGATGAACCGACCAACGGGCTGGATCCGGCAGGAATCAAGGAACTGCGGGATATTTTAAAGCATCTGGCTCATGAAGAAAATATTTGCGTTATGGTGTCAAGTCACCTGCTTTCCGAAATGCAGCTGATGTGTGACCGCGTCGGTATTATTGTAAACGGGAAAATTATTGATGTCAAAGGGATTGACGATTTGGTAAGAGAGTCAGAGGGAAATCACTTTGTTTACCATATAAAAGTTCTGGAAAATTTGGAACAGGCAATGTCGCTGATTGATGATAAAGAAATTTCAGAGGTGAGTCAGGACACCTTTGCGGTAACGCTGGATGATGAGCGCGCAGTTGCGGATATTGTAACACGGCTGGTGCTGAATCAGGTAAAAGTACTGGGCGTCACGGCTATTAAGCGTAATCTGGAAGACATCTTTATCGAACTGACCGGCAGCGGAGGAGGTATGCAAATTGATTAAGTTTATGAATTTAGTGAAAAACGAATATATTAAGATTTTCAGGCGGGTCAGCACCTGGATATTGATTATTTTAGTGGCGCTGGCTGCAATCGGGTTCAATTCTATGTTGAAAATCGGTCAGGTTTACAGTGAGAGAAGCAGTGATTCTTATTACAGTGATCCGAAAAACGCCATTCAGGATATGAAAAATGAAATCAATTATCTGAAACAGGAAAAAGCGGACGGATACGAAATCGACATAGAACGCTGTAATTTTATGATTGACCATAAAATATCTTATCGCGACTGGCGTTATGATGATATTTCCACTCTGTTTGAAAAGAAAAAATCTTTGTTTTTGGCGAAGTCTGCGGGAGAAATTACGGATCAATATTCCGATGAAGAAAAACAAATTCAAAATCAGCTGGATATGCTAAGCAACAACAACTGGAAAGCCTATTATACTTTAAAGGTAAATACTGTTAAATCGGATACTATGCTGTCTGCTGAGGAAAAAGAAGCCCACGCGTATGCATACCGGTTTATGTTGGACAATGATATTTCTCCCGAATCAAATAACTGGCAGGTTTCTCTGGCAAACATTATTATGCAGAGAAAAATCGAATTGATTTCAATGGGAGCCGATCAGGAACTTTCCGATGAGCAGCTACAGGCAAAACAAGATCTGAAAGATGATATATTAATTGATGAATATCGTTTGAAAAACGATATTGCTTCAGCTCCCGAAAATACCGGTTTGAACAACCTGAATGAAATCAACTTTTGGAGTGTTTTGGGATTATCTACTTTAATGATCAACGTCATCAGTTTGGCGATTATTATTATTGCAGGAGCTTCCATTGCCAACGAGTTTTCTTCCGGAACCATTAAATTCCTGTTGATTAATCCGGTCAAGCGCTCAAAAATATTTCTCTCAAAATATGTCATGATTCTTACCTTGTCCGTTTTTCTGATACTGGGATTTTATGTTGTCAATGTATTGTGCGCCGGTATTCTGTTCGGCTTTGATTCTATTACGTCGCCTTATTTATATGCGGTGGACGGAGCAATTCATCAAATGCCCGGCTTATCGTTTGTTTTATGGAAGTATCTGTTGGGCAGCGTAAATTTGATTGTAATGGGAACTTTGGCGTTTGCTATCTCTTCTTTGCTGCGTAATGCCGCGCTGGCGATTGGTGTTTCGGTTTTTGCATTATTGGGCGGTAATATCATAATGTCTATTCTGGGCGGTATGCTGAAATTCGACTGGGCTAGATTTTTGATTTTCGCCAATGTCGATTTAAATGCGATCATTGAGGGAAATACCATGTTTCAAGGAATGACAGTGGGCTTTTCTCTTGCAGTAATCGCAGTGCATATGGTGGTATTTTTCCTGACCGCGTGGGACGGATTTATGCACCGGGAGAGTATCTAAATAATATTTGTAGAACCAATTAATAAAAACAGCGAGCAGTTCAATTTGAACTGCTCGCTGTTTCTTACCCGATAGCCTCTTATATTATGGGTGTTTTCAGAATGAATCTCAATTTTATTCTTCTAAGTCTTGTTTGATTGCATGCCGCGCGTCTTGTAATGATATTTGCGCTGTTTTCACGAAATAATAGATCATATTGCCGATGACGGTTATGATTATAAACGCCAAAAACCAACCACTCAATTGTCTTCCGACAGCGGAGCAGAGCAGAATGTAGCTGAACCCGATGACGAGAAGCAGTTTCATCGTGCATATCATCGTACGGGTTTTGAGAATCATCCGTTGTTTTCCTGCTTCCGATACGGCAACCGGTATATTCCAGATTTTAGGAAACAGGGATAAAACAGTGATTCCGATGAATAGAACAACCTGCACAATCGCTAAAGCAATTAACATATTTTTATTGCTCCATGCATCGGGCTGTCCGGCGCTGTTATAGTGTGAGGGAATTTTGTCGGCTATTTGCGGCCAATAAGAAATCAGCGCTGCCAAAGTAGCAATAATCACGATTGCCGAAAGAATTTCAGCAATTTTTTGCCATACGGTATAGGAGAGTTTTTTCATAATAAAACGGAATCCTTTCAACTTATGTAAACACTATTTAATATACTCCGAGTGTAATCGATTGTCAATTAAAATTCATAAATTGCATTTTTTTGTGAAAGCGGCAAACACTATCCTTAAAATATTGAAATGCTTATTGAAATTACGGAAGCGAGAGGAAATAAAATGATAGAGTCATTAATGTTTATAGGTAATGTTCTGCTGCGATCCATTATTTCGATCGTCGTTCTTTTTATATTAACCAAATTAATGGGGGCAAAACAAATTTCGCAGCTAACCTTTTTTGACTATGCTATCGGGATATCGATTGGTTCTATTGCTGCAGATATTGCCGCGGATATTGAATCCAGCTATTTGGACGCAGTAATCAGTATGGGAATTTATGCCGGTGTTGCAATTATTATTTCATATATCACAAAGAAGAGCATGAAGGCTAGGCGCTTATTGACCGGTACACCGACTATTTTAATCGACAAAGGGCATATATTAAAACAGAATTTGAGCAAATCTAAGTTTGATATCAATGAGTTACTGTGCGAATGCCGTGTTTCCGGATACTTTAATATTGCTGATTTGGAGTATGCTATCATGGAGCCGAACGGAAGAATCAGCTTTATTCCCAAAGCGGCAAAAAAACCGGTGACTGCCGAGGATTTAAATTTAACTCCGTCGCAGGAAAAATTGGTTGCCAATGTTATTATCGATGGCAATATTATGTCTAAAAACTTAAAAGCAATGGGAAAAAATGAAGATTGGCTGCTTCATCATTTAAAACAGCAGAACATCAAAAACAAAGATGATATTATTTTGGCAACGTTGGATGACGATAATAATCTTTCTGTTTATTTGGAAGGGCAAAAGCAGAAAAAACTGCAAATTATGGATTAGGGTATATTCTATAAAAGAAGCACTGTTATGTCAATGAGTGAACATGTATCCGTCGGAAAGAAGGATACGTGGCCTTAAAAATAGTGTTTGCGAAAGATATGAATAATTTGAATATTTTTCCTTTGCTTCATTCATATAAAGTTTACAATGAAGCCGGATATTCACAATAATTTATTGCAATTATTGTCTGCAAATGCTATGATACTAGTGTCAGCAGAGATTACACCCGGTTTTACAAATGAAATGGAGGAATGTTTTGTTGGAATGGCATCATATGTCACTGGATAAAATCAACAAAGATTTACAAACGGATTTTGCAAACGGATTGACATCAGAAAAAGTGTCTGCCAAAAGAGAGCAGTTCGGCTTGAATAAATTAGCCGGAAAAAAGAAAAAGACAATGTTGCAGCGCTTTTTGGAGCAGTTTAAGGATGCAATGGTGTTAATTCTTATTTTGGCTGCAGCTATTTCTTTTGTAGTAGCGTGGAACGGACATGAAAAAACCGAATTCCTGGAGCCGATTATTATTCTGTTTATCGTCATTGTCAATGCAATTATGGGTGTGGTGCAGGAAAGCAAGGCGGAAAAAGCTTTGGATGCGCTGCAAAACATGTCATCTCCCCATGCTAAAGTAATCAGAAACGGCAAGCTCGAAGTCGTTGAGTCTGCTGAAGTCGTTCCGGGCGATATCATTGTGTTTGAAGCCGGAGATTATATTCCTGCGGATGCCCGTTTGATAGAATCAGCAAGCCTAAAATGCGAAGAATCGGCTTTGACCGGAGAATCGGTTCCGTCCGAAAAAGATGCGCGTGCGGAAATTGCCGAAAATGCGCCGCTGGGGGATCGACTGAACATGATATTTACCGGCTGCTCGGTTTCATACGGACGCGGAAAAGCAGTTGTTACCGATACCGGTATGAATACGCAAATGGGTAAAATCGCCAAGTTGTTGGATTCTTCTTCAGATACCCAAACGCCGCTTCAGCTGAAATTAGCAAGATTGGGAAAATACTTAGGCATTTTTGCGATAGGCATTTGTTTGGTGATTTTTGTTATCGGTTGGCTTTCCGGAATGAAAGCATTGGAAATATTTATGATTGCGGTTTCTTTGGCAGTTTCCGCAATTCCTGAAGGGCTTCCGGCTATTGTTACCATTGTTTTGGCGCTGGGCGTGCAACGGATGGTAAAGAAGAACGCCATTATTCGTCGGCTTCCCGCCGTTGAAACATTAGGCAGTGCGTCGGTTATTTGTTCTGATAAGACCGGCACGCTGACACAGAATAAAATGACAGTGGTAAACGGATGGACAGAGGACACTTTACAGTCGGTTGATGAACATGTTCCGGACAACATCAAGACTTTATTGAAATTGGCGGCGTTGGCAAGCGACGGCTCGGTAGAAATTGTTGACGGTCGAGAAAAACACGTTGGCGATCCGACCGAAACCTCTATTATTCTGGCAGCCATGAAAAACGGAATGTCCAAGGAACAAATCAACGCGGAGTGCCCTCGTGTAGGAGAAATTCCTTTTGACTCAGACAGAAAATTGATGACGACTGTTAATATGATTGACGGCAAACCGGTTGCGATTGTCAAAGGTGCCTGCGATGTCATGTTCTCCCGCTGTGTTACCGGTGATCTGGAGCAAGCTCGCAAGATGAATGAAGAGATGGCAACACGTGCTTTGCGTGTACTCGCAGTCGGGTATAAGCAGCTCCAATCCGTACCCGAAACATTAACATCAGAGGAAATCGAAAACGGCTTAACCTTTGTGGGACTGATCGGCATGATTGATCCCCCTCGTGAAGAGGCCAAAGATGCGGTTGCCACCTGTATTATGGCAGGAATACGTCCGATTATGATTACAGGGGATCATATTGTCACGGCATCAGCCATTGCAAAAGAACTGGGTATTTTGCGAGAGGGCGATTTGGCAATGACTGGCACCGAGCTTTCTCAGATGAGTGACGAGGAATTTGCGGCAAATATCCGGAAATATTCGGTATATGCCCGCGTGTCCCCAGAAGACAAAATCCGCATTGTTAAGGCATGGCAGTCAGCTGGTGAAATTGTATCTATGACCGGAGACGGCGTCAATGACGCTCCTGCATTAAAACAGGCTGATATCGGCTGCGCAATGGGAATAACGGGAACCGATGTCGCCAAAGGCGCAGCTGATATGACGCTGACAGATGATAATTTCGCGACAATTGTTGAGGCTGTTCAAGAGGGACGCGGCATCTATGACAATATCAAAAAAGCAATTCAGTTCTTGCTTGGCACCAATATTGGCGAGGTCATCACCGTATTTATGGCAATGTTATTTTGGCAGGAATCTCCTCTGCTTGCCATGCATCTGTTGTGGATGAATTTGGTTACGGACGGTTTGCCGGCATTGGCAATGGGAGTAGAGCCGGTCGAAAGCGATATTATGACTCGCAAGCCAAAGCCGAAAAACGAAGGGCTATTTGCGGATGGTTTAGGCGTTCGAATTGTTTTGCAGGGTATTATGTTCGCAGCACTGACGTTGATCAGTTATTATGTCGGGAAAACTTATTTCGGCGGAATTTCTGCCGGACAAACCATGGCATTTTTGGTTTTATCCGCTTCACAATTGTTCCATGTACTGAACGTCAGAACCAAAAAATCCATTTTTGTTTCTCCCTTGCATAAAAATAAATACATGGTTGGAGCGCTCTGTATCTCTTTCTTGTTAATTGTATTGATTGCGTTTGTTCCGCCGATTGCTAAGATTTTCAAAATCGTTATGCTTCCTGCAAAAGCTTATTTACTCGCGTTAGGATTATCGATAGTACCAATTGTTGTCATCGAAATTGAAAAGTTGATACGACTTCTGCTCAGAAAGAAAAAATAAGGTGTAGTTCTGATAAAAAATCCCATCAAGAGTCCTCCAGACTTTTGATGGGATTTTTTTGAGAATAAACTTGACAAAATGAGAATATTGTATATAATGTATATATACAATATTATTGGAGGTCTTCTGTGAATATCATTATCAGCAATGCAAGCGGAAAACCAATTTATGATCAAATAAGGGATCAGCTTAAATCAAAAATAATATCTGGAGAATTAAAAGAGGGCGATGCATTGCCTTCTATGCGTCTGCTTGCCAAAGAATTGCGAATCAGTGTGATTACAACTAAGCGGGCATATGAGGAGTTGGAGCGGGAGGGTTTCATCATATCCGTTACAGGAAAGGGCAGCTTTGTGGCAAGCAAGAATACCGAGTTTATCCGAGAGGAACAGCTGAGAAAAATTGAGGATTATTTGCAGCGGGTGATTGAATTATCGGTCGGATGCGGATTGACACAGGAAGATTTGGTACAGATGTTATCTTTACTGTATGAAGAAAAATAAAAATACAAATAGCATAAGTATGAATTAAAAAAACATTTAGTATTAAAAGGAGACCAAATTTTGATGAAGAATGCACTTGAAATCCGGAATCTTTCCAAAGCATATACGGATTTTACGCTTGACAATATCAACCTCACACTGCCATCGGGCTGTATTATGGGATTTGTAGGCGAAAACGGAGCCGGCAAAAGCACAACAATCAAGTTGATTTTAGATTTGATTCATAGGGACGGCGGGGAGATCGCTGTTTTAGGGGAGGATCATATTTCTCAAAACAAAGAAATGAAAGAAAATATCGGCGTGGTAATGGATGAATGCAGTTTTCCGGATCATTTGACGGTCAACGATATAGAAACGATTATGAAATGCTGTTATCAGACCTGGGACAGCAGGACTTTTGCAAATTACCGCAACAGATTTGAATTGCCGCCGAAAAAAGCTGTGAAAGAATTATCCAGAGGCATGAAAATGAAGCTGTCGATTGCAGTGGCTTTATCCCATGACAGCAGGCTGCTTATTATGGACGAGGCGACCAGCGGATTGGACCCGGTGGTGCGTGATGAAATTCTTGATATTTTTCTTGAATTTATTCAAGATGAAGGACACAGCATTTTTATCTCGTCTCATATTATCAGTGATCTGGAAAAAATATGTGATTACATCACCCTAATTCATAAAGGAAAGATTATTTTCAGTGAAGCCAAGGATGATTTGCTGGATCGGTACGCTGTGATAAAATGTTCGGAGGAAGAATACCAGATGCTTGACCGGGCGGCAATTATCGGTATGAGAAAAAACCGTTTCGGAATAGAAGCTCTGGCGCTGAAGAAAAAAATACCCTCGACCGTTTTTAAGGATGCTGCAACGATTGAAGATATTATGCTCTATTATGTAAAAGGGGAAAAATGATGAAAGGATTACTTTTAAAGGATATTATTAATCTAAAACAACAGGGAAAGCTGTATATTTTCATTATTGCGATTTGGCTTGCAATTGCAATAGCCAGCCGTGACGGGAATTTTTTCGGCGGCGTGATGACCATGTTTACCATTTTGGTGCCGATTTCTGCCGCGGCATATGATGACAAAGCCAAATGGGACAGATTCGCTCTTACGATGCCGATATCCCGATGGGATTTGGTGCTTTCCAAGTATCTTTTAGCTTTGATCTGTTCGGTTGTAACAGCTTTTTTATCAGAAATCGTTATGGTGATTATTACCGGTGATATATTAAGCAGTTTATTGCAGTCAGCGGCATATGTCATGGCAGGAATGTTTTTGGTATCCCTGATTCTTCCGTTTATTTTTAAATTCGGAGTGGAAAAGGCAAGACTGATTATGATGGCTGTTGTGCTCATACCGACTGTCTTAATCACGGCAATCTCCGGTATGGATATTTCATTGCCGGAATGGAAGGAACCGGAAAAAATAGTATGGCTTTTTCCGGTAGCGGCTATCACGATTCTTATTGTCTCTGTTGCCGTTTCCAAGAAAATTTATGATAACAAAGAATTATAAATAATGTCAGGGGAACAAATCATAAATTTGATTTGTTCCCCTGACATTATTTATATGATTTCTTTTGACAGCCAAGTACCTCTGTGATAGAACCAGAGAGAAAGCAGCATGCTCAAGGTCCAACCGATACCGATTGCCCAGTAAACAGCACTATAACCTAACCATCCGGACAGCAGATAGGCAAGTATGACGCGTAAAACCAAATCAAAGAAAGTAGTAATCATAAATTGCTTCATCGCGCCTGCTCCGCGCATTACCGAGTCGGTAACCACTTTCAAGGCAACCATGATGTAAAAAGGCGTAACAACCCAAGTGAAGTGAAGCCCAACTTTGAGTACTTCCCCGGTAGCAGAGTCATCCATAAACAAAGAGAGGATTGGCTTCCCGAATCCAAATAGGATCGCAGAAATGATCACATAAAAGACGGCAACCATCCAGACAGCAGCACGATATCCGCCTTTCACACGTTCCGGTTTTCGGGCACCGATATTTTGTGCGGTATAACTGGAAAGAGCATTGGCAATTGTGGAAATGCTGGTTACGGTAAAGGTATTGATTTTGAAAGCCGCGGAAAAGCCGGCAATGACGGCAGGACCGAATCCGTTAATTAAATTTTGTACACAGAGCTGCCCCACCGATACAAAGGATTGCTGTAAAATACTTGGTATTGCAATTCGATACATCCTGAAAAGCATAGAAAGGTCAAAAATTTTATGCGGCTGATCCGTGTTGATGCGTTTTATACGAATCAACAGATAAATAATAGCGAATACCGAGGCAAGTCCCTGCGCGATAAAAGTAGCCCATCCTACACCTGCTACTCCCATCTTTAACACAATCACGAATACAAGATCCAAGACAATATTAAGCACAGAGGAAAAAATTAAAAAATACAGCGGCGTTCGGGAATCTCCTAATCCGGTCAGAATAGCAGTCGCTGCATTATACAGGAAAAGAAACAGCAACCCATATACATAGATACGGAGATATAATGCAGAGTCATCAAATATCTCGGCAGGGGTGTTGATCAGCCGGATCAGCGGATTGCAGATCAACAGTCCGATGCCGGTTATTACGGCGCTTAACGCAACAATCGAAATGATTGCAGTAGAGATCGCGGTTTTCATTTCACTGATCTCTTTGGCACCAAATAATTGGGAAACTACAACGGAGCAGCCTGTGCTGGAACCGGTCGCAAAGGCAAGAAAAATGATAGTAATAGGTGTTGATAAGCCCACTGCTGCCAGTGCATTCATACCGATGTATCTGCCGGCAACAACACTGTCTACGATGCTGTATAGTTGCTGAAAGACAACGCTCAGCAACATTGGTAAAGTAAAACTCAATAAAATTTTTGAGGGTGACCCTTGAGTCATATTCTTAATCATATATCCAACGGCTGCTGAACAGCCAAACCACCTTTCTGTCAGCTTATATGAGTGTTGTACATTGTTAAAGCGTTATTTGTTTTCCTCAATTCGCAAGGCAAGCTCATTGAGGTATATCCATCGTTCCATTTTTGCTTCCAGTTGTGTTTCTGTTTCTTCTTTTTGTTGCAATAATTTCTGCAATTTCTCAAAGTTACTGCTGTTTGCAGCAATGTCCGCTTCCAGTTTGGAAATGCTACTTTCCAAAGCAGCAATATCTTGTTCTATATTTTGGTACTCCCGTTGTTCGTGAAAAGAAAATTTCAGTTTTTTCGGTGATTTTTTTCGTTCCTCTTTGATTGTCTTGTCAGAATCGTTATCGCTTTTATCTGTTTGAGTCACTTCTTGTGAAGCAACTGTTTCATAATCGGTGTATCCGCCCAGATACTGTTTTATACCGTCAGGGGTAAAAGCAAATATTTTTTCTGCAATCTTATCCAGAAAATAGCGGTCATGGGAGACTGCAATAACCACGCCCGAAAAGGTGAGCAGATAATCTTCCAATATCATCAGCGTTTCAATATCCAAATCGTTCGTTGGTTCATCCAAAACCAGAACATTCGGCGCGCTCATTAACACCTGCAAAAGCTGAAGTCTGCGCCGCTCTCCGCCGGAAAGTCTGCCCACGGTATTCCACTGAAGTTCACCCGGGAACAAAAAACGTTCCAACATTTGAGAAGCGGTAAGAGTTCCGTCCGTTGTTTCGATGCTATCCGAAATATCTTTGATGGTGTCAATTACTCGCTTATTCGGATTTAACTCCTCGGCTTCCTGTGAAAACCAACCGATTTTTACGGTGTCTCCGATTACGACGGAGCCGCAGTCAGGAGGAATCTTTCCACAGATTATCTTAACCAATGTCGATTTTCCGCAGCCATTCGGTCCCACAATGCCCACGCGGTCATTTTTTAAAAACAGGTAACTGAAATGGTTGAATAATTGGTGGGTTCCATAGGACTTGGATACATCCTCGACTTCAATAATTTTTTTCCCTAAACGGGAAGATACGCTTGACAGATCTAATGCTGTCTGCGATTTTGGTGATTCCATGCTGCTTAGTTTTTCAAATTGTTCGATACGGGAACGGCTTTTCGTGCCTCGCGCCCGGGGACCACGCTGCATCCATTCCAGCTCTTTTTTCAGAAAGCTTTGGCGTTTTCGCTCGGAAGCGAGGATGCTTTCTTGGCGTTCTGACTTTAATTCCAAAAACTTAGAAAAATTGGCAGTATAAGAGTAAAGACTTCCGTTATCTAATTCCAGTATACGGTTTGTTACACGATCCAGAAAATATCGGTCATGAGTAACCATAAGCAGTCCGCCGCGGCGTTTTTGCAGAGTGATTTCCAACCATTTTACCATTTCGCTGTCAAGATGGTTCGTGGGTTCGTCCAGAATCAATAATTCAGATGGGCGAATTAAAGCGGCTGCAATGGCAACTTTTTTTCGCTGACCGCCGGATAAAGTACTGACATCACAATCAAAATCATGGATGCCAAGTTTTGTGAGAATTGTTTTCGCTTCATAAATTTTTGCCTCTTCCGCCGAGGAAATGTTTAAAAAGACTTGTTCTAAAATTGTTTTTCCGGGCTGAAATTCGGGGTTTTGCGGAAGATAGCTTATTTTTATGTTACCGGCTTTTATAATGCTGCCGCCGTCGGGGATTTCTGCTTGCGCGATTATTTTCAGCAAGGTGCTTTTTCCGGTGCCGTTTATACCGACCAAGCCGATTTTATCACCGTCGTTTACGGTGAAGGAAATTTGTTTTAATAATGGTTTTTCTCCGTAATTTTTATCAATATTTTCTGCGGATAATAAAATCAAAATACACACCTCTTTGCGTATCGTTTCTTCAAAACAAAAAACGCACTCAAATCCTGAGTGCGTTTTTATCATGGTGACCCGTACGAGAATCGAACTCGTGATACCGCCGTGAAAGGGCGGTGTCTTAACCGCTTGACCAACGGGCCGTAATGGTAGCGGTAAGTGGATTTGAACCGCTGACACTGCGGGTATGAACCGCATGCTCTAGCCAACTGAGCTATACCGCCATATTCATGTGACCCACCAAGATGGCGGAGCAATCACGGGATTGCTTAATTATTATATTACAAAATCAAATAAAAGTCAAACCTTTTTTTTAATATTTTTATATTTTGTGAAAACAATCTATTTAAATGAGATGAATGACAAAAAAATTATATACAACATACAGGCATGAGGCAAAATCAGAATTTATACGGATATCATTTAACGAAGCCAATCAATTTCCGGTAAGCCGTTTTCTTTTAAAAATTGATTCGTTTTTATAAAGTGACCGCACCCGAAAAAACCATTAAAAGCCGAAAGGGGACTCGGGTGGGCAGCGGTTAATACGAGATGTTTCGGATTGGTAATTAAGGCGCGCTTTGCTTTTGCGTTTGCGCCCCAGAGCAAAAACACGATTGGTGTTTCCCGTTTGTTCAGCAGGGTAATAACATGGTCGGTAAATTGTTCCCAGCCCATGCCTTTATGAGAGTTTGCCTGATTTGCTCGTACCGTTAAAACGGTATTGAGCAGCAGCACTCCTTGTTTTGCCCATCCGGTCAAATTGCCGTTTTTCTGCACAGCGGTATGATATTCGTCTCCGATTTCCTTGTATATATTCTGCAGTGAAGGCGGTGCGGGAACACCATCCTGTACCGAAAAGCTGAGCCCGTGAGCTTGTCCGGGATTATGATAAGGATCCTGCCCTAAAATCACAACCCGAACTTCCTGAAACGGTGTATATTTTAAGGCGTTAAAAATATCATACATAGAAGGGTAGACGGTAGTATGGCGGTATTCATATGCCAAAAATTTCCGCAATGCCAGATAATATTCCTTGTCAAATTCTCCCGCCAGAATTTTATCCCAGTCATTACCGATTTGTACCACTGTAATATTCCTCCCATTTTATTCGATACGAGTAAAATACTTGTCATAATACAATTTACTGTATTGCTGATAATCTGCCGTGTCTCCCTGATGCATCCGTTTGATGTAGTCATGTCTATTCAGAGACTCTTTATCGTAGTTTGTTCCGATAATATAAACCGCAATATTAGAGCAATGGTCGGAAATTCTTTCGAGGTTGGTCAGCGCTTCGAGAAACACTACGCCTGCATCAATGGTACAATGTCCGTTTTTCAACCGTTGGATATGTCGGAATTTCAAGGTATCCTCCATTGTGTCGATGGTTTCTTCTAAAGGTTCGATTTTTCTGGACAATTCTACGTCGTTGTTTTCAAAAGCGGTCAATGACATATCGATAATTTCCTGTACGGCATCGGTTATCGCGTACAATTCCCGCATCGCTTTTTCGGAAAAACAAACTTCTTTATCCCGAAGCATTTCAGCGCATTCTATCAAATTGATGGAATAATCGCCTACCCGTTCAAATTCCGAAACCACCCGCAGCAGATGGGTAACTTGCTTGCTTTCCTGATCGGTCAGCTCGCGGTCGGTCAATTTTACCAGGTAATTGTTTACCTTGTCCTCCATTTTGTCGATGGCATCCTCACGCTCCCTGATGCGCTCGGCAAGTTTGGCGTCATATTTAGAGAACAATTTGATCGTTTTTCCGAAATTGGACTTTGCCAACTTGCCCATATTGGCAACTACGATTTCACATTGCGCAACGGCTAAAGAAGGAGAAATCAAAAAACGCTCATCCAGTTTAGCCAGCGCAGTGGAGTCAATTCCCAAATCGTCTTCGGTTCCTTTTTTGCCGTCTCTGATTGTGAGTTCCGCCAATTTAGCAAGCAGTCCGGAAAAAGGAATTAATATTATTGTGACGATCACATTAAACAGTGTATGGAAATTTGCGATTCCGCCTTTGTTAATGGATTCGCTCCAAAAAGAGAATCCGATAAAGTGCTGAATTGCGTATACGCCGATCAGGAAGATTGTAGTGCCGATGATGTTAAAATACAAGTGAACGGAAGCGGCACGTTTCGCATTTTTGTTTGCACCGATACTGGATAGGATAGGGGTAATACAGGTTCCGATATTTTGTCCCATAATAATGGGGAATGCCGAAGAAAAAGTGATGGCGCCGGTAGAACTTAATGCCTGAAGAATACCAATAGAAGCGGAAGAACTTTGAATTAACGCAGTGACGCCTGCACCGACCAATACTCCCAGAATAGGGTTGCTTAAAGATTGGAACAGCTGTGCAAACTGTGGATTTTCGCCAAGCGGTCTGACAGCGGCTTCCATTGCCTGCATACCGGTGAACAGAATGCCGAATCCAATTAACATCTGACCGATATCTTTATATTTCGTTCTTTTAGATACCATAAAAAAAATAATACCGACAATAGCAACTAATGGCGCCAATGTTGTGGGTTTTAAGAATTTCATAAAGATATTTACGTTTTGGTTAGAATCCAGATCACCGAGACGAAGAATTTGGGCAGTGACGGTAGTACCGATATTAGCTCCCATAATAACGCCTACGGCGGGTTTTAATTTCAGTATTCCGGCGTTGACCAATCCCACCACAATAACCGTTGTGGCAGAGGAACTTTGGATCGCTGCAGTGACCAATGCACCGAGAAGAACGCTCATAAAAACATTTTTAGTGAGCTTTTCCAATGTCCTTTCCATCCTGCCGCCGGAGAGCTTTTCCAGCCCCGAGCCCAACATAGACATGCCGTATAAAAACAGGGCAAGACCGCCGGCTAAGCTGATGATCATAAAAATATCCATTTGACATCCTCCAAAACAATGCCGGAATATCCGACTATCTTTCTAAATTACCTCGCATAAAAGCGGCAAGTTAATAGGATATTAGCTTGCCGCCCGTTTTCTGCCATGTATATTTACATTATATCATTTTTTACATTCTATGTATATAGATTTTTCATTCTTTTTCGTTTTAAACATTTGAAAAATTTTCGGTTGAAAATCTGACGATTTTAGACAAAGTGCATGCGTTGATTTTATTATTCGACCGTCTTTTCCATCACATAGTCATTCATCACAAAGCCGTTTCCGATGTCGGCATCCTGTTCATAGACGCTAACAAATCCCATTTTTTGATAGGCAGCAACGGAATTGAGATTATGACGGTTACAGGTCAGCTGGATTTTTTCATATCCTTCTTTTTGACAAAGCTGCGTCAAAAAGTTGATGCCGATCCGCGCATATCCTTTGCCCCGGTGTTCTTTAAGCAAATAGATTTTACTTAAAAACAAGATGTTTTCACGCGGCTGAATACCGATGTATCCAATTTTTTTGCCGTTTGCTTCAAAGAAAAAATATCGGTAATTTTGATTTTGCAGCATGTCGGAAAGCGCGTGCTCAGACTGGAATTTATCCAGCATATAGGCAACCTGTGCTTCTCCGATGATGGGGGTAAAATGTTCGTGCCAGATAATGTCGGCAAGCCCGGCAAGCTCCGCAATCTGCTTTTTTCCTTTTACCGAGGTGATTTGAAGATTTTCCATATGTGATCCTTCCTTTTTATAGTTGTTTCTTATTCTCCGTATTTCAAATAAAACGTCGGTTTGCTTTTCAGCAAGCCGACGTTTTACAAGCCCGGATGAGATTATTGTTCAATCTTGTCATTACTCCAAGAATACATTTTACGAAGCTCTTTGCCGACCTTTTCAAGCTGATGCTCGCTCTTGATTCTTCTGGTTGCAATAAAGTTCGGACGACCGACTTTGTTCTCAGTGATCCAGTTGCGGGCAAAGGTACCGTCTTGGATTTCTTCCAGAACCTTCTTCATTTCTTTCTTTGTCTCTTCGGTAATGATTCTCTTGCCGACCTGATAATCGCCGTATTCAGCAGTATCAGAGATGGAATATCTCATTTTGCTGAAACCACCCTGGTAAATCAGGTCAACGATCAATTTCATTTCGTGGATGCACTCAAAATAAGCATTCTGCGGATCATAGCCGGCTTCCACCAATGTTTCAAAACCAGCTTGCATCAAAGCAGTTACGCCGCCGCAGAGAACAGCTTGTTCACCGAATAAGTCGGTTTCGGTTTCCTGACGGAAAGTGGTTTCCAAAACGCCTGCTCTGGAACCGCCGATACCCGCTGCATAAGCAAGCGCAATGTCCATTGCACGACCGCTTGCATCCTGGTATACGGCAGCAAGACAAGGAACGCCTTTGCCTTCTACATACTCAGAACGTACGGTATGACCCGGTCCTTTCGGAGCAACCATGATAACATCGACGCCGACCGGAGGTTTAATCTGCTCAAAGTGAATATTAAAGCCATGAGCAAAAGCAAGAACTTTGCCTTCAGTCATGTATTCTTTAATCTGAGCGTCATAGATGTCTTTTTGTTTTTCATCGGGAAGAAGAATCATCACGATGTCGGCAGCTTTTGCAGCCTCAGAAACAGTGGCTACTTTTAAGCCGGCAGCTTCTGCTTTTGGCCATGATTTGCTTCCTTCATAGAGGCCGACGATAACATCAACGCCGCTTTCGTGCAGGTTAAGCGCATGAGCGTGTCCCTGACTTCCGTAACCGATTACTGCAACGGTTTTGCCGTCCAGCAATCCTAAATTACAATCGCTTGCATAAAAAATCTTTGCCATTTTTATATCCTCCTAAAAAATTAATTATTATTTTTGACAGTGATAGAGTCGCTGCCTTTTTGGGTGGCAATGGTTCCGGTGCGGATGACTTCCCGCAGCCCGTAAGGACGAAGAAGCTCCAGCATGGTTTCGAGGCGTTCGGTGGTATCCGATACCTCTAAAGTCATTGTGGTTCTGGAAATATCGCAAATTTTTGCTTCCATGATTCGCACAATATTCATAATCTCTCCTCTTTCATTGGCACCGGCGGCAACTTTCACCAGCATTAACTCCCGGCTTATGGTGTCGGCAGGGGAGAGCGTTTTCAGCTTAATCACATCAATGAGCTTATTTAACTGTTTTTCAACCTGTTCCACGGTGTATTCGTTGCCGTCTACAATGATTGTGATACGAGAAACAGTAGGATCGTCGGTAACGCCGACCGCAAGACTGTCTATATTAAAGCTCCGGCGGGAAAAAAGACCGGATACACGGGAAAGAACACCGGGATGGTTTTCCACTAAAATAGAAATGGTATATTTCATAATTCGCTCCTTTCTAACCCTTACAATGAGGATTCATCGGGATCGACGATGCATTCCAGAAGATAAGGAGTGTGACAGGCAAGCATTTCATCAATCGCCGCATCTGCTTCGGAAAGGAAAGAAATGCTTCTGGCGGGAATACCATAGGCAGAGGCAAGCGTCGGAAAATCAGGACTCCCATCCAAGAACACAGCCGTTTGATTGTCCTGGTAACCTTTTGTCTGTAACTCCCTTACCATGCCGAGTCGACCGTTTTTCATGACGATGACTTTAATCGGAATATCGTGCTGGCAGAGGGTGGCAAGTTCCATAAACTGCATTTGGAAAGAACCGTCTCCGCAAACCGCAACCACTTCTTTTTCGGGATCAGCGAGCTTTGCTCCCATTGCGGCAGGCACCGAATATCCCATGGTGCCCATACCGCCTGAGGTTAGAAAACGCCCATGTTCGACCGAGAAAAAATTTGCGGACCAAATCTGATTCTGTCCGACATCGGCAACCAGAACAGCATCGGTCGGAAGCTTATCGGAAAGCAGCCGGATAAACGCTTTTGGGTTCACAGTCGCTTTCCGTTCTGAAAAGTCCGTGGATATGGCGGATTTCGTTTTTGTCAGGGAATCTACCCATGCAGTATGTTTGTTAGAAGCGATTTTATCGAGAATCTGTTGCAGAATCAGGTCGGCATCACCTACCAACGGGATCGTCGCTTCCATATTTTTGCCGATTTCGGCGGGATCAATATCAATATGTATAATCTTGGTGCGCTTTTCTAAAATGCCGGGTGTAGAGACGGCGCGATCGCCCACTCTGGCTCCGATCAGAATTAACAAGTCTGCATCCAGCAAAGCAGTATTCGCTACTTTTTTACCGTGCATCCCGATCATACCGAAATAAAGCGGATGATTTGCCGGAACCGCGCTAATTCCCATCATGGTAGAAACCATCGGAATATCGCATTTTTCTGCTAATGACAGCAGTTTGTTCTCTGCGTGGGAAGCAAAAACGCCGCCACCGATGCAAATTAAAGGTTTTTGTGCTTCCGAAACGGCGGCAACCACCTTTTTTATTTGAACTGGATGTCCTTTTGAACTGGGTTTATAGCTTCGAATATCTACCGACTTCGGATAATCAAAATCAATTTGCACCTTTTGAACATCCATCGGAATATCAATCAGCACCGGACCGGGTCTGCCGGATCCTGCAATATAAAAAGCCTCTTTGAAAATTCGCGGAATATCGGCTGCGTTTTTAACCAGGTAGCTATGCTTTACGAACGGTTCCGCAGAACCGGTGATGTCTGCCTCCTGAAACACATCCCGCCCCAAAAGGTCACTGTTCACCTGTCCGGTAATTACAACAAGCGGAATCGAATCCATATAAGCGGTGGCGATTGCCGTAATCAGATTGGTGGCACCGGGGCCCGAAGTGGCAATGCAGACTGCGGGTTTGCCGCTGATGCGGGCATACCCATTGGCAGCATGTCCGCCGTTTTGTTCCTGCCTGACTAAAATGTGACGAATGTTCGACGTCGTTAATGCGTCGTAAAAAGGACAAATTGCTGCGCCCGGATAACCAAAGACGGTCTTAATCCCCTCTTTTTCCAGACATTTTACCATTGCCATTGCAGCGGATATCATATGACCGCCTCCATCTCAAATATAATTACAACATGCAGCCCATCGTATCTAACCGACGATGTATTCTGCAATGCTTTCAGCAAAAAGGGACATCTCGTCGGAGAGGAACACCTTTTGGCATATATGAGAAAAAATCGCCGGAGATTGCCGGAACGGAGAAACCGTCAAAGCAAACACTTTAGCGATTTAATCTTGTAAATATTATACCTTTTTTCGAATCCAAACGCAATAGGAGAAAGCCCTATTTTTCAAAAAAATGTCAATACTAACAGATTTTTTTATTTAGATTTCATGCCAGTTGCGTAATATGGCGAAATGTTACAGACTTTAGAAAAACGGTATGATATCTGTGCTTGACAAAACCGCCGGCGGCAACATATAATAAAGATATTGTTTGTTTCTTTTTGGGTGATTTCAGACTAAAGAAACAAATGGAAAAGGGACTGATGATTTTTATGGAAAAAGTGATGGAAAAATTACGGACAGCCAGCTTTTTGATTGCCAATATTTCTGTTTATCAGGATATTAAAGCCGATCCTGTGATACAGTGCTATATTGATTTGCTTGAGAATCTGACTGATGACGAGTGCGGCTTGCCGTTAAATTATTTGGTGGCAGAGTATGCTGCCATTTGCGCACAGCTATATGAGTCCAAGCATATCGGACGTTTTTTTGATTACATATACAACAAAGTTTTATTAAGCGAAAACTTATTCTCGGTGGAGTCTGCAAAGGGAAATTTCGGCACGCTGCCTGAATATATCAAATGCGCGGTTACCCGTGATTTGAACGCGTTGTATGCGTTAACCTGTATCACCTCGGAAGACATCAAAGCGGCGCTTAATTACCGCTATCCTGAAGACAGCGATTTAATAGAATTGCTTCCGGAGTATGAGTCGGAACCCTTTTGTTACCGCAATATCGGCTGTTGGGGAGACAATGCGGCAAAAATAGCGGAGTACCATCACCACAACGGGATCGGCGTCTTCTCGGAGCAGATTGCTTTTCGTTTCGACGGGGAGGCGATCGTTCCGGTTAAAAATATTGACGCGATTCGCTTGTCTGATTTGAAGCATTATGAGGCGCAGCGCAATAAAATTGTAGAAAACACGCTCAGCTTTTTACATTCCAAACCTTGCAACAATATTTTGCTGTACGGTGACCGCGGTACCGGAAAATCTTCGACGGTAAAGGCGTTGCTCAACGAGTATTACGGAATGGGACTTCGGATTGTTCAGGTGGAAAAGAAAAATCTCAACAATTTATCCAAGTTGATTGAGATGCTGGCAGACAATCCCCTCAAATTTATTATTTTTATTGATGATTTGACTTTTAATGAAAACGACGACGGTTTCGGCGCGCTGAAAGCGGTTCTGGAAGGCTCGTTATCCAAAAAAGCAGACAACACGGTAATCTATGCCACCTCTAATCGCCGGCATTTAATCAAAGAGACCTTTTCTTCCCGTGAGGGAGATGAAATCCATCGGGCAGATACCATTGATGACAGTTTGTCCTTGTCTGACCGATTCGGTTTGACAATCACCTTTATGGTGCCGGATAAGGCAAAATACTTGGATATTGTGAAAAAGATTGCTGATGATCGCAAGCTTGACATTGACGAGGAAGTGTTGCTCAAAGGGGCGGAACGATTTGCTTTGCAAAAGGCAGGGCGTTCTCCGCGAATTGCCAGACAGTATATTGACGCGGTACAAGGACGTTTAGAGCTGGGACTGCCACTGTTGTAAATGTTACAGATACCATAGAAAGGACGCATGCTTTTATCACCCAAAAGCAGAACACAAATGCTATGAAAAGAATCATTGCTGTTGTTTTGACATTGGTTTTATTTGGAACTTTGACTGCGTGTGATATTCAGAATAAAAAAGAAGAGGAAATACAAGCCTATCCGGTAAGAGTCGCCAATGTGACCGTTGAAACACAGCCGGAAAAAGTGGCTTGTCTTTCTCCCTCCCTGATCGAGATTTTATTCGAGCATGGTTATGGGGATAAAGTAGTGCTCCGAACCGAAGATGCCGATTATCCTGAAGAAGTGAAGAAGATCCCGTCGGCGGGAAAAACCGGACATCTTGATACGGCGGCAATTGTTGCGGCACTTCCTGATGTTGTGCTGACTCATGATTCTTTGTCGAAAAAGGACATGGAAGCTTTGGAAACCGCAAAAATACAGGTCGTTGTTCTGCCGATGGCAAAAAATTTGAAGGAACTGAAAACCTTGTATCAGAATATCGGACTGCTGTTTTTAGGGCAGAAAGACGGCGGTCAGGCAGGCGCCGATCAGTTTGCCAAAGTAGAATCGGGAATCAATGCCATAAAAGCAAAGCTTCCGGCAGAAGCGGCTGAGAGTACTTTTTTATATATTATTAATCCAAGCGGCATCATCGCTACCGGGGATACGTTTGAAAGCAGCATATTGTCGGTATTCGGCACGAATGCTGCAGAAACGGCAACCGGTTATACTGCGGGTGTGAAAGAACTGCAGGAAAAAAATCCCACCATTATTTTTATTGCCGATCCGTATGGATTGCCGCATTTGCAGTCCAATGCTGACTATAAGAATTTCGGCGCGGTAAAAAACGGGAAAGTTTATACCATTGATAATACGCTTTTTGCCTTGCAGAGCAGCCGTATCTTAGAAGTAATTCAAAAGGCTGCAGCTGCGCTTTATCCGGAATCATTTACCGAACCGGAAGCGGAGCCGTCGGAAGAAAGTACTTCCGAAGCCGGAACATCTGTTGCTTCAAAGTGATTGGTTTGCATATAAAAAAACGACATTTTTGGTATATACGCTGATTTTTTCAAATTTGCGTGACGATGTTGCGCACCTCACCGATTTCTGTTAAAATAAGTTTAACGTCCCCGTCTGTTTCGGACGGGGATTTTATTATTTTCTTTATTAAAGGAGTATTGGCTGATTTCAGTCAAGCACAGGTCACATGGAATTGTTAAAAAAATATTTAATGGATCCGCCGAAAAAGTATCGGCCCATTCCGTTTTGGTCATGGAATGAAAACTTGCACACCGATGAAACCGCATGGCAGATCGAACAGATGGAACAAGCGGGGATCGGCGGCTATTTTATGCATGCCAGAGGCGGATTGCAGACAGAATACATGGGCGAAGAATGGATGGATAATATTAAATGCGGGATCCACGAAGGCGAAAAACGCGGAATGGGCGCATGGGGTTATGATGAGAATGGTTGGCCGAGCGGATTCGGCGGCGGTATTGTCAATGGACTGGGGATAAAATATCAGCAAAAATATCTTCGCTATGAAATTGTTGAAACAAAGAAAGACGGTCCTTTTACCATTTGCTGCCTGCCGTTTGAGAGCAAATGGATACATATGTATTACGATGTAAACCCGTTTTATGTGGATACGTTAGACGCCGAAGTAATTGCCAAGTTTATTGAAGTGATTCACGTTACCTACAAAAAAGAATTAGGCGAAGATTTTAAAAAAATGGCTGGCTTCTTTACCGATGAACCGCAGATTTCCCGCAACGGAATACCGTGGTCATTGATCTTGCCGGTTTCTTATCGGGAACGGTATCAAGAGGATTTGATTCCGCTGCTGCCGGCGCTGTTCTTTGAGGTAGAGGGATACGAACGGATTCGTTTCCGTTTTTGGCAGTTGGTTCGGGATTTATTTACCAATGCTTTTTGCAAGCAGATCTATAACTGGTGTGAGACAAATGGTTCTCAATTGACCGGGCACATGGTATTGGAAGAATCAATGGAGAGTCAGCTGATTTCCAACGGTGCTTGTATGCCGAATTACGAATATATGCATATACCGGGCATGGATTGGCTGGGACGCGAAATCGGCCCCAGCACGACAGCGGTACAGGTGGCTTCGGTAGCGCATCAAACCGGAAAAAAACAGGTATTGAGTGAGACTTTTGCACTTTGCGGCTGGGATGTCAGCTTTGAGGAATTAAAACAGATTTATGAATGGCAGATGGTTCGGGGAATAAACCTGTTGTGTCAACATTTGGAGGGATATTCGCTGCGTGGAATCCGCAAGCGTGATTATCCTGCTACTTTGTTTTATCAGCAGCCGTGGTGGAGCGAATACAGAAAGCTCAATGATGTATTCAGCCGTTTGGGTATGCTGTTATCCGAGGGCAAAGTCAAATTTGAAACTTTGGTTGTTCATCCGATGTCTTCTGCGTGGATTTGCTTTAACAATAAGGATAACGGGTTGCTTCGGGAACTGGATGAAAAATTTATGCAGACCATCCATTCGCTGGAAGAAAATCAAATACAGTACGATTTAGGCGACGAACGCATCATGCAGCTGCACGGCTCGGTAACCGGTAATGTGTTGAATGTCGGTCAAATGAGTTATCGCGTTGTTTTGGTGCCGGACGCTTTGAATCTGGCGCCGGAAACAGTAGATCTGTTGGAACAATTTCAGGCAAACGGCGGAAAAATTATATTTAGTGAAAGAATTCCCGAAATGGTGGGCGGAGAACCGTCTGACCGAGTAAAACAATTAGCGGAAAAATGTTTGATTACCGATTCTTTGCAGGCAATGGCAGATGCGGTTCCGTTTGATGTCAGACCAATCCGAATGGAAGAGAAAAATGGTATTCTTTCGGGTGTCGCCTCTACGGTACGCTATTTCGACGAAGAGGGAATGGTGATGTATTATATCGTCAATACCTCACAGGAAAAGCGGGAGCTTTGTATTGGTTTTGCAGGAAAATCAGTCGGGAAATTCGATTATTGCAGCGGTGAAATTCTGCCGATTGCACAGACTGAGCAAAACGGTCAGGTGTCGGTGGAAGTTTCTCTTGCCGGCATGGGCTCTGTTGTGTTATTTGCATATCAGGAAGAAAAGCCGGAATTAACAGCGGCAGGCACAAGACTTCTTGAACCGATCAATCAGCAGTTAGGCGCAGTATGGCAGATCGCTGAGTCCGACCCGAATGCCGTTACTTTAGACTATTGCGATTATTATTTTGACGGCGTTTTACAGGAAAAACAGGTGCCGGTTAACAATATTCAAGGAGAAGCATGCAAATTAGAACGGCCAGTAGATGTTGATTTAGTATTTTACCTGAACGTCATGCAAAAGCCGCACACGCCGCTTTATTTGGTACTGGAAACTCCTGAAAAATTTGCGATTTCAGTGAACGGGAACAAGATACCGAATGTTGACTGCGGGTATTATCGGGATAAATCGTTCCGTAAGATTGATATTTCGGATGCGGTTATAGTGGGTGAGAATGAAATCAAGCTTTCCATTCATTTTACCCAAAGCGAGAAGATCTACGAGAACATCAAAAAATCCCTGCAGTTTGAATCTGAGAAAAATATGCTGACTTACGATACAGAAATAGAAGCGGTCTATGTAATCGGAGATTTCGGAGTGGAGACGACGGGAGAGTTTATCGAATTGGATAAGCGCGCTGTGCGTTATGACGGCAAGTTTGCTATTTCGGAGATGCCGAAAACGGTTACTGCAGGCAACTTTGTCCTTCAGAAATTCCCGTTTTTTAACGGCAGGATGGTGTTGAAAAACACGGTGACGCTGAATGCGGAAGAATGTGTAAACAGAAGCTTATTGTTTGCCAAACGTTGTTCTACTGTTGTCAAAGTGTGGGTAAACGGTGTGGATGCCGGAACGATCCTTTGGCAGCCCTATGAGGCGGATTTAAGCGGATTGCTGCATGAAGGCGAAAATGAAATTGAAGTTGAGATTATCGGTAATCTCCGTAACCTATTAGGTCCTCACCATCTGAAAGAAGGAGAATGCTACTTCGTTTGCCCGAATAGTTTCTTTGAGGATTCAGATGTTTGGTGCGGCGGTAAAAATCTCGGCTGGGATGATCGTTATTGCTTTGTGGAATACGGTTTGTACTTATAGTTCGTTAAATAAAGAAGCTCCTCTGCTCGCTATTGCGGGCGGAGGAGCTTCTTGAATATTTTCAAACAATTGTTACTTTCTTTTGTTGAATCAGTTTCGTGATGGCTTTTAAAATGATAAACAAAGCGGCGATTTCCAGCGGAAGCATCAACAGATTTTTAAATATGCGGGAGAAAATCTCCACGATACCTACTGCCTTGCCATACAGGATGAAAATCCAAAAGGTGTTCAGCAACAGATTCAGCAGCAAATTGACAGCAGCTTTTGCAATGATGACACGCGGAACACTGACTTTACAGGAATAAAAAGCGATGCCATACACAATTCCGCCCAGAAACGCAGTTAAAGTAAATCCAAAAAAATAGGCTCCCATACTGTTTCCCGGCGTTAGCAAGTAGCTTAAAATATCGCCTAATGCAGCACCCATTCCCGCTGCCACCGGACCGTACAGCATTCCCATAATGGCGATTGCCAAGAAGCTGATGCTGATCTTCATCGTCGAGCCGATCGGTATGGTGGCGAAAGACAGCGCAACATTGAGTGCGACCAACATTGCAATTCCGGTCAGTGAGCGGAGCTTTTTCAGCTCTGCGGCGGATTGGGTAAATAAAGAAAGAAACTTTTTCATAGCAGTACCTCCTTGCATCATAAATTTGCTGTACAAATTCGGAAGTGCAGGATTACTGCCTCGGATTGTCACAGCGGGATGCGAAAAACAGACCGCAAACCGTAATGGTTTTTCGTCTTGGCAGCAACTCCCCGTCTGCCAAACACTTAACGCCTGTTTTTCTACTCTGCTATATGTATTTATTCTATCATGTATTCGGCTTATTGACAAGAGCAAGGTAGAACAAAAGAAGAGAAGATAGGATATGGATTTTCAGGTATAAAAACGAGAACACGTTTGTTCTTTGATTTCAAACGTGTTCGTGACTATTATTTGATTTTTCCGATATCGGTACGGTAATGGCAGCCGTCAAACGAGATTTGTTTTACTGCGTCATAAGCCGAAGAAAGCGCCTTTTCCAAGTTTTCTCCGACCGCTGTTACGCCTAAAACCCGTCCGCCTGCGGTTAGATAGGTGCAATCTTCTTTTTTGGTTCCGGCATGATATACCGTTGCCTGACCACACTGTCCGTTTTCGTCCAGCCCGGAAATCGGAAGTCCGGTTTGATATTTCTGCGGATACCCCCCGGACGCCATAACGACACAGGCGGCAGCTCCTTTGTCCCATTGGATATCCAATTCGGAAAGACGCTCTTCAGAAACAGCAAGGAAGATTTCCATTAAGTCGGTTTTCAGCAACGGCAGAACGACCTGAGTTTCCGGATCGCCGAACCGGCAATTATATTCAATGACCTTTGGCCCGTTCGGCGTGATCATTAAACCGAAATACAGGCAACCCTTGAACGGACGCCCTTCTGTAACCATCGCGCGAATGGTAGGCAGAAAGATTTCTTTCATGCATATTTGTGCAATTTCATCGGTGTAATATGGGTTGGGTGCGATGGTACCCATGCCGCCGGTGTTCAAACCTTTGTCGTTATCATAAGCGCGCTTATGGTCTTTAGAGGAAATCATCGGTTTGACTGTTTTGGAATCGGTAAAAGCAAGTACCGAAACCTCCGGACCGGTTAGAAATTCTTCCACAACAATATGGTTACCGCTGGCGCCGAAAACTTTGTCCTCCATCATGGAGCGAACGGCTTGTTCTGCCTGTGCAAAATCTTCCGCAATGATAACGCCTTTTCCAAGAGCCAGACCATCGGCTTTAATAACCGTAGGATAGGTGTTTTCGGAGCGGATATATTCAATTGCCCGATTCGGGTCGTCGAACACTTCATACTTAGCGGTAGGAATATGATATTTTTTCATCAACTCTTTAGAGAATACTTTGCTGCCTTCCAATATAGCAGCTGCCTTATTCGGACCGAAGGTTTTGATGCCGGCTTTTTCAAAGGCATCCACCATACCGAGTACCAACGGATCATCCGGTGCAACCACTGCAAATTCAATTTGATTTTTGACGGCAAAGTCAATCATGGCATCGATATCGGTTGCCTTGATATTTACACATTCGGCATCGGCGGAAATTCCGCCGTTCCCTGGTGCAGCATAAATTTCAGATACCAGCTTGCTTTCTTTGAGCTTTCGGATAATAGCATGTTCCCGTCCGCCGCTGCCGACTACTAATACTTTCATTTTTATCTATCCTTTCTCTTTACAGCAAAAATATTAGTGATGGAATAGACGAATTCCAGTGAATGCCATTGCAATTCCGTATTTGTTGCAGGTTTCAATGACGTTGTCGTCGCGGATAGAACCGCCGGGTTGCGCAATAAATCTGACACCGCTGCGGTTAGCGCGCTCAATGTTGTCTCCAAACGGGAAGAACGCGTCCGAGCCGAGAGCTACATCGGTCAAAGTATCCAGCCAGGCACGCTTTTCTTCTCTGGTGAGCGGTTCGGGTTTTTCGGTAAAAAATTGCTCCCAAACACCGTCGGCAAGCACATCCATATAATCGTCGGAGATATAGACATCAATGGTGTTATCGCGATCAGGACGGCGGATATCGGATTTGAATGGGAGATTCAACACCTTGGGATTTTGGCGCAGAAACCAGATGTCCGCTTTGTTTCCGGCAAGACGAGTGCAGTGAATACGGGATTGCTGACCGGCACCGACACCGATGGTCTGACCGTCTTTGGCATAGCAAACCGAGTTGGATTGGGTATATTTGAGCGTAATCAATGCCAGCACTAAATCGCGTTTTGCGTTCTCCGGCATTTCTTTTGCATCGGTCACAAGGTTGCTCAGCATTTCCTCATTGATTTGCAGATTGTTTCTGCCTTGCTCGAAAGTGATACCGTAGATATTGCGACGTTCAATTTCCGCAGGTGTATAATTTTCGTCGATTTGGATAACGGTATAGCCGCCTTTGCGTTTGCTTTTCAGAATTTCAAGCGCTTTTTCGGAATAGCCGGGAGCAATAATGCCGTCCGACACTTCACGGGCAATCAGCGTGGCAGTTTCTTCGTCACATTCGTCCGAAAGTGCAATAAAATCTCCGTATGAGGACATTCTGTCTGCACCTCTTGCCTTGGCATATGCCATAGCGAGAGGCGTGAGCTTTAAATCATCCACAAAACAGATTTTTTTCTGAACGTCGGTCATTGGGGTACCGACCGCCGCACCGGCAGGACTGACATGCTTAAATGATGCAGCGGACGGAAGTCCGGTTGCTTCTTTTAATTCCTTTACCAACTGCCAACTGTTGAAGGCATCCATAAAGTTAATGTATCCCGGTTTTCCGTTGAGCACCTGAATCGGAAGCTCTCCGTTTTCCATAAAAATTCTGGAGGGCTTTTGGTTTGGGTTACAGCCATATTTTAATTCCAACTCTTTTGCCATCGTTATCTCAAATCCTTTCTCTTGTTTATTGATTTTTATTGCAGATTCTGGTCTGTGTTTCGCCGGTTGTCAAGTCAATATATCTTGTAAATAACGAAACTTTATTATCAGCGTTTAAACTATTCCAAACAGACTCTGTAAAGGCGTCGATATCTCCGTTCACAGCAATCTTTTTCGGCTCTCCTTCAAAGGAAGGAATCGGGTTGCCGTCACAGCGATAGGTATGGATGAAATGTCCTTCACCTGCAAGCGGAGACTGATAATCAAAGAAATAACGACAGGTGGAGTCAGGATTTCCGTTTGCACTTTTGAGAATAGAAAGAGTATAGCGGTCACCGTCGATGATGCCGGAAATACGAGGGGTGAAGTTTGGAGCATCCGGCTCGAAGGTTCTGGTTTGCAGCGCGTTTTCAAAGGTATCGCCTTTGGCAATAAAATCATAAATCGTATCGGTTTGATCACCGTTGGTGACGATGGTTTTTCCGTTAATGACCCGTACGGGAGAATAAATAATCAGCGAAGGGTCGGTGAGCTTTGACGGATCAAACGCCTGTGTTTTAATCCCGTCGTTTTCTTCTACAAAGACACGGTTGCGGCTGTTTTCACTTCTTCCCATAATAAAATATGCGATAACCATTTGACTGCCGTCAGCGCTTTTACCAAGCACAATACCGCGCCCCGGATAACTGTTTTGCTGTAATTCTTCTGCTAATTGCAACATGATTTTCTTTCCTTTCCGCTTCGATGGATTCTCTATTTAATACAGGTTTTGCCGTTGACGATTTCTATTCTGCCGTTGCAAAACAAATCAATGGCTTGGGGCAAAATTTCCCATTCCGCCTGCTCCATGACTCGCTTTTGCAGAATCTCCGGCGTATCATGCTCCGATACCATCACCGGCTTTTGCAGAATGATGGCGCCTGCATCGGCTTCTTCATTCACAAAGTGCACGGTTGCACCGGTTACTTTGACCCCGTATGCCAATGCCGCTTCATGAACTTTTAGTCCGTAAAACCCCGGACCGCAAAAACTGGGAATCAATGCCGGATGAACGTTGATCATCCGGTACGCATAAGCGTCGGTGACCTTTTTTCCGAGAATAGAAAGATAGCCGGCAAGAACGACTAAATCGGCATGATGTTTATTCAGTACCGCTAATACAGCATCATCAAAGGCTCCGGCACTGCTGTATCCCTTGCGGCAGACCGTTTCGGTCGGAATGTCATGATTGGCAGCGCGCTGTAATGCATAAGCGTTCGGATTGCTTGCCACAACACAGGCAATCTTGGCGTTGGTGATTTTACCGCTGTCAATTGCGTCTAAAATTGCCTGAAGATTTGTGCCGCCCCCCGAAACCATGACGACGACGTTTAGCATATTTCTACCCCGCAATCGCTTGCAAACAATTCGCCCATGATATAAGCGTCAATACCGCTTGCTTTCAGGACGGATACTGCAAGATCAGCATCGTTTTTATCCACCGAAACACACATGCCAACGCCCATGTTATAGGTGTTGAACATGTCTCTTTCCGGAATGTTTCCGGTTTTTGCAATGACATCAAAAATAGGCAGGACACGTACTGCTTTGCGGTCGATTTTAGCGGAAATGCCGTTCGGCAAAGAGCGGGGAATGTTTTCATAGAAGCCGCCGCCGGTAATATGAGAAATTGCTTTCACCTTAACCTGATCCAGCAGGCTGAGAATCGGTTTCACATAAATTTTAGTCGGAGTGAGCAGTGTTTCACCCAGTGTTCCGTTCAGTTCCGGAATTTGCTTATTTAAATCGGCATGTTCTACATCGAAAACCTTACGAACCAAGGAAAAGCCGTTGGAATGTACGCCGCTGGAAGGCAATGCAATCAGCACATCTCCTGCTTTTTGAACCGACGGATCCAAAATATTATCCTTGTCCACAACACCGACGCTAAAGCCGGCAAGATCATATTCATCAATCGGATAAAATCCGGGCATTTCAGCGGTTTCCCCTCCGATCAGAGCGCATCCCGCCTGCACACATCCTTCGGCTACGCCCGAAACGATTTGCGCCACTTTTTCGGGATAGTTTTTACCGACTGCGACGTAATCAAGGAAAAACAGCGGCTTTGCACCGCAGCAGATGATGTCATTGACGCACATTGCCACGCAGTCAATGCCGACGGTGTCATGCTTGTCCATCAAAAACGCTAGCTTTAATTTGGTTCCGACACCATCCGTACCTGAAACAAGCACCGGGTGTTGAATACCGGTCATATCCAGCTCAAACAATCCCCCGAATCCGCCGATACCGGACAATACACCGGAAGTCATCGTTTTTGCAACATGGCTTTTCATTAATTCTACTGCTTTATAACCGGCGGTAACGTCAACGCCCGCCTCTTTATAGCTATCGCTGAAGCTTTTCAAAATTCTCATCCTCTTTCCTGTTTGCTGTAACGTATTATTTTTGTTTGCGCTCGGACAGTTTACATTCAAATTTGTTTTTATCGGTCGCCTGGGGCGGATCAACGGGATAATTTCCGGTGAAACAGGCATCGCAGAAACCGCATTTCGCACCGTTGGCAATCTTATTTACGCTTTCCACGCTGAGATATCCGAGAGAGTCTGCGCCGATATAAGAGCAAATTTCCGGGATACTCATTTTGCAGGCGATTAAATTATCTTTACTGTCGATATCGGTGCCGAAGTAGCAAGGATTGGTAAAGGGTGGAGAGGAAATACGGACGTGGACCTCGGTAGCGCCTGCATCACGCAGCAGTTTGACAATTTTTCCGCTGGTTGTTCCGCGCACAATGGAATCATCTACCATAACGACACGCTTTCCGGCAACGGTACTTTTCACCGCATTCAGTTTAATTTTTACGGCGTCTTCTCGTTCGTTTTGATTGGGCTTAATAAATGTTCTTCCGACATAACGATTTTTAATGAAACCGTTTCCATACGGAATTCCTGATTGTTTCGCAAAGCCGAGTGCCGCTTCCATGCCCGAATCGGGGCAGCCGATTACAACATCAGCCTGAACGGGCTGCTCCAGCGCCAAAAATGCGCCGGCGCGCTGACGGGCTTCCTGAACGCTTGCGCCGTCTATGGTTGAGTCGGGCCTTGCAAAGTATATAAATTCAAACACGCAGGTTGTGCTTTTTCCGCAGCAGTGCGTTTTAATGGAAGAAAGCTCGCCGTTTTTTACCACCACGATTTCCCCCGGCTCTACATCGCGGATAAACTCAGCATTGATGCTGTCAAGCGCGCAGGTTTCTGAGGCAAACACAATTGCTCCGTCTGCGCATTTTCCGATACACAGCGGTCGAAATCCGTTCGGGTCACGTGCCGCAATCAGCTTGGTCGGACTCATGACGATAAGGGAATATGCCCCTTTGATCTCATGCATGGCTCCTTCTACGGCTTCCTCGATTGAGGCGGTTTTTAATCGGTTTTTGGTGATGGAGTAAGCAATGACCTCGGTGTCATTTGTACCGTGAAAAATAGCGCCTTCCAATTCAAATTTTTCTCTCAGTTCTTGCGCATTGGTCAGATTTCCGTTATGAGCCAATGACATTTGCCCTTTCACATGCCGGATTACCAGAGGCTGTGCATTGCTGCGGGAGGATTGTCCCGTGGTCGAATAGCGCACATGACCGATGGCGATGCTGCCATAGCCCAGTTTTTCCAATGCTTCATTATTAAAAACATCGGGAACCAGCCCCAAATCTTTCCGGTATCTGATAATGCCGTCATCGTTTACCGCAATGCCGCAGCTTTCCTGTCCCCGATGCTGGAGCGCGTAAAGCGCAAAATAGGTTGATTTTGCTACATTGGCGGTTTTGCTTTCATAAATACCAAATACGCCGCATTCTTCATGAATGCTGTCTAAAAACATATCGTTGCCCCTTTCCAAGTAAAAATTCAGACAAACGGCTGAATTGCTTCTCGTAGAATAATATGCGCAAAGCGAAATCAACGCTTAGCAGTATTTTCTTTCAAAATAACATTGGTTTTGACAGGCTATCCTGCCAAAACCAGCGTTAAAAAATTGGCTAATGTGAAATGCTATTCACCAAGCAAACGCTTCATGACTTCTTTATAAGCGTCTTCTTCTCCGCCCATATCTCTCCTGAAACGATCTTTGTCTAATTTTTCATGAGTAACCGTATCCCAGAACCGACAGGTATCGGGAGAAATCTCATCAGCTAAAACAATGGTTCCGTCAGACAATTTACCGAATTCCAATTTGAAATCAATTAATTGAATGTTAGCGTCTTTCAGATAAGCAGAGAGCACTTCATTAATTTTCAACGAGTATTTTGCAATTAAGTCCAGTTCTTCTTTCGTGCACCAGTTCATCGCCATAATATGATACTCGTTAACCATAGGATCGCCGAGAGCATCGTCTTTATAGCAGTATTCCAGAACTGTTTTACTCATGGGAGTGCCTTCGCTTAAGCCCAGTCGCTTTGCCAGTGATCCGGCGGCAATGTTACGGACAATGACCTCTAATGGAACAATGGAAACCTTTTTTACAATGGTTTCACGATCGGAAATTTCTTCTACAAAGTGAGTGGGAACGCCGGCTTTTTCCAACAGCTTCATCAGGTGGTTGGTCACCCGGTTATTGATGATTCCTTTATCATGAATGGTTCCTTTTTTTGCGCCGTTTCCGGCTGTGGCATCATCTTTATAATCCACAATGTACAATTCCGGATTTTCGGTACTGTAAACCTTTTTTGCTTTGCCCTCATAAAGCATCTCTACTTTTTTCATATTGCTGCAACCTCCGCCTGTATTTTTTTATCTTTTTCCAAGACCTCATCGGTCATTTTCTTTTTCATTTTGCTTAACTGCGCTGCAATTCCATCATCTGATACTGCAAGAATCTGTGCCGCAAGGATGGCGGCGTTATCTGCACCGTCAATAGCGACCGTTGCAACCGGAATGCCTTTTGGCATCTGCACCGTTGCAAGAAGCGCGTCCAATCCGTCTAACGTAGAAGATTTTACCGGAATACCGATGACCGGCAAAGTGGTATGCGCGGCTAATACACCTGCTAAATGCGCTGCTTTTCCTGCCGCTGCAATGATTACACCAAAGCCGTTTTTTTTCGCGTTCGCTGCAAATTCACACGCTTGTTCCGGAGTACGATGTGCGCTGAATACATGAACCTCGGTTGTGATGCCGAAGCTTTTCAAGGCTTTTATCGCGCCTTTTACAATCGGCAGGTCGCTGTCACTGCCCATAATAACTGCCGCTTTTTTGTTAGCCATAATGATTACCATTCCTTTCTGAGTTTTGTGCCTTTGCCGAAAAGGTACAAAAGCGGAGCTTTGAAAGAATGCAGTGCATTTGCATTTCTTTCAAACTATTCACCTCTTAATTTCCGCAAAATAAAACAAGCTACGGCTAAAAACCGCAGCTTGAGACACACTCATTGCGTGATATTTTTGGCTGGAGAAAACCCGCCCGGTTTCAGACATGCTTTTTTGATTGCACGCGAAGAAGCTCTCGGCGCAACAGTCCAGATGCTGTCATGCACGCAGCGGATAATCATGTGGCGATTCACAGATGCTGCTGTCTTTATGGCATTTTTATTGGAAGTCATATTTACACACAGCCTTTCCGGACGATATTTCATATCTGATTGCTTTTGTTATACTACTATTTTATCTTATCTCTCCTCAAATTTCAACACCCAATTATCAACAATCTTCCTAATTAAAGCATTGCTTTATTGTCTATTCTGAATAAAGCAAGCCAAAGCATATTTTGCCTACCGGAATAATTTCCGGCAAGTAACGCATCCTTTGGCTTCCGGTCATGACCGGTTTTTTATTTTTAATTTTCAGGCAACTTTTGCGGGTTCCGCTTTGTTACCATGGCTTTAACGCCGTCGATAGACTCGATGGTCACTTTTTCGTCAATGGCAATCACGGTATCGTCGCAGGAACGCGCCGCCCATTCCGCTCCGTTGACCGAAACGCGTCCTCTTGCACGCTGATTGTCAATCATTTCAATAACGATACCGATTTTGCCGATCAGACAATTTGCATTAGAGCCTTCATAATTCTGATGGACAAATCTTTTAGTAAGAGGTCTGGTAAGTACCAGAAGCACTAAGGAACAAATGAAAAGCACGACAAGCTGCATCCAAAACGACATATCCATTAAAGCGGCAATAAATGCGGCAATGGCGCCGACTGCAAACCAAATAGCGATTAAACGCACACTGATTGCTTCGGATACGGCAAAAACGATAAAAGCAATGACCCAAAATATTAAATAACCTATTACATCGCCCATATTGATACCCCTTCCCTTCAAATACAATCAAAACAACGGGATTTGTTCTCATTTCGGAGCAGAAACAAACATTTTATAATCATATTGTAGCATTGAGCTGCTGTTAATACAATAACAAAAGAATTACAAATTATGTCAATTGTCGTATTTCAGCCGAACATAGTACAAGCAACGCTTTTCATAAGTATATATGGAAGTGTTGATTAAGCTATCATCCAATCTTTATCGGTTGAAGTATAAATGAGAGAGGAAATGCTGAACCTTATGACAGGTAATATTGGATAGCTCTTTATCTTTATGCGAAAGAAGCGGAGAAAAGTACTATGTATAAAGTTGTAAAACTTCGTTGGAAATTCTTAATAATCATTACTGTTTTTTTGACTGTCTGTATGATAGTGTTGCTGGTTGGCAGTACGGTAAATGCCGGAACACAAACAGATGATTATACCCATCTTTATCCGAATTTAAATGCCGAAGCAGAGATGCCGGTCACGCGTAGCGGGAAAACAGCCTACATTACCTTTGATGACGGGCCTTCCAAAGTAACGCCGGATATTCTGGATACGTTGCAGTCATTAGATGTCAAGGCGACTTTTTTTGTGATCGGCGCAACCCAAGAACGAGATGTTGACACATTAAAACGAATACATGATGAAGGACACGCCATCGGGATCCATTCTTATTCTCATAAATATAATGAGATTTACCGAAATGTAGAAAATTATCTGGAGGATTTTAATGAAATAGAGGATTGGATTTTTGAAATAACAGGGGAGCATACTCAGATTTTTCGGTTCCCCGGCGGAAGCAATAATGCGACGGCGAAAAAAGGTATTATGACAAAAATAGCCACCGAAATGACTCGCAGAGGGTATGTTTATTATGATTGGAATGTGATTGCCCGTGATGACAAAAAGACTGTTTATTCTGCTGATCGGCTGTTTGAAAATGTGAAAAGCAGTTCTAAGGGAAAATTAAATCGTGATTTAATCCTGCTGTTTCATGACAATGCAACTCGTAAAACAACTGTAGAGGTCTTGCCCAGAGTCATTTCTTATCTGAAAGAAAGCGGGTATGATTTTGAAAAAATCACACCCGCTACAACACCGATTCAATTTAATAAGCCGCAATTGCAAAAATAGGATCTAAATTGTCAAGGTGCCGTTTTCGTCGATTAACAGTATTAGTATTTCTTCTTCTTCACCCGTATTGGCATTAATATACACCAGGATGTTTTCTCCGTCTTGACCAGTGCACAAAAATTCATAGCAAAGTTTTTCTGTTAATGATGTGGATGGAATAATTGCTAATTTTTCTTTTTTTATCGTAAGCTTTTGACTGACTTTTGTTCTTGCTGTATCCAGAGAAATTTTAGGAGCGGAGACGGTGCGATCGGTATGATTGGTTAAATATCCCCTGGCATCGAATCCCAGAATCTCTCCGTTATCCATGGCAACACTGACCTTTATCAGATCAGCGTATACTGTAATATCATTCTGAAGATGGGCAAAATTAATGGTGATAATGTTACCGGCAATTTCGTAGTAACTTTCGGTCAGAGAACCGATTCCTATCGTTGTAAGATACTGCCTTGCCAGTTTTATCGCATTCTCTTTTGATATTTTTATATCATCAACATTTCGGTTTTTCAGCAGATAAACCGGCATACCCCCTGCTTTAGTGACAGAGGCAGATGCGTTTTCCGACATAAAATTATAGGTTGGCATGATGCCGTCGTCATCTCCGGCATCTTCCATTAAGTCTACACGAATTTGAGCGATCTTAGCGGCGGTTTTACGGGCTTCTGTACGGGTAACATCGGGCTTTCCTTTCAGCATAGCTGATTTTTTTTGCATCAGATGATCGCTGAACGGACCGTCATATATCAAAGAGGGGAATGAGGAAAAGCCTTCTTCATATTCCTTGAATCCATCCGTTACCCGCAATGATTTATTATTTGATAGTTCTTCATCGTTGAGCTGTTTGGTAATTTCACGAAAGCTGACTGTACCGGTTTGCACTGAGTCTTCCAATATCATAACCTGTTCCCGAAGAGATTTGCAGTATTGTCCCAGCGATTCCATGTTATTGAGTTCTTCTTTGGTAATCGTTTCTCCTTTAGAAACTTTACGGGAAATGCTGAGTGCGTATTCGCCCAGCTGCGACAGAAATTGATAGGTGTGTTCTAAATTGAGTGCTTCGAGCGGAAGCTGAGAAATGTTATCTTTAGCGCCCTGGGTGTCTGATTTCAGCTTAATTGCCAGGGATTCCAACATGGTTGCAGTAGTGGCATATTTTCCTTTGGTCAGTGTGCTGTCAATGCTGTTCATATGGTCATTTAGGTTTTCTACCGCACGCAAATAACTGTATTCCAGCTTCAGCTCCGCAGATTTTGCACGGTTATATGATACCAGAGACAGTGCTGCAAGTACAATGACTAATGCGGTAATAAACGAAATAATACGGACAAGACCGCGACGGCTGATCGTATTCATGGGATTACATTCCTTTCTGAAAGCATATTTCTACCAAATATACTGTCCTGGAAAAAGAAAAATATACCCAATATTTTAGAGGGTGTCTGCGTGATATTGAAAACGCTGTTTTAGTAAACTTTTTTGTCCGTGAAAGACTTTTGCAAAATATGATGATTTTCATTCATATCATTTGCAGATAAAAGAGCAGCCGGTTAAAAGCGAGCCTTGTTTATGATAATTTGATCCATTTTTGTAATTGACATGCAACAAGGGACGCTAAAATAATTTTTACCACATCACCAGGCAAGAAAGGAAAGACGCAGGCAGTTAACGCCGGAAGCAGAGCCGTCCTCGTAGAAAATACATACCAGGCGGTTCCAAGTGTGTAGCATACGATTGTTCCGGCTGCCATTGCCAGCAAATAAATATAGAATTTCTTTTTTGTTTTTGCCATGATCAGTCCGATGGTTAACGCCATCAGAATGTACCCGATAATATAACCTCCTGTTGGTCCGACAATTCTGCCCAACCCTCCGCTGAAAGAAGCAAACACAGGCACACCGACTGCACCCAGCAAAACATAAACAAGCTGGCTGACCGCACCGCCCCAAGTGCCGAGCAATGCACCGGACAGCATGACGGCAAAGGTGGCTAGGCTAAGCGGAACATCGCCGGGCAGTGGAATAGCGATTTGAGCACAGATCACTGTAAGAGCGGCAAACATAGCATAGTAGGCTAATTTTTTGGTAGTCATTTTCATAAACACTTCTCCAATTGTAAACTTTAAATTTGACATCAGTTTACAATTATATCAACTTCCTTTGATTTGTCAAGAGGTAATTCATGAAAGAAACCCGATAGGAATAAATCGTCTTATCGGGTTTCTTTCATGGTGAAATCGGCAATCTATCAAATATTAAGGTGTTACTTTTGTGATTATTTTTTCTTGCTATTTTTCATCGGAATATGGTAAAATAATCTTATGAATTGCCTGCGGCAATCCTTGCGCAATGATATGCGCATAGGAATCTCATACAAAGGTACCAAAGGAGAATTTATGGATATTTTACAGAAGTTGTCAGAAGAATTTCATTTAAAGCGGAATCAGGTGGAAAACACGGTACAATTAATCGATGACGGAAACACGATACCTTTTATTGCCCGTTATCGAAAAGAGGTGACCGGCTCACTGGACGATCAGCTTTTGCGGGAATTATTTGATCGATTAAACTATTTGCGGGGACTGGAAAAACGGAAACAGGAAATTATTGACAGTATCACTGAACAGGAATTAATGACTGAAGAATTGTCGGCGGCGATAGCAGCCGCACAGACTTTGGCAGAGATTGAAGATATTTATCGTCCTTATAAGCCAAAACGAAAAACACGAGCTTCGGTGGCGAGAGCACGGGGCTTACAGCCGTTAGCAGAGCTGATTTTCGCTCAGAAAAACGAAGTTGTTCCTTTAGAGGCGGCTGCCGATTTTGTCAGCGAGGATAACGAAATACTGACAGCCGAGGATGCCTTACAGGGTGCTATGGATATTATCGCCGAGGATATATCTGACGATGCGGAGTTAAGAAAAAAACTGCGCGCCTATCTGTTTCGTACCGGAAAAATTGTTACAAAAGCTGCCGATCCCGAACAGGAATCGGTGTATACCATGTATTATGAGTTTTCTGAGCAGGTGAACAAAATACCGGGACACCGTGTGCTTGCCATAGACCGCGGCGAACGGGAGGAAATGCTGAAAGTCAGCGTGGAAATCCTTCATGATGAGGCGATGGCGATTATTTTAAAAGAAGTGATTCAGGGAAACAGTCTTTCGGCAGATGTGATTGCATCAGCGGCGGAGGACAGCTTTGATCGATTGATTTTTCCTTCTTTAGAGCGGGAAATCCGCAATCAACTGACCGAAACGGCGAGCGAACAGGCAATCAAGGTGTTTTCGGTGAATCTGCGCCAACTGCTGATGCAGCCGCCGGTCAAAGGAACTGTTACTTTAGGACTTGATCCGGCTTATCGTACCGGCTGCAAAATTGCGGTGGTGGATGACACCGGAAAGGTATTGGATACCACAGTCGTATATCCGACTCCGCCGCAGAAAAAGGTGGAAGAAGCGGCGGACAAGCTCATGAAATTGATTAAAAAATACGGAGTAACCACGATTGCAATCGGCAACGGTACTGCTTCCCGCGAAAGCGAGGCATTTGTTTCCGATTTGATCAAAAGTTTAGATGTTCCGGTGGCATATATGATTGTGTCTGAAGCGGGCGCGTCGGTTTACTCTGCTTCCAAGCTTGCAGCGGAGGAATTTCCGGAATATGATGTTTCCCTTCGGAGCGCCGTGTCCATCGCCCGCCGACTGCAGGATCCGTTGGCAGAACTGGTTAAGATTGACCCGAAAGCGATCGGTGTGGGACAATATCAGCATGATATGCCGAAGAAACGGATGGATGAGGCACTCGGCGGCGTTGTGGAAAGTTGTGTGAATGCGGTCGGGGTGGACTTAAATACGGCTTCGGTGCCGCTGCTATCCAGGGTAGCGGGAGTAAATGCCGGCATTGCGAAAAACATATTGACATATCGGGAAGAAAACGGCGCTTTTTCTGATCGGAAACAGCTTTTAAAAGTACCGAAACTCGGCAAAAAAGCATATGAACAATGCGCGGGCTTTCTGCGGATTCCGGAGGCAAAGAATCTGTTGGACAACACCGGAGTACATCCGGAATCTTACAAGGCTTGTGAACTGCTTTTGCAGGAATGCGGATACGACAAAAAGGCCACTGCCTCCGATTTGATTGATATTCGCAATCGGGCAGAACAGATCGGTGTTGCAGTATTGGCAGAGAAAATCGGGGTGGGAGAGCCTACCTTGAACGACATCCTAAATGAGTTGATAAAACCCGGACGCGATCCCAGGGATGAACTGCCAAAGCCTCTTTTGAGAAGCGATGTGTTGGAGATTAACGATCTGAAGCCCGGTATGGAACTCAAAGGGACGGTACGCAACGCGGTGGATTTCGGTGTGTTCGTAGACATTGGGGTACACGAGGACGGTTTGGTGCACATATCTCAGATATGCAATAAATATATCAAGCATCCGCTGGAAGTGGTCAATGTGGGAGATGTAGTGACGGTTTGGGTGCTAGAGGTCGATTGCAAGCGCAAACGCATTTCTTTGACAATGAAACCGCCGGCAGCCGCACCTGAAACAAAATAATACTGTAATCGTTAACAAATTGTTTATTGCTATGTCGGTTTTCTATGCTATAATAACCTTGTGAATACAGGAACAGTGAAATACTATTTAACAAGAATGTTTGGATGCATAAATTATAAAATAAATGCAAAAAGGACTGAAGATTAGGATGGACGTTTTTATTGAACATTTGGTAAAAAAAAGACCAACCGGGGTGGATACTGCCAAGAAAATCGGATTGGTATTGGCGGTACTGCTGATTGTTGCCGCTTGCTTTTTTCTGGTGCCTCCGCAGTTCATGATGTTTGCTTTTTTGATTATCTGCGGCTCAGGCTACGGTGCATACTGGCTAATCAGCGGCATGAGTGTGGAATATGAGTATATCTTAACAAACGGCGAAATCGACGTGGACAAGATTATTGCGCAAAGAAAGCGGAAACGCCTGATTAACGTGCATTCCAAAACTTTTGAATCATTTGGACCCTATAAAATGGCGGAGCATGCAAACCGGAATTATGACAATCGGATTCTGGCTTGTGAGAGCGAGGACAGCGACGGGGTATATTATGCGACCTTTCGTCATCGTACCCTCGGACATTGTCTTTTGGTTTTTAATCCGGATGAGCGGATTATAAAAGGTATTAAATCTTATCTTCCAAGGACGGCAGGCGGAAATGCTAACTACGGGAATCGACCTGATAGCGATCAATAGAATAGGGAAAAGTTTGGCAAACCCTCGTTTTTTAACGAGGGTTTTTAGTGTTGCCGAAATAGATATGTTTGAGCGACGCGGATATCCGGTTCAGACAATTGCTGCAAACTTTGCGGCGAAAGAGGCATTTTCTAAAGCGTTGGGAACGGGAATACGGGGATTTCGGTGGAATGAAGTATCGGTGCTTCGGGATTCTTTCGGAAAACCGTATTTTTTGCTGGAAGGACGGGCAAAATATCTGGCAGAACAAGCGGGACTTTGTTTTTCACTCAGCTTAAGCCATACTGATGATACTGCCGCCGCTTTTGTGGTCGGGTATTCCGATTAAATTCACAATATGGCAATGAATGCCAGGACGAAAAATGTTATACTGTTCTTAAAGTACGTTGCGCTTTTGAGAACATTGAAACACTGCTCGTTTCACTGCGCCGGTGGTTTGTGTTATAATAAAAAGCAAAGCAGAGGCAATAGCCTCTGCGTGCCGCATAAAATGCGGCTGGACGGTGCAACGCACCGCCGCTTTTCTATTACAACAATAAATTACGCTGCATGGCAGCGTTTCCGCCTGCGGCGGTCATCAAAACACCGTTTTGATGATATTTATGTTATAATAAAAAGCAAAAGCGTTTACACTGTATTACTGCTACCATGAAATCAATTTTGATATTTGTGAAAAAACGGAACAACATATAATGAAAAGCGAGATATCCCCCGCCTCTTTAGGCGGTTGTTTTCACTCACTTTTTCCGGTGACGGTACAATCTGCCACCGGAACATTGAATGATGGGGCTTTGCCCCTTATTGAAGAATCGGAAATTTTTAAAAAACAAAAACAGATCAGAAAAATATCGGACAGGAGTGCCGGAGCAATTTCAAAAGGAAATGGTGATCGTTGTGAGTTATAATTTGTGCAGAACATCAATTGGAGATCGGATATTTTTTAACAGCATCATTGATAAACGGTATAAAACCAATCGCGTTTCTGTTAATCTGATACTGCCGTTAGAGCGGGATAAGGTTTCGGTTCGCGCTTTGATTCCGAATATATTACGCAAGGGATATCGGGAATGCCCTGATTTTACCGAATTCAGCAAGAAGCTTGCAATGCTGTACGGCTCTTATATCGGATATGATGTCACAGCTATCGGGGACAGTCAGGTGATGACCTTATCGGCAGGCGTTATTGATGATATGTATGCTTTGGACGGAGAGCATTTGCTCAGTGAAATATCAGAAATTCTTGCGAAAGTTGTATTGGATCCGGTATTGGAGAACGGTCTGTTTCCGGAAAAGGAAGCAGCGCTTGAAAAGCAATCCCTGATTGATTTGATTGAATCGGAAATGAATGAGAAACGTCATTATGCGCTGAATCGCGCTACGGCTGTATTGTGTGCGGGAGAGCCTGCCGGAGTGAATAAATATGGCTATGTAGAAGATGTGAAAAAAATTACGGCGCATAGCGTGACACAGGCGTATCGGGAATTGCTCCAAACTGCCAGGGTGGAAATTATGTTTGTCGGCTGCGGTAATCCGGAAAAGCCGCAGGAAATCTTCACCAAGGCGTTTGCCGGCATTCATCGCAATCCGCTAAGCTTCAATACACTGGAAATTAAAAAAAGCGCCGATGCATTGAAAGAAGAAACCGAACGGATGAACGTGGCACAATCCAAGCTGGTGCTGGGCTTTCGGACCGGGGTGGCTCCGTCGGATCGCGAATTGAATGCGATGAGGCTGATGATATCTTTATACGGCGGCACACCTTCGTCAAAGTTGTTTTTGAATGTACGCGAAAAGATGAGTCTTTGCTATTATTGCGCGGCACGTCCCAATGTTTCCAAGGGTATTGCCTTTGTGGACTGCGGCGTGGAGCATCAAAACATAAAAAAAGCAAAAGAAGAAATATTAAATCAACTGGATCAGATTCGAAAAGGAAATTTTACCGATGAGGATTTAAACTACGCAAAACTCAGTATGGTAAATGCCTTCCGCTCGGCAGGAGATTCCGCCCCGTCCATAGAGGGATGGTACTTGTCACAGGTGTTATACGGCACAGAACGTTCTCCCGAGATGGAGGCAGAGGCAATTGATGCGATTGACAGAAATGCAGTGATTGCGGCGGCAAATCAGATGCAGCTCGATACGGTATATCTGTTAACCGATGATTCGGTCGGAAAGTAGCGTTGCCGGAAAAGTTTCAGACCGGAAAGGGTTGGATTGGTATGAAAGGATTGGTCATAAAGTATGAATTATAATATTGTCAAAGATGAAAAATTAAAAGAGTCTTATATTGAATTTGATCATAGTTCCGGCTTAAAGGTGCTGTTGTATCCCATGAAGGGATACAGTACGGCATATGCATTGTTCGGAACAAAATACGGTTCAATCGACACCTGCTTTAAAACGCAGAAGGAAGACGATTTTATAGAAATTCCGGCAGGGGTTGCACATTTTTTGGAGCACAAGCTGTTTGAAAGCGAAGAAGGGGATGCCTTTACGCTGTTTGCAAAAACGGGCGCTTCTGCCAATGCGTTTACCAGCTTTGACAAGACCTGCTATTTGTTTTCCTGTGCCGATCATTTCAAGCAATCATTTGAATATTTGCTTTCTTTTGTTCAGGATCCATACTTCACCGCGCAAACGGTACAAAAAGAGCAGGGAATTATCGGTCAGGAAATCAGAATGTACGAAGATGAACCGAATTGGCGGGTATTTTTCAACCTCCTCGGTGCTTTGTATCATAACCATCCGGTTAGAATTGATATTGCGGGTACGGTGGATTCAATTGCTCAGATTGATGACCAGTTGTTGTATCGCTGTTATCACACATTTTATAATTTGAACAACATGGTTTTAGCGGTCAGCGGTAATTTTGATATTGAGGAAGCGATCGAGGTTATTGACAGCAAACTTAAGCCGGCTGAAGATATTACGATTGAACGCAAAGAGGTGGACGAGCCGCCGACAGTGGCAAAATCTGAAGTGGTACAGAAATTAGCGGTTTCTATTCCGCTGTTTGCAATTGGGTTTAAAGAAAAGCCGGAATCCGGCATGGATTTGCTAAAGGCAGAGATCGAGTTGGATATTTTAATGAAAGTGATCGCAGGTACCGGAAGCGCACTTTACCGGAGATTGTACGACGGCGGGTTAATCAATGATTCCTTCGGCACGGAGGTGCATTCTGGCAGAGGGTATTTGAGCGCTATCTTTGACGGGGAATCGAAAGATCCGAAGACGGTATATCAGGAAATTTTAAAAGAAATTGAAACGTTCCGAAAGAACGGTATTCCTGCCGAAGATGTGAATCGGGTGAAAAAATCGGTATATGGCAAGGCGATTCGGGGACTAAATGATGTGGATGATGTTGCGGGAAGCTTAGTCAATTCTTATTTTGCCGGTGTGACTGTTTTTGATTCCATCCATGTGATTGCAGATGTTACTGCAAAGGACATCAACCATCGCTTTTCAGTATCGCTTCATCCGGAGCGTTCTGCGATTTCCATCGTGGAGCCAAACGCATAATCTAAGCGCTCATGCCGGCAGATCCGGCATACATATATTCAAACAGCGGAAAATAAACATATCGGGGGTAGTAACATTGGTATTAGAGTTTCCAAAATTGGGATTTGAACTGACTTTAAATTCCCAGGCGTTTTCCATCGGTAATTTTTCTGTCGCGTGGTACGGAATCATTATTGCAATAGGATTTCTGCTTGCGTTGTGGTATGGCTTATCCCGTTCCAAGCAATATGGGATTAATCCGGACAAAATGATTGATGTGGTAATCGGCGGAATTATCGGCGGAATTATCGGTGCCAGACTTTATTATGTGTTATTCAGTTGGGCGGATTACAAAGACGATTTGTTGAGTATTTTTAAAATCTGGAACGGCGGCTTGGCTATTTACGGCGGAATTATCGGCGCGGTGCTGGTCGGCGGTTTGATCTGCAAATGGCGAAAGGTGAAGTTTTCGGCAATGCTGGATGTTGCGGGTTTAGGCTTCTTAATCGGTCAGGGTATCGGCAGATGGGGAAATTTTGTTAATATTGAGGCGTATGGCTCCAATACCGATTTGCCGTGGGGTATGTGGAGTGAAAAAATCGTGAACGACTATTATAACGGAAGTTTAACGATCAGCGATTCCATTACTTTTGATCCTTATTCACCGGTACATCCCTGCTTTTTATATGAATCCTTATGGTGCATCCTTGGATTTGTGCTGATACATTTTCTGTGGACGAAACGCAGAAAATTTGACGGAGAAATTTTTCTCGGCTATCTTGCATGGTATGGCGCGGGCAGATTGTTTATTGAAGGACTGCGTACCGACAGCTTAATGATCGGCAGTACCAGATTACGGGTGTCTCAGGTGCTGGCAGGTTTGCTGGTGCTGGCGTCCGTCATTATGATTATCGTGATTCGCAGCCGGATCAGACGAAGCGGCGATCCGGAATATTTACTGCCGTATGTGAAAACGGAAGCATGGCAGGAAGAAATGCGTATCATGGAGGAAGAAGCCAGACTTTACAAAGAACGAAAAGAGCGTAAAAAAGCCGGACTGCCTCCGGAAGAAACAGAAAACGAATATGAAGTGCTTGAGAACTCAGCGGAATCGGAAGAGAAATCCGATGCGGAGTCAGAGGAAATTGAAGATATAACCGTTGATGAAGATGATGTAACGGCGGATACTAACGGGATTTGCGAGGCGGAAACAGATCAGGATTCTCAACAACCGGAAGATTCTCAAACAGAAGAAAAACAAACTTCTGCTCAATGTACGGAAGAAATCACGGAGGAACAAGAAGATGTCGGCGAAGATCATTGACGGTAAAGCGGTATCCGCAGAGGTTAAAGCCGCGGTGGCTGCGGAAACTGCGCAATTAAAGGAAAAAGGAATCGTGCCGGGACTTGCGGTTATTATTGTCGGAGATGATCCTGCCTCTCGGGTATATGTAAACAATAAAAAGAAAGCTTGCGCGGCGGTTGGATTTCGTTCGGAAGAGTATGCTCTGCCTGCGCAGACAACCGAAAACGAACTGCTTCATTTGGTTCGGGAATTGAATGAAAATCCGCATATTAACGGTATTTTGGTACAGCTTCCGTTACCTGCGCAGATTGATGAACATAAAGTAATCGCCGCCATTGCTCCCGAAAAAGATGTGGATGCTTTTCATGCGGTTAACGTGGGAAAAATCATGATCGGAGATTATGATTTTCTGCCATGTACGCCATCCGGATGCATGGATTTGATTCATTCCACCGGCGTAGAAATTGCGGGAAAAAACTGTGTGGTCGTTGGCAGAAGCAATATTGTAGGAAAGCCGATGGCAATGCTGTTATTGCATGAAAGCGGTACAATTACAATTTGCCATTCCAAAACCAAAAATTTGAAAGAAATCTGTCAGAACGCAGATATTTTGGTGGTTGCAATCGGCAAAGCAAAATTTATTACCGGCGACATGATCAAAAAAGGCGCCGTTGTGATTGATGTTGGTATGGATCGTGATGAAAACGGAAAGCTCTGCGGAGATGTGGATTTTGATTCGGCAAAAGAAGTTGCCGGTTATATCACTCCTGTGCCCGGCGGCGTCGGGCCGATGACGATTGCAACCCTGATGCGCAATACATTGACTGCGGCAAAGGTACAAAACCATATCCGATAAAATGACATAGGAGAAATATTACTATGACTTACAGAATGTTTGGAGAAACCGGGGAGAAAATTTCTTCTCTGGGATTCGGCTGTATGAGGCTGCCCGAAGTGGAGCAGGACGGCGTATGGAGTATTGATGATGAAAAGGCAATTCCGATGCTGCAAAAGGCGTATGAATTAGGCGTTAATTATTTTGACACCGCGCCGTATTATTGCCATTCCAACAGCGAAATCACCGTCGGAAAAGCTTTGAAGCCCGTTCGGGATAAAGTGATGATTTCTACCAAAATTTCCACGGATGATATTAAGGAAACCGCTGATTATCGGCGTTTGTTGGAGCGGAGCTTAAAAAAGCTGGATACGCCTTACATAGATTTTTATCATTTTTGGGGAATCAATAAAAACTGTTTTGACAATGTTATTTTAAAGTATAACCTGCTTCATGAAGCGCAAAAAGCGAAGGATGAAGGCTTGATTCGTCATATTTCTTTTTCTTTTCATGATGAGCCCCAAGTAATCCGCTATATTATTGACACAGCGGAGCAGAAAGGCGTAAAATTGGAAACATTGTTGTTGCAGTACAATCTTCTTGACCGTGTTAATGAGGATATGATTGCCTATGCCGCATCAAAAGGATTGGGTGTGGTAGCAATGGGCCCGGTGGGGGGAGGACGATTGGCGGCTCCCACCGACTTATACAAAAAACTGACCGGGAAATCCTCCATTGCCACTTATGAACTCGCTTTTAAGTTTGTATTGGGCAACCCTCATTTGTCTTGCGCTCTTTCCGGTATGAGCGATATCGATATGGTGAAAAAGAACACTGCCATAGCAGGAAATGACACCACTTTTTCACAGGATGAGTGGAGGCAATTGGGAGATTCTCTGGAACAGTTGAAGAAATTCAGCGATTTATATTGTACCGGGTGCGCCTATTGTCAGCCTTGTCCGGCAGGTATTAACATTCCTCATGTTTTTCAGCAATTTACCTATTACAATGTTTATGGGCTGAAAGAACACGCCAAAGCAACTTTCAAAAAGTATCTTGAGGATGGCGGTAAAACCATTAAGGATTGTCAGGGCTGCGGTTTCTGTGAAAAGAAATGTCCGCAGAAATTAAAAATCAGACAGAATCTGAAACGGGTCGAAGATTTGTTGTCTAAATAAATGGATTTTTTACCATAAAAAACCACTCACAGACCGAAAAAGTTCTTAATGAATGAGAGATTTTCGGTCTGCAAGTGGATATTTTTTATTATGGAGCAGGATTAGGAAAGCAAATCTGTGGTGGAGTAACCAAAAATAAACTATGGATTTTTCATTCTGCTATTTTTTACACACAATTTTTGATGGATCAAAATGAAAGGAATACTCTGATGCTTAAAACAAAAAAAATTGTGATCAGCGGGTTGCTGATTGCTTTAAATCTCATATTGCCTCAAATTTTTCATTTGTTTGGTCAGCAGGCGGGAAAAATATTGCTTCCGATGCATATAGGGGTATTAATAGCGGGACTTTTGCTCGGCAGCCCATGGGGAATCGGCGTCGGCGTAGTGACACCGTTGCTGGGCTTTTTGATTACCGGAATGCCGCCGATGCCGATGACGGTGTTTATGGTTTTTGAGTTAGCGGCTTACGGCGGAACCGGGGGATTTTTTGTTTGGCTGTTCCGGAAATGGAAGTGGAGCAATATTGCTGCCGTTTATGTTAGCCTTGTGATATCTATGCTAGCGGGAAGGTTGGTATACGCGGTTGTGCTGTTGGCTGCAGGATTTATCTTTCCGGCAGAAGCTCCTGCAGTTGCTACTGTGTTTGTTTCATTCTTAAGCGGCTTGCCGGGAATTGCCATCCAACTCGTTTTTGTACCACTGGTCGTGATAGCGTTAGAAAAACTGATCCATTTCAATTCTTCTCAGGTAAGGCGGGCAGAGTAATGGCGGAAGTGATTCTTTTATGCGGTAAAATTGCGGTTGGAAAGACCACATATGCGGCTTATCTGCAAAGAAATCGCAACGCGGTTGTATTGTCCTGTGATGAACTAATGCTGTCGTTGTTTGATTCTTGTTTGGGGGATAAGCATGATGCCACAGTAAAACGCTGCTCGTTATATCTAAGCGGTATTGCCGACCAGGTTGTTGCGGCGGGAGTAGATGTTGTTCTGGATTTCGGCAGTTGGACAGCGGCAGAGCGGGATGCGGTTCGGACTTTTTTTGCTGAGCACAATATTCCGGTGCGCTTATATTATCTGTTTTGTGAAGAAAGTGTTCGTTTAGAACGGCTGAGACTGCGGAATATTGCGCTGCGAAATGCCGATGGCAGAGTATACATTATTGAAGAAGATTTGCGCAGGCGGCTGGATGCCAAATTTGAATTGCCTTCTGAGAATGAAACGGACAAGCTGATAGATACCACTCATTTGACTGTTTAAAGTTACTGAAATACGGAATAGGACGAGCGCTAACACTCATATCCTTTATTATTACGGAATAATGGGAAAGGATATGATAATATGCCGGAATGCTGTCAAGATTTTGAACTTCCGCCGCTGCCCTATACCTATGATGCACTGGAACCTTATATCGACACCGAGACTGTCAAAATTCATCATGACCGACATTTTAAAGGATACGTGGACAAATTGAATGCCGCTTTGAACAGTTATCCACAATATTTTTGTTATACCCTGGAAAAGCTGCTGATATGCTGCCGCTCTCTGCCTTTTGAAATTCAACAGGCGGTGCGGGACAACGGAGGGGGCGTTTATAACCATACCTTGTATTTTGCGGGAATGGGTAATTGCAAACTATCGGCGCCTTTCGGCAGGCTAGGCAATCGGATTCAGGAATGTTTTGGCAGTTTTGCGTCTTTTCGGGAAAAGTTTACCGACGCGGCATTGAACCAATTCGGGTCCGGATATGCATGGCTTGTGTCTGACAACAATCAGAACCTTAAGATTGTAACAACTCCGAATCAAAATACTCCCCTGGCTTACCATTGCCATCCGATTTTGACGATTGATGTATGGGAACATGCTTATTATCTGAAGTATCAAAACAAGCGAAAGGATTATATTGAGGCATGGTTTCATCTGGTTAATTGGGAATACGCGGAAAGACGGTATGAAGATCTTTGCTGCTGACAGTTTTTTGTTTGGGTAATTTTTTCTAAATGTAAACCATGTATTCTAAAATCTTTATCACAAAAAGCGGTTGTTTTTTGACGGTACAACTGTTATAATATTTTTGGTTATGCTGAATTTGTAGCAACAAGAAGGCTCGCCTTACACTCACTCCGATTCGGATTGCGTGTAAATCGGCGGGCTTTTTCAATAAGGGGCAAGGTCCCGTCATTCAACGCTCCGGTGGTGGATTGTACCGCCGCCGAAAAAAGCGAGTGGAACTTGCCGCCTTTAGAGGCGGGAACATCTCGCTTTTCGTTATATGTAACGCATGTTGAACAAATCAAATTTTCTTTGTTGAGCGAACAACAGGTAAAGGGGGCGGAAACGGTGATTGTTTCGTTGGAGGAAGTCAATAAAATTTATAACGGCAATGTTTTATTTGAACACATCAATGCAAAAATAGAAGATGCTGACAGGATTGGTTTGATTGGTCCGAACGGAGCAGGAAAAACGACTTTGCTTCGGCTGATTTGCCGGGAAGAATCTGCGGACAACGGTATCATTGCAGTTTCCAACCGGAAAACGATCGGTATTTTACACCAAAACAGCGGATTGAGCAAAAGCAGTACGATTATTGACGAAATGAAGTCGGTTTTTCAATCCTTACTGGATATTCATCAAAGAATCAAAGAAATCGAATCTCTTTTTGCCGCAAACACAATTGCGCACGATTCAGCCGAATATCAGGCATTATCAACGGAATATTCCGAAAAGTCTGCTTTCTTTGAGCAGAAAGACGGTTACCTGATTGATGTTAAAATCAAAACTGTTTTAAACGGTATGGGATTTGGAGACAAATCCATGGATACCGTTATCAGTACCCTGAGCGGCGGAGAAAAAACACGTTTGGCTATGGCAAAGCTTTTGCTGGAACAACCGGATCTGTTGATTTTGGACGAGCCTACCAATCATTTGGATTTTAAGACATTGGCATGGTTGGAGGACTACCTTTCCGGCTATAAAGGCGCGTTGCTGATTGTATCTCATGACCGGTATTTTTTAGATCGTTGTACCGATAAAACATGGGAAATTGAGAATCATCGGCTTCATTCTTATAAAGGCTCCTATTCCAAGTTTGTGGTTATTAAGCAGGCAAATTATGAGCGGCAACTGAAGGAATACGAAGAGCAGCAGCGGGAAATCGCTAAAATGCAGGAATTTATTGATAAAAATATTGTCCGGGCAAGCACAACCAAGAGTGCCCAAAGCAGGCGCGCAGCTTTAGAACGGATGGAGATCATAGAAAAGCCGTATGTATATCATAAAACACCGATCATTCATTTCAACTACACGCAGGAACCGGTTAAAGATGTATTGTGTGTAACAGATATGGATTTGTCGGTGGGCTCGGGAGAAACTTATCGGGAGTTGGCTCATGGGATTACTCTTCAGGTGGAACGAGGGGACAAGCTTGCGGTAATCGGCACCAACGGTATCGGAAAATCCACCTTTTTAAAGGCGATTCAGAATAAGATTCCTTATCGGCGCGGCAGGGTAGTATGGGGCGGAAATGTGAAACGGTCCTTTTTTGAGCAGGAAACAGCAATGCTCAATCCGGAAAATACTGTTTTGGAGGAATTGTGGCAGCGTTACCCGTCGATGAATGAAACCGCAGTGCGCTCAGCTTTAGGGTCAGTACTGCTCACAGGGGAAAATGTATACAAAAAAGTCGGCGTGGTCAGCGGCGGAGAGCGGGTAAAATTAAGCCTCGCCATTTTGATGCTGGAGCATCCGAATGTGCTGATCATGGATGAACCTACCAATCATCTTGATATATACACAAAAGAGGTATTGGAGAAGGCTTTGACTGAATATACCGGTACGCTGATTTTGGTTTCTCATGACCGTTATTTGCTCAATAAAATTCCAACTCGGATTATGGATATGAAACCGGATTCGATTCGTTTTTTCAAAGGCAGATTTGATGAGTATACCGAATTTCAAAAAATGCAGGACGCGGAATGCTCTGTCGTTTCCTCCAAATCTTCAGCGCCTGAAAAGACGCCGAAAGGAAATTACCGAAGTAAGCAGCAGCGCAGTGAAGAAGCGAAGATGCGTCAGCGCGTAAAGGAGCTGGAGCGTTTCATTGAATCTTCTGAGCAGGAAATTGCCGCTTTGGAGCAGGAAATGACGTTGCCTGAGGTGTACCAGGACTATCAGACAATGAATGAAAAGTGTGCGGCTTTGGAAGAAAAGAAACAGCTTCATGCGCAATGTCTTGAGGAGTGGGCGGAACTGGCGGAATGCTTGTTATGATATTGTAATGCCGGGAAAGCTGATTAGCACTTCGCAAGAGAGTTAATAAAACCGGATTCGGAACAAAAAATTTGATATTTTATCATTATGATAACAGCAGAAAGGAATTTATATGGAAGCAGTGAATCAAAAACAATCACAAGAAAATAAAATGGGACATGCGCCAATGCTCAAATTGATCATGTCAATGTCATTGCCGGCTATGTTTTCGATGTTAGTGCAAGCTTTGTACAATGTCGTAGACAGCGTATTTGTATCGCAGATTAGTACTGGGGATGCTGAACTGACGGCAGTATCAATTGCGTTCCCGATACAAATGTTATTGATTGCATTTGGAGTGGGAACCGGCATCGGTTTGAATTCATTGGTATCCCGAAGATTAGGAGAACAGGATTTTAAAGCGGCAAATTCTGCTGCTACCCATGGGATTTTGTTGGGGATTTTAAACTGGGTTATTTTTGCTGTTTTCGGCATTGCGTTTTCCAGATTGTTAATGCCCCTGTTTACCAATAATGCGGCAATCGCTGAAATGAGTATTAATTATTTGCACATTGTTACTGTTTTCTCGTTCGGCGTATTTATTGAAATCAATTTAGAAAAAACGTTGCAGGCAACAGGAAATATGATATTCCCGATGTTATTTCAGCTGAGCGGAGCAATTATTAATATTATTTTTGACCCGATTTTTATATTCGGATGGTTTGGCTTACCGGCTATGGGGGTTACCGGCGCGGCGATTGCTACAGTAATGGGGCAGATCATCTCTATGATATTTGCTATTGTTGTTGTGTTTACACGGGAACATGCGGTTCATATAACATTTAAAGGATTTCGGCTAAGTTGGCGTACGATCAAGGATATTTATGCGGTGGGTATTCCTTCTATTATCATGCAGTCTATCGGATCCTTACTGATTATGGGACTAAATGGCATTCTGAAAGGCTTTTCTGATACGGCAACCGCTGTTTTAGGTGTATATTATAAGCTCCAATCATTTGTGTTTATGCCGGTTTTCGGTCTTACACACGGTGTGTTGCCGATTATGGGATATAACTTTGGAGCCAGAAACAAAAAACGTTTATTAGATGCATTAAAGATAGGAAGCATCATTGCTTTCGGTATTATGCTGGCCGGTACGGTATTGTTTTGGCTGATACCGGGACGGTTGTTACAGATATTTAATGCCTCTGAAGAAATGTTAAGAATAGGGATACCGGCATTGCGGATTATCAGTCTTTGCTTTGTTTTTGCAGCATTGGGTATTATGTTTTCCACGTTATTTCAGGCAATCGGTATGGGTGCAAAGAGCTTATTTATTTCGGTTTTACGTCAGTTAGTCGTTATTCTACCGGTGGCATGGGCGTTGTCAAAGGTCGGTTTGGGGTATGTATGGTACGCTTTTCCGATTGCAGAAGTGGTTTCATTAACAGCCAGCATATATATATTTAAAATGTTGTATGATAAACGGCTGCAATATATTCAACAGGAAGACACTAAGAACGCGGCAGAATGATGAAATGATTCATATTAAAATAGGAGCAAATATTTATGGTAAAAAAACTTGCAGTATTTGATTTGGACGGAACGCTAAACAGAACTGATTTATATTCGGTGCCGGCGCATTTAAAGGCATTGGGAGAGCGCGGAATTAACAATGTAACACCCGAAACAATTATTTCTACTTACGGTGAACGTGCAAATGATTATGTACGAAAATTGGTCGGTGATGTGACCGATGAAGAAGCACGTTCTTACTTAGACGCAGTGGCAAAGTATGAATCGGAATTTATTTATGATAAGGGAAAACCTTATGACGGTGTATTGAACAGTTTAAAAAAGTTAAAGGAAAACGGCTATTATACTGCGGTTTGTTCCAATTCTTCCCGCCGATATATAACAATGGTGCTGGAAGCGTTGGGATTAATGCCGTATATTGATTTTATCCAGGATTTGCAGCCAAATATGACAAAGGTTCAAACTTTGGCATTACTGCTTGACAAAGAGAAACCCGACAAAGCGGTTATGGTGGGAGATCGTGTTTTTGACGTCGAAGCAGGGCATGAAAACAATCTGAAAGCGATCGGCTGTATGTATGGCTTTAATCCTGGTGAGCTGGAAGATGCAGATGTAAAAATTGAAAGTGCCGGAGATATTTACACAGCAGTGACGCAGTTAATATAAGATTTTTTGTAATTTCAAAAAAACTTACAAAAAAACGAAAAAAGGACTTGACAAAGGGAGATAGGATGTGGTAATATATTAAAGCTGTCCGATGAGGGCAGAGGTCAGAGAAGGAAAGC
>JABLTO010215284.1_pt1 | contig 54685 bp, 65 predicted proteins | sample 7160091 | NCBI WGS metagenome assembly JABLTO01 (sample SAMN14651225, study PRJNA627086) | human gut metagenome | isolation source: feces | host: Homo sapiens
TAGACAAGAAGAAAAGCCGCCGTAATACTGACGTATACGGCGGTTTTTTGACGAAGTATAAACTTAAACTACGGCTTCAAAACCAATGTTTCCTTATCCGGTGGCGGCCAATGCGGCGCCCTTTTTTTGTACAAAAGTTTGTCAGGACAGATCGGATACCACGTTTTTAATCCACTTTTTACTGCGAAACCGCAGAACAGCCATCACCAGTTTCACGGCTTCCTCGGCATACATCATGAGATAGACATAAAAGAGCGGCAGCCGAAAGACAAATCCGCCGAGCAAAACCATGGGTACGCCGATACACCAAACCGATCCGATATCGATCAGACAGGCCGTTCTGGTGTCACCGCCGTTGCGGAACACCCCGACAATCAGCAAAAAGGTCATGGATTTTACATTCATCATGACTGCAACCAGAAACAAAAGGTGCATGGCCTGCCGGTACACGCCCTCTGAAATATTGTACGGCATTAAAATGACGGGCCGCAGCAGAATAAATGCGGCGGACAGGACAAGCGCGGTACAAAAGGATAAAAACATCAGCTTTTTGGCATAAAGATAGGCTTGCTTGTACTTTTGCGCGCCAACCGCCTTGCCGATAAAGACACCGGCTGCGTTGCCGCCGCCATGGAAAAATACCAGCATCAGGCGCTCGATGTTTTGCACAATGGTAATAATGACCATGGCATCGCTGCTGATGCGTGCAAAGACCCAAGTATAGGCGGTGATGCCAAGCGCCCATGCCATTTCGTTAAAAATGACCGGCGTTGCGGTTTTTAAAAATTGCACGACAAGGTCCTTCCGAATCGAAAAAAGCTGTGAAAATCCGGCAGCCTGAATCATCTTTTTTCCGTAGACAACCGAAAGCATCACGGCAAGCTCGGAAAACCTCGCAATGACGGTGGCGATCGCGGCGCCGTTTACGCCCATGGCGCGTACGCCGAAATGGCCGAAAATCAAAATCCAGTTCAGTACAATGTTGACAGTCAGCCCGACAGCACGCACCAAAAACGGCAGTGCCGCGCGTTCGCTGCAGCATACGCTCATGTCAAAGGCAGTGGTAATCGCGGTTGCCAGATACCCGATACAGACAATCCGAAGATAGGGGACACCGGCATGCAAGACCTCCGGGCTTGCCTGAAAGGCTTGAAAAATCGGCACAGGGATAAAAAGCGCAGCGGCAACAAAAATCAGGGATAGCGCAAAGGCCAGTAAAATATTGAGTCCCAGGACGCTCCGCATCTCTTTAATGTTTTGCTTTCCCCAAAACTGGGAGGCAAAAACACCGGCGCCGCAGCTGATGCCGAACAGAAAAACGGTATAGAGAAAGTAGACCTGATTTCCGATGCCGACGGCGGCAATGGCGGTCTCGCCCAGTCTCCCGACCATAATCGTATCAATCAGGTTGACCAGCGACGAGATAAGCTCTTTAAGCGCCATCGGAATCATCAGTAAAAAGAATCGTTTGTAAAATGATTTCATAGTTCCTCCTATGTAGCATTTGATGTGCAAAAAAATCAGCCTCATCAAGCGAAAATCGCCGTCAGAGACAGATTTCATAATGGTCAAAAAATATTCTATCGACAAGCGTGTGCCAAATTCGGTAAGCCATCGGCAGGCAAATCAAGGCATATCGGGTGCCTACCGCGGCAATACGTCGGTATCGTCATCACCGCCGAAAAAATCGTAATAATACTCGCCGGTATCGGGATCCCCCTGAAACAGACGGTCACGCGACGGGGCAGCGGTATTTTGAAAAACCAGCCGAACGCCGAGCATAATCAGAAAAGCGAGCACCATGATGGCAAGGGTGCCAAACGCACTGATCAGCAGCGGCGGAAGATACGTTTTCTTTTCGCTGCCGCGCAGCAGCAGGAGCGAGAAAACAAATCCGGCGGCAAAGAGAAACAGCATACCGTACGGGGCTGCGGTCAAAGACAGTACATTCCCCGTGAGCAGCGCCATATGGCTGCGCAGCAGAGCGCCCAAAACCGCGGTATAAATCAAGAGAAACAAGGTCAGGACAAAGCCCAGCGCGTTGCCTGTGACGCCCAGTGCGCCAAACCGCGGCCGGTTGCACCATGCACCCACCGCCCCCATAAGGCTCAGCAAAACGGAAACGGCCAAACCGACACAAGTGAGGTAAATCGGCAGCAGTGACAGATCCGGGGCAATGCCGGAAACGTTTTGCAAAAGGTTTTTGAGATAGCCGACGCGGAAAAAGGTCAGGCGCAATATACCGCTTTGAAAAAAGGTGGTATATTGGATCGCAAACCAGTCTGTAAACAGGAGTGCGACGGCCAGAATGCTGCACAGTGCGGAAAATACACAAAGCAGTCTGCGGGGCTGGTGTTTTTCTTTGACGGCTGACGGGTCATAAAATTGATAATCCGGCGCGGACGCCGCACCTGTTTCACTGCCGTGTGCAGCCTCGGCGGCCGGGTTTTCCTCCGTAGGGGTAACAGCCTTTCCGCAGCGGCTGCAAAACCGGGCATTTTCGGTAAGCTGTGCGCCGCATTTTCTGCAATACATAAAAATCGCCTCTTTTTATTTTGTAACAAAACTAATCTTCAAAATCAAATTCATCAAGGTGCTGCTGTTTAAACAGGTCATACACCGCGTCCAAAAGCGCCGGGTCGTCCACCTGCTCCAAGCAGTCGTCCTCTTTGTCCATATCCACGTGAAAGACAACGACCTCGGTCACCTCATCCTCATCATCGTCATAGGGGATGCAAACGGCGTAGTCCTTATCCCGGTAACGGACCGTGTCCAGATGTTCAAAGGTGACGGTGGTTCCGTCCTCGTCAATCAGGTCAATCAAGTGTGGGTTTTCGGGTAATTGTGCCATGGTTTTTCCTCCTTATGGATCGTTTATATACGGGTACTGTCAAGATAAGACTGCAAAAGAAACGCGGCAGAGATGCTGTCCACGCTGTCCTTGCGTTTCTGGCCGCGGACATTGGTCTCGTTCATTAAAATATGGGCAGAAACCGTAGTGAGCCGCTCATCCCAAAGTTTTACGGGGATGTCGAGCCGCTCCTCCAGCATTCCGGCAAAAATCTGCGTTTTTTCACCGCGGGGGCCGATGCTGCCGTTCATATTTTTGGGAAACCCCAAAATAATCAGGCCGACATCCTTTTCCTTGGCGAGGGCGGCGGCATAGTCCGCAACCTTGCGCATATTCTTTTCCTTGCACGCCGGCAAGGTGCCTGCGCCGAATCCCAACGGATCCGAGACGGCAAAGCCGGTTCGGCTGTCTCCATAGTCAATTCCAAGTATCCGCATGATGCTACCTCACTTTTTGCGGTCAAAATCATTCTTTTGCTCCATTGTATCACAGGCGGATAAAAATAGCAAGCCCCAGCCGAAAGAAAGCCATCCTCGGATTTTGCTTTTTTCGGCTGCGGCTATAAGACAAAACGGTGATAATCCGACAGTTTTTCGGTTGCCAGCGGATTATAGGGCAGGGTCTTTTTTGCCTTGTCCATGCGCGGGGCGATCGGATCACTCATAAAAAAATACTTTAAGGCGTCATAGAGGTGATCCTCCTGCCGGGTGTCAACGTCCTCCGGGTTGACGCTGTCATAATGCAGCTGCGGCAGTGTACGGATCATGTTTTTGCAGCAGTCAAAGACGTAAAACATGGGAATCCCGTTTTCGTCAAAGGCCAGACGGTAATGCACCTGCATTTTCCCGGCCAGACGGTCGTTTTTTCCTTTTTCAAAATAAACGCCTTCGCGCTCCATCATGGCCGCAATGCTCCCCTCGGTCGATCCGGTGGCGTTCCAGATGGCAGGGTCGGCGTAGCCGCAGATCGACAAGCCTTGCTCCTCCCGATCCTCAATGGCGCGAATCTCTTTGGCAATCTTTTGCGCGGTCCAGCGTACGCCGGTGTCCGGGGCGCCGGTGCATCCGTACAGCTCGCGGTACAGATAGGCGCGGCCGTCGTGGTCGACCGCAAACCAGCACACGGCAAACGGCTTGGCATAACCAAAGTCAAAGGTGCGAAACCGCCGCCATTCCTTCGGAATCGGAAACGGCCGAATCACATGAGAAAACTGTCTTGTTTCGTAGCCCTTGGGGTTGTTTTGCCATTCCGTAAAGACTTGTCCGTCAAAAATGTCCCATTGCCCGTAAAGCAGCGCCTTTCGTTCCGCCTCCGGCAGCTGCTCCAGTCTCTTTTGATAATCGGCGTCGGCACGCATCAAAAAGACGTTGTCGCTGACAAAGGAGGGGATAAAGATGCGGCTTGCGCCGGTTTTAACATCCCGAAATCCCTCGCCCGGCGTATGTCCGTCAATAAACCGGCGTTTGACCCAGCTGTGTCCGATGCCGCCGGGGTTGGTGCTGGATTTCATTTGCTTGGGATAGCGGTTGACCCCGCGAATCCTGGAGAGCAGGTAGGTGTACTGTTCCTCCGTAAAATGGGTCAGCTCGTCAAAGCGTACCACATCGTACTCCGCGCCCTGGTAGCGCAGTACATCCTTTTCTGCCGCGCAGTAGCCAAATTCAATCAGAGAGCCGTTTAAAAATTCCCAGCGGTGGCTGCTGCTTCGGTATGTTGCGGCATCGGCAGGAAAAAACTGCAAAGAGGTATAAATGATCGAATGCTCCAGCTCCGGGAAGGTGCGGCGCAGAACAAGCTGCCGGCTTTTGGGGTAGCGCAGCGCATAAAGCAGTGCGTCAACCAGTTGTCCGTAGGACTTGCCGCCGCCGGCCGCGCCGCCAAACAAAACCTCGTCCGCTTTGGCGTCGATAAACTGTTTTTGGGTTGCGGTCAAAGAAAGATCAAGCGTCTTTTGCATTATCTTTTTCATTTTGATCCTCCTGACTTTCGCCGACAATGCGGATGTTGACGGTCAGCGCAACGGTTTGCTCCTTTTCGCTTTCCCTTTCCAGTTCCTCCGCCAGCGCCAAAATTTCCTTTGCGGCAGACAGCTCGACCCGCTCATTGCCGCAGTGCAAGAGCTCCTTGAGTTTTTCCGCCGCCTGTGCATGGGATTGTATGTTGTTTGGTTCCTTCATTTGGTTTTTTACCTCCAATTTCAATGCCGACCAGACGCAAAACGGCGTTGTTATGAATCCGTATCGCCTGCCGCCGGCAGTAATGAACATGAAATTCAATTGCGTCCCAATAAAGCTGGTTGACGTAGCGCGCCGTCAGGATGCTCCGCTCCTCCGGCGTCAAATGCTCCATCATGCTGTCAAAACAGGAAACCAGTTCCTTTAGTTTTTGGTGAATCTCATCAATCTGTGTTTGATAATAGTGAATATACTTTTCTCCGACTGTCCCCATTTTCGCACTGTCACGAATTAAATCCTGATAAAAATCCGATTTCATTGTAAGCTCTTTCCGCAATAGCGGCAGCCCGCGCAGCCATTTCTTTACTTCCTCTACTGTTGAAAATCTCATTCCTCATTCATCCTTTCTTTTGTAAAATGTTGTCCGTCTTTCCATCGGCCGTTCGGACAAGACAGCGAAGCCATCGGAGCGCATGTAGGCGCGGCGGCATTGTGCGTTGCAAAATACGTTGTTGTCCTCAAAAACGATATTCGGATTGTATCTGCGATACAAGGGAGCGCCGCAGCAACGGCACTCTCCGATTTGCCGCCCGTCTCGCATAGGTTCCAATTCTCCGAACTTTTCCATCGTCAAAATATCCGGGTGTGTCATTTTGTTCCCTCCTTTGCGGCACGAAGTTTTATTTACCATAATTTCCCAATATTTTGACTGGCATATTCCTATTATACAACATAAATATCGTTTGTCAATAGAAAAAAACCAAAAATATTGTTGAATTTTCTCTTGTAATGCGGAAAAATTTATGTTATACTAGCGGTGAGGTGAAATTATGGCAAACAGCTATATCAGTGAAAAATTAAAAGCTGCCCGCATCGCATCCGGCCTGAAGCAAAGAGAGGTATATGAATGGCTTGGCGTCGGCCAATCGACCTTCAGTGCCTGGGAGACCGGAGCCAGTGAGCCGTCCATCGGCGTTTTTCTCAGGCTCTGTCAAAAATACGGAATTCAGGATATCTATGCCTATTTTATGCCGGACTCTCCGCTGCAGGGACTTTGGAAGGATTTGGATCCCTCGTTTTTAAATCGGCTGCTTGCACTGCCGCCGCGTGGCAGGGCGGCAGTAAAGAACTGCCTGGATTTTGAATATAAAGCATCGATGCAAAAACGGATTCCCCTGCAGCCGCGTAATATTATGGTATATACGCAGGTTGCGACGGCCGGGCGCGGCAGTTACCTGGATGACCAGGACGCCGAGGTCTGCCATATCGAGGCGCCGGAGACGGCGTCTTATGCAATCCGCATCTCCGGCGACAGTATGGAGCCGCTGATTCATGACGGTGATCTGGTGTTTGTGCAGCGCCAGAATGAGCTTGCCTCCGGCGAAATCGGCATCTTTACTTATAATGGAGAGTGCTTTTGCAAAATGTGGGATAACCGCAACGGTGTTCCCAAACTGATCTCGCTCAATAAAAAGTATGCGCCGATTTTTGTGCAGGCATCGGATAATTTGTACGTCAACGGCAAGGTGTTGCTTTAGGCCGTGACGCACGTGTTCTTATTTCGTTTTTTGCGCGTCTTGGTGCGGTGTTTGGGCTTTTTCCGTACCGGGCGCGCTGTTTTCGTTTGGCGCGGCGGCCGCCGCATCGCGCTGCTTTAAAATGCTTTCCATGATTTTTTCTTTTCCGTCCAAATACATTGCGTCCAGCAAAATGGCGGCGCTCTCCGCCATGTCGGGACGAAAGACGCCCAGCTTCCATAAATCGGTCAGAGTCTGGTTTTGACTGATGCGGCTGTATGGGTTGTTTTTTTCGGCGCTGACGGCAATGTCAAATTCGACCGGCCGCATTGCGGTGCTCTGCCGCAGGCTGTGGCTGGAAAACCTGATATATTCCCGTGCGCCGTTTGGCCCGTCCACGCGGTAGGTGCGCGGCTGATGATAGAATTGGCGCATCAGTTCGATGCAGAGCAGAATGATTTCCTTGTAGGCGTTATACCCCTCGGCAATCATATCGCGGCTGAGTTTTTCGCCGGCCTGCTGCAGTGCGACAATGGCAGAGTATGCCGTCACGCCGCCGCTGGTCTGTCCCTGCTGGAAGTCGCGGTTGCCGGAGACTTCTTTGAGCTCCTCAATTTTATTTTGCCGATGGGCAATGATAAAGCTGTGCAGCGGTTTTGCTTGCAGCTCGCGAATGTTTTCTTCGCTGACCGATCCGGCCACATGGATAATGTCTTTGGAGAGATCGCTCAGCTCGTATTCGTTCAGGCCGCCGTTGTCCTTTACCATAAACCGGGTCTTGCCGGAGATCAGGGCGTTGCGGCTGATCAGGGCGTCCAGACGGTCGATGTAAAGCTGCGGACTTTTGATGATATCAACCAGTCCAAAGCCGACCGGACTGTCCTCATCGGGGTACATGACGTCAAAGACAAAGGGGTACTTCCCGTGATGGTAAATGCCGTCCTCGCCGCGATCCTCGGACGCATCTAAAATCTGGTTGCCGCAGAATTTTATAAGCTCTACCGTCTGCGCACCGTCACGCTGTTTTTTATAGTAGCAGTCCACAACCAGAATTTTGTTGTGGGTCACATCGCTGCCGCTGGTGTTTTGCATGTCGTCATAGGTTAAAATCTCCATCGGACTGCCGGCGGTAAACTTGTCCGCAAGGTGCGGATATTGCCGCTTAAGGTCGTCCGGGTCGCAAAGCGCGGTCAAAAAAACAAAACGGCTGTCCTGAATATCGCAGATGCCCGGCTCCCAAAAGAGGTTTAAAAGGTCGATTTTGCGGATGTCGATTTCGCCCATGCCGCCGCGCAGCCGCGGATTAAAGAATACGCCGTAGCAGGCGGCACCGTTTTTTAATTTATACCACCATGCGCGGCTGTATGTGCGCTTAAAGTTGCATAAATCCAGCTGCACCGGAAGAATCCGGGTAAAGGTCTCCGCGATTTTGCGATCCGCCTCATCACGCTCTAAAATATTGGGAGACGGATAATTGTCCATGGCGTCTGCATGCTTGTTGGCAATGGCGTTAAAAAGATAGGGCGTGGGCGGCTCCGGCATTTCGTCCTGCTGCTCGCCCATATAGCGCGATTTAAACCAGCGGTTGTTTTCAATGACGCGCCGGTCAAAGGCCTGCTTGTGTTCCTTGTAGCGCCGAAACTCCTCGGTAAGCAGCCGAAAGAACTCCGGCTTGATGGTTCCCTCATAATTTTGATTTTCCATAGTAAATCCTCCCTTTCTCAGGCTTTTGCGGCCAGTGCCGCAATGTCGTTTTCTATTTTGTTGATTTTTGCTTCAATATCAATGCCGTTGAGCATAACCCTCTGCCCGGTGACCCAGATCTCGCCGCTTTCCTCCCAAAAGGTGATAAAGGGCGAATAGCCGACCAGACCCATGTTGGCGTAATTTTCTGCCTTTTCAATCTTAAAGGCGCCGTTGGTATACACCACACCGTTGATGCTGTGGCTGCCCTCGCCGTTGCCGGCGCCCAGAACCAGGTAGGCGGTGCCGTTGTCGCCGACCGACATGCCCAGCTTTTGCTTGCGGACGCCGTTTTCATCCTGCATCATTTTGATGCCGGTCGGATCCATCAGGGCAAAAACACCGCCGGTCTGGTCGGTATAATTCTGACTGTTTGTACCGACAATGGTAGAGGCGTAGATGGCGGAGCTCTCTACCGTTCCGCTAAAGACGGCCTCGCCGCTGCTGTTGATCGAGACGGTGGGGATGCCCTGTGCATCGCAAAGCATAAACTGAAATTTTTGCGTGTCCTTGTCGTAGGCGGCCAAAAACCGCGTCCTCTCTCCGCGGTCGCGGATGATGAGCTTAGAGCCGCTGATTTCCATCTTTCCGCTGTTATCCCTGACGGATACCTTGGCGGTGTCGACCGTGCCGGCCGTCAGCTTGTCCGCCGTCAGTGCGCCGATTTGCGCGTTGCTGATTTTGGCGTTGTTTGTGTCAATGTTTTCCGCCTTGACGGCGGCCGCCTCGCTGACGTTTCCGGCGTCCAGGTTTTGAAAGAGGTACGACAGTTCATCCACCAGCGCCGTGCCCCATTCCTTGACCGCCCGAATGTCCCGGCCGGTGTCCCCGGTCAGCTTGGGCGGTATCGGTGTTGTTAAGTTTGGCATGTTTGATTCCTCCATTTCTTGGTTTTCTTTTATTATAGGGATTTTAGAGTGACATGGAGTGCCATCCGCCGCTTTTTGAAAAAGTTTTTTTGTTTGTCTTGACAATCGGGAAAAATCGTTTTATAATGTAAGTGTTAAACAGTTAAGCACAAAACTATCAGGAGGTGATGGCGCCGTGGGGCTATCTTATTTTCATATTAACCAAAGCCTGCGCAAGGTGCATCTGCTGCGCAAGCGGTCGCTGCAGCAGGCCATGCGAAAGCAGAACCTGCAGCCAAGCTGGCTGCCGCTTTTGCATTATGTAGAGGAACATCCGGGCTGTACCCAGGCAGAGGTGGCAGAAAATCTGGCGCTGACGCCGGCGGCAATTACGCTGGCAACGCAGCGGCTTGCGGCACAAAAGATGCTGGTGAAAAAGACGGATCAAAAGAACCTGCGCCGCAACATTCTCAGCGTGACTGCGGTCGGCCAGGAGCGGCTGCGCAAAATGGGAATATTTTTTGAAGAATTTGATCAAAAGATGTTTCAGGGGCTGAGCGAGGCAGAGCTTTGCGCCTTTCAGAAGACCTTAGACCGCATTACTACCAATATTACCGGTGAGGACAAAAACGAGGTATCCAGACAGGTGATTACCGATCTCTTGCGTGAAATTCGTGAGGATGCTTAGAGAAACAATTTGAAAGAAAGGAAGGATATGACGATGCGAAAATTATTATCTCTTCTGCGCGGCAAGGATTTTTGGATGTCGATTTTGACGCCGATTCTGATCGTGGGAGAGGTCATTATGGAGGTTGCGATCCCCAAGGCCATGTCCAAAATCGTGGATATCGGGATTGCAAACCGTGACATTGACTATGTGTTAAAGGCCGGCGGCGTCATGGCGCTGATGGCGCTCGTTTCCCTCTTCTTTGGCGCAATGGCGGCGTGGACGGCCTCGATCGCCAGCATGGGATTCGGACGGTCGGTGCGGCAGAGCCTGTTTTATCGGGTACAGGATTTTTCGTTTTCCAATATTGACAGGTTCAGCACCTCTTCGCTCATTACCCGAATGACAACCGATATTACCAATCTGCAAAACGCCTTTATGATGGTGATCCGTACCCTGGTACGTGCGCCGATCATGTTTATTTCGGCGTCCGTTATGGCGTTTTCCATCAATGCGGAGCTTTCGTGTATCTTTTTGGTTGCCGTGCCGATTTTAGGCACTGTGCTGGCGTTTACCATCAGCAAGGCGCATCCGCGGTTTAAAAAGATGCTGCGCTGCTTTGATAAGCTCAACGCCAAGATACAGGAAAACCTGATCGGAATCCGTGTTGTCAAGGCCTTTGTCCGCGGCGACTATGAGGATCAGAACTTTGACGAATGTGCCGACGCCGTGCGCCAGACGCAAATCCGTGCCGAGCGGATGGTAATTTTAAATATGCCGATTATGCAGATGATGGTGTATCTGTGTATTATACTGGTGCTTTGGCTGGGCGGTAACATGATTGTGGCCGGGCAGATGGGAACCGGTGAACTGGTTAGCTTTATCAGCTATGTCAACCAGATTCTGATGTCACTGATGATGATTGCCTTTTCCTTTACCATGCTGGTAATTTCAAAGGCTTCGGTCAGCCGTATTGTCGAGGTGCTAAATGATACGCCGGACATCCCGGATCATAAGGATTCTGACATTGCGGTATCAAACGGTTCGATCGCGTTTGAGGATGTTTCTTTTAGCTATCAGGGAGATCTTAGCCGCTGCGCCTTAGAGCATATCAACCTTCAGATAAGGTCCGGCGAGACAATCGGAATCATCGGCGGTACCGGCAGCGCAAAGTCGACGCTGGTGCATCTGATTCCGCGGCTTTATGAGGCGACAGAGGGCGCGGTCAAGGTCGGCGGCGTTGATGTAAAGGACTATCGGCAAAAGACGCTGCGGGATCAGGTTGCCATGGTGCTGCAGAAAAATGTGCTCTTTAGCGGTACCATCCGCGAAAACCTCCGCTGGGGAAACCCGGACGCCACCGATGAAGAAATCGTTGCCGCATGCAAAGCGGCACAGGCACACGACTTTATCATGGAATTTCCAAACGGTTACGATACCGAGCTGGGACAGGGCGGTCTGAATGTTTCCGGCGGCCAGAAGCAGCGGCTTTGTATCGCCCGTGCGCTCCTGAAAAAGCCGAAGATCGTAATCCTGGACGACAGTACCAGTGCGGTTGACACGGCGACCGACAGTAAAATCCGCGCGTCGTTCCGTAAAGAGCTTTCCGATACAACAACCATTATCATTGCGCAGCGGATTTCGTCCGTGAGCGATGCCGATCGGATTGTGGTGCTGGAGGAGGGTAAAATCTCCGCGGTCGGCACGCATGACGAACTCTTAAAGAGCAGTGAAATTTACCGCGAAGTCTATGAATCTCAGCAAAAGGGGGTGGCGTAGATGCCTCCGCATAAGAATATGGGAATGAAAAAACCAAAAGACGGCAAGAAAACGCTGTTTCGGATTCTGCACTATTTGGAGGAATACCGCTTTCAGCTGGTTCTGGTGGCGCTGCTTGTTATTGTCAGCTCCGGCGCAGGCGTGGTCGGCACCTATTTTCTAAAGCCGATCATCGACAACTATATCGCCCCGTGGATCGGAAACGCGAACCCGGATCTTAGCGGACTGCTGCGCACCATTATACTGCTTGCGGTCATTTACGCAGCCGGTGCACTTTGTACCTATGCGTACAACCGTATCATGGTAAACATTGCGGCAAACTCGCTTTACAAGATGCGGATGGATATGTTTACCCATATGCAGACCTTGCCGATCCGTTATTTTGACAGCCGTACCCACGGCGAAATCATGAGCCGCTATACCAACGATATCGATACGCTGCGCAACATGATGAGCCAAAGCGTGCCGCAGCTGATTTCGTCCGGCATTACGGTGGCGGGCGTCTTTGTCATGATGCTGGTGCTGAGCATTCCGCTGACGATTTTGGTGGTGCTGATGATGCTGACCATCTTTGGCGTCATTAAGCTGGTCGGCGGCAAAAGCGCTTTGTACTACCGCAACCAGCAAAAGGCAATCGGCGCGGTCAACGGCTATATTGAAGAGATGATCGAGGGGCAAAAGGTGGTAAAGGTGTTTTGCCACGAGGAGGAGAGCAAACAGCGGTTTGACGTCATCAACGGCGCATTATGTGATGCGGCAGGCAAGGCCAATACCTTTGCAAGCATTTTGATGCCGATCATGAACAATCTGTCCTATATCCACTATGCACTGACGGCAATCATCGGCGCAACGCTCACCATTTTGACCGGCCAGCGCGAAATGGGAATTTTCGCCCTGGGGCTTGGCGCACTGGTTTCGTTTTTGCAGTACACCCGTTCCTTTGCGCAGCCGATCACCCAGGTGTCGCAGCAGTTTAACGTGATTTTGAACGCGCTTGCCGGTGCGGAGCGGATTTTTGCGCTGCTGGATGAAAAGCCGGAGGTTGATGACGGTTATGTGACGCTGGTGAACGTGAAGGAAAAGCCGGACGGCACGTTTGAAGAGACGGCGCAGCGCACCGGACACTGGGCGTGGAAGCATCCGCATCACGATGGCACGCTGACCTATGTACCGCTGCGCGGCGCCGTGACCTTTGAGGATGTCGAATTTGGCTACGAGCCGGGCAAGGTTGTCCTGAACGGAATCAGCCTTTATGCCGAGCCGGGACAAAAAATTGCGTTTGTCGGCTCGACCGGCGCGGGCAAGACGACAATTACCAATTTAATCAACCGTTTTTATGATGTGCCGGACGGCAAGATCCGCTACGACGGCATCAATATCAATAAGATCAAAAAGGCGGATCTGCGGCGCTCGCTTTCGATGGTGCTGCAGGATACGCATCTGTTTACCGGCACCGTGATGGAAAACATCCGTTACGGCAGACTGGACGCGACAGACGAGGAAGTCATTGCTGCGGCAAAGCTTGCCAACGCCCATTGGTTTATTTCGCATCTGCCGGACGGGTATGACACCATGTTGACCGGGGACGGCGCAAATTTAAGCCAGGGTCAGCGGCAGCTGCTGGCGATTGCAAGAGCGGCGGTTGCGGATCCTCCCGTCCTGATCTTAGACGAGGCGACCAGCTCGATCGACACCCGTACCGAGGCACTGATCGAAAAGGGAATGGATCAGCTGATGGAGGGCAGAACGGTGTTTGTCATTGCGCACCGCCTGTCCACGGTAAGAAATTCGCACGCGATCATGGTGCTGGAACACGGTGAGATTATCGAACGCGGCAGCCATGAAGAGCTGATTGCCAAAAAGGGCAGATATTATCAGCTCTACACCGGCATGTTTGAACTTTCGTAAAAAAGGCGACTTTGAAGAAGGCGGCGAGAGCTGCCTTCTTTTTGTATCATGATAATTTTGTTTAAAACGCACATTGATTTTTTTTTAACAAAGTGATATAGTAATATTTTGTAGAATGTACGTGGGGAAAGAGACAATTTGTCAAAACAGGATATCGAAAATGACATGACAGCTGTGTGAAATCGACAATTCCCAAGAGGGAGGTTTTGTGTTAAGATAATCGTGGTTTTTTATGGGAAAACCTGACTTGAGACGATTCCCGTGTACAAAAGAAAATGAAAAAACAAATCCAAAGATAGGGAAGGTGCATTATGAATAAAATATCGATTATCGGAACCGGAAGCGTAGGCTCGACCATCGCCTATACATTAACCGTGATGGGAATCGCTTCGGAAATTGTCATGATTGACATTAACAACGAAAAGGCGCTCGGCGAGGCGCTGGATATCCGGCAGGGTACGCCGTTTTGCGGAGCCTGTTCGATTTATGCCGGCGACTACCGCGATGCGCAGGATTCCAACATCGTGATTTTAACCTCCGGCATTGCCAGAAAGCCCGGTCAGTCCCGGTTAGAGCTGGCACAGACTAACGTGGATATCACCAAGTCGATCATCCCGGAGATTACCAGATACGCGCCGGACGCGACTTATATTATTGTAAGCAACCCGGTGGATATCTTAACCTATACGTTTTATAAGATTTCCGGCCTGCCGGAAAATCGGATTATCGGCTCCGGTACGATTTTGGACACGGCGCGTCTGCGTGCAAGACTGTCCGAGTATTTTAACATCAGCCAAAGCAACGTGCACGCCTACGTATTTGGTGAGCACGGCGATTCTTCGTTCATTCCGTGGTCGGTTGCCAATATCTCCAACGTGCCGATTAACGAATGTGACGCGCTGGTGGCCGGCAGCGATGTGTCGATGCCGAAGTTTAAGCGCGAGGACGTGGAGCAGTATGTCCGCAAGTCCGGCGGCCGCGTGATTGAGCGCAAGGGCGCTACGTTCTATGCCGTTTCCGCGTCGGTTTGTCATATCTGCAAGTGCCTGCTGACGGGAATCGATACCACCATGACGGTATCGACACTGATGCACGGCGAATACGGCGTTGACGATGTCGCGCTGAGCGTTTTGAACATTGTCGGCAAGGACGGTGCGAGAGCAAAGGTCATGATGCCGCTGACCGATGATGAAATCAGCAAGCTGCGTCACAGCGCCGATACCTTAAAGGACGTTATCAAAAATCTTCATATATAGAGGCTCTCTGCCGTGGTGCAGTCTGCCGGAAAGGTGGTAGCTAGAATGGATTATCGTGTAGAACATGATTCAATGGGAGAGGTCAAGGTGCCTGCGGACAGACTGTGGGCAGCCCAGACCCAAAGAAGCCATGAAAACTTTGAGATCGGTGTGGGAATCGAAACCATGCCGCGTGAGATTACGCACGCCTTTGGTATTTTAAAGAAGGCGGCGGCGCTTGCCAATCATGAATTGAGACCGGAAAAGATGACTGAAGAAAAGCTTTGCGCGATCACGAAAGCATGCGATGAAGTGATCGGGGGAAAGCTGAACGACCATTTTCCGCTGGTGGTATGGCAGACCGGGTCGGGTACGCAGTCGAATATGAATGCCAATGAGGTCATTGCAAACCGTGCCAACCAGATTGCAGAAAAAAAGCTGGCGCACCCGAACGACGATATCAATATGAGCCAGTCCTCCAACGATACCTTCCCGACGGCAATGCATATTTCCGCCGTCATTGCGATTGAGGATCGGCTGCTGCCGGCGATTGAAACGCTGGTTGCAACCTTTAAACGGTTAGAGGCCGAAAACGAAGGAATCGTAAAGTCCGGACGTACGCACCTGCAGGATGCAACGCCGATTCAGTTCAGCCAGGAAATCAGCGGATGGCGCGCAAGCTTAGAGCGTGACGCCGAGCTTTTAAAGATGGCGGTAAAGCCCCTCTATGAGCTGGCGCTCGGCGGTACTGCGGTCGGCACCGGGTTGAATGCCCCCAAGGGATTTTCCGAACTGGTTGCAAAAAAGGTGGCAGAGCTGACCGGCAAGCCGTTTGTGACGGCGCCCAATAAGTTCCACGCCCTGACCTCAAAGGATGAAATCGTGTTTGCGCACGGCGCCATTAAGGCAACGGCCTGCGATATGTTAAAGATTGCCAACGATGTCCGTCATCTGGCATCGGGACCGCGCTGCGGCCTCGGCGAGATTCATATCCCGGAGAATGAGCCGGGATCGTCCATCATGCCGGGCAAGGTAAACCCGACCCAGTGTGAGGCGGTTACTATGGTGGCCGTTCAGGTCATGGGCAACGATGTGGCGGTCGGCGTTGCGGCATCGCAGGGTAATTTTGAGCTGAACGTCTTTATGCCGGTGACGGCGTATAACTTCCTGCAGTCGGCAAGACTTCTGGCTGAGGCGATTTTATCCTTTAACAAGAACTGCGCTGTAGGCATCACGGCCAATAAGGAAAAGATGCATGAGAATCTGCACCGTTCGCTGATGCTGGTAACCGCGCTGAATCCCTACATCGGTTACGAAAATGCGGCAAAGACGGCGAAAAAGGCGTTTAAGGATAATATCTCCTTAAAGGAAGCCTGCGTTGCGCTGGGCTTTTTGACCGAAGAAAAGTTTGATGAGGTATTCCATCCCGAACAGATGGTTTAAAAATTGACAGTGATGGAGGTAAAACGATGAATGTTTCTTATTTTCCGGGTTGTACCCTCCGTACCAAGGCAAAGCAGCTGGACGTCTACGCAAGACAGTGTGCCGAGATTTTAGGCGTGACGCTTTGCGAAATTGAGGATTGGCAGTGCTGCGGCGGCGTGTTTGTCAGCGCAAAGGACGAGATTGCGTCCAAGCTTTCCGGCGTCCGCGCACTGATTGCCGCAAGAGAGGCGCAGCAGCCTTTGGTTACGGTATGTTCAGCCTGTCATAATGTGATCAAGCAGACCAATCATGCGATGCAGACCGATGCGGATTTTGCCGCAAAGGTGAATGCTTATATGGCGCAGGAGAAGAATCCGCCTGCGGCCTATAACGGCGAGACCGCGGTTTATCATTATCTGGAGCTGCTCCGCGACGAGGTGGGCTTTGACAAGATCAAGGCGGCGGTAAAAAATCCGCTCAGCGGAAAGAAGGTTGCCGCGTATTACGGCTGCATGCTGCTCCGCCCCGGAAAGGTGATGCAGTTTGATGACCCCGAAAATCCGCGGATTATGGAGGACTTTATCCGTGCGCTCGGCGCAGAGCCGGTGATATATCCCAAGCGGAACGAGTGCTGCGGCGGCTATGTCGTGGTCGAAGATGCCGCATCGGCAGAGAAAAAGAGCGGCGCGGTGTTAGAGAGCGCAAAGCAAAGCGGCGCCGAAATGATTGTGACGGCATGTCCCCTGTGCCGGTATAACCTTTTAAAGAGCCAAAGCGACATGCCGGTGGTTTACTTTACCGAGCTTTTGGCCGAGGCGCTTGGCGTAAAGGAGGGTGAATAAGAATGCAGAGAAAAGAGATGCAGCAGAGAGAGCAGATTTTGCGGATCAGCGGTGTCAATCCGCGCAAATGCATGCGCTGCGGAAAATGCTCCGGCACCTGCCCTTCTTATGATGAGATGGAATATCATCCGCATGAATTTGTCTATATGGTAGAGTCGGGCGATATCGAGGCGCTGAAAAAGTCAGACTCTGTATACAAATGCCTCTCCTGCTTTGCGTGCGTGGAGCGTTGTCCGCGCGGCGTAGAGCCGGCAAAACTGATTGAGGCGCTCCGTCTTATGGTGATCCGCGAAAAGGGCGGCAGCCATTTAAAGGCGGAGGAAATTCCGGCGCTTTTGGACGATGAGATGCCGCAGCAGGCATTGGTCAGCGCGTTTCGGAAATACGCAAAATAGAAAGGAGAATGTCAACCATGCAGAGAATAGGAGTCTTTGTCTGTCATTGCGGAACCAATATTGCCGGAACCGTCGATGTAGCGGCGGTGGCCGAGGCTTTAAAGAGCGAGCCGGGGGTTGTTTTCTCCACCGACTATCAATATATGTGTTCGCAGGCCGGACAGGACATGATTAAAAACGCAATCCGGGACGAAAAGCTGACCGGAATTGTCGTATGCTCCTGCTCACCCCGTATGCATGAGGCAACCTTCCGCAAGACGGCGGCGTCTGCCGGAATTAATCCGTACATGGTGGAGATTGCCAACATCCGCGAGCAGTGCTCCTGGGTGCATAAGGAAATGCCGATCGGAACGGAAAAGGCAATTATTTTAGGAAAGGCAGCGGTTGCGAAGGTAAACCTGAATACACCGCTGACGCCGGGCGAGAGCCCGGTAACCAAGCGTGCGCTGGTCATTGGCGGCGGTATCGCCGGAATCCAGACCGCGCTGGATATTGCCGATGCCGGATTTCCGGTCGATATCGTAGAAACAAAGCCGACCATCGGCGGCAAGATGGCACAGCTCGATAAGACCTTCCCGACCTTAGACTGTGCGGCTTGTATTTTAACGCCGAAGATGGTGGATGTGGCGCAAAATGAGAATATTCGGATTTTTTCGTATTCCGAGGTGACAGAGGTCGGCGGTTTTGTCGGCAACTTTGATGTAACCATCAAACGCCGTGCGCGATATGTCAAAGAGGAGCTGTGTACCGGCTGCGGCGCTTGTACCGAAAAATGTCCGCAGAAAAAGGTACCGAACGAGTTTAACCTTGGGATGGATACGCGGCACGCGATCTATATCCCGTTTGCACAGGCGGTGCCGAAGGTTGCCACCATTGACCCGACCTATTGTATTAAAATGAAAACCGGAAAATGCGGCCTGTGCGAGAGAGTCTGCAGCGCCGGTGCCATCGACTATCAGGCGAAGGATGAATATGTGAAGGAAAAGTACGGTGCAATCGTGGTTGCAACCGGCTATAATCCGATCTCGATGGAAAAGTTCGACGAATACGCTTACGCACAGTCGAAGGATGTTGTCACTTCTCTGGAGTTTGAGCGTCTGACCAATGCGGCAGGCCCGACCCAGGGACAGCTGCTCCGCCCGTCGGACGGAGAGCATCCGCATACCATCGTGTTTGTGCAGTGCGTCGGTTCGCGCTGCGAGGCGTGCGCGCAAAAGGGCAAGGAGTATTGCTCTAAGATTTGCTGCATGTATACGGCAAAGCATGCCATGCTGACGCGGGATAAATATCCCGACACCGATGTTTATGTGTTCTATATTGACGTCCGTACACCGGGCAAAAACTTTGATGAGTTTTACCGCCGCGCAGTAGAGGAATACGGCGTACATTATATCAAGGGTATGGTCGGCAAGGTTTCCCCGGAGGGCAAAAAGCTGAAGGTGCAGGCCTCCGATCTGATCGCCGGCAAGCAGCTCCATATCGACGCGGATCTTGTCGTTTTGGCGGCAGCGATTGAGCCGGATCCCTCGGCACGTCCGCTGGCAACCATGCTGACGGCCAGCATGGACACCAACGACTTCTTTACCGAGGCACACCCGAAGTTAAAGCCGGTCGAAAGTCCGACCGCCGGCGTATTTTTGTCCGGCACCTGCCAGGGTCCCAAGGATATCCCGGAGACGGTATCGCAGGCAGGGGCGGCAGCGTCTAAGGTAATCGGCCTTTTGTGTAAGGATAAGCTGACCGGTAACCCGTGCGTGGCGCATTCGGACGAGATGATGTGTAACGGCTGCTCCACCTGTGAAAAGGTCTGCCCGTACGGCGCGATTTCTTATATCGATAAGGAATTCAGAATGCCGGACAGAACCACACGGGTTCGCCGCGTGGCCTCGGTCAATGAGGCGGTATGCCAGGGCTGCGGCGCTTGTACCGTGGCGTGCATGTCGGGCGCAATGGACTTAAAGGGCTTTATGAACCGACAAATTATCGCGGAGGTGGACGCAATATGCAAATAAAGGAATATAAACCGTTGATTGTCGCCTTCTGCTGCAACTGGTGTTCCTACGCCGGTGCAGATTTGGCAGGCAATAACCGGCTGAACTATCCGGCCGATGTCAAGATTATCCGGGTTCCCTGCTCCTGCCGGGTCAATCCGATGTTTGTACTCCGCGCGTTTCAGCGCGGCGCAGACGGCGTAATCCTCTGCGGATGCCATCCCGGCGACTGTCACTATACCTCCGGCAACTACTATACACGCCGGCGTATGGCGCTGCTGTTTTCCATGCTGGATTACCTCGGCATTGAGCGCGCGCGTACCCGCGTGGAATGGGTCAGCGCCGCTGAGGGTGCAAAATTTGCAAAGACCATGAACGAATTTGCAGAGAGCGTGGCAGCGCTCGGCGAAAATAAGAGATTGGAGGATTTACGATGCAAGAAATAAAACGTGAGATTCTCCTTGACCGGGCAGTATCCCTTTTGGCGGACGGCACAGTGGATCGTGTGCTGGGCTGGAAGAACGGAGAATTTGATTATGATGTGACGCCCGCTGTGTTTCGCACGCAGCAGGATTTGGAGGACTTTGTCTGGAACGGCTTCTGCGGCGCAAACTTTTCAAAGTACCTGGTCGGCGAAACAAGAAAAGGCGAGGGCAAGGTTTTAGCATTCTTAAAGCCGTGCGATACGTATAGCTTTAACCAGCTCTTGACCGAGCATCGCTTTAACCGCGAAAAGGTCTATGCCATCGGCGTTCCGTGTGACGGAATGCTGGATATCCGCAAGGTCAAAGAGGCGGCGGACGGCGTACGTTCGGCAGAGATTGCGGGAGGTCAGGTGATCATTCATACCCTCTATGACGGCGATGTTACGGTACCGGCAGAGGATCTGCTCTCCGAACGCTGCATCCATTGTAAATCCAAAAAGCACGTTGCCTATGACGAGCTTTTGGGCGAGGACGGCGCGGTTTGCGAGACGGGTCGCTTTGACGAGGTTGCGCGCCTGGAAAAGATGACCCCGGACGAGCGGTACGCTTTCTGGCAGAACGAGCTTTCCCGCTGTATTCGCTGCAATGCCTGTCGTGACGTTTGCCCGGCATGCACCTGCGAAAAGTGTGTGTTTGATAACCCCGATTCCCCGGTGGAAAATAAGGCGGCGGCCAACTCCTTTGAGGAAAAGATGTTCCACATTATCCGCGCCTTTCATGTAGCAGGCCGCTGCACCGACTGCGGCGAATGTTCCCGCGTTTGTCCGCAGCATATACCGCTGCACCTGCTCAACCGTAAGTTTATCAAGGATATTGATACGCTCTACGGCGACTATCAGGCCGGCGCCGAGGTCGGCAGCCGTGCGCCGATTGTCAATTATACCGAGGATGATCCAGAACCGGCCGAGGCGGTAGAAAGAGGTGACGAAAATGCGTAAAATAGCACTTGATTCTCTTGACGCCCTGTTTGAAAAGCTGGCGCAGTACGCAAAGCTTTATCTTCCGGTCGATACCGAGGCCGGTGCAAAGTTTGAGGAATGGGAGCGCGGAAAGCAGCTGTCGAATGCGCTCAATACGGTGCGCAGCGCAAAGGACTTCTTCTTTCCGCAGACCGAAAACCTGATGGATTTTCAGGTGGAGGGGAAGAAAATTTCCGTCATCGATACCCGAAAAGAGTGTGAGGATTTCATCATCTTCGGCGCGCGCGCCTGTGACGTGCGCAGCTTTACGGTATTAGATCGCGTATTTTTGGCAGAGCCGGTAGATACCTATTACCAAAACCGCCGCGAACACGGCATCATTGTTTCGATGGCTTGTACCCGTCCGCAGGAGACCTGTTTCTGTCAAACCTTTGCGATTGATCCGGCAGAGCCGGAGGGTGACGTTGTCTGCTACCGTACCGAGGATGCGATGTACTTTTTGGCAAAGACCGAAAAGGGCGAGGCAATGCTTGCCGCCGTTTCCGACCTCACCGAGGATTCGGACGGTGCGGCCGTGGAGGCGCAGAAGAACACCATCCGTGAGAGAATGGAAAAGCTGCCCCTTGCGTCGCTTCGCGCCGATGCCTTTGGCAAGGATAAAACCAAGGAATTTTTTGACGCGCCGGAGTGGAAGGAGCTTTCCGAGACCTGCCTTGGCTGCGGAACCTGTACCTTTGTCTGCCCGACCTGTCAGTGCTATGATATTAAGGATTTTAATACCGGCCACGGCGTGCGGCGTTTTCGCTGCTGGGATTCCTGCATGTACTCCGACTTTACCAAAATGTCCGCCGGTCAGCCGCGTCTGACCCAGCTGGAGCGTTTTCGGCAGAGATTCATGCATAAGCTGGTTTACTATCCGACCAACAACGACGGATTGTTCTCCTGTGTGGGGTGCGGCCGCTGTATGGCAAAGTGCCCGATCCAGATGAATATTGTAAAGGTAATGAAAAAACTGGGAGGTGCGCGCCATGATGGATAGAAAAGAGCCTTTGATGCCGGTCATCGGCGTGGTGACGGATATCCGCATCGACACGCCGGATGTCAAGACCTTTCGGGTTGTGACGCCGGAAGGAAAAAAGGCGTTTGAGCATAAACCGGGTCAGTGCGCCATGCTCTCGATCCCCGGTGTGGGCGAGGCGATGTTCTCGATCACTTCTTCGCCGACCAATACGGAATTTATGGAATTTTCGATTAAAAAATGCGGTTGTGTGACCGAGTGGCTGCACTCGATGGAGGTCGGCCAGGAAATCACCATCCGCGGGCCTTACGGCAACGCTTTCCCGGTTGATACTGAATTTAAAGGTCACGACATGCTCTTTATTGCCGGCGGTATCGGCCTTGCGCCGCTGCGCAGCGTCATCAATTACTGCCGCCACTTCCGTGACCGTTACGGCAAGATTGACATTGTTTACGGTTCGCGCAGTATGCAGGATCTGGTGGATTATCAGGAAATTATCAACGAATGGTCGAAAGACGCCGGCGTCAATGTATACCTCACCATCGACCGCGAACAGCCGGAGTGGGACGGGCATGTCGGCTTTGTGCCGAACTATGTCAAAGAGCTTGGGTTCTCGACCGATAAGATTGCGGTTTTATGCGGACCGCCGATCATGATTAAGTTTACCCTGGCCGGGCTTTTAGAGCTTGGTTTTGACAAGACTCAGGTCTATACGACCATGGAGCTTCGGATGAAATGCGGCATCGGAAAATGCGGCCGCTGCAATATCGGTTCGAAGTATGTCTGCAAGGACGGCCCGGTATTCCGCTGCGACGAAATCGAAGAATTGCCGGACGAATATTAAGATCGCGGCCGGACGACGCAAAATCCGCCTCCCCAAACCGGGACTTGGGCGGTGCGCCGGAGGTCGGCTGCGGCAAAGATAAAAATAAGGAGTGAATGACGATGGAGAATATGGTAAACGTTTACCTCTTTGGCAAGCAGTACAGCGTTCCCGATGATCTTACGATCATGCGTGCGATGGAATACGCCGGTTATCAGCTGGTACGCGGCTGCGGCTGCAGAAACGGTTTTTGCGGCGCCTGTGCCACCATTTACCGCATCAAGGGCGAAAAGGAATTAAAGACCTGTCTGGCATGTCAGACCAAGGTAGAGAATAATATGTATGTGGCAACCCTGCCGTTTTTCCCGCTGGTAAAAGAGGTTTATGATATCGAAAAGATCAAGCCGACCGAGCAGATTATGATGCAGCTTTACCCGGAGATTTATGCCTGTGTGGGCTGTAACGCATGTACCAAAAACTGTACCCAGAGCTTGAATGTAATGCAGTATATCGCGTATGCGCAGCGCGGCGAGTTTGACAAATGCGCCGAGGAATCCTTTGACTGCGTAATGTGCGGCGTATGTTCCTCGCGCTGTCCGGCCGGGATTTCGCATCCGCAGGTCGCAATGCTGGCACGCCGCCTGAACGGAAAGTATCTGGCACCAAAGACGCAGCACCTTGAAAACCGCGTCAAGGAGATCCAGGACGGCACCTTTACCGATCTGATTGAGGCGCTGATGGGCAAGCCGGTAGAGGAACTCAAAGAGCTGTATAACAACCGAGAAATCGAGAAGTAAGGAGGTTAACCACAATGTATGCACCCCAATTTCAAGAATCGTTAAGGGCTGTGGAGGCCGCGCGTGAGGCAAACATTGCCTATGAGCCGACCCGTATGACTGCAAAAGAAAAGGAAGACCTTCTTGCGGCGTATCATCCCGACTATAAAAAAGACGAATTTTCCACCCTCAAAATCGGACCGAACCGCGGCGACTCCGTGCCGCACGAGCTTTGCGAGATGCTGCAGGCAAAGAGCCGGATTCAGGCAGAGGATGTGGATTTAAGCGATGTGAAGTATGATGTCGATGTGTTAATCATCGGCGGCGGCGGCGCAGGCGCGTCCGCAGCAATCGAGGCTGACCGTGCCGGTGCAAAGACCATGATTGTTACCAAGCTGCGGATCGGCGATGCCAATACCATGATGGCAGAGGGCGGCATTCAGGCTGCCGATAAAGAGAACGATTCGCCGGCAATCCACTTTTTGGATGCCTTTGGCGGCGGCCACTTTGCCGCAAAGCGTGAGCTTTTGGCAAAGCTGGTTTGTGACGCACCGGAGGCAATTTTGTGGCTTAACGAGCTTGGCGTAGAGTTTGATAAGGCAGAGAACGGCACCATGATTACCACGCACGGCGGCGGTACCTCGCGCAAGAGAATGCACGCGGCAAAGGACTATTCCGGCGCCGAAATCATGCGTACCCTGCGCGATGAAGTGTTAAACCGCGGCATCCCGGTGGTGGACTTTACGGCAGCGATCGAACTGATCTTAGACGAAAACGGAAAAGCAGCCGGTGCGGTACTTATGAATATGGAGACCAAGGAGCTGATGGTTGCAAAGGCCAAGACCGTGATTATTGCGACCGGCGGCGCCGGAAGAATGCATTATCAAGGCTTCCCGACCTCAAACCATTACGGCGCAACGGCAGACGGCCTGGTGCTGGGCTATCGGGTCGGCGCAAAGCTTTTGTATGCCGAGACACTTCAGTATCACCCGACCGGCGCGGCATTTCCGCAGCAGATTTTCGGCGCACTGGTGACCGAAAAGGTGCGTTCCTTAGGCGCAAAGCTGGTTAACCGTGACGGTAAGGTGTTTATGCATCCGCTGGAGACCCGTGACGTTGCGGCAGCATCCATTATCCGTGAATGCTCCGACCGCGCCGAGGGCGTTGACACCGGCAGCGGCCGGGCAGTATGGCTGGATACGCCGATGATTGAAAAAATCGGCGGCGAAGGCACAATTGAAAAGCGGATTCCTGCCATGATGCGGATGTTCATGAGCTATGGCATCGATATCCGCAAAGAGCCGATCCTGGTATACCCCACGCTGCACTACCAAAACGGCGGTTTGGATATTCGGGTTGACGGCATGACGACCAATGTGGAGAACCTGTATGTTGCCGGCGAGGCAGTCGGCGGTATCCACGGCCGGAACCGCCTGATGGGCAACTCTTTGCTCGATATTATCGTGTTCGGCAGAAACGCCGGGATTCATGCGGCAGAGGCAGCCAAGGCAACCGAGGTTGGCACGCTGACCCTCTCCCATATCGCAAAATTTGACGCAGAGCGTTCCGCGGCCGGCATCGAAACCGACGCGGTATCGCCGAAGCTCTTGCCGAACTATACCGGCAAAAGAAGCGAAATCTAACGGATTGTAATCGTAAAATAAGAGGTGCCGCGGCTGCGGCGCCTCTTTAGAACGTTGAAAGAAGGTTTAACCAATGCATTTATTTCATGGAGTGATTTCTCTGTCCGGCGTGTCGTTTTTGATTTTTTCCATTATGGCGATTGTATCGCTCGGTTATCTGCTGGGCAGAGTCACCATCAAGGGCGTCTCGCTGGGAACCGCCGGCGTGTTTGTCATTTCTCTGCTTTACGGCGCATTTTTTTATCAGAATCTGACCGATGCGCTCAAGAGTGCGGAGATTGCGTCAAACGGACTGAAAATTGTTGAAAACCTAGGTCTGGTATTTTTTGTGACCTCGGTCGGATTTATTGCAGGACCCAAGTTCTTTAAAAACTTAAAAAAGAATTTTAAGTCCTATATTCTCCTCGGCGCAGCTATTATTTTAACGGGCGGCGTGACCTGTGCCATCTGTTATTTTATCGGCCGCGGCAGTGCCAATAATCCGCAGGAGTTTATCGCGCTGATGGACGGTTTGCTTTCCGGCTCTTTGACGACCACGCCGGGATTTTCTGCCGCTAAGGAGACGGTAAAGAATGTCTATGCCGCAACGCCGGAGCTTGCCAATGAGTATGAGGCGGCCGTTACGGTAGGCTACGGCATTGCCTACTTGTTCGGTGTCATCGGCGTGGTGCTTTTTGTGCAGATCATGCCAAAGCTGGCGCATGCCGATATGGATCTGGAGCGGAAAAAGCTGGCAAGCGTGGATCTTGGCACAGCAAAGACTAAGGCGGAAAACCTGATCGATATTGATGATATGGGTCTCGGCGCGTTCGGTATGGCCGCGCTGATCGGCCTTGTGGTCGGAAACATTAAGATTCCGCTGACCTCGGCCGGGCTTTCCGGCACCTGTTTCTCGCTCACCACAACCGGCGGCGCGCTGATTACCGCCCTGGTGTTCGGCCACTTTTCCCATGTCGGGAAAGTCAATATTATGCCGCCCAAAAAGACGCTGGAATGCCTCAGAGAGCTGGGATTGATGATCTTTTTGATCGGTGCCGGTGTGGCCGGCGGCGCAAACTTTGTCAAGTACTTTAAGCCCATTTACTTCCTCTACGGTGCATTGATGACCTTAATCCCGATGATTGTGGGTTATCTGATCGCAACCAAGGTGTTAAAGCTGAGCCTGCTGAACTCCTTGGGCTCCATCACCGGCGGCATGACCAGTACGCCGGCGCTCGGCACGCTGATTCATGTTGCCAAAACCGAGGATGTGGCTTCGGCTTACGCGGCGACCTATCCGATCGCGCTTTTGGCTGTGGTCTTGGTTTCGCAGTTTTTGATTGTCCTGTTTGGATAAAAAACAATGTTCTGCCGCCGCAAAATGCGGCGGCAGCGCAGATTTTTAAAGGAATTTTAAAAAATTCTGAAAAAATTTGCAAGAAAGACTTGCTTTTTAAAAAAAACATGGTATAATAGTCTAGTGACTTTCGCCGGAGGCGATCTGTGGCGGAGGGAAAATAAAATAGGGAGACGTATCGAAGTGGTCATAACGAGCACGATTGGAAATCGTGTTGTCGTGATGAGCGGCACGTGGGTTCAAATCCCACCGTCTCCGCCACGTCGGAATGGGCTTTGCTCCATTCCGATTTTTCTTATGTGAAAAATTCGTCCTATGCTTCGCCATTCCTCCTCTTTCGCAAAAAGGCACGCTCGGCTTGCCTGCTTACTTGCAAGCGCGCTCGCTGACGGCGCACCGTCGCTACCACCTTTTTGCGAGTATGCCTGTGGCGAATATCTCCATGTGGCAAGCACAAAGTGTTTGCCAATTTTTTACTGATTCCTTATTCACTATTCCTTAAATCCGATTCTTTCCGTTAGGGGTTACATCTTTTGCATGGGCGATATCCATGCTCCAGGATGATATCCGGCGCATCGCGGATGAGTGTATAATTATAGTTTTTTATATATCATAAATACAAACAATAATCAACTGTTTTTGTAAAATTATAGTATATAATATGCCTTAAAGTGGGTGATTAAAATGGATGAGCAGTATATAAAGCAGAGGATCGCGAAATTGCGTACCGATCATGATATTTCTGCACGGGAGTTAAGCTTGCAATTGGGACAGTCAACCGGATATATCAATACCATTGAAAACGGAAAATCGCTGCCGTCCATGAAAATGTTTTTATACATCTGCGAATACTTTCATATTACACCGAAAGAGTTTTTCGATGAAGAAGTGGAATACCCTGTTTTGATCGAGAGAATGATTCAAGAGAGCAAAAAGCTGGACGCAGACGCACTGGAGAGCATTTTGGGCGTCATGAAGAATATGGAGAAATAAGGCGGCGCAGCGTTCTGTACTGTCTTTTATTATGCAAATACGACAAACAAACTGATCAATAATGCCAAAAGTTTGGCAAATGTTTTATCCGTGTTTTTTTGCGAAATGAGAAGAATGTATTGACAAATCGGTGGATTTGCGGTAAAATAATACGGTTCGCAGTGTAACGTGGAGGAGAATGCCAAGATGGAACGACTGAGAAATGTGCCCAAGGTTGTGGGGTTAAAGCAGTCCCGCAAGGCGATACTTGGCGGCAGGGCGGCACAGGCGTTTTATGCGCAGGATGCCGATGCCTATCTTTTGGATTCTTTTTTGGAGCTGTGCCGCGCGCACAGTGTGCCGGCCGTGGCCGTGCCTGCGATGAAGGAGCTTGCCAGGGCGTGCCATGTGGAGGTTCCGACGGCGTTTGTCGTATTGCTGCGTGTGCAGCAGTGATTGTTTTGATAAAAGCGCACCATGCGTTTTTATAGATATTTTATAGGTATGGAGGTGAACATATTGCCAACATTTAATCAGTTAGTCAGAAAAGGTAGAGCAACTGTGGAAAAGAAGTCGACGGCACCTGCACTTTTAAAGGGTATGAATACCATTAAGAAGAAGCAGACCGATCAGGCGTCTCCGCAAAAGAGAGGCGTTTGCACTTCTGTAAGAACCATGACCCCGAAAAAGCCGAACTCTGCACTCCGTAAGGTTGCCAGAGTTAAGCTGACCAACGGGATCGAGGTTTCCGCTTATATTCCCGGTATCGGCCACAATCTGCAGGAGCATAGCGTTGTTATGATCCGCGGCGGCCGTATCAAGGACTTGCCTGGTGTTCGTTATCACATTATCCGTGGTACTCTGGATACTTCCGGCGTGGACAAGCGGCTGCAGAGCAGATCCAAGTACGGCGCAAAGCGTCCTAAATAAGGCGCAGCGCATCTGACAAGAAATGTCGTGCATATATGTTCAGTAAATAGATTGACCTTATATGCACAGCAGCGGGGGTCGCCCCGTTGAGTACCTTAATGGTGAATAAACCTAGAGAAGGAGGGGAAGAGAAGTGCCAAGAAGAGGTCATATTGCCCGTCGTGATGTTTTGCCGGATCCGATGTACAACAGCAAGACGGTTACCCGGTTGATTAACAACATCATGTTAGACGGTAAAAAGGGCGTTGCTCAGAGAATAGTTTATGATGCATTTGACATAATAAAGGAGAAAACCGGAAAGGATCCGGTAGAAGTCTTTGAGGACGCAATGAATCAGGTTATGCCTGTATTGGAGGTTAAGGCACGTCGTGTCGGCGGTGCCAACTATCAGGTCCCGATTGAGGTTAGAGCGGAACGCCGCGAGACCCTGGGTCTGAGATGGATTACGCTGTTTGCCAGAAAGCGTTCGGAGAGAACCATGGCAGAGAGACTGGCCAACGAGCTGATGGATGCAACCAACAGTACCGGCGGTGCTTTCAAAAAGAAGGAAGACACCCACAAGATGGCAGAAGCAAACAAGGCGTTTGCACACTATCGCTGGTAATTGCTTTGCCGGTTTTCAATCGGCAAGGGGCGATGCTGCCTAAAATACCAAAATACGGCGCAGCCGTAAATATGCAGCGCATACGTGCACTGCGAAAGGAGTTACTATGGGTAGAGCGTTTTCACTGGAGAAAACCAGAAATATAGGTATCATGGCGCACATTGATGCCGGTAAGACGACTACCACGGAGCGTATCTTGTTCTATACAGGCCGTATCCATAAGATCGGTGAGACCCACGAGGGCGCCGCGCAGATGGACTGGATGGAGCAGGAGCAGGAACGTGGTATTACGATTACCTCTGCCGCTACCACTGCACAGTGGAAGAACCACAGAATCAACATCATTGATACACCGGGACACGTTGACTTCACCGTAGAGGTTGAGCGTTCGCTGCGTGTACTCGACGGCAGTGTTACGGTTCTTTGTGCAAAGGGCGGTGTAGAGCCGCAGTCTGAGACCGTTTGGCGTCAGGCTGACAAGTATCATGTACCGAGAATGGTATATGTCAACAAGATGGACATTATGGGTGCGGACTTTTATAATGTTGTAGCCATGATGAAGGATCGTTTAAAGTGTAATGCTGTTCCGATTCAGCTGCCGATCGGCGCTGAGGATGAATTCAGAGGCTTGATTGACCTGATTCAAATGAAAGCATACGTTTATTACGATGAGCTGGGACAGGACGAGAGAATCGAAGATATCCCGGCCGATATGAAGGATAAGGCAGAAGAATACCGCCAGGCACTCTTAGAGCATGTGGCAGAAACGGATGAAGCTCTGATGGAGAAATTCTTTGAAGAGGGCGACCTCTCCGAAGAAGAAATCAAAAAGGCAATCCGTAAGTCCACCATTGCCAACGAGATGGTTCCGGTACTCTGCGGTTCTTCTTATAAGAATAAGGGCGTTCAGAACATGCTGGACGCAGTGATTGACTTTATGCCGTCGCCGCTCGACGTACCCCCGATCAAGGGTGTCGTTCCGAGAACGGAAGAGGAAGAGGTTCGTCATTCTTCCGATGATGAGCCGTTTGCTGCTCTGGCATTTAAGATCATGACTGACCCGTTTGTTGGTAAGCTGGCATTCTTCCGTGTATATTCCGGTACGTTAAACAGCGGTTCTCACGTTTACAATTCCGTAAAGGATAATAAAGAGAGAATCGGACGTATCCTGCAGATGCACGCAAACCACCGTGAAGATATCGACACGGTATATGCCGGTGATATTGCAGCCGCAGTCGGCTTAAAGAACACCACAACCGGTGATACTCTTTGTGACGAAAAGGCGCCGATCATTCTGGAATCGATGGAATTCCCGGAACCGGTTATCCGCGTCGCAATCGAGCCTAAGACCAAAGCCGGACAGGAGAAGATGGGCATTGCCCTTTCCAAGCTGGCAGAGGAAGACCCGACCTTCCGTACCTATACGGATGACGAGACCGGCCAGACCATTATTGCCGGTATGGGTGAGCTGCACCTTGAGATTATCGTTGACCGTCTGCTTCGTGAATTTAAGGTAGAGGCAAATGTCGGCAGTCCGCAGGTATCCTACCGCGAGACGATCCGCACCGCATCTCACATTAACCACAAGTACGCAAGACAGTCCGGCGGTAAAGGTCAGTACGGACACGTTGTACTGGATATTGAGCCGTTAGAGCCGGGTGCCGGCTACGTCTTTGAAAATAAGATTGTCGGCGGTGCGATCCCGAAGGAATATATCCCTGCCGTTGACGCAGGTATCCAGGGCGCAATGCAGGCCGGTGTACTGGCAGGCTATCCGGTTGTCGATGTAAAGTGTACCTTGGTGGATGGATCCTACCACGAGGTCGACTCTTCGGAAATGGCGTTTAAGATTGCCGGTTCTATGGCATTCAAAGAAGGCTGCAAGAAGGGTAATCCGGTTATCATGGAACCGATCATGAAGGTCGTTGTCAATGTTCCGGAGGATTATATGGGCGATGTTATCGGTGACTTAAACTCCCGCCGTGGTCAGATCCAGGGCATGGAAGCAAGAACCGGTGCGCAGGAGATTACGGCTATGGTTCCGCTGTCGGAGATGTTCGGTTATGCAACCGAGCTCCGTTCCAGAACACAGGGCCGCGGTCAGTACTCGATGGAGCCGAGCCACTTTGAAGAGCTGCCGAAGAGCCTGGCTGAAAAAATCATCAAAGAGAGAAGCAAAAACGAGGACTAATCCCCTCGCTTTGCGGCAAAAATGAAAAAATTTAAGGAAATTCCAAAAAGTTTACAAAAAAGTATTGAAATTATTCCAAAAGAATAGTAGAATAGACCTACATTGTTTTGTAAAATGATTAAGAATTTCTATATTCCATTAAGTAGGAGGAAAGTAAAATGGCAAAGGAAAAATTTGAAAGAAGCAAACCCCATGTTAACATTGGTACGATCGGCCACGTTGACCATGGTAAGACGACCTTGACCGCAGCAATCACCAAGGTGCTGGCTCTGGACGGTAAGGCACAGTACGAAGCATATGACATGATCGACAAGGCTCCGGAGGAGAGAGAAAGAGGTATTACGATTTCTACTGCTCACGTTGAGTACGAGACCGAGAAGCGTCACTATGCACACGTTGACTGCCCCGGACACGCCGACTACGTAAAGAACATGATCACCGGTGCTGCACAGATGGACGGTGCAATCCTGGTTGTATCGGCTGCTGATGGTCCTATGCCCCAGACTCGTGAGCACATTCTGCTCTCCCGTCAGGTTGGCGTACCTTACATCGTTGTATTCATGAACAAAGTAGACCAGGTAGACGATCCTGAGCTGCTTGAGCTGGTTGAGATGGAAATCAGAGACCTGCTGACCGAGTACGACTTCCCGGGCGACGATACCCCGATCATCAAGGGTTCCGGCTTACAGGTTCTGGAGTGCACCTCCACCGATCCGAACGCTCCGGAATACGCTTGCATCCACGAACTGATGGACGCTGTTGACAGCTACATCCCGACTCCTGAGAGAAAGAGCGACCTGCCCTTCTTGATGCCGATCGAGGATATCTTCTCTATCACCGGCCGTGGTACGGTTGCTACCGGTAGAGTTGAGAGAGGTCAGCTGAACATGTCTGACGAAGTTGAAATCGTTGGTCTGTCCGACGAAACCAGAAAAGTTGTTGTAACCGGTATCGAGATGTTCAGAAAGCTTCTGGACTATGCAGAAGCAGGCGATAACATCGGTGCTCTGCTCCGTGGTGTTGCTCGTGACGAGATCGAAAGAGGTCAGGTTCTGGCTAAGCCGGGTACGATTACCCCGCACACCCAGTTCAAGGGTGAGGTTTACGTTCTGACCAAGGAAGAGGGCGGCCGTCATACTCCGTTCTTTACCAACTACAGACCGCAGTTCTATTTCAGAACAACCGACGTTACCGGCGTTGTAAATCTTCCGGACGGCGTTGAGATGTGTATGCCCGGCGACAACGTAACCATGAGCGTTGAGCTGACTACCACCATCGCAATCGAAGAAGGTCTGCGTTTTGCTATCCGTGAGGGCGGCAGAACGGTAGGTTCCGGCGTTGTAACCGAAATCATTAAATAAGATCATCTTAAGAAAAAAGCCTCTTGCCAAGCAAGGGGCTTTTTGTTTGCCGAAAAACGGTACAAAAACGTCGTGTTGTCCGCGCGGCTTGGTCGGTGTTGCCGGCGGCTGCCCGTTATTGGCGGCGGTGAGCGCCGGATGGAGCAATGACCGGTCTAAGCCGATGGAATCCCCAATAAAATTTTTCGCAAAATAGGACTTTCTTTTTTTAAAAATTATGGTATACTGTTGATAGAAAAGAGAATAGCCGTAAGTGAGTGGTTCATGATGAAAGGACATTTGATATCCGGCATCAAAAAATTAGCGGTCATTCTGATCGCCAGCCTGATGATCCTGGGGCTTGTCCCTGTCGGGCTGATTGCCAAGCCGGACACCGTCCGCACCGAAGGTGAGTTTCTGCGCCTCCTTCCGATTGCAGAAACCTCCGTCTCTCCGCGGTCGGATCAAAAAAAATTACAGGTTCCCCATGATACCGATGCAACGCAGCGCATCGGCGCCCTTCATCATGCCTATCTGCGCTTTCATACGGAGGCGCTGCTAAACGATGCCGCGCAGCTCCGCACGGTCAAGCTGCGCCTGACGCTTTTGAAAACGCCGTCGGATACGGCGGTGCCCATTCGCATCTTTTTGATGTCCGATAATAACTGGAATGCGAATATGACCTATGCCGGCCGTCCCTCACAGATGGGCGAGACCTTGCTGACCCGGATGGCGGTCACCCCGGCGGAGAACCCGTCCGTGCTGGAGATTGACCTGACGGATTATGCCCGCCGCTGGCAGGAGGAGGGGCGTGACAGGATTTCGCTGCATCTGGATGCGCCCGGCAATGTTTTGGCGGCAGCGTTTGCAGACCGTGACTATCCCGATCCGGCGTTTCGGCCGTGCTTAAAAATCGTCACCGGCGACGCACAGGATACCGATACGCCGGATCTGACAAAGGCGTGGCTGAGCGCTGGCGGAAGCAGTGCAGGAAACGGCGGTGCGAAAAATAACGCCGTACAGGGTGAGGCCTACACGGCCGGTGAAGAGCACAGCACATATTTAAAGTTTACCTTAAACCGCGCGAATATCCGGGGCGCCATGTACCGCATTTACTTGCAGCTTACCGCATTGCAGGCGGATCCGGAGGCGCAGCTGACCGTTTATCAGCTGCAAAACAGGGACTGGAACGGAGAAGAAATCGAACAGGGCATTCTTCCGCAGGGCGAAGAACGCCTGGTCTGCCGCATCCCTGCCACGGCAGAGAATTTGCGGCGCATTGATCTGACGGACGTGATGAATGATTCTTACGCGAAAGGCGAGACGAAAATGGCGTTTCGTGTGAGCGCGGAGAACGGAACGGTCTCCTTTGTGAAAACGGGTGCAGCGGCACCCGGTCTTGCCATTCGCGTTTCGGATTATGCCGATGTCGTGGCGGCAGAGGAGGCGGCAGTCCATGCGCTGGCAGAGAATGCGGATCTGGATCATATTACAGAAAATCTGCTGCGGGAATATGTTGCCGAAAACGGCGAACGCGTGTCGCTGAGCTGGAAGGCGGTAGAGTCCGCAACCGGGCTGCCGGTGCAAAACGGGCTGCGCAGCGACGGCACGGTGACCCGTCCGCGCTGGTTTGAAGAAAGCCATAAGATTTTGGCAACCGTAAAAATTACCGCCGGCAATTACACGCGCCAGCGCAGCTATTACCTGACAATTCTGCCGGAGGACGCGCCGGACGATTCGGATGCAAAATACGGCAGCATGGTGGATATCGGAACCGCACAGTCCGAGGAGAAACAGCGGCTTGAGAGCGTTGCGACATCTTCGCACAGCCGCTGGATGGGCGCGCAGAACATGACCTACCGTACCCTGCGTGAAAACAGTGTGATGGTATTGCATTTTGCGGCAGATCCGACCGTGCAGAACTATATAACATTCAAGCTATGGGCAGACGATGCGTTTTATGGGCTTCAGCTGCACAGTCTGCAAAACACCGAGGCAGAGCCGGTCACGTTGACCCAGCCGGAAATGGTGGCAGGCGAGGACGGATTTTTGTATCTGACCTGTGCGCTGCCGATGTCCTTTACCGAGGGACTGGATCGGATTCATCTGCGGCTGACGCCGCTTGAGCAGGAGGGGACAGAGGGCGAATTGTGCAACCTCTACGGCGCCTATGTCACGCAGTCGCCCTATTTTGATCCGGCACTGTTTACCGAGCAGGGCGAGGTTCTGGTGCGGAAGGATCCGGCGGAGAACTCGGCGTTTTATCGGTTCCTAAAGCAGCTTTATGCGGCGGCATCACTCCCGTTCCAGGGGACGGGCGGCGATACCGAGGACGCGGCCTTTGTCCCGAATCAGACAGGCACAAGGCCGCAGCAGGCGCTGCTGGTTCAAAACGGTGAGGAAAAAATTGCGGTCTCCATCGGCGCGGTCGGCGAAACAGTGCAGATTCACCGTGAGACGCCGTATTACCACGCCTATACCGAGACGGTGCAGAAGAGCTATTACGATGGCGCCATGACGGCGGTGGATTACGGGGTCTACCGCGTATTCCAAAATCACGGAGATACGCCGTATCCGCTGCCATGGAAGGCAGAGGGACTTTCCGGACTGTATGAGGATTTGGTACAGGGAGGGTATGTTTCCTTCTTAAAAGAGAACGAATTGCTGGACGACAGTGTGCTCCCGGCCGGAACCGCCGTGGAGGACGGCGGAAACAGGATATTAAACCCCGGCGAAAACACCGTATTTCTGGCGGTGGCAAAGCCGCTGTTTCTTGCCGACTGGAGGGTCAGCAGCCTGGGCAGACAGCCGATTTCGGCGATTAAAACCGGCCGCACACTGACGATTGATACGGTGGGAATCCGTAACCTGGGCGCCGCGCATGATACGGCGCAGCCGCTTGTGATATTGTGCGAGACGTTTGCACAGGGAAAACTGACAGATGCCGCATCGGCTGCGGTACAGATTGCGCCCGGAGAGACCGAATGCCGCGTTTCGCTGCCGCATACCGTGACCGTGCAGCCGGGTCAGACCGTGAGGGTTTATATCGAATCCGACCCCATGCCGCTCAGCAAAATGGAACCCAAGCTTACGCTGCCCTAGGCACAGCAATGTGACACAAGGAGTTATTTGCACACTTTGAGCTGCCCATCGGGCAGCTCATTTTGGTTGATAATCGAAAATTTTGTGTACTTGTACAAAATTCCTATCGCAGACGGTAAATAAAATGTAAAACTGGCCAAATGTTACAAAAGTGCGCAAAAATGCGCAAAATCGCGGAAAATAAGCAAAAAAAACTTGACACTGCCCTTTAACCGTAGTATAATGGTTAGGCGTGACAAAGACATACGATGATTCCGGAGGTGGCAAAAGGCCGTATTTACGGCACTTTTGGAAATTTCGGAGGAGATTGTCCGGTTCAAGAAAACGGGCGGAAAGGTCACACTTTCTATTACGAATACAGAGAAATCATACCCCTGCGGCAGTATGCTGATGCCGTAGCGGATTGTTTTGTGTCTGTACGCCCCGAAACCGTTGTCCGTACGTGGACGAGAGGGTTCGGGTTTCATTTTAAGCTCGTGCGAAACGCCCGGCACGGTGTAAACTTATTTATTTTAAGGAGGGTATAGCATGGCAGCAGAAAAAATCAGAATCAGACTGAAGGCTTATGATCACAATCTTATCGACCAGAGCGCCGCAAAGATTGTTGAGACCGCAAAGAGAACGGGATCCAAGGTTTCCGGACCGATTCCGCTTCCGACCAGAAAAGAAGTGGTTACCATTTTAAGAGCGGTTCATAAGTACAAGGACAGCCGTGAGCAGTTTGAGATGAGAACGCACAAGAGACTGATCGATGTATTGGCACCGACCAATAAGACGATCGAGGCGTTAAAGCATCTGGATTTGCCCGCAGGTGTTGACATTGAATTGAAAATCTAGTCCGTTCGCTTTGCGGATGTACGGATTTTTAATGGCAGAGAACCCAATGCTCTGCCCGATGCCGGTTACGGCAAAATAAAATTTAGGTCATGTTGCGGCGGAGAACCGGAAGTGACGGGAAATCGGCGCAACCAATAACCCGTAGGTACGTTTTGCAAAAAACCAATGCCTATGTCAAACAGGAGGAAAGAAAAATGAAAAAGGCAATCTTGGGTAAAAAGCTCGGTATGACCCAGATCTTCACAGAGGACGGCAATTTGGTTCCCGTTACGGTAATCGCTGCTGGTCCTTGTCCTGTTGTCCAGAAAAAAACCGTAGAAGTGGACGGATACAGTGCCGTTCAGGTCGGTTTTGAGGACAAGAAGGAAAGTCGTTCCAACAAGCCGGAAAAGGGTCACTTTGCAAAAGCAAATGTTCCGGTGAAAAAGTATTTGAAGGAATTCAAGCTGGAACAGGCCGCAGAGATGAATGTCGGCGATGTACTGGATGTGAATCAGTTTGAAGACGGCGAGGTGCTCGACGTTACCGGTACCAGCAAGGGTCACGGTTACGCAGGCACAATCAAGAGATGGGGGACGCACCGCGGTCCTATGACGCACGGTTCTCATTATCACAGAGGCCCCGGTTCTCTGGGCGCATGCTCGGATCCGTCTCGTGTATTTAAAGGTAAGAAGATGCCGGGTCATTACGGTGTAGACACGGTAACGATCCAGAATCTTGACCTGGTAAAGGTAGATAAAGAACGCAATCTTCTGTTGGTAAAAGGTTCGGTTCCCGGACCGAAGGGCGGATTGCTTGTTGTGAAAAATGCAGTCAAGGCAGAAGCCTAGGACCACAGAGAGAGGAGGAAATAGAGAATGCCTACAGTAGATGTTTATAATGCTGACGGTAAGGTAGTCGGCAATATGGATTTAAATGAAAACGTGTTCGGTGTTACGGTTCGCAGCGATGTGATGCATGAAGTTGTTGTCAACTACCTGGCAAACCAGAGACAGGGCACCCAGAGCACAAGAACCAGAACGGAAGTACGCGGCGGCGGCGCTAAGCCCTGGAGACAAAAGGGGACCGGCCGTGCCCGTCAAGGCAGTATCCGCGCTCCGCAGTGGGTTGGCGGCGGTGTTGCACTCGGCCCCAAGCCCAGAGATTACAGATACACTGTAAACAAGAAGGTAAGACGTATGGCCTTAAAGTCCGCGCTGTCTTCTAAGGTAGAAGAGAACGAGATCATCGTTTTGGACGCTTTTTCCTGCGATGAGATCAAGACCAAGCAGGTGACCACCCTTTTAAAGAACCTGAACGTCAATGAAAAGGCGCTGATTGTTCTTCCGGAGAACGATAAAAACGTTGTACTTTCTGCAAGAAATATCAAGGGCGTTGACACCACCTATGTGGGTGCAATCAATACCTATGAGGTTTTGAATCATACCAAGTGCATCATCTTAAAGGATGCGGTAACCAAGCTTGAGGAGGTGTACGCATAATGTTGGCACACGATATTATCAGAAGACCGATTGTTACAGAACGGAGTATGGATCAGGTTGCAGACCGCAAGTACACCTTTGAGGTTGCAAGAGGCGCAAACAAGATTCAGATCAAAAAAGCAGTGGAAGAGATCTTCAAGGTAGAGGTCGAGAAAGTGACTACCATGAACTATATCGGGAAACCGAAAAGACAAGGCGTATTCAGCGGCAAGCGTGCTGACTGGAAAAAGGCTGTCGTAAAGCTCAAAGAGGGAAGCAAGACGATTGAGCTTTTTGAGTCTTAATCATCTGCCTTTCAAAATTTGCAGATAAGGAGATTTTAAAATGGGAATTAAAAAATATAAGCCGACGACCCCGTCCCGGCGTCATATGACGGTTTCCACGTTTGAAGAGATTGACAAGGTCGCTCCGGAAAAATCTCTTCTCCGCCCGCTTTCCAGTAAAGCCGGCCGTAACGCGCAAGGAAAAATTACCGTTCGTCACCGTGGCTGCGGCGCAAAGAGAAAATACAGAGTCATTGATTTTAAAAGATACAAAGACGGCATGAACGCAACGGTTCTCTCCGTAGAATACGATCCGAACCGCAGCGCCAATATCGCTTTGATCGAGTATGAGGATGGCGTAAAGAACTACATCGTAGCGCCTCTCGGCCTGAAAAAGGGTGATGTCGTTGTATCGGGTACCGGCGCCGATATTAAGCCCGGTAACGCGATGGAATTAAAGGATATCCCGGTTGGTACCCTGGTGTACAATATCGAGATGAACCCCGGAAAGGGCGGTCAGCTTGTTCGCAGCGCCGGTGTCACGGCACAGCTCTTGGCAAAGGAAAACGGCTACGCACAGCTGAGACTTCCGTCCGGTGAGGTTCGTATGATCCGTTTAAATTGCCGCGCAACCATCGGTCAGGTCGGCAATAACGATCACTCCAATGTCAATATCGGTAAAGCCGGAAGAAAGCGTCACATGGGCTTCCGTCCGACGGTCCGCGGTGTTGTTATGAACCCGAACGACCACCCGCACGGCGGTGGTGAAGGTAAGTCCCCGATCGGTATGCCGAGTCCGGTAACGCCGTGGGGTAAGCCTGCTCTGGGTTACAAGACCAGAAACAAGAAGAAAAAGTCGAACAAGTTCATCGTGAAGAGACGGAACAGCAAGTAAGGAGGGAATCACATGGGAAGAAGTATTAAAAAGGGACCTTTCGTTGATGCGAAGCTGCTTGCCAGAATTGTTGCCATGAACGAAAAGAACGAGAAAAACGTTTTAAAGACCTGGTCGAGAGCTTCTACTATATTCCCGGAGATGGTTGGACATACCATTGCGGTTTATGATGGAAGAAAGCACGTTCCGGTATATGTGAGCGAGGATATGGTTGGGCACAAGCTCGGCGAATTTGCTCCTACCAGAACTTACAGAGGTCATGCCGGCGCGAAGACATCCAAATAAGTCGCGCTGAGGAATTAGATTGATGAAAGGAGCTGCACAGAACATGGAAGCAGTAGCAAAAGTTACACATGTACGCATTGCACCCAGAAAAGTCCGCATCGTGATCGACTTGATCAGAAATAAGTCCGTCGGTGAGGCAATCGGTATTTTAAAGAATACCCCGAAGGCTGCAAGTCCCGTTGTGGAAAAGCTGCTCAAGTCTGCAATGGCAAACGCAGAGAACAACCACAAAATGAATGTGGAAAACCTCTATGTTGCGGAAGTATATGCAGATCAGGGCCCCACACTCAAGAGGGTACAGGCGAGAGCGCAGGGACGTGCGTTCAGAATCAATAAAAAGACAAGCCACATTACGTTAAAACTTCGGGAGAAGGAATAAGATAGGAGGTAAAAAGTATGGGTCAGAAAGTTAATCCACACGGTCTCAGAGTCGGCATTATTAAGGACTGGGATTCCCGTTGGTTTGCTGACAAAAAGAACTTCGGTGACAGTCTCGTAGAGGACTATAACCTCAGAGTCTTCCTCAAGAAGAAATTATTCCTGGCCGGAGTTGCTAAAATCGAAATCGAGAAGTTTGCGAATAAGATTCGTATTTCCATCCATGCAGGTAAGCCCGGTATCGTAATCGGTAAGGGCGGAAGCGAAATCGAAAAGCTCAAGAAAGAGTTAGAGAAGATGACCGGCAAGACGATTATCCTGAACGTGATCGAAGTCAAGGTTCCGGATATGAGCGCGCAGCTGGTTGCAGAAAACATCGCATCGCAGCTGGAGAGACGTATTTCTTTCCGTAAGGCAATGAAGCAGTGCATGGGCCGTACCATGAAGCTGGGCGCAAAGGGTATCAAGACCTGCGTTTCCGGTCGTGTCGGCGGTGCAGAAATCGCGAGAACAGAGCAGTATCATGAGGGAACCATTCCCCTTCAGACATTGAGAGCAGACATTGACTACGGTTTTACCGAGGCAAACACGACCTATGGCAAGCTTGGCGTCAAGGTTTGGATCTACAAAGGTGAAATCCTTGCCGAAAGCAAGAATGCTGCACCGGCAGAGGAGAAGAAGCCTGCTCCCAGACGCAGAGAAGGAGGGAGAAAGTAATGTTATCACCGAAGAGAGTAAAGCGCAGAAAGGTACAGCGCGGCAGAATGAAAGGCGCTGCACATCGCGGTAATAAGGTTGTATACGGCGATTACGGCCTGCAGGCGCTCAGTCCTGCCTGGGTTACCAGTAACCAGATCGAGGCTGCCCGTATTGCAATGACCCGTTATACCAAGAGAGGCGGTCAGGTTTGGATTAAGATCTTCCCGGATAAGCCCGTTACGGCAAAACCGGCTGAGACCCGTATGGGTAGCGGTAAAGGTTCTCCGGAGTATTGGGTAGCTGTGGTAAAGCCCGGCCGTGTTATGTTTGAAATTGGCGGAGTGAGTGAAGAAGTTGCGCGCGAGGCGCTGCGTCTTGCGATGCATAAGCTCCCCTTAAAGTGTAAGTTTGTCAGAAAAGCTGACCAAGAAACGGAAGGTGATAGTTAATGAAAATTCAGGATATTAGAGACCTTTCAACGCAGGAGCTTGAGGATAAGATCAAGGACTTAAAGGAAGAGCTTTTTAACCTTCGTTTCCAGAACGCTACCAACCAGCTGGATAATCCCATGAGAATTGCTAGCGTCAAAAAGGACATTGCAAGAGTTAAAACGGTTCTCAAGGAAAAAGAGCTTGGGATTCATACAAGCGTAAATGCGTAGGAGGTGTAGAGAATGAGCGAACGTAATTACCGTAAGACCCGTATCGGCGAGGTCGTAAGCGATAAGATGGATAAGACAATCGTTGTCGCAATCAAAGAGCACGAGAAACACCCACTTTACAGCAAGGTCATGAAACGCACCTATAAGCTGAAGGCGCATGACGAGAACAATGTTTGCGGCATTGGTGACAGAGTAAAAGTCATGGAGACCCGTCCTCTTTCCAAGGATAAGAGATGGAGACTGGTTGAAATTGTGGAGAAAGCGAAATAAAACGCTTTGGATCGGAGCGAGGCGTATGATCGCCGCTTCGATGATCTGGAGATTGCAGCGGCAGTCTCGTAATAATGGAATAGGAGGAAATCCGATATGATTCAACAGCAGACAATATTAAAGGTTGCTGATAACAGCGGTGCAAAAGAAATCCTTTGCATTCGCGTACTCGGCGGATCTTTTCGGCGTTACGGCAACATCGGCGATGTTATCGTTGCTTCTGTAAAAAAAGCAACGCCCGGCGGTGCGGTTAAAAAAGGTGACGTTGTGAAGGCTGTTATCGTCCGCAGTGTCAACGGCGTAAAGCGTGCAGACGGATCCAAGATTCGCTTTGACGAAAACGCTGCCGTTATCATCCGTGACGACAAAACACCGAGAGGCACCCGTATCTTTGGGCCGGTAGCCAGAGAGCTGAGAGATAAAGAATATATGAAGATTCTGTCCCTGGCGCCTGAAGTACTCTAAAAATATGTTCTCCTGCCGATCGGGCGGGAGTGATCCGTGCCGGCGCGTCCGCGCCGCACATAGGCCTTTTCAGTTTGAAAAAAGGAGGAAAGACAATGGCTAAGATGCATGTGAAGACCGGCGATGAGGTTATGGTTTTATCCGGCAAGGATAAAGGCAAAAAGGGCAAGGTTTTGTCCGTAAACCCGGAAAAGCGCATGGTTATTGTGGAGGGAGTTTCCATGGCCACCAAGCATAAAAAGCCCAGAAGAATGGGTGAAAGCGGCGGCATCATTAAGCAGGAAACCCCGATCTACGCAAGCAAGGTTATGAATGTTTGCGGAAAATGCGGAGCACCCAGCAGAGTGGGACGTAAGGTTTTAGAGGATGGAACCCACGTTCGTTACTGCAAGAAGTGCGGCGAAACATTCTAGATATAAAGAAAGGAGGTTTCACTCTCAATGAGACTGGAAGAGAAGTACACAAAAGAAATCAAAGACGCTCTGATGAAAAAGTACAGCTATAAGAGCGTGATGCAGATTCCGAAGCTCGAAAAAATCGTGATTAACATGGGCGTAGGCGATGCAAGAGAGAATTCGAAGGCGGTAGAGAGCGCTGCAAACGACCTGACGCTGATTACCGGTCAGAAGGCGGTTATCACCAAGGCGAAGAAGTCCGTTGCAACGTTTAAGGTAAGAGAGGGCATGAACATCGGCTGCAAGGTTACGCTGAGAGGCTCTAAGATGTATGAGTTTGCAGACCGTCTGTTTAATGCAGCACTGCCCCGCGTACGTGACTTTCGTGGTATCAACCCCAATTCCTTTGACGGCCGCGGCAACTACGCACTGGGCATCAAGGAACAGCTGATTTTCCCTGAAATCGATTATGATAAGATCGATAAAATCCGGGGTATGGATATCATCTTTGTAACCACGGCGCATACCGATGAGGAAGCACGTGAGCTTTTGACTTTGATGGGCGCACCGTTCATGAAATAAGAACCGAATAGGAGGATGAAGAATCATGGCGAAAAAGTCTATGGTTGTAAAGCAGCAAAGAAAGCAAAAGTATGCGAGTCGCGAATACAACAGATGTAAGATTTGCGGCAGACCCCATGCTTACCTTCGTAAGTTCGGTATTTGCAGAATTTGTTTCCGTGAGCTTGCTTATAAAGGTCAGATTCCGGGTGTCAAGAAGGCGTCCTGGTAAGCACCTGACGAAAGGCGCAGTTTGCTGCGCCGCATGATACAAGAACCAGAGGACAGGTGGCTGCATAATTGGAACGGACAGCCAAACCGGCCCCTGCATTCCGCTAAGATAGGAGGTTAGAACTATGCATATTACAGATCCGATCGCAGATATGCTGACTAGAATCAGAAACGCCAACAATGCCAGACATACCACTGTCGACATTCCGGCTTCTAATATGAAAAAGGCAATCGCAAAAATCCTGTTGGATGAGGGTTATGTCAAGAATGTAGAAGTGATTGACGATAACATCCAGGGTGTGATCCGTATTACCTTAAAGTACGGTGAAAACAAGCAAAAGGTTCTCACCGGCTTAAAGAGAGTAAGTAAGCCCGGTCTGAGATCCTACGCATCCAAAGAGGAGCTTCCCAAGGTATTAAAGGGCTTGGGTATTGCGATTATTTCTACGTCTAAGGGCGTAATGACAGATAAGGAGGCACGTCGTCAGAACGTTGGCGGCGAAGTCCTGGCATTTATTTGGTAAGAAAGGAGGAGAGTTCATTGTCTCGTATAGGAAAAATGCCGATTACAGTTCCGGCAGGCGTGACTGTAACCATCGGCGCAAACAATGAAGTTACCGTAAAGGGTCCTAAAGGCGAGCTGGTGCAGCGCATGCCGGCGGACATCATGATAGAACAGAGCGGCGAAACCATTGAGGTGAAACGTCCGACAGACGATAAGGAACACAGATCTCTGCACGGTCTGACCCGGAGCCTGCTCCATAACATGGTAGTGGGCGTGACCGACGGCTTTAAAAAGCAGCTGGAAATCAACGGTGTCGGTTACAGAGCAGCAATGCAGGGAAATAAGTTGGTTATGAACCTCGGTTATTCTCACCAGGTTGAGATGGAGCCGGCTGATGGCATCACCATTGAGGTTCCGCAGCCGAACCAGATCATCATTTCCGGTCCGGATAAGCAGAAGGTTGGCCAGTTTGCGGCCAATGTCCGCGAGAAGAGACCGCCTGAGCCTTATAAAGGCAAGGGAATCAAATACGTTGATGAACACATCAGACGTAAGGAAGGTAAAGCTGGTTCTAAGAAGTAATAACCGCAAGGAGGTGCAAACGTAATGATTAAGAAGGTAAATAGTAATGTATCAAGACTTGCCAGACACGCCAGAGTCCGCAAGAAGGTTTCCGGTACGGCTCAGTGCCCGAGACTGTGCGTGTTTCGGAGTCGGCAGAATATATACGCTCAAATCATTGACGACACAGTAGGCAATACTCTGGTGTCTGCATCCTCTCTGGACGCAGAGCTGAAGGCAAACTACGGCGGCAACAAAGAAGCTGCAAAAGCGGTTGGCGCACTGATTGCTAAAAAGGCAACGGAAAAGGGCATTACCGAAGTCGTATTTGACAGAGGCGGATATGTATACCATGGCAGAGTTGCAGAACTCGCCGAGGCAGCGCGTGAGGGCGGCCTGAAATTCTAATCGTGAGAAAGAGGTGAAACACAAATGGCAGAAAAAGGTGAAAGAACCAAGAAGCAGCCGCGTATTGACGCAGATGCGCTGGATATACAAGAAAAAGTAGTACATCTGAACCGTGTTGCAAAGGTTGTAAAAGGTGGTAGAACCTTCCGTTTCAGCGCATTGGTAGTTGTTGGCGACGGCAACGGTCACGTGGGCTGCGGCATGGGAAAGGCAGCAGAAATTCCGGATGCAATCCGTAAGGGAATCGACGATGCCAAAAAGAACATGATTACGGTTCCGAGAGTGAAATCAACCATTCCTCACGAGATTATCGGTGAGTATGGTGCAGGACGTGTCCTGTTAAAGCCGGCAGCAGAAGGTACCGGTGTTATTGCCGGCGGTCCTGCCCGTGCGGTATTGGAGCTGGCTGGTATCAGAGATATTCGTACCAAATGTTTGCGCAGCAACAACCCGAAGAACGTTGTTGCAGCAACCATCGAGGGTCTGGCATCTCTCAAGAGTGTGGAAGAGGTTGCTCAGCTCAGAGGGAAAAAGCCGGAAGAGATCCTCGGTTAGAGAAATTAGTTAAAGACAGGAGGGTTACCCTTGGCGAATACAATTAAGGTTACACTGAAAAAGAGTACCATCGGATGCAAAAAGGATCAGATCGCAACCGTACAGGCGCTGGGCTTAAAAAAGATCGGCCAGACTGTTGAAAAGACCGATACGCCCCAGATCCGCGGCATGATCTTCAAGGTAAAACACCTGGTAGCAGTGTCCGAGTAAAAGCGAACACGCCGGAATCACTTCCGGCAAGGGCCGCATTGGCGGCGTCATCATTTTGAATAAAAAGGAGGAGGTGGACACAATGAAACTCCATGAATTATCTCCGAGCGAAGGCTCTAAGAAGAAGGCATACAGAGTAGGCCGCGGCCATGCAAGCGGTAACGGAAAAACCAGCGGTAAGGGTCACAAGGGTCAAAATGCCCGCAGCGGCGGCGGTGTTCGGCCGGGCTTTGAAGGTGGCCAGATGCCGATTTACAGAAGATTGCCGAAGCGTGGTTTTAATAACATCTTTGCAAAGAAATATGTTTCCGTAAATGTAGAGGCACTCAACAAGCTGGAAGCCGGCACTGAGGTTACAGCCCAGGTGCTGAAAGAGGCCGGTATTATTTCCAAGATTTGTGACGGCGTAGTGATTTTGGGCCGTGGCGAACTGGATAAAAAGCTGACCGTAAAAGCAAAGCGGTTCAGTGAAAGCGCAGCAAAGAAGATTGAGGCTGCCGGCGGAAAGGCTGAGGTGGTATAACAATGATCGATACAATCAAAAACGCATGGAAGATTGTCGACCTGAGAAAAAAGCTGATTTACACCTTTGTGATGTTGGTAATTTTCCGTTTGGGTTCTTGTATTCCGGTTCCGCTGCTGGATCCGGCACAGATGCAGTCGCTCTTCAGCGCTGAAAATTCCATGTTTGGTTTTATTGATATGGTGTCCGGCGGTGCGTTCCAGAATGCAACCATTTTCGCAATGAGCATTACGCCGTACATCAACTCGTCCATTATTATGCAGCTTTTGTGCGTTGCAATCCCTGCTTTAGAGCGTATGCAGAAAGAGGGAGAGGACGGCAGAAAAAAGATCGGTCAGATGATGCGTTACGGAACGGTTATCCTGGCGCTGATTCAGGCAATCGGTCTTTACTTCCTGCTGCGTTCCTACGGGGCTGTTACCAACCCCGGTCTTGCTTCTGCAGTGGTTGTTATCACCACCTTTACGGCAGGTACCGCATTTTTGATGTGGCTGGGTGAACAGATTACGGAAAAAGGCGTAGGTAACGGTATTTCTCTGATTATCTTTGCCGGTATCGTATCCAGAATCCCCGGTATGTTTGTATCCCTCTGGGCTTACCTCCAGAGCGGTAACCTGAACTGGATCGGCGCACTTGCGCTGATCGTACTCGCACTTGTTGTTATCGGCGTGGTTGTTGCCATGAACGAAGCAGAGCGCAGAATTCCGGTTCAGTACGCAAAACGTGTTGTCGGCAGAAAGATGTACGGCGGCCAGAGTACCCATATTCCGATCAAGGTTGCAGCTGCCGGCGTAATCCCGATCATTTTTGCAATGTCCATTATGGCATTCCCCGGCACGATTGCAAGCTTCTTTGGCGTGCAGGCCGGTGACAAGGGCTTCTGGGGTGGTTTCCTCTGGGTATTCTCCAGCTCCTCTTGGATTTATGCTGTATTGTACTTCCTGCTGATTATCTTCTTCACTTATTTCTATACGGCAATTCAGTTCAATCCGATTGAAATGTCGAATAACATGAAGAAGAACGGCGGATTTATCCCCGGTATTCGTCCGGGACGTCCTACCTCGGATTATATCTCCAAGGTATTGTCCAGAATCACTTTGGCCGGTGCAATTTTCCTCGGTCTGATTGCAGTGCTTCCGATCTTTATGAACTTGGGACTTCATATTTCCAACTTCGCAATCGGCGGTACGTCGCTCCTGATCGTTGTGGGTGTTGCTCTGGAGACTGTAAAGGATCTGGAATCCCAGATGCTCATGAGACACTATAAGGGCTTCTTGGAATAAAATGAATACGCTGCACAGCTTTGTGCAAACGAAGGAAGAGTAGGGAGCGTGGATGCAAAAGCATAACCGGTTCCTGCTCTATCCGTTTTTAGGAATCAAATTCAAAAACACCGCTTTTTTGGTCCAAAAACAAAAAATACGGACGGCTTGATTCCAAAAATGACATAATCTGGAAACAGAAAGGATATGGGAATTATGAGACTCATTTTATTGGCAGCTCCCGGAGCTGGAAAGGGTACACAGGCAGAGAAACTCAGTGCGCATTTTGGGATTCCGACGATTTCAACCGGTGCGATCCTCCGTCATAATATCCAACAGGAGACGGAACTCGGCAAATTGGCAAAGCAGTATATTGACGGCGGAAATCTGATTCCCGACGATGTCATGATCGAGGTAATGCGCAGCCGCCTTGCGGAGGATGACTGTAAAGCCGGTTTCATTCTGGACGGTTTTCCCAGAACCTTGACACAGGCTGAGGCGCTGGACGCTTCGGATATTACCATCGACGCCGTCTTGAATCTGGTAGTACCGGACGAGACGATCATCAGCCGCCTTTCCGGCAGATTAGAGTGCAAAAATTGTGCAGCAACCTTCCACACGGAGTTCCGCAAGCCCAAGGTAGAGGGCATTTGCGACAACTGCGGCGGCGAATTGGTTGTCCGTGCGGATGATAAGCCGGAAACGGTAAAGAGCCGGCTTCAGGTATACCATACCCAGACGGAACCGCTTTTGCGCTATTATACGCAAAAGGGAATTTTAAAGACGGCCATGGGACACGGCGACATTGATGAAACCACGGCAGAAGTGCTCAAAGCGCTGGAGGGCTGATATGGTTACCATTAAGTCGAAGTCCGAGATTGAAAAAATGAAGGTGGCCGGCAAGGTGACCTACGGTGCGCTGAAAGCCGTGCACGATGCGATTCATCCCGGCGTTTCCACATTGGAGCTGGATCGTGTGGCAGAACGTTATATCAAATCCCAGGGCTGTACCTGCTCGTTTAAGGGCTACGCCGGTTTTCCGGGCAGCATCTGCGCCAGCGTGAACGATGAGATTATCCACGGCATCCCGGATCACCGGATTTTGCATGAGGGCGATATCATCAGCATCGATGTCGGCGCATGCTACCACGGTTATAACGGCGACGCCTGCCGGACGTTCGGCGTCGGCAAAATCTCCGAGGAGGCCGAGCGGCTGATCCGTGTGACAAGACAAAGCTTTTTTGAGGCGCTCTCCTATGCGAAGGAGGGGTACCGGATTTCCGATCTCTCCCGTGCAGTGCAGGAATACGTCGAGGCAAACGGTTTTTCGGTTCTGCGCGACTATTGCGGTCACGGGGTCGGCGCCGACATGCACGAGGATCCGGAGATTCCCAACTACGTCAGCCACAGCCGCGGCATTCGCATGCGCGCCGGTATGTGCCTTGCCATTGAGCCGATGGTTTTAGAGGGTGCAAAGGAATATTATGTGGCGGATAACGAGTGGACGGTGCATACCAAGGACGGCAAGCTTTCGGCTCATTATGAAAACAGCGTTTTAATCACCGGCGGAGAGCCGTTTTTGCTCACCCTGCCCGATGGCGTTGAGGTAGGAATACGATGAAGAAAAAAGACGGCATTCAAATCGGCGAACTGGTGCAGTCGCTCTCCGGCCATGACGCCGGCGGATATTTTCTGGTGACCGGCAGAGAGGGCGGCATGCTTTGCCTTTGTGACGGCAAACGGCGTAAGGCCGCTGGTCAAAAGCGTAAAAATCCGAAGCATGTTGCCGCAAGCGGCATGGTCTGCGACTGGGTTCGGCAGCATCCGGAATGCGTCAATAACACCTCGGTTCGCAAGGCAATACGTAATATTTTAAATCAGACGGGAGGTGAAAATCCATGTCAAAGGAAGACGTTTTAGAGGTAGAAGGTACCGTATTGGAGGCATTGCCGAACGCAATGTTTAAGGTAGAGCTGGAAAACGGACATCAGATCCTGGCGCACATATCGGGAAAGCTGCGTATGCACTTTATCCGTATTCTGCCGGGCGACAAGGTTACTGTCGAGATTTCTCCCTATGACTTGACCAAGGGAAGAATCACATGGAGAGCCAAGTAACAAGCCTTGGCAAACGGAAGAAAACGCGCCGGGTTTTCCGTTTAGATACACGGAAAAACGGTAAAACCCGGATCGCAAACGGCGTATCTTAGCAATTTGAACGGGAAACGCCGAAAAACAGGCTGCTTTTTCGGTGATGTGACCGAGAAATTAACTTGACAGGCAGTCAGTTTCATGATATAATAAACAGGTTCGCTTTATAGGTGATAGTGTCGCCGCGCGGACGATTACAAACTTAGGAGGTGAAGGCAATGAAAGTACAACCTTCCGTAAAACCTATTTGTGAAAAATGTAAAATTATTAAAAGAAAAGGCAGAGTCATGGTCATCTGTGAAAATCCCCGGCATAAGCAAAAGCAGGGCTAATTCATGGTGACGGAGCAGGGTCAGGCTTATAACCCACAAAACGGATAAGCTGACGCCGCAAAGCGCGGGTGAAATTCTGCTCCACTGTTTTTTCGCAAAAAATCAATGGAGGTGAAAACTTTATGGCACGTATTGCAGGCGTAGATTTGCCCAACGATAAGAGAGTTGAGATTGGTCTCACTTACATCTTTGGTATTGGTCTTTCTACTTCCAAGAAAATCCTGGCAGCAACCGGTATCAACCCGGACACCAGAGTTCGTGACTTGACAGAGGATGAGGTTTCTAAGCTGAGAGCCGAGATCGACAATTATAATGTTGAAGGTGATCTGCGCAGAGACATCGCACTGGACATCAAGCGTCTGATGGAGATTAACTGTTACAGAGGTCTCCGCCACAGAAAGGGTCTCCCTGTTCGCGGTCAGCGTTCTAAGACCAACGCAAGAACCAGAAAGGGCCCGAAAAAGACGATCGCTAACAAGAAGAAATAAGCCTTGTTAAGATTGTGCGCAGGATAATATCCTGCAAATGGAACTTTGATTTTTCTGCACGGCAAACCGCCGTGATGGATATTCGTATTTTCAGGAGGTGAAAGATACAATGGCAAAGGCAGTAAAGAGAACACGCCGCCGCAGAGAGAGAAAGAACATCGAACGCGGTGCAGCACATATTAAATCTACATTTAATAACACCATTGTTACGATTACAGACGTAGCCGGAAATGCAATTTCTTGGGCATCCGCCGGCGGCCTCGGTTTCCGGGGTTCTAAAAAGAGCACTCCTTTTGCAGCACAGATGGCTGCAGAAACTGCTGCAAAAGCAGCAATGGAGCATGGTCTTAAATATGTTGAGGTTTATGTGAAAGGACCGGGTTCCGGTCGTGAAGCAGCAATCCGTGCATTGCAGGTTGCAGGCCTCGAAGTAAATATGATTAAAGATGTTACGCCGATTCCTCATAACGGATGCAGACCGCCGAAGAGAAGACGCGTGTAATGACGGAGGTGAAATAAGAAATGGCAAGATATACAGAATCTGTTTGCAGAATCTGCAGACGGGAAGGTCAGAAGTTATTCTTAAAGGGTGACAGATGTTACACGGATAAGTGTGCAGTGACCAGACGTGCCTATGCCCCCGGTCAGCACGGTCAGGGCAGACGGAAGCTTTCCGAGTACGGCACACAGCTTCGCGAGAAGCAGAAGGTAAGACGGGCTTACGGTATCTTGGAGGGTCAGTTTGAGCATTACTTTGAAATGGCCAACAAGAAAGAGGGCGTAACCGGTGAAAACCTGCTTTCGATCTTAGAGAGCCGTCTTGACAATGTAGTATATAAGATGGGTCTGGCAGTATCCAGACCGGAAGCCAGACAGCTGGTGTCTCACGCACACTTTACCGTTAACGGTAAAAAGGTGAACATTCCTTCTTATCTGGTAAAACCCGGTGATGTGATTGCGCTCCGCGAAAAGAGCAGATCCAGCGCCAAGTTTGAAGCTATCCTGGGCTCCACCGAGGGCAGAGTGGTTCCGAAGTGGATTGATATGAATCGCGACACCTTAGAGGGTCGTATCGTCGCTCTGGCTGATCGTGAAGATATCGATCTGCCGATCGAAGAGCATTTGATCGTTGAGTATTACAGCAAATAATCCTTTGCGGTAAGCAAGCGATTCAATGGATTCGTTGAAATTGTTTAGGAGGGCTGACAATGATTGAAATAGAAAAGCCAAGAATTGAATGCACAGAAGCATCCGAAGATAATAAATATGGCAAATTTGTTGTCGAGCCTCTGGAGAGGGGCTACGGAACAACGTTTGGTAACGCTCTCAGAAGAATGTTGCTGTCCTCCCTGCCGGGAGTGGCTGCAACCTCGGTTAAAATTGACGGTATTCTTCATGAATTTTCTGCAATTCCCGGTGTTAAAGAGGATGTGACAGAGATCATCCTCAACATCAAGAATCTGGCGATTAAGCTGTATTCCGATGCACCCAAGACGGTATATATCAACCAGGAGGGTGCCGGTGAAATTTGTGCCGGAGATATCAAGCACGATTCTGACGTAGAGATTATCAATGAGGATTTGCATATCGCGACACTGAGCGAGGATGCAAGACTGTTTATGGAGATTACGCTGGATAAGGGCCGCGGCTACGTTTCCGCAGACCGCAACAAGCAGCTGCTCCAGCCGGCAATCGGTGTGATCGCGACCGACTCGATCTACACACCGGTACACAAGGTGAATTACACTGTTGACAATACCCGTGTGGGCAACGTGACCGACTATGACAAACTGACCTTAGAGGTTTGGACGAACGGCACGATTACCCCGGCCGAGGCGGTCAGCCTGGCTGCAAAAATTGTCAGCGAACACATGAGCTTGTTTGTCGATCTGTCCGATGATGCAAAGAATACGGAAATCATGATTGAGAAGGAAGAAAGCAAGAAAGAAAAGGTTTTGGAGACCACCATCGAAGAGCTTGATCTTTCGGTTCGTTCCTATAACTGTCTCAAGCGTGCCGGCATCAACACGGTACAGGATCTGACAACCCGTTCCGAGAACGACATGATGAAGGTGAGAAACCTGGGTCGTAAGTCCTTGGAGGAAGTCATTGCAAAGCTGGATGCAATGGGGTTGTCCTTGGCAAACGATGACTAAATCTAAGAAATAAGAAAATGAGGTGATAAAATGGCACACCAGAGAAAACTTGGCAGACCGACCGACCAGAGACGTGCAATGCTTCGTTCCATGACGACTTCCTTCCTGGAAAACGGCAGAATTGAAACGACCGTAACCCGTGCAAAGGAAGTACGCAGATTGGCGGAGAAGATGGTTACCCTCGGCAAAGCCAATACTCTTCACACAAAAAGACAGGCGCTTTCCTACCTGACAAAGCGTGATGTTGTGGTAAAGCTATTTGATGAAATCGCTCCGAAGTATGCAGAAAGAAACGGCGGTTACACCCGTATCATTAAGATCGGACCTCGCCGCGGCGATGCAGCCGAAATGGCAGTTCTGGAGTTTGTAGACTAATCGTCAAAATAAGCCGGCAGCAAAATGCTGCCGGTTTTTTTTGTGCCCAAATGCTTTGCGCGGTTTTTATGAGAGCTAAAATTGAAATTAAGAAAGCCAAAATTAAAACATCAAAGCGGATTTTGTTATTTTGGTTGCCAATTCTTGACTTTTACGGCATCCTATGCTATACTGAGCTACGATACAATTGAATATTCGCACAAAGTGTCCGCTATGCCCGATGGGGTATGGCGGGTGAAAAGGGAATCGGGTGGGAATCCCGGACGATACCAGTCGCTGTATGGATGCGAATGCTTTTTGCCTCGTTGACGAAAGTCAGTCATTGGGAAACTGAGAAGGCAGATGCAGGGAGCGAAAGTAGCAACCAAGTCAGAAGACCTGCTTTGATGTCGTTTTGTAACGTATGCCATGTGTTTGTGGTGTACAGGGACGACAGTTTTGACGTATTGTTTGATGCGCCGATTTGTGAAGGACACAGAAAAGTCTGCTGTGGCAATTCTCCTGCGGGGAGGGCTGCCGCTTTTTTTGTGTTACATATCCGGCTGAAAATGCCGGGACAACTTTGCAAAACGGGGCTTCCCTTGCATGGCGGAAAGACGATTCCTTCTTTCAAAATCGGAGTTTGGATTACGCTCTTTCGGCAAACCTTGTGCGAATGGTTAGGAAAGGAAGTCAAATCTATGCGTAATCAAACGTCAGTGTCAAAAATCGGTCGTATCCTGTGCCTTGCAGCGTTGCTGCTTGGCAGTCTGCTTTCGTTTTCTGCATTTGCAGAGGGCGAAATGGCAGGCGACGGTACCGAACAGAACCCCTATGTCATCATGAATGAGGAACAATTGGTCAGTCTTGCAAACATGGCACAGCCGATCGGCTGCGTCCGTCTTGGCAGCGATCTGGATATGAGCAAGCTGGATCCGGAACAGTTCCCGACCGCAACCGCGGTAATTCCGCAGCTGAGCGGCGTGTTCTATGGGGACGGTCATACCATCAAAAACCTGACGCTGAAAGGCGGCAGCGGCAGTTATAACTGGAGTACGGGAGCTACCTATGTTAATACCGGTCTGGTCGGTGAGCTTTCCGGCACGGTGCGTGACCTCAAAATAATTGGGGTTACCATCAGTGATGCAATCGGCAATTATAACAATGTAGGTGCTATTGCCGGGAGAGTTGCAGAGGGGGCGTCCGCTGCGGTAAAAAATTGTATTGTGACGGGGGGCATCTCCTGTAACGGAGGTGGTTCTTTTGCCTATATCGGTGGTCTGGTCGGTATGATTTACGGTTCGGTTAATACGCCGACAAGCCTTGCGGTTGCGAAATGCGTCAGCGGCGTTTCCATTATTGCAAAGAGCGGTGCCAAGGGTTATGGCGGCGGCATTTTGGGTTCTGCACAGAATGAAAGTACCATTACCGTTGACAAGTGTGCCATCTTGGGCGTTGAGACGGACGGTGTTCGCGTATGTGTCAGTGACATGGGAAATGCCAATTGCGGCGTTGTGGGATATATCAATAGCGGAAGTGTTAGTTTGACACTGAAAGACAGTTATTTGGGCGCTAGGGTTAGCGGAAGCAAAAAATTTGGAATTGCGCATACTAGTTCATTTGCACCTACATTGTCGGTAGCGAACTTCCGCTATGACAGTACGGTTAATTCTAGTATTGACATGCTGTACAGAGGCGGAGACACTATCACGGCCATTGCCAACACGACGGAAGAAATCCAGTCGCTCTCCATAGAAGGTTTTGAGGTCAGAGAGGCTGAATTTGGAAAGTATCCCGTTCCGGTGTGGTCGCCGCTGCAGCCGCCGGCACCGCAGTACGAAAACGGGATCCGCTTTGAGGGCGACGCCGCCTACGTGTCCGCTAAGGAGGCAGGCACCTACACCGTGGTATTTGCGGCACATCAGGGCGAGCAATTGATCAGTTTTTCTGTCGTAACGAAGGCATTTGCGGCCGGCGAGAATCAAGCCGTTGCTGTGCCGGCTGGTTTTCGGCCGGAGGGTGCCGATACGGTTTGTGCAATGCTTTTCCGCTCTTTGGGGGATTTGTATCCCATGGCGGACGCTGCACCGTACTTAGCCGAAAGAGAGTAATCCGAACCCGCCTGAAAAGGTGAAATTTCGGCATCTTTTGGCTTGTCATCTTTGCAAGGCGCCGAGCCTTGCTGCATCTTCCGCACCAAAATCTGCTCAAAATTGAATCCTTTTCAGGTCGTAGAATTTTGAGA
>JABLTO010094971.1_pt1 | contig 54636 bp, 51 predicted proteins | sample 7160091 | NCBI WGS metagenome assembly JABLTO01 (sample SAMN14651225, study PRJNA627086) | human gut metagenome | isolation source: feces | host: Homo sapiens
CTCAAAATGACCCTATCTACGCCGGTTCCGTCGTCCAAAACGAACTTTAAGAGCTTTTTGGACTTCTTCACAGCTTCGCATTCCTTGACCTTTACGGCTCGGAAATCGCTCTTTGAGAAGGTGTCAAAATCGACCTGATCCTGGAACAGAGGCTCGATCTGAACATTGGAAAAATCAATTTTTTCTTGCGTCTCGGGAGCCGTCTGAGCAGCCTCCGCAGGAGCCGAACCAACCTTTTCAACCTTCTTGTCAGAGTCCAGCGGCTTCATTGTCGGGAAAAGAAGTACGTCTCTTATGGAGGGGCTGTCGGTCAGCAGCATGACAAGGCGGTCGATACCGAAACCGAGACCTCCTGTGGGCGGCATACCGTATTCGAGGGCGGTCACATAATCATAATCCACCTCGGAATTGCAGTTGGGATCGGCGGCCTTTTTGGCTGCAACCTGCGCCTCGAAACGCTCCTTTTGGTCAATGGGGTCGTTAAGCTCGCTGAAGGCGTTGCCGAACTCGGTGGCATTGATGAAATACTCGAAACGCTCGGTAAAGGCGGGATCACCCGGCTTTCTCTTGGCAAGCGGGCTTATTTCCACGGGATAATCGTATATAAAGGTGGGCTGAATAAGATTTTCCTCGACAAACGCATCGAAGAATTCGGCAAGAACGGTACCCTTGGTGGCGTCGGCGGGCACCTCGACGTGCTTTTCGGCCGCCGCCTTTCTTGCGTCCTCGTCGGTTTTCCAGTCGTTATAATCGCAGCCTGAATATTTTTTGACAGCCTCGATCATGGTCAGGCGCTCCCAATGACCCATGTCAATCTGCTTACCCTGATATGTGATGACCTTGGAACCGCAGACCTTTTCGGCCAGCATGGTGTTAAGCTCCTCAACAAGGTCCATCATACCGTGAAAATCGGTATACGCCTGATAAAGCTCGATGGTGGTGAATTCGGGATTGTGCTTGGTGTCCATGCCCTCGTTGCGGAAGATACGTCCCACCTCATAGACCCTGTTCATGCCGCCGACGATGAGCCTTTTAAGATAAAGCTCGGTCTCGATACGGAGATACATATCCATATCGAGGGTGTTGTGGTGAGTCTTGAAGGGACGGGCCGAGGCGCCGATTTCAAGAGGAACGAGAATGGGAGTGTCAACCTCGAGGAATCCCTTGGAGTCGAGATAGGCGCGGATTTCACGCAGTATCTGCGAACGCTTTAAAAATGTGTCTCTGACCTCGGGATTGACGATGAGATCCACATAACGCTGACGGTAGCGGGTGTCGGTGTCCTTAAGTCCGTGGAATTTCTCGGGCAGGGGCAAAAGTGATTTGGCGAGCAGCTCGATATGCTGAGCATGAACCGAAATTTCTCCCGTTTTTGTTTTGAAAACAAAGCCCGAAACGCCGATAACGTCGCCTATGTCCCATTTTTTAAATGCGGCGTAGGCCTCGTCGCCCACGTCGTTTTTGCTGACATAAAGCTGAATATCTCCCTCGCCGTCGCGAAGTCCCACAAAGCTTGCCTTGCCCATGATACGGCGGGCAATTATGCGGCCGCCCAGCGAAACGGTTTTGCCCTCGAGAGCGTCGAAATTCTCCTTTATATTTTTCGAACAGTCGGTGACGTCATATTTGGTCTTTACAAAGGGATCCTCTCCCGCCTCGCAAAGGGCGGCAAGCTTGTCTCTTCTGACCTTAAGAACCTCGCTTAAGGACGGTTCCTTCTTATTATTGTTCTGATTATTTTCTGACATATATATTCTCCAATTACTTGATTATTTCCAAAACCTTAAGCTCGGCGACGCCGCCGGGAGTCTCGGCATGAACGGTCTTTCCCGCCTTTGCCCCGAGAAGAGCTTTGCCGATGGGGGATTCGTCGGAAATTTTTCCGTCGGAAGGGCTGGCCTCGGCGGTGCCGACGATAAGATAGGTGACCTCTTCGTCGAATTCCTTATCGTAAACCTTGACCTTAGAGCCGAGGTGAACGGTGTCGGCCGACATTTCCTCCTCGCTGATTACCTTTGCGACCTTGAGCATGGCCTCAAGCTCGGCAATTCGGGCTTCAACCTTGGCCTGCTCGTTTTTGGCCTCGTCATATTCGCTGTTTTCCGAAAGGTCGCCGAAAGAAAGGGCAACCTTTATTTTCTCCGAGACCTCTTTTCGTTTGACGTTTTTCAGCTCGTCAAGCTCGTTTTCATAGTTTTTAAGACCTTCGGCAGTAAGTTTGATTTCTTTGATTGCCATTGTAAAATCTTCCTTTCAAAAAGCCTCCGAAAGCGGAGTTTAATCCTTATAATTATATTCAAAAACACCGCGAATGTCAAGAGCTTTAAACACCGTCGGAACATCGGCGTTTTTTGTCGCCGCACCCTGTTTATTTTCCCTTTCGGCATTGTTTTTATTTTTCTATAAATGAATTTATTGTCTGTTTTGACCAAATTATCTTACAAATACAAGGAATTGACTAACGAATTTATGTGCAAAATGCAGATTTGGTGATTTTTTGTCACCGAAACTATTGACATTTTTCCAAAGAATGATATTATATGTTTGTGATTTAAATTCACAAAGAGGTTTTACGGAGGTTTGAGTTATGAAAAAGCATGAAAGAAACATTGTCCGCCTTATCAAATGTCATCCCTGTGACCCTCTGATCAAAAACGCCGTAACATTCGGTATTTCCGTAAGCTTTGACGGTAAAACCCGTGTCGTCGAAGACATTTCCGACGACAGAGCCGCTCTTGAGGCCTTTGGGAGAAGGCTGTCTGCGGCGCAGTTCGACCTTTCGGTTCTTGACGAGCTTGTGGATGATTTTCTTACCGAACGATATGGGATGTAAGGCAAAACGCAGGAACGCCGTGGGAAGCCCCGCGGCGTTTTTGCCTTTTTTCGGGCGGCTCGTTTATCCGAAACACGGTTGAGTCTTTTTAAAAAGGGTGATATAATGGACACATATTTTCACTCGGAGAACAATATGTATTACAATTCACTTAACGGATATTTAAAGGAGCGTTTCGGCTGCAAGGTATACAAGCTGTCGCTGAATGCGGGACTCTCCTGCCCCAACCGAGACGGGACGGCAGGGTACGGCGGCTGCATTTTTTGCTCGGAAGGCGGCTCGGGAGACTTTGCCGAATGTCCTTCCCTGTCGATAGCCGAACAAATCGAAAGGGCAAAACCACGGGTTTCGAAAAAGATACGCGAGGGTAAATATATCGCATACTTTCAGGCCTATTCAAACACCTACGGCCCCATAGATTATTTAAGGAAGATATATCTTGAGGCGGCAAACCGCTCCGACATTACCGCCCTGTCAATAGCAACCCGCCCCGATTGCCTCGGAGAAGCTGTGCTGAACCTTCTTGACGAAACAAACAAAATCAAGCCTGTTTTTGTGGAGCTCGGCCTTCAAACGGCAAACGAAACCACGGCAAAATTCATAAACCGAGGCTACACTCTCGACGTATTTGACGGTGCCGTCCGAAAGCTCCGAAAAATCAACGTCGACGTTGTCGTCCACATAATAATCGGACTTCCCGGTGAAACCGAGGAGGATGTTTATAAAACGGTGCAGCATATCTCGTCTCTTCCGATAAACGGCGTCAAGCTGCAGCTGCTCCATGTGCTTAAGGGCACCGCCCTTGCCCGTCTTTATGCCGAGGGAAAGGTCAAAACGCTGTCGATGAATGAATATATCGAAACCGTCGCGCATTGCCTGAAGCTTTTGCCGAAAAACATCGTCATCCACCGCCTGACCGGCGACGGACCAAAAAAACTGCTGATTGCTCCTCTTTGGAGCGCCGACAAAAAAACCGTGCTCAACGCCGTGAATCGGTATTTAAATGAACACGACGTTGTTCAAGGCAGCCTGTCGCAAACCGACGCAGCAAACGACTAAACATAAAAAAGCGATCCGACTTGCAAAAACAAGACGAATCGCTTTTTTGGTGCCGGTGATCGGGGTCGAACCGATACGGTGTCGCCACCACCGGATTTTGAGTCCGGCACGTCTGCCAATTCCATCACACCGGCGTGCCTTAAGATTATACATTAAATTGTCGGCAAATGCAAGGACTTTTTATTATTTCTTTAAGCCCTTCGCCGAGAGCATCGTTAAATTTCTCTGCCGATTTTGCCTTCGGGGCGGCACACACCCGCCGACGCGGCTTTCAAACTCATTCCCTGACGGCGTGCATTTCAAGCTGCGCCTCCACAAGTCCCTTGTAAATGCGCCCGTGCTCCATAAGCTGCTTATGGCTGCCGCTTTCGGCCACTCGGTGATTGTCGATGACGATTATGCGGTCGGCATTTTTAAGGGTGGAAAGGCGGTGAGCTATGGCAAAGGTGGTTCGTCCCGACTTGAGGCGGTCGATGGCGCGCTGAATCATAAATTCGCTTTCGGTGTCGAGACTTGCGGTGGCCTCGTCGAGAATAAGTATTTTGGGGTCGGACAAAATCGCCCTCGCAATGGCTATGCGCTGGCGTTCGCCGCCCGAAAGACGGTGTCCCTTTTCGCCCACATAGGTATTATAACCGTCGGGAAATTTACAGATAAAATCGTGCGCTCCCGCGGTTTTCGCGGCCATGATGACCTGCTCGGGAGAAGCGTTCGGACAGGAAAATCTTATGTTTTCGAAAATCGTTCCCGAGAAAAGGAAGTTTTCCTGCAGCACGACGCCCATCATACCGTGAAGGGTTTCGGGGTCGTAATCCTTAATGTCGACACCGTCTATAAGAATTTCGCCCTCATCGGTGTCGTAAAGACGCATCAGCAGATTTATGACGGTGGATTTTCCCGCTCCAGACTCGCCCACAAGGCCTATCATTTCGCCCTTTTCGGCCTTAAAGGAAACGTTATTGAGTATGGGCTCGTAGTTTTTATATCCGAAGGTGACATTTTTAAATTCCACACGTACCTCGGGCGTTTTTCTTACGGGATTTTCCGACACGGTTATGTCGGGGGTTTTGGACATAACGTCGTCGATACGGCTCATGCTGACCTCAAGGCGCATAAGACGTCTGGGCAGCCAGGTAAACCACCCGAGAGGTCCGAACAGCATATTCGAATAGCCCACAAACTGAACCATTTCGCCCACCGAAAAGCCTGTTCCCTTTAAGGAATCGACTCCGCCGAAATAAAGCACGGCAAGGGTTCCGAAGTTTAAAACAAAGCCGAGAAAGGGCTGAAATTTTGCCCAAAACACCTCGTTTTTCTCCTGAATTTCGGCGTTTTCTCCCGCAACGCGGTCGAAGTTCTCGGCCTCGTATTTTTCTTTTCCGAAGCACTTGACGATTTTCATTCCCTGGATAACATCCTGAAGGCGGGAATTGAAATTGTCCTCTCTCCTGCGCTGACTGGAAAAAATTCGGCGTATCTTGCCCCAAAAGAGCTTGTGAAGAATCCACATCAGCGGCACGAAAATCATGGAAATGAGGGTAAGACGGACGTTCATGGACAGCATGATGACAAGGGCGCCGATAAAGGTAATTATATAGGTAAACATTCCCGTGAAGGTGTTTTCCATGAAATCGCGGATTTCCCTGGTGTCGCCGGTCACCCTGTTCATAAGGTCGCCGGGCTTTCGGCTGTCCTGAAAAGAAAGGGACAGCTCCTCGATTTTGGTGAACAGACGGCGGCGGAGATCCATGCTCATTCGAGAGCCGAGCAGCACTCCCAAATATTTTTTATAGATGTTTATGAGAAGCGTGGCGACCACAATCGCAAAAAGCACGGCGAAAAAGGTTATTACCTGTCCCTTGGTGCCGCTTGCGGGTACAAGCACGTTGTCTATAAAAAGGCGCTGCCATTGCTGCTGATAAAGCGTCAGTCCCGAGGTTATGAGCATGAGCAGCCAGATAAAGCACAGCCGAGGGGCATAGGGCTTACAAAGGCGGAAAAATCTTTTTATGCTTTGGTTTTTTCCGTCGCAATGGGGGCAGGAGCCGGTGTCGGGAGTGGTTCTGCCGCATTTTTCGCATATATTTTCCGGTTCAAGGCTTTCGACCGGGTGGAGATCGCCGCTTTTGAGCAGGCGGGCGGCTCTCGTGACATAAGCATATCTTGCCACATGCTTCATGGAGAACTTGGCGGCGGCAAAATCCTCGCCGTCGAAGTTAATCACAAGCAGCCCGCAGTCGACCATTCCCTCGCAGCGTATGTCGCCGCATTTTTCAAGCTCGAAGGTGCGCTCGACCCGATCGCCCTTTATGACGTAAAGAGCCTTTTCGGTCAGCGCGACAAAGCCGTCGGAGCAAAAATTACCGAGAGAGTCTATGTCATAAGGCACAAAATATTTAACGTCGCCGGCATTTACCGCCGCAAGCGCTTTTTTCGACCCGTCGGTCTGTTTAAAATTAAGGCGCATAAGTTTCCTTTCGAAGGTAATTAAATATAAAGGTCTATCATTCTCAGCTCTTTTGACGACAGAGCCGAAACATCGGGAATTTCAAATCGGTTTCCGTCCACGTCGTTCACTATAAGGCGGGTGGCCGACAACTTTACCACGCCGTTTGCGTCGGCGGTAAAGCGGCAGGGGCCGCGGTCGGTATTTACGTCCCAGTAGGAATAGCCGTATTCCTCCTTGACCTTATAGACCGAAGTGATCTTGGGTGTGAAATATCTCAGCTCAAGCTGCTTTTTCACAAGCTTTTGGGTCTCTCCGAGCTCGTTTAAATTTCTTATCATGCCTATTTCCTTGTTTTTGCCCTCGCTTTCTCTCACCGAAATATATTCGTCGGGAGCGGAAAAGGGAAAGGCGCGGTGAAAATAAACGCGGGAATAAAATTTCCCCTCAAATTCAAGAGAAACAAAGCCGCCGGGAGTGGGCTTAAAGCTCGCATTGTCTTTATTTAAGAACTTGAGCTCGAGCATTTCTTCGGTCAAAAGCTCTTCGTTTTTTATGACGTCGCCGCCACTATGACCTCCCGGAGGAGGCGGAGGGGGCATAAACATTTTACATTCTCCTTTCCTGTGCGTCGAGAGACAGCGCTCTGCTTTGGAGCTGCTGCAGCTTGAAGTATATTCCCTCAAGAGCCATCAGCTGCTCGTGGGTTCCCTGCTCAACCGCACGTCCGCCGTCAAGCACAACCAGCTTGTCGGCATTTTTCAGGGTGGAAAGGCGATGGGCAATGGAAATTGTGGTTCTGTTTTTCGAAAGCCGATCGAGGGCAAGCTGAATGTTGCGCTCGGTGGCGGTGTCGACGGCGGCGGTGGCCTCGTCGAGAATAAGTATTTTCGGGTCGGCAAGAATGGCTCTCGCAAGGGAAAGGCGCTGCCGCTCTCCGCCCGAAAGCTGACGGCCGCCCGAACCTATGAGCGTGTCGTAGCCGTCGGGGAATTTGCATATAAAGCCGTGGGCTCCCGCCGCTGCCGCAGCGGCAAGAATTTCTTCCTTTGACGCGCCGGGCTTGGCATAGGCGATGTTCTCTGCCACCGAGCCCATAAATATATAGCTTTCCTGAGAGACCATGGCAACGGTCCCCTTAAGACTGTCAAAGGTCAGATCCTTAAGGTCGTGACCGTCTATAAGCACCTGCCCGCTGTCGGGGTCGTAAAGACGGGAAATGAGACTGACAAGGGTGGATTTTCCCATGCCGGAGCGGCCGACTATGCCGAGCATTTCCCCCGCCTCGACCTTAAGAGAAATGTTGTGAAGAACGGGGTGTCCCTTTTCATAGGAAAAGGTCACGTCCCGAAGTTCCACCTCGCCCTTGGGGTTTTCAAGGGAAAGAGCGTCGGGCTTTTCGGTGACGTCGGGTTTGGCGTCGATAATTTCAAAAATACGCTGAGAGGCGTTCATGGAGGAAGCAACCATGCGGAAAACGTTCGACATAAAGTCAAGGGGTCCCGCAAGACTCGCCACATAGGCTATAAACGTGGCAAGCACGCCGTAGGACATACGGGTGTCGGTTCCCGTGAGTATAAGATAGGCGCCTATTCCCCACACGCCCAGCTGCATAACGCTCTGAACCGAGGTGTAAACCGCATTATATCGGTTTTCGTATTTGACTATGTCGACCTCGGTTTTGCCCGCAAAAGCGTTTTTGTTTTCGAAGTTTCTTACGGCCTGTTCTTCCTTACCGAAGGCCTTTATGACGCGCACGCCCGTGAGACTGTCGTTAAGGGTTGAATTCATTGATCGTTCGGCGCGGTGGCGCTTGCCGTAGAAATGCCACAGCCGCGGATGCAGCTTGACGCTTATAACCACAAGAAGCGGAGTGAGAACAAGGGTCATGACCGCCATCTGCCAATTGAGCGCCACCATGAAAATCACCGTGAGAACAACGTTTGCCAAATTCCCCACGATTGCGGGAAGAATGTCGAGGAAAAGCCCCGTCACCTCGTTGGCGTCGCTCATAACCCTTGTCATAAGCGAACCCGTCGTGCGGTTTGTGAAAAATCGCATGGACAGGTTTTTAAGCGAGGCGAAAATGTCGCTTTTTATGCTTCGAACCACCCTCGGCACGATTTTGGCCACAATGACGTTTTGCAGAATGGTCAGCAGCAGATTAAGAATTCTTACCGCCGCAAAGGCAATACACATGAGCACAAGCAGCGAGAAAAAATCGCCCTTTGCAAGGCTCCAAAAGCCCGTAAAATCAGATTTTTTCCCGAGCACGTCGTCAAAATAGACCGTTCCCGAAAGATACGGCAGCAGCGAATTTGCCCCCGCCGACACAAGAAATGTCAAAACAAGCAGCACGATTGCCGCCTTGTAATTTTTAAAATAGGACATGGTGCGGAAGAAAAGACTCCTCGTGTCGGTGCACTTGGGGCAGATCCTCCGTTCTCTGTCTATGTAAGGGCTTCCGCACTTTTCGCAAAACTCGGGATTTTCCTTTTCCTTATAGAAATCCTCGGGAAGGGCCTTTCCGCTTTTGAGAATTTCGAAGCCTTCGCAGAATTTTCTCGCTCCCGCGCCCGCTCCCGCCGAAAACACGGCAAGACGGCGGCAAATACCGTCAATTTCCCCGCAAAGCAAAACTCCCGCCGCAAGATCGACGGTAAACAGTCTTTCTATGCTTTCCATGGGTATTTTTTCGATTTCAAGCTCGTTTTCCGAAGGATAGTCATAGTTTTCCCTGTGGGGATAGCCCGCAAAGGTTTTTACCCCCGTGAATTTCGGAAGATAAACCGCCGAAAGCTCGCGGCCGTCGAACAAAAACCAGCTTTCTCTGAATTCGCAGTCGACGTCCATGTCGCCGCTCGTAAACATGACGCAGCCGTCGGCGTCAAGTCCCGCTTTTTTGAGCAGTTTATTTATTTTTTTACCAGCCTTTTTTGAAAATGCCACTTTTTTCTCCTTTAAAGGGTCGTCAAATCAAATAATCGGTTTATTTTACCACACTTTAAAGAAAATTGCAATAAAAGCCCCCGTGGCAATATCTGTCTGCCGCGGGGGTCGAAATGCTTGTTTATGCCCTCTTTTATGCCGAAAGAACGGTTCCGTCGGCAAGGGTCACGGTGTGTCCGTTAAAATTGATCGTTCCGTTGTTTGTGAGGGAGGTCAGGGTGCAGTCGCCGGTGAGATTCCAGACGGCGCCGCTTTCGACGCTTACGACGGCGTTGTTCGAAACGGCCGAACCGCCCTGCGCGTTTTCGGTGATGTTGATCATTCCGGTGAAAACGCTGCCTGCCGAAAGGGTCATGTCAAGGGTGGAAATACTGTCAACCTCGATAACGCCCGAAAGTGTTTGGTTTTCGGCCTTAAAAGTCACCTGAGCGCCGTTTTGTCCGGCCGTTCCCCAACCCTTGGAGGCCGAGTTTCCGCTGACGACAAGCAGCCGTCCCGAGGTGTCGTTGTTTTTAAGGGTGACCCCCGAAAGGGTAAGATTGCAGGTGGTGTTGGTGATATAGAACATATCGCCGTTGTTTGATTCAAGGCTTCCGCCCGTCATCGTGAAGGAGGAGGTTCCCACATCGGCGTCACCCGACATGGACTGATAAATCATAACGTTGTGCACGTTTTCATCCGAGCTTGAGCCCTTTGTGTCGCTCATGTTTCCGTAGACCGTGCAGTTTTCAAGGGTTACCGAATTCTTTCCTTCCACCACGACCGCCTCGGAATTGTTGGCGGTGAGTGACGCGTTTTTCACCGTGATATTTGCGGTGGAATAAACTGCGGGGGAATTATATCCGTTCGACTCATAGCTTCCCGAATCGACGTTGACCGTTCCGCCGCCCCTGTCCGAACGTATGGCGGCAGAGGAGTTGCCCGAGGTTTTTACGGTCAGATTTGTTGCGTTGGTAGTCGCTCCGCCGGTGGTCTGAATTCCGCCGTAATTATCGGCAGAGGTGGTTATTTTCGAATCGGAAATGTTGACGGTTGTTCCGTTTCCGTAGCTGAAAACGCCGTTGCCGTTCTGAGCCGAAGAATTAACCGTTGCGTTTTTGATTGTGACGATTGCGCCGTTTGTTGCAAGCAGTGCGGCGTTGACTCCGTAGAAATCGCCGTTTTCGGTGTCGGAGCTTGCTCCGGCGGATTTTTCCACCGTAATGCCGTCGAGAGTGACTGTTGCCCCGTCAATTCTCAAGGCGTTTTCATCATCTCCGGAGGAGAGATAGGTGCTGCCCGAAAAGTTTCCGTCCTCGGTCAGCGTGTTGGCGCTGTCACCCTGCGTTACAGCCGTCGAGCCGCCGAATCCCTGTCCGCCGCCTGCGGGCGCAGAGCCGGAAGAGGTATAGACCTCGGCTTTTTCGGCCGTATTTTTGCTGCCGTAGGTAACCGTGAGGTAATCGCCCTCGGCAAGGTCGCTCACATCAATGCTTTGGCCGTCTTTGGTGATCTCGGCGTTTTTCAGGTCGACGGTAAGGCTTTCGCCGCTTTCGGTAAAGACGATGTTTCCGCCCTGTCCGCCTTGAGGCGCAGCGTTCTGTGTGCCGTTTGCGTCATTGTCGGGTTTTTCGGGAGGGTTTCCGTTTTGTTCGGAGGAATTGTCTGTGCTAGGCATTTCGGGAGGTGTTCCTCCCTGCTCACCCGAACCGCTTGCGTCGGATGGCAGTTCGGGAGGCTGGCCGTTTTGCTCCGAATAATTATCTCCGCTCGGCATTTCGGGCGGTGTTCCTCCCTGCCCGCCGCCCTGTTCGCTCTCGGAAATTTCGCCCAGCGAAAGGGTGATCTTCGTGCCGTCTATACCGGTCACCTTTCCGGTAACCGAGGTTCCCGAGCGGTCGGTGCCGCCGCGAGGACTTTACACCAACCGTCATTTCCTTCGGCGATTTAAAGCTCAACATAAGCTCGGGGCTGCTCAGCTGCGGCACAAATTCGGTCCGCCTTTCGGGTCGGGAATTTCAGGTCATGGAAATGTTCATGCGCCGCCCGAACACCGTGCTGTCGGCCGACCTTATTATGGAACGCGTGTGGGGCTGGGACAGCGAAGCCGAAATAAACGTGGTTTGGGTTCACATTTCAAATCTCCGCAAAAAACTGAAATCCGTCGGTTCGGCGGTGTCGATATATGCCAACCGAGGTCTGGGATATGTTTTGGAGGAACGGCATGATTAAAAAGCTGCGTAAAAAGTTTATTATAATCGCCACCCTATCGGTGGCGCTTGCCATGATTCTTTTAAGCGTTATCGTTAATGCGGCCGATTTTATCTCCACCGACAAAAATCTCGGCGACACGCTGACCATGATATATCAAAATCAAGGCACGATACCCACAAACCGAACCGTTCCTCCCGGCGGACCCTCAAACCCTCCCGGCGGGCACTTCAACATGGAAACGCCCTTTTCCACAAGATATTTTGTGCTCCGCTATAAAGACGACGGCACCCTCGTCATGTCAAACATGGAAAACATCGCCGCCGTCACCGAAGACGACATCGGCGAATATCTTGACATTGCGGTGCGGCACGGAGAAGGTTTCGGATATACAAGCGGATACAATTACAAATACTATATCGTCAAAAACGGCGACGACAAAAACATGGTTATTTTTCTCGACTGTCAAAACGAAATGCGGTCGGTAAAGACCATTCTTTGGTTGTCGGCCGCCGCCACAGTTTTTTGCGTTGCCCTCGCATATCTGGGTATTGTGCTTTTTTCAAAAAAAGCCGTCGACCCGGTGGTCAAGGCAAACGAGCGGCAAAAGCAATTTATAACCGACGCAAGCCACGAGCTCAAAACGCCCATAACCGTTATAAACACCTCGCTGACCGTGCTTGAAATGGATGTGGGCAAGCAAAAGTGGATAGACAAGGCGCTTTACCAGACCGACAAGCTGAAAAAGCTTGTGGACTCGCTTGTTTCCCTTGCAAAGGCCGACGAAGGCGGTCAGCCGGTCATGTCGGATTTTGACATTTCCTCGGCGGCAAGAGAGGCTGTCGACTCCTTTTGCGATTTTGCGGCCGAGCGGGGTCACAAAATAAACGCCGACATTAAGGACGGGATAACATACCGCGGCGACGAATACTCCGTTCGCCAGCTTGTCTCCACACTCACCGACAACGCCGTGAAATATTCGTCGGATGGCTCTCCCGTTGATTTTTCACTTAAAAGAGCAAAAAAAGGCGTCGTCATAAAATGCTCAAACCTTTGCGATGAAATTGACGAGGGCGAGCTTTCAAAGCTTTTCGACAGATTTTACCGAGGGGACAAATCACGCTCGTCAAAGGGCGGTTTCGGAATCGGTCTTTCCCTTGCGAGGAGCATTTGCGAGGCACATAAGGGCGAAATCGGCGCAAAAAAAATCGGTGAAAACAAAATCGAATTCACCGCCGAGCTTAAATAGCGTTCGGAAAAATAATTTTTAAAGACCGAAGGACACCGAAAGGGCCTTGTCGATAAGATTCATGGAAAAGCTGTCCAGCGCGCCCATGCGGCTTTTGAGCCGCTTTTTGTCAAGGGTTCTGACCTGCTCGAGAAGAACTATCGAGTCCTTTTGAAGGCCTGTTTTTGCCGAATTGATTTTTATATGGGTGGGAAGAGCGGTTTTTTGGCTTTGGCTTGTTATGGCCGCGGCAATAACGGTGGGACTGAACTTGTTTCCCACGTCGTTCTGAACTATAAGTACCGGTCTGATTCCGCCCTGCTCCGAGCCCACCACCGGGCTTAAATCGGCATAATAAATATCTCCCCGTTTTACCTGCATAAAAACACCTCCGCACGGCCTTTCGGCCGAAGTTTTCACACCTATCTTTGGCATCTTAAACGCGATTTATTCCGAATGCTTCCGATATATTGTACGGAGGTTGTCCCGCCTGTGTTACAAAAAGAGGTGAAGAACGGCCCAAAACCGTTCTTCACCCTTTTTAAGTTTTACTGACAGCCGCAACCGCAGCCGCAGTCGTTGTTATTGCTGCCGCCGCAACCGAGGAGCAGTAAGAGAACGAGCATAATGATCCAGCAGTTGGAAGCATTGCCGAAGAAATTACCGTTGCACATTAGTTTTTCCTCCTTTCCAGCCTTCACTACCATTCTATTCCGATACCGACTCCCGGTGACATTTTACTTGACTTTTATTTTTGCCCGTTTATAATTTTAACAGAACACATAACGGGGGACAAAACAGTGACCGAAAAGCTTTACGAAAACGATTCCTTTCTGCTCGGCGGAAAATGCCGTGTGGAAAGCTGCAAAAAAACCGACGGCGGATTTGCCGTCAAAACCGATGTGACGGTGTTTTTCCCCGAAGGGGGCGGCCAGCCGGGAGACAGGGGAAAAATCGGAAAGGCGGATGTCCTCGACACCTTCTTTGACGGCGGCGAGATAATACATCTTTGCAGCCTGCCTCTCGAAGAGGGAAAGGAATACACCATGGCGGTGGACGGCGTCCTTCGTCTCGACAACATTCAGCAGCACACCGGCGAACATATGCTGTCCTATGCCTTTTGGCATCTGTTCGGCATAAAAAACGTCGGATTTCACATGAATTCCGAACTTGCCACCATCGACCTTGAACGGGAGGTTTCGGCCGAGGAAATCAAAAAGGCCGAGGAATTTTGCAACAATCAAATATATCAAAATCTGCCCATAAAAACCTACTACGCCTCTCTCGGCGAGCTTAAGAACAAAAAGGTGCGAAAAATCTCCGAAAAGGGCGGAGACCGCCCGAGGGTGGTGGAAATCGTCGGAGGAGATATCTGCACCTGCTGCGGAACCCACGCCGCCTTTACGGGAACGGTGGGAATTATAAAGGTCGTCAAGGCCGAAAAGAACCGTTCGGGCAGCCGCCTGACCTTTCTTTGCGGAAAGCGCGCCTTTGAATTTTTCGAAAAACAAACCGAAATCGCAAGGCGCTCGGCCGAAATGTTTTCCTCGGAATTTTTGAGTCTTCCCGAGCGGATATGCGACATGAAGCAAAAAATATCCGAGCTTAACCTCACCCTTAAGGAAAAAACCTCGCTTTTGTCGGAATTTCGGGCAAGGGAGATTGTCTCCTCGGCAAAAGACGGCTTTGCCGTTTCCTTTCTCGAAAACGTCGGCCAAAAGGAGGCAAGAACGCTGCTTAACAAGGTTTGCGAAAAAGCCGACTGCGCCGTTCTCGTATTTGCCGAAAACAGACGCATAAATTATGTGCTTGGTGCCGCAAAGAACAGCCCCTTTGACTGCAAATATCTTTGTGAAATTTTAAACGGTCTTTACGGCGGCAAGGGCGGCGGCTCAAAAGCCTTTGCCCAAGGGGGCGGAAATTTCTGTTCCGACTGGAAAGAGCGCGGCGAAATCTTTATCAAAACCGCAGGGAGGAAATAACATGAATTATATAGTATGCGTCGACAAAAACTGGGGAATAGGAAAGGGCGGAGACCTGCTTTTTTCCCTTCCCTCCGACATGAAATTTTTCCGCGAAACCACCTCGGGAAAAACCGTCGTCATGGGAAGAAAAACTCTGCTTTCCCTCCCCGGCGGGCGGCCGCTCAAAAATCGGCGCAACATCGTGCTGACGAGAAACAAGGATTTCCGCTGCGACGGAGCCGAGGTTGTCTTTTCGGTTGAGGAGCTTTTTAAAATCATCGACAAAAACAACGGCGATATTTTTGTCATGGGCGGAGCGGAAATTTACAACGCTCTCTATAATTTCTGCAAAACCGCATATATTACTAAGGTGTCGGACGACGGAAAAGCCGACGTGTTTATAAAAAATCTCGACCGCGAACCGAACTGGAAACTTTCAAAGGAAAGCGACCCCATAAAAGAAAACGGCCATGAATTTGTTTTCTGCACCTATGAAAATCTTGAGCCCGAAGAAATATAAAAAGGGCTTGACTTTTTTTAAAAAAGGGACTATAATAAAAATAGTAATTATTATTACTTTTAAAGGAGTGTTATTTATGGAACTTAAAGGCTCAAGAACCGAGGCAAATCTTAAGGCGGCTTTTGCCGGCGAATCTCAGGCAAGAACAAAATATGACTTTTATGCCTCAAAGGCGAAAAAGGAAGGCTTTGTTCAGATTGCCCAGCTTTTCGAGGAAACCGCGGCAAACGAAAAGGAGCACGCAAAAATTTGGTTTAAACTCCTTTCGGGCATAAACGGCACCGCAGACAATCTTTCCGATGCGGCGGCGGGCGAAAACTTCGAATGGACCGATATGTATAAGGGTTTTGCCGAAGAGGCAAGGGCCGAGGGCTTTGACGACATTGCCGAGCTTTTCGAAAAGGTGGGCGAAATCGAAAAGACCCACGAGGAGCGTTATAAAAAGCTGCTTGCCAACGTAAACGGAAGTCTTGTTTTCTCCCGCGACGGAGACATGGTTTGGGAGTGCTCCAACTGCGGCCACATTCACATCGGAAAGGCGGCGCCGGAGGTATGTCCCGTCTGCGCCCATCCGAGAAGCTATTTCCGTCTTAAAGCGGAGAACTATTGATTTTTCGGCCGTCCGACGTTTCTTTCGGGCGGCTGTTTTACTTAATTTTTGTTTTAGAGGTACAAACATAATGAGCACCGAAAGATTTAACGGCAAAGGAGACGTTTATGCCTTTGCCCGCCCGTCATATCCCGCCGCACTTTTTGATTATCTTACGGAAAAGCAAATAATATCCGAGAAAACGGTTGCGGCCGACATCGGCGCCGGAACGGGAATTTTTTCGGCGGCGCTTTGCCCGTATGTGAAAAAGGTTCTTGCCGTCGAGCCAAACCCCGACATGAGAGCGGCTGCCGCAAAAAGCGACATTACATGGATAAACGGGACGGCCGAAAACACGACTCTTGCCGACAAAAGCGCCGACATCGTCACCGCCGCCCAAGCCTTTCATTGGTTTGAAAGAGTGGCCTTCAAAAAGGAATGTAAAAGAATTTTAAAGGACAACGGATTTGTCGTTCTCGTATGGAACAACAAGGACAAAGAAAGCCCCGTGATTCGTGACTGCAACGCCCTTTTTAAATGTCTTTGCCCCGACTTCAAGGGCTCGTCAAACGGGTTTGATTTTGAAGGGACGGCATTTTCCGATTTCTTTGAAAGCGCTCCCGAAAGGGTTTGCTTTAAAAACCACGTGACACTTGACCGAGAGCATTTTATTAAAAGGCAGCTTTCCTCGTCTTTTGCTCCCAAAGAAGACGGAAAAAGTTTTGAGGAATTTGTCGGCGGCTGTGAAATGATTTTTGAAAAATATCAACGGGACGGCAAGATTATTTTCCCCTACAACACCCTTTGCTTTTACGGCAAGGTATAATTCTTCAAAACAGAATCGCCATCGGGATTTTTCGACAAAAAAAGCAGAAACATCGGCAGCTTCGGTCCGAAATGTTTCTGCTTTGTTTTTTGTTTTTATTTGACGATTTCCTTTAAAGAGGAAATTATATACTCCACCTGCTCGTCGGTAAGCAGCGTGTGGAGAGGCAGCGAAACCTCGTTTTCATACATCTTGTAGCTTTCGGGATAGTCGGCAATGTCAAAGCCGCGCTTTTTATATGCCGAAAGCAAGGGCAGCGGCTTATAATGCACGTTGCAGGCGACGCCCTTTTCCCCCATTTTGCGGATTATTTCACACCGCTTTTCGTGGTCGGCGCCGTTTATGCGGAGAAGGTAAAGGTGTCCGCTTGAGCAGAAGTTTTCACCCTTGTGAACGGGGGTTATAAACCTCTCGTCGGCAAAGGCCTCGTTATACCTTGAGATTATCTGCCGGCGGCGGGCGAGCAGCCCGTCATATCTGGCAAGCTGGGCAAGACCGAGAGAAGCCATAATATCGGTCATGTTACACTTGAAATAGGGCTCCACAATGTCGTATTCCCATGCGCCGATACCGCTTTTGTGCAGCGCGTCCTTGGTCTGGCCGTGAAGGGAAAGCAGCATATAATTTTTATAGATTTCCTCGTCATCAATGCCGTCGATGTGACGCCAAACGGCCGCGCCGCCCTCTGCCGTGGTGAGATTTTTGACGGCATGGAAAGAAAAATTGGTGAAATCGGCACGGCTGCCGCTTTTTACGCCGTTTCTGACCGCTCCGAGAGAATGGGCTCCGTCGGCCATGACGATTATGCGGCCGAATGCCTTTTGAATATCGTTTTTCGGGGTGAAAAGGGATTTTTTTACCTCAACGATTTCATAAATGCTGTCATAGTCGCACATAATTCCCCCGATGTCGACGGGAATTATCACCTTGGTCTTATCGGTTATTGCGTTTGCAAGCTTTTCTCTGTCCATTTCAAGTGTGCCGGGCATTACATCCACCATTTTGAGGGTGGCTCCCACATGACAGACAATGCTTGCAGTGGCGGTATAGGTGTATGACGGAACGATGACCTCGTCTCCCTCCCCCACGCCGAGAAGCCTCAGGGTCATTTCTCCGCAGGCGGTCTGGGAATTGAGGCAGGCGCAGCCTGCGGCACCGGTAAATTCTTTTATCTGTTTTTCAAACTTTTTGGTCTTGGGTCCCGTGGTTATCCAACCCGAGCGAAGGGTGTCGACAACCTCGGAAATTTCGGATTCGCTAATATCCGGAGGAGAAAAGGGAATATTCATTATAGAGACTCCTTTAATTTAAAAGCTTTTGATTTCTTTTACAAAGGCGGCCGGGTCGTCTGCGCCGAAAAGAGCGCTTCCCGCCACCAGCACGTCGGCGCCGGCCTCGATGACCTTTTTGCCGGTTTCAAGACCGATTCCGCCGTCCACCTCTATCTTCATGTCACAAAGTCCGAGACGGTTGCACTCGGCGCGTATCGCGGCGATTTTATCAACGGCGCAGGGCATAAAGCTCTGACCTCCGAAGCCCGGCTCCACCGACATGACAAGCACCATTCCCACCTTTTCGAGATAGGGGAAAATGACGCGGGCGTCGGTGCCCGGCTTTATGGAAATCGAGGGCACGGCTCCGCACTCCCGTATAAGGTCGAGGGTACCGTCAATGTCGCTTTCGGCCTCGTAATGAATGGTTATATAGTCAGAACCCGCAGCGGCAAATTCCTTTATATACCGATGAGGCTCGTCTATCATGAGATGAGTGTCTATGGGCATATCGGTGTATTTATTCAGCGATTTGAGCACCGGAATACCGAAGGAAATGTTGGGCACGAACATTCCGTCCATAACGTCGAAGTGAAGAATGTCGGCGCCCGCCTCTTTCATTTTATCGCAATCGGCTCCGAGCCGCGCAAAATCCGCCGAAAGAACCGAAGGAGCAACGAGAATCATAAAAACACACCTTTCAAAGTATTATTTCTCTTGATTTTATCACAATCCCCCCGTTCCTTCAAGAGGGTATATAAAAATTACATAATAGTGTTCACGAAAAAACATAAATGATTGTTAAAAAAATAACACTTTCGCTATTGCTTTTTTTTCGGCGGTGTGGTAAACTTTTTAACGTAATATATTTGTCGAAGATTAGGCTTTTTGCTCTTTTACCATCGGCAAAGGTTCAACATACCAATTAAAAGGAATGATGATTGTGATTACCGAAAACCAGAAAAATGAGCTCATTCAGCACGTGGCTAATTTTGTCGGTATGGCGTCCATCCGCCTGCCCGACGACGTTATGGCGCGTCTTCAGGAAATGAGAGACAACGAAACAAAGCCCAGCGCAATAACTCTTTATGACATCATGATCGGCAACCAGAAGCGTGCCGTCGAGGTCAAGCGCCCCACATGTCAGGACACCGGCATAGTTCACCTCTATGTCCGCGCAGGCGCCTTCAGCCCCTACCTTAACGTTCTCACCGACGTTATCAACCAGGCTGTCGTAAAAGCCACCCAGCAGACTCCTCTCCGTCTCAACGCCGTCGAGACCTTCGACGAGTACAACACCGGAACAAACGTCGGCACCGGCGTTCCCTACATCGAGTGGACCATCGTTCCCGATTCCGACAAAATCGAAATGGACGTTTACTTTGCCGGCGGCGGATGCAGCCTTCCCGGTAAATCGGCCGTTCTCATGCCCGCAAAGGGTTATGAAGGCATTGTCGACTTTGTTCTTGACATTGTCACCGACCGCGGCGTAAACGCATGTCCTCCCCTCGCCATCGGCGTCGGTATCGGTGGATGTATCACAACCGCCACCCATCTTTCCAAAAAAGCTCTTCTCCGCAAGGTCGGAAGCCACAATCCCAATCCCAAGGTTGCCGAATTCGAGAACATCCTTTCCGACGCCATTAACAAAATCGGCGTAGGTCCTCAGGGCCTCGGCGGAAGCGAAAGTCTCCTCGGCCTCAACGTGGAAACCATTTGCCGTCACCCCGCCACCCTTGCCGTTTCGGTAAGCACCGGCTGCTGGGCTCATCGCCGCGCCACCCTCGCCATCGATAAGGACGGCAACTGCGACATGATCACCCACAAGGGCGCTGTCATCTAAGTCATTTTGAGCGAAAGGAAAGAATTGAAATGGAAAAGAAAGTTATTACTACACCCATAAAGACCGAAGACATCAAAGATCTTCGCGTCGGTGATATGATTTATCTTACCGGTATGATGGCCACCTGCCGCGACTCGGGACACGCCCGCCGCGTCCGCGAGGGTATTATCCCCGAAAAATACGAGTTTGCGGGAAATGCCATTTTCCACGCCGGCCCCATCGTCAAGAAGGACGAAAAGACCGGAAAATACACCATGGTCTCGGTCGGCCCCACCACCAGCATGAGAATGGAAGCCTTTGAGGCCGATTTTATCGAGCAGACCGGCGTTAAGCTGATCATCGGTAAGGGCGGAATGGGCGACAACACCGCCGCCGCATGTAAAAAATACGGCGCTCTTCACTGCGTGCTGCCCGGCGGATGCGCCGTTATGGCCGCCGAGGAGGTTGAAGAGGTTGAGGACGTCGAATGGCTTGACTTCGGTGTTCCCGAGGCTCTTTGGATCTGCCGCGTTAAGGAATTCGGTCCGCTGATCGTTTCCATTGACACCGAGGGCAACAATATGTTCACCCAGGTCAAGGAAAACTTCAACAAAGCCAAGGAAGAGCAGGCCGCTGCAGTGAAACCCAAGGTTCATTATATGAAATAAGCCGAAAGGCTTTTTGCAAAGGGCGGTCTATCCGTCCTTTGTCCGTTTATAAGCCTTAAGCAAATTATACCAAAGTTTGCAACATCAAGGTATTTTTAGCGGTAAATTATTTAAAATATAATAAAAAAAGTAAAGGATTGATATTATGAGCAACAAGGTCGCAATTATCGGCGCAGGACACGTCGGCGCAACCATCGCCTACACCCTCACCGTTACCGGTGTGGCTGCCGAGATCGTCCTCATTGACATCAATGAAAAGAAAGCCTTCGGTGAAGCAATGGATATTCGTCAGGGTACCGCATACTGCTCCCCCACCAACATCTATTCCGGCACCTATGCCGACGCAAAGGGCGCCGACATCGTCATCATCACCTCGGGTGTTGCGAGAAAGGCCGGCCAGTCCCGTCTTGAGCTTTCTCAGATCAACACCGACATCATCAAGCAGATCGCTCCCAAGGTGACCAAGTATGCGCCCGACGCCATTTATGTTTTGGTGGCGAACCCGGTCGACATTCTTACCTATGTTTTCACCAAGGTTTCGGGCATTCCCCAAAACCGCATCCTCGGTTCGGGAACCCTGCTCGACACCGCCCGTCTGCGCACAAGCCTTGCCGAGTATTATAATGTAAGCCAGAAGAATGTTCACGCCTATGTTTTCGGCGAGCACGGCGACACCTCCTTCATCCCCTGGTCGATTTCCACCATTTCCAGCATCAACATCAACCAGTATCACGATTGCTTCTTCGACAATCAGGTTGCCGTTCCTCCCGTTGACCGTCAGAAAATTTGGGAATATGTTAAAAATTCCGGCGGCACCGTCATTGCAAACAAGGGCGCTACCTACTATGCCGTCTCCATTGTCACGGCTCAGATCGTCCGTTGCATCTTCTCCAGCGTCGACACCGCCCTCACCGTTTCCAGCATGATGAACGGCGAATACGGCATAAGCGACGTCTGCCTGTCCACCCTTGCCATTGTCAACAACAAGGGTATCAAGTGCAAAATCCCCGCTCCGCTGACCCAAGGAGAAATGGCCCTTCTTCAGAAGAGTGCCGACAGCCTCAAGAATGTCATCGGCGGTCTTAAGATCTGATTGATTTAACACAAAAATATTCCGCGGGGCCTCCCGCTCCGCGGCTCTTTATAAAAGGGAAAGGAATGATTTTCAGCTATGACATACAGCTACTACCCCGGCTGTACGCTGAGAAACAAGGCAAAAGATCTTGATACATATGCAAGACTTTCGGCCGAAGCTCTCGGCATAGAGCTCGAAGAACTGCCCGAGTGGCAGTGCTGCGGCGGCGTCTACCCCATGGGAAGCGACGAAATCGCTCCAAAGCTTTCCTCCGTGAGAGCTCTTGTTGCCGCAAGGGAGAAAAATCAGGCGCTGGTCACCATGTGCTCGGCCTGTCATCATGTCATCAAGCGTACCAACGCCGCCATGGCAAACGATGAAAACATGAATCTCAAGGCAAACAATTACCTTGCTCTTGAAACGCCCTACAACGGCGAAACCGAGGTTTATCACTTCCTCGAGGTTCTCCGTGACAAGGTCGGCTTTGACAAGCTCAAGGCGGCGGTCAAGAACCCTCTTAAGGGCAAAAAAATCGGTGCCTATTACGGATGTCTTTTGCTTCGTCCCGGTAAGGAAATGGCTTTCGACAACCCCGAAAACCCCACAATTATCGAGGATTTCATCAAGGCGCTGGGCGCCACTCCCGTGGTTTATCCCTACCGCAACGAGTGCTGCGGCGGATATGTGACCATGGAGGACGAAGCTCTGCCCAGAAAAAAGGTTGCTCAGATAAACGAGTCGGCAAAGGGAGCCGGTGCCGAAATGCTTATTACGGCATGTCCCCTTTGTATGTATAACCTCAACCACAATAGTGAAAACGGCCTTCCGGTCAAATATTTCACCGAAATTCTTGCCGAGGCTCTCGGCGTAAAGGAGGGCACCGAAAATGAATAAACAGCTCTCTGAGGAGATAACCCGCATTGCCGGTGTCAATCCCCGCAAATGTATGAAATGCGGCAAGTGCTCGGGCACATGTCCCGCATATGACGAAATGGAATATCATCCCCATCAGTTTGTGGCAATGGTGGAGCAGGGCAAGGTTGAGCCGCTTATGGCATCAAAGAGCCTTTATATGTGCCTTTCCTGCCTTGCCTGCGTTGAGCGCTGCCCCAGAGGCGTCGAGCCGGCGAAATTTGTCGAGGCCGTCCGTCTTGCGGTCATCCGCCAGCAGGGTCAAAACCACATGAAGCAGGATGAAATCCCCGCGCTTTTGAACGACGATCTGCCTCAGCAGGCCATCGTCAGCGCCATGAGAAAATACAGTAAGTAAGGAGGAAAAGCGCAATGCAAAGAATAGGCGTATTCGTCTGCTGGTGCGGTAGTAACATCGCCGCCACCGTCGACGTTAAAAAGGTTGCCGAAACCCTCGGTAAAGAGCCCGGCGTTGTTTTTTCCGCCGACTACCAATATATGTGCTCTCAGGCAGGTCAGGACCTTGTCAAGAATTCCATTAAGGAATACGGTCTGACAGGCGTCGTTATCTGCTCCTGCTCCCCCCGTATGCACGAGGCCACCTTCAGAAAGGCTGCCGCTTCGGCCGGAGTAAACCCCTACATGGTGGAAATCGCCAACATCCGCGAGCAGTGCTCCTGGATACATAAGGACATGGCCACCGCCACCGAAAAAGCCATTATCCTCGGCCGCGCCGCCGTGGCAAAGGTTCATCTCAACGCTCCCCTCACCCCCGGAGAAAGCCCCGTAACCAAGCGCGCTCTCGTAATCGGCGGAGGTATCGCCGGTATACAGACCGCTCTCGACATTGCCGACGCCGGATATGAGGTCGACATCGTTGAAAAGTCCCCCACGATCGGCGGAAAAATGTCTCAGATAGACAAGACCTTCCCGACCCTCGACTGCGCCGCCTGTATTCTGACCCCGAAAATGGTTGAGGCCGCTCAGAACGAGAAGATAAAAATCTACTCCTTCAGCGAAGTGGAAGAGGTCAAGGGCTTTGTGGGCAACTTCTCGGTCAAAATCCGCAGAAAGGCCCGCTATGTCAAAGAGGACATATGCACCGGCTGCGGAGCCTGCACCGAAAAATGTCCCATGAAGAAGGTTCCCAACGAATTCAACCTCGGACTTGACAACCGCACCGCAATCTACATTCCCTTTGCCCAGGCCGTTCCGAAGGTCGCGAGAATCGACCCCAACTATTGCCTCAAGCTTAAAAACGGCAAATGCGGACTGTGCTCCACCGTCTGCGAGGCCAAGGCTATCGACTATACCCAGAAGGACGAATTTGTCGAGGAAAAATACGGCGCCATCGTGGCTGCCACCGGCTTTAATCCCATTAAGGTCGACAAATATGACGAATTTGCATATTCCCAGAGCCCCGACGTTGTCACCTCTCTCGAATATGAGCGTCTCATGAACGCCGCAGGACCTACCGGCGGCACGCTGCTCCGTCCCTCCGACAAAACCCACCCCCATACCATCGTTTTTGTTCAGTGCGTGGGTTCCCGCTGCGACGAAAGCAAGGGCAAGAGCTATTGCTCCAAGATTTGCTGTATGTACACCGCAAAGCACGCAATGCTCACCCGTGAAAAATATCCCGACACCGACGTTTACGTTTTCTACATCGACGTGCGTACACCGGGTAAAAACTTTGACGAGTTTTACCGCCGCGCCGTTGAGGAATACGGCGTTCACTACATCAAGGGCATGGTCGGAAAGGTCGCTCCCCACGACGGAAAGCTGACCGTTCAGGCCTCCGACCTCATCATGAACGAACAGATCAAGATCGAGGCCGACATGGTTGTGCTTGCCGCCGCCATTGAGCCGGATAAATCCGCCCGTCCCCTCGCCACCATGCTGACCGCCAGCATGGACACCAACGACTTCTTCACCGAAGCTCATCCCAAGCTCCGTCCCGTCGAAAGCCCCACCGCCGGCGTATTCCTTTCGGGAGTATGCCAGGGACCGAAGGACATCCCCGAAACGGTTGCACAGGCCTCGGCCGCAGCCGCCAAGGTTATCGGCCTGCTTTCCAAGGATAAGCTGACCTGCAACCCCTGTGTTGCCCATTCCAACGAAATGATGTGCAACGGCTGTTCCACCTGCGCGAACGTCTGCCCCTACGGCGCAATCAGCTATGTGGACAAGGAATTCCGTCTGGGCGGCGGAAAAACCGAAACCAGACGTGTCGCTTCGGTTAACGAGGCCGTCTGCCAGGGCTGCGGCGCCTGCACGGTCGCCTGTATGTCCGGCGCAATGGACCTCAAGGGCTTTGCCAACAAACAAATTATGGCGGAGGTAGACGCGATATGCAAATAGAGAATAAAGAATTCACACCGAAAATCGTGGCTTTCTGCTGCAACTGGTGTTCCTACGCCGGCGCAGACCTCGCAGGCACCAACCGACTGAATTATCCTGCCAACGTCAAGATAATCCGCGTTCCCTGCTCCTGCCGCGTCAACCCCATGTTTATACTCCGCGCCTTCCAGCGCGGCGCCGACGGAGTTATCATGTGCGGCTGCCATCCCGGCGACTGCCACTACACCACCGGAAACTATTATGCCCGCCGCCGTATGACCCTGCTCTTCAGCATGCTCGACTTCCTCGGAATCGAGAGAGGCCGTACACGCGTCGAATGGGTTTCGGCCGCCGAAGGCGTAAGATTTTCCACCGTTATGAACGACTTTGTCAAAACAGTTACCGAGCTTGGACCTAATAAGAGATTGGAGGACCTGAGATGCAAGAAATCTTTGATAAAATGATTGAAAAAGCCGGGGAACTCCTTGAAAACGGTACCGTAAACCGCGTGCTCGGTTGGAAAGCGGGAGAGTTTTTCTATGATCCCACCCCCGCCGTTTTCGGCTCCAAGGATGAGCTTTCCGACTTTGTTTACAGCGGCTTTTGCGGCGCAAACCTCAGCAAATATCTCATTAACGAGACCAAAAAGGAAGGCAAAATTGCCGTTTTCCTCAAGCCCTGCGACACCTACAGCTTCAACGAGCTTTTAAAAGAGCACCGCATCGACAGAGAAAAGACCCACGTTATCGGTATTTTCTGCGGCGGAAAGCTTGACATCGAAAAAATCCGCGCCATGGGAATCAAGGGTATCACCTCGGTCGACGAGGACGGAGACACCCTGACGGTACATACTCTCTACGGCGACAAGACCGTAGCAAGAAGAGACGCTCTTCTCGACCGCTGCACCGTTTGCCGCAAGACCCACGTCGTATACGACGAAATGATCACCGTCGACAGAGAAATCGACGATTCCTGGAAGGGCGACCGCTTTGACACCGTTGCAAAGCTTGAAGCCATGACACCCGACGAACGCTTTGAGTTCTGGAGAGGCGAGCTTTCCAAGTGCATTCGCTGCAACGCCTGCCGCAACGTATGTCCCGCCTGCTCCTGCACCAACTGCGTTTTCGACAATCCCGATTCGGGCGTTTCCCAGAAGGCGGCATACGACTCCTTCGAGGAAAATATGTTCCACATCATCCGCGCATTCCATGTGGCCGGACGCTGCACCGACTGCGGAGAATGTTCGAGGGTCTGCCCCCAGAACATTCCTCTCCACCTTTTAAACCGCAAATTCATTAAGGACATCGACTCCTTCTACGGCGAGTTCCAGGCCGGCGAAACCGCCGACGAACCCCGCACTCCTCTCACCAACTTCACCAAAGAGGATGTCGAGCCCACCGTCGTTTCGGATAAAGGAGGGGACAACTGATGCTTAAAATAAACAGAGAAAAGCTTCCCGAGCTTTTTGCCAAGATTTCCGAGAGCGACGAGCTCTATCTCCCCATCGAGAGAAACGGAAAAATCGACTTCTTTAAATGGAGCGAGGGCGCAGAGGTTCGTCTCGACGAGCTTCACACCAACCGTTCCCCCAAGGACCTTTTCTTCCCCCAGACCGAAAACCTCATGGGCTTTAAGATGGACGGAAAGAAAATCGAAATCGTCGATCTTCGCGACGACACAAAGGACTTTGTTGTTTTCGGCGTGCGCGCCTGCGACGCCAAGAGCTTTGAGGTTCTTGACCGCGTCTTTTTGAGCGACCCGGTCGACAGCTACTATAAATCCCGCAGAGACAAGGGCACCGTCGTCACCATGGCCTGCTCGGCTCCCGAGGAGACCTGCTTCTGCGGCGTGTTCGGAATCGACCCCACCGAGCCTTGCGGCGACGCCGTGACCTATCTCACCGAGGACGGACTTTTCTTCGAGGGCAAAACCGAAAAGGGCAAGGCTCTTGAAGGCAAGATCTCGGCGCTCTTTGAGGACTCCGACACCGCCGAGGTAGAAGCGCAAAAGGCCGCCACCAAGGAAATTTGCGAAAAACTTCCCCTGAACGGTCTTTCTCTTGACGGCTTCGGCAGCGAGGACGTGCTCCTTGACAAATTCAATTCACCCGAATGGGCCTCTCTTTCGGAAGCCTGCCTCGGCTGCGGAACCTGCACCTTCGTCTGCCCCACCTGCCAGTGCTATGACATACGCGACTTTGACACCGGCCACGGTATTCAGAGATTCCGCTGCTGGGATTCCTGCATGTACTCCGACTTCACCAAAACCGCCGGCGGTCAGCCGAGAAAGACTCAGCTCGAGCGCTTCCGTCAGAGATTCATGCACAAGCTTGTTTACTATCCTGCCAACAACGACGGACTTTATTCCTGCGTGGGATGCGGCCGCTGCGTTGCAAAATGCCCCATTTCCATGAACATCGCAAAAGTCATCAAAAGATTAGGGGGTAAAAACTAATGTCAGTTAACGAAACTCTTATTCCCCATATCGGCGTGGTTACCGACGTGAGAATAGACACTCCCGACGTCAAGACCTTCAGAGTCAACGCTCTTGAAGGAGGAAAGTGCTTTGAGCACATCCCCGGACAGTGCGCCATGCTTTCCATTCCCGGTGTGGGCGAGGCCATGTTCTCCATAACCTCCTCCCCCACGAATGAGGAATATATGGAATTCAGCATAAAAAAATGCGGCTGCCTGACCTCCTGGCTCCACCAGATGGAGGTTGGCCAGGAAATCACCATCCGCGGACCCTACGGCAACGGATTCCCCGTTGAGTCGGCCTTTAAGGGCAAGGATCTGCTCTTCGTGGCCGGCGGTATCGGTCTTGCCCCTCTTCGCTCGGTCATCAACTATGTCCGCGCGCACAGAGAGAACTACGGCAAGGTCGACATTGTCTACGGTTCGAGAAGCGCCGACGACCTTGTGGATTACAAGGAGATAATCGACGAATGGATGAACGAGCCCGACTTTAACGTTTGGCTCACAATCGACCGTGAGCAGGAGGGCTGGGACGGCCATGTGGGCTTTGTTCCCAATTACGTCAAGGAACTCGGCTTTGACACCAACAAAACCGTTATCATCTGCGGACCTCCCATCATGATTAAATTCACTCTTGCCGGACTTATGGAGCTCGGCTTCAACAAAACCCAGGTCTTCACCACCATGGAACTTAGAATGAAATGCGGCGTCGGTAAATGCGGACGCTGCAACATCGGCAGCAAATATGTCTGCAAGGACGGTCCTGTTTTCCGCTGCGACCAGCTTGACGAGCTGCCCGACGAGTATTAAGGGAGGTTTAACTTACATGGAAAAAATGGTAAACGTTTTCCTGATGGGCAAAAAATATGAAGTCCCGTCATCACTTACAATTATGGGCGCTATGGAATATGCCGGCTATCAGCTGGTTCGCGGCTGCGGCTGCCGAAACGGCTTCTGCGGCGCCTGCGCCACCATCTACCGTATAAAGGGAGACAGAGAGCTTAAAGTATGTCTCGCCTGCTCAACCCAGGTCGAGGACAATATGTATGTTGCGACTCTGCCCTTCTTCCCCCTCATTAAGCAGGTCTATGACATCGAGAAGGTTTCCCCCACCCAGGCAATCATGATGCAGCTTTATCCCGAAATCTACAGCTGTATCGGCTGCAACGCCTGCACCAAGAGCTGTACTCAGGGACTTAACGTCATGCAGTACATCGCTTATGCCCAGCGCGGCGAATTCGACAAATGCGCCGACGAGTCCTTCGACTGCGTCATGTGCGGCGTTTGCTCCTCCCGCTGCCCCGCAGGCATTTCCCACCCTCAGGTGGCCATGCTTGCCCGCCGTATCAACGGTAAATACCTCGCTCCTCATACACAGCACCTTGAAGACCGCGTAAAGGAAATCAAAAACGGCGACTTTAAGGAGCTTCTCGAGAGCCTCATGCAGAAGCCCGTCGAGGAAATGAAAGAGCTCTATAACAACCGCGAGATAGAGAAATAAGGAGGTAAAACTATGTATCCCAGCGATTTTGAAGCATCCATAAAAAAGGTTGAGGCTGCCCGTGAAGAAAACACCAAGCTTGAACCCAGAAGAATGACAGCCGAGGAAAAGGATACCCTCCTTGCCACCTATCATCCCGACTATAAAAAGGAAGAATTCCGTGAGCTTAAGGTCGGCCCCAACAAGGGTGAAAAGGTTCCCACCGAGCTTTGCGCTCTGCTCCAGGGCCACAGCCGCATCAAGGACAACCGCCCCGATCTGTCGAATCCCGACTATGACGTGGACGTGCTGGTCATCGGCGGCGGCGGAGCCGGTTCTTCGGCCGCAATCGAGGCTCATAAAAACGGCGCCAACGTCATGATCGTCACCAAGCTCCGCATCGGCGACGCCAACACCATGATGGCAGAGGGCGGAATTCAGGCTGCCGACAAGCCCAACGATTCCCCCGCTCAGCATTATCTCGACGCCTTCGGCGGCGGACACTTTGCCGCCAAGCCCGAGCTTCTCTACAAGCTTGTTAACGAGGCTCCCGAGGCCATTCAGTGGCTCAACGATCTCGGCGTGGAATTCGACAAGGCTCCCGACGGAACCATGATCACCACCCACGGCGGCGGAACCTCCAGAAAGCGTATGCACGCCGCAAAGGACTATTCCGGTGCCGAAATCATGAGAACCCTCCGCGACGAGGTTCTTAACCGCGAAATTCCCGTTGTCGACTTTACCGTCGCCATCGAGATCATTCTTGACGACGAGGGCAAGGCCGCAGGCGCCGTCCTCATGAACATGGAAACCAAGGAAATCCTTGTTGCCAAGGCAAAGACCGTCATCATCGCCACCGGCGGTGCCGGACGTCTCCACTATCAGGGCTTCCCCACCTCCAACCACTACGGCGCAACCGCCGACGGACTTGTGCTTGCCTACCGCGTGGGCGCAAAGCTGCTCTATGCCGACACCCTTCAGTATCATCCCACCGGCGCAGCCTTCCCCGAGCAGATTTTCGGCGCACTTGTTACCGAAAAGGTAAGATCCCTCGGCGCAAAGCTTGTTAACGTAAACGGCGAGGTCTTTATGCACCCCCTCGAGACCCGTGACGTTTCGGCCGCCTCCATCATTCGCGAGTGCTCCGACCGCGGCAACGGCGTTGTCACTCCTCAGGGCAAGGCCGTTTGGCTTGACACCCCCATGATCGAGCTCAAGAACGGCGAGGGAACCATCGAAAAGAGAATCCCCGCCATGATGAGAATGTTCGGCAAATACGGCATCGACATCCGCAAGGAGCCCATTCTTGTCTATCCCACCCTTCACTATCAGAACGGCGGTATCGACATTTCGGCCGACGGACAGAGCGGCGTGGAAAACCTCTATGTTGCCGGTGAGGCAGTCGGAGGAATTCACGGACGCAACCGTCTTATGGGTAACTCTCTGCTTGACGTTATCGTTTTCGGCCGCAACGCCGGTCAGCACGCTTCCGAGAAGGCCAAGAGCGTAACCGTAGGCGCTCTCACCCTTGATCATGTTGACAAGTTCGAGAAGGAGCTTGAGTCGGCCGGTATCGACACCGATGTCAAGTCCCCCAAAATCCTTCCCGATTACGCAAGAAAACAATAATCTTTACATTTTTCCGAAGCGGGATACTCTCCCGCTTCGGTTTCGGCATTTGTCAGCGATGTGAGACGCCGACACCACTTATCATTATCAGAGGAGAAAAAATATGGTTTATCTCGGTTCGGTCCTGGGCAGCCTGCTCTCGACCCTGTTTTTCATTTTCATTATTGCCACAATCGGCTATCTTATCGGCGGAATTGAAATTAAGGGTATCTCCCTCGGCACCGCCGGTGTGCTTCTCGTCGCCCTGCTTTTCGGAATTCTGGCAAGCAAGGTCGGCACCTTTACCGTCGGTGAAACCGACATCACTCTTTGGAGCGACAACATCAAAAAGATGTTCGGTCTCGTGTCCAACATCGGCACCGCTCTGTTCGTTTCGGGCGTCGGACTTATCGCCGGCCCCAAATTCTTCCGCAGCTTTAACAAGAGTACAATGTCCTATCTTCTTATGGGCATTATCATAATTCTTGCCGGATTTTTGGCGATGGGCGTTTGCATTGCCCTCGGCGTCGAGCCCGCCATGGCCATGGGTCTTCTCACGGGAGCGCTTACCTCCACCCCCGGCCTCGCTTCGGCAAAAGAGGCCTTTGCCCATGCCGAGGAACAGGTAACCTCCGGCTACGGTATTGCCTACATCTTCGGTGTGCTTGGCGTGGTTTTCTTTGTTCAGCTCGTTCCCCGTATTCTCAAGGTCAACATCCCCGAGGAAAGAGAAAAATTCAAGGCAGCCAACGCCGTTGCCATCCCCGAGCCGAAAAAGAAGCTTAAAAAGCTTGACTCGCTGGATTTCTTCCCCTTTATGACCACCGTTGCGCTGGGAATCATTCTCGGAACAATCAAAATTCCCGGAATCAATTTCTCCCTCGGCTCTTCGGGCGGCACCCTTATCGTCGGCCTCATAATCGGCCATTTCGGCCACATCGGGCCCATTGACATGCGTATGACCAAAAACACTCTGAACGTTTTCCGTGAGCTCGGTCTTATGCTCTTCCTCATCGGCGCAGGCGTGCCCGGAGGAGTCAACTTCATCACCCACTTCAAGCCCATCTATTTCGTATACGGCATTATAATGACCACTCTCCCCATGATAATCGGCTTTATATTCGCCAAATATGTTTTCAAGCTCAGCATTTTCAACAACCTCGGTTCCATAACCGGCGGAATGACCTCCACCCCCGCTCTCGGCACCCTCGTTTCGGTTGCGGGAACCGACGATGTCACCTCGGCATACGCCGCAACCTACCCCATCGCTCTGGTTATCATCGTGGTGCTTTCCAAGGTTTTCGGAATGATTTGCGGATAAAAATTTTCGCAAAAAAATCGCTTACATTTTCATTTTGTTTGTGATAAAATAATATTCGCAAAAAGTCGAGCAATTTAATTTTTAATTAAACCGTAAGTCCGGACGTCTTTGTCGGGCTTGCGGTTTTTTATTATCGGAGGAAAACTTATGAAACAACTTGATCTTGCAAACGAAAAAATCGGAAAACTGCTCCGCGGTTTTTCTGTGCCATGCGTCATTTCCATGCTTGTGGCCGCCCTTTACAACATTGTCGACCAAATTTACATCGGTCACATTTCGGGCGTCGACGCCGCAAGCGGCCAGGGCATAAACATTCTCTGCAACGGCGCCACAAACGTGGTCTACCCCTTCACCCTTATCGCCCTTGCCCTCTGCCTTCTTGTGGGAGACGGTTCGGCCGCTCTGTTCAGTCTTTGCCGCGGAAAAAGGGATTACGAAACGGCCGAAAAAAGCATCGGAAACGGCTTTATGATGCAGATAATTCTGCTTGTGCTGCTAACGGTGTTCGGAATTGTATTCAGGGACGGTATTCTCACCCTTTTCGGAACCACCCCCGCCGGACGAAAATATGCCGAAATATATTTCGACGTCATCATTCTCGGATTTCCCGCCTATATGTTCTCTCAAGGGATGAATTCGGCAATCCGAGCCGACGGCAGCCCGAAATATGCCATGATCGCCACAAGCTCGGGAGCGGTTTTGAACATCATTCTCGACCCGATTTTTATCTTCACCTTCGGCATGGGCATAAAAGGTGCGGCGATTGCCACCGTTATCGGCCAATATGTCACCCTTGCGCTGACCGTTATCTACCTTTTCCGTTCAAAAAATTTCCGCCTGTCAAGACATTCGGTAAAGCCCGATCTGCGTCTTTTCGGAAAAATCGCGGCGCTTGGTATATCCTCGCTCATAACCCAGCTTTCCATTGTCATTATCATAACCGTGTGCAACAATCTTATCGGTAAAATCAACGACCCCGTTTACGGCACCGACATTCCCCTTGCCGTCATCGGTATTGTCATGAAGGTTTTCGGAATAGTTATTTCGGTCTGCGTCGGAATAGCCCTCGGAGGGCAGCCCATTGTGGGATTTAACTGCGGCGCGGGAAATTTCGGAAGGGTTAAGGAAACCTATAAAAAAATCATGCTCGCCTGCAGTGCGGTTGGACTTGCCGCAACCGCAGTCTTTCAGCTCCTGCCCGATCTCATAGTTGACCTTTTCGGCAGGGGCAACAGCGAAATATACATCGAATATGCCCGCCTTTGCCTGAGAATTTATCTTGTGACGGTGCTGCTGACCTGTCTTATCAAGGCAAGCTCGATTTTTCTTCAGTCCATGGGCGCGTCCTTTAAATCCATGGCAATTTCGGTTGCAAGGGACGTTGTCTTTTTCGTGCCGGCCATAACGGTTCTGGGTCTTTGCACCGGCTCGGTAAAATATATGCTGTGGGCGGCGGCCGTCACCGACATACTGACCGGCATACTAACCTTTGTTTTTGTCCGCGGAGAGTTCAAAAAACTGGACAAATTGAATAATTTGCCTGTTGACAATGTTGACACCGAGTAATATAATTTGAAATGTAAGGCATAGGCGTCTGTGAGAGGAAACCTCAGGGCGTTTGTGCCTTTTTATTTGACAGCCATGCGCTTTTGAAGTATAATAGAATGGGTAGTTTTGGGACTGCCTTTTACAGAAAGCGTTATGTTCATCGAACCGCAGCGAGCTTATTCGCCCGCCAAACCTTTGCGGCAGCTGCGGTTTTACCAAAAAAATTGGAGAAAAGAGGGATTTCGTGAGAGAGAAGTTATACGACACGGCAAAGCCTGTCAAACGGGCTCACGGAGGAGTGAGGGCTCCTCACAAAAAATTCACGGCCGAGAAGGACTCGGTCAGAATGCCGCCTCCCGAAAAGGTCTGCATTTCCATGCAGCAGCACATAGGCGCACCCTGCATTCCCACCGTCAAAAAAGGAGACGCCGTATTTGTGGGAACGGTGGTCGGAAACAGCGACAAGTTTGTTTCGGCGCCCGTTCATTCCAGCGTTTCGGGAACGGTTGAGGGCATGACAAGGATTCAGCTTCCTTCCGGTCAAAAGGCCGACGCCGTTGTAATCAAATCGGACGGACTGATGACCCCCGACCCCGAGCTTAAACCCCACCCCGTAAAAACGGTTGACGACCTCATTAAGGCGGCAAGAGACTCGGGTCTTGTGGGACTCGGCGGAGCAGGCTTTCCCACCTACATAAAGCTCACACCGAACAAGGACAAGCCCATCGACACGGTCATAATCAACGCCGCCGAATGCGAGCCCTTTATAACCGCCGACTACCGCGAGGCTATCGAAAACAGCGAAAATCTTATGGAAGGCGTCTTTTTGCTGCTTGATGTTTTAAAGCCCGAACAGATCATCATCGCCGTTGAGGACAACAAGCCCGCAGCCATAGAAAAGCTGGAAAAAATCGCAGGCGACGGACGGGACAAAAAGCATCAGGTCAAGATCATGAAGCTCCGCTCCCGCTATCCTCAGGGCGCCGAGAAGGTTCTTGTATACACCGCCACCGGCCGCAAGGTTCCCCAAGGGGGGCTGCCCGCAGACGTCGGATGTATCGTCATGAACATCACAAGCGTTTCCAAGCTTTATGAATATATCACAACGGGTATGCCCCTTGTGAGCAAGCGTCTGACGGTGGACAGCGCCGCCCTCAAAAAGAGTGCCGAAAACGTCATTGTTCCCATAGGAACATCGGTTGACGACGTCATAAACTTTGTGGGACAGCCCGAAAGGGAAATCACAAAGGTCCTCATGGGCGGACCCATGATGGGTCTTTGCATTGCCGACGGTCAAATCCCCGTGCTCAAGCAAAACAACGCCATAATTCTCTTTGCGGCCAACAAGGACTCCTCTCTGCGCTATAAGGAGACTGCCTGCATCCGCTGCGGCCGCTGCGGCGAGGTATGTCCCATGTCGCTTGTTCCCACGGCCATTGAAAAATACTCCCGCCTTAAGGACAAGACGGCGCTTGAAAAGGCCGGCGTGCTGACCTGTATGGAATGCGGAAGCTGCGCCTTTTCATGTCCCGCTCACCGACCCCTCGTCCAGTATATGAGACTGGCCAAAGAAATTTACAAAAGGGAGGCCAAATAAATGTTTCAGGGACAAAAGCTTAATGTAAACTCCTCTCCCCACCTTCATTGCGGAGAAACGACCGGAGGCATAATGCTTGACGTTATCATCGCTCTCGTTCCCGCCCTTGTCATGTCGGTGGTGCTTTTCGGGCCGAGAACGCTGCTCATTACCGGCGTTTCGGTTGCCGCCTGTATACTTTTTGAATACGGCTTCAGAAAAATCATCGGACGAGACAACACGGTGGGCGACCTTTCGGCCGTCGTGACCGGTATTCTTCTCGCCTTTAACCTTCCCGCCACGATTCCCATATGGATGGTGATCATCGGAGACTTTGTCGCCATAGTGATCGTCAAACAGTTTTTCGGCGGAATCGGACAGAATTTCGTCAATCCCGCCCTTGTGGGAAGAATCGTGCTTATGATCTCCTTCCCTGCAAGCATGACCTCAAAGGAATGGATAATGCCGCTGGCCTTTAAATCGGCCGACGCCGCCACTTCCGCGACCCCCCTCACCTATCTTGCAAGCGGAGAGCAAATGCCCTTTTCCCTTCGGGATATGTTCTTCGGTCTCCGCCCCGGCTCGCTCGGAGAGGTATGTATCGCGGCGCTGCTGCTCGGCGGAGTATATCTTTGCGTGAGACGGGTCATTTCCCCGGTCATTCCCTTGGTTTTCATGGGAACCGTCGCCGCCGTCACCGGTCTTTGCGGTCAAAACGTTCTTTATAACCTCATGTCGGGCGGACTTGTGCTCGGAAGCATTTTCATGGCCACCGATTACACAACCTGCCCCATAAACATGAAGGGCAAGGTGGTTTATGCCGTGGGCTGCGGTCTGCTCACCTCTCTCATCCGTCTTTTCGGCAACATGCCCGAGGGCGTTTCCATGGCAATCGTGCTCATGAACATTCTCGTCCCCCACATCGAGCGGCTGACCGCTCCGAAGCCCTTCGGCTTTGTCAAACCTCAAAAGAAAGCGGGTGAGACCGAATGAACAAAAAGGGAATTATAAAACCCGCCGTCATTCTGACGGTGATATGCTTTGTCGTTGCGGGTCTGCTCGCCCTGACAAATTATATAACCGCCGACAAAATAGCCAAGGCCAAGGCCGATTCCATCGCCGAGGCAATGGAAAGTCTCGTGCCCGGCGCCGAATTTTCCGAAATAAAGGAAAATTCCTATTCGGCCACCGAAAACGGACAGATCTCGGCTTATGTTTTCATAACCGAGGAAATGGGATATAAAAGCAAAATCGAGGTCATGACCGCCGTGAACGCCGCCGACGGCACCATAATCGGCGTTACCGTTACCGGATGTGCCGACGAAAGCCCCGGAATCGGTCAGAAGGTGGGAAGCGACCAAAGCTTTACCGACCAATTCAGCGGCCAATCGGGAACCGCGCAGGCCGACGCCATAACGGGAGCGACATTCTCCTCCAAGGCGGTCACAAAGGCGGTAAACGACGCGCTTGCCGAATTTTCCGAAATAAAGGAGGGCAACTGACATGGGAAAATATTTAAAGGAATTTTCCAAGGGTATTGTTAAGGAAAACCCCGTTTTCCGTCTGTGTCTGGGCACCTGCCCCACCCTTGCCATTTCCACCACCCTTTCGGGCAGCATCGGAATGGGACTTGCGGCAACGCTTGTTCTTATATGTTCAAACACCGTTATCTCCCTTCTTCGCAAGGTTATTCCCGACAAAATAAGAATTCCGGCCTACATAACCGTTATTGCGGGCTTTGTCACCATAGTGCAAATGCTTGTTCAGGCCTTTATGCCCGCCCTTAACGCCACCCTCGGAATATATCTTCCTCTTATCGTCGTCAACTGCATAATTCTCGGACGCGCCGAGGCCTTTGCCGGCAAAAATCCTGTGCTGCTTTCGGCTCTCGACGGACTGGGAATGGGCATAGGATTTACAATTTCAATATCCATAATGGGCTTTATAAGAGAGCTTCTCGGCAGCGGAACCGTCCTCGGACACACCGTCGGCAACCCTCCCATGCTTGTCTTTGTTATGGCTCCCGGAGGATTTTTCGTTTTCGGTATGATGGTCGCCCTTGTCAACGCGATTTCCAAAAAGCGCGGCAAAAAGCCCATTGAAAAGGTCGGCTGCGAAAACTGCCCCGCAAGAGAGAGCTGCGAAACCGCAAACAATGAGAAAGGAGCCGATGAACAATGACATATTATCTCGGAATACTTGTGCTTTCGGTGCTGGTTGAAAACTTCGTTCTTGCTCAGTTCCTCGGAATTTGCCCCTTCCTCGGAGTTTCCAAAAAGCTCAACACCGCGGTGGGAATGAGCCTTGCCGTTATATTCGTAATGGTGCTCGCCACCGCCGTCACCTATCCCATTTATCAATGGATTCTGCTTCCCAACAACATGGCCTATCTTCAGACCATAGTCTTTATTTTGGTCATTGCGGCCCTTGTTCAGCTTGTGGAAATAACCCTTAAAAAATATATGCCCTCCCTCTATAACGCCCTCGGCATATACCTTCCCCTCATAACCACAAACTGCGCCGTGCTCGGCGTGTGCGTGCTTCACTTCACCAAAGGCTATTCCTATCCTCAGGCGCTTGTCAACGCCTTCGGCTCGGGACTTGGATTTCTCGTTGCCATGGTGCTCTTTGCGGGAGTGAGAGAACGTCTCGAAACCTGCGACATTCCCGATTTTCTTAAGGGTCTGCCCATAACGCTTGTTGCCGCCGCCATAACCTCCCTGTCCTTTATGGGATTTTCGGGCATGGCAAACGGACTGCTGGGAATTGGAGGTTAAGCCATGACAACTGTTATTCTTTCGGTAGTAATCGTTACGATCATCGGCATAATCGCAGGCGTGGGTCTTTCGGTGGCCTCGGTCATCATGAAGGTTCCCGTGGACGAAAAGGCACAGCAGATAAGAGAAGCCCTTCCCGGGGCAAACTGCGGAGCCTGCGGATTTTCCGGCTGTGACGGATATGCAAAAGCTTTAAGCGAAGGCAAAACCGACAAAACCAATCTTTGCGCCCCCGGCGGTCAGGCTGCCGCCGACAAAATCGCCGAAATCATGGGCGTTTCGGGCGGAGTGGCCGAGAAAAGGGTTGCAAAGGTCAAATGTCTCGGCACCTGTGACAAGACCCAAAAGCAGGTCAATTATAAGGGCATAAGAAACTGCCGCGCCGCAAAACAGATACTTGCAGGCGGCGGAGCCTGTTCCTTCGGCTGCATCGGCTACGGCGACTGTGCGGCGGTGTGCCCCGAAAACGCCATTGAAATATCAAACGGAATTGCCTGTGTATCCGACGAAAAATGCGTCGGCTGCGGTCTTTGCGCCAAGGAATGTCCCAATTCGGTCATCGAGGTAAGAGCCCTTGCAAAACCCACGGTCAGCTGTAAAAACACCGACAAGGGCGCCGAAGCACGCAAGGTTTGCGAGGCGGGCTGTATCGGCTGCGGGCTGTGTGCCAAAAAGTGCCCCGAGGGCGCCATAACGGTGGAAAACTTCCTTGCCTATATCGATAACGATAAATGTATTAACTGCGGTCTTTGCAAGGAAAGCTGCCCCAGAAAGTGCATAATATAACCCGACACAAACAATTATAATAAGCCCCTCCGTGAGAGCTCTCACGGAGGGGCTTTGTGTTGTGTTGCTTTATTTACTTTTCAATGGGGAATTTGTCTATCTTACCGACCGATTTCTGAAGAATAAGCAGGGCGTCGGTTACCGAAACGGCATTTCCGTCGTCGGAAACCTTGGCGGCGGTAAGAGCGTTTCCTTCAAGAACGATCTTGCCTACTGCGTGCTGAAGAGTCAGCAGGGCGTCGGACACTTCGACCGAGCCGTTCATGTTAACGTCCCCGAAGAGAATGTCGACCTTATACTTTTCATAATCCTCCACCGCTTTGTTGTAAAGCGCGATGTTATCGACCCGACGGTTGCCGCATTCTTCCTTAAGCTCGGCAAGAGCCTTTGCCGCAGCCTCGATGGGAGCGGTTTTCTGAGCCCAGTTGTCGGCGGTGACCTCGCCTATGCTCTTTATAAGATTATAGGCCTCGTTGACCTTTTCAAGAGCCTTTGCGGCGGTGTCGGCGTCGGGAGTTTCGTTGCCGGCGTCATAGTAAGCCTTAAGCTTTGCCACATCGTCGCTGCCGAGAGCCGAAGCAAAATACATAAGCTCGTCGATTTTGAACTTTGCCTTAAGTCCCTCGCCCTTGCCGTCACTTCCGATGACAAAGGTGGTGCCGACGGCCGAATCAAGAGAACCGACGTCAATTCCGGTGGTTCCGATAAGTCTGAAATCGGCATAGAGATTTGCAATGCTGTTCACGCGGTCGACCACAGCGATAATATTGACAAATCCGCCGCTGCCCGAGGTGGTATAGCCGTTTGCCGAGGTGTAGGGAGTGTCGGAACGGCTGCTTCCGTCGGCAAGATTCAGACGGAATTTTCCGTTTTCGCTCGCAATGGTCATACCGGGATTCATTCCGCTCTCCCAATCCTTGTTGCTCACAAGTGCGGGGTCGCCGGAGGAGGCGTCCAGATCTTTGACCCAGAAGGAAAGGGTAAAGCTGTCGGTTCCGAGATTTTTGAGTCCGTCCACCGTGAGATAGCCGTCCGAAAGGTCGGCGGCGCCGCCGTAATATCCGTTGTCGTCAAAGGTGACGCTGCCCTTTTCCTTGGCGGTAATTACCGTCGGGCGGGAATTTTTCAGATCGCCGTCAAATTTGAAATAGGCCTTAAGTCCGAGCTCGCCCGCGTCGATATAATCCGACAGCTTGACCTTGTCATCGGAGTTGTCGAAGGTCTTGTGATTGCGGTAATCCTTACCGGGAGTTTCAACCTGCCATTCGTTGTTTTCGGGAGCCGAATAGGTATAGCCCTTAAAATAATTGTCAGGCACGGTGTAGTCGTAGTCGCCGCTCTGAGCAATTCCGAGAGCCGCCGCAGTAACCGAAGAAATGCTTGCGGTGGTCAGCACATTGTTTGTGGCCTCGTTGGTGTATTCGCCGGGCACAACGCTCTTGCCCTTGGCAATGTATGTGCAGTTCATTTCTTTGGCCGATGTTCCGCCGTGATTGGTTCCCACTCCGCCGTGGTCGGTCAGTATTACGAAAAGCGTGTCGTCAAGATAGCCCAGCGACTCGAGAGCGTCATAAACCACTCCCACGTCTCTGTCGACGTTTTTGAGCGCCTCATAATATTTTTCTTTCTGATAGCCGGTGGAATGACCCTCGTGATCGACGCTGTCGAAATGGAGGAAGGTCATTATCGGGTCGTTTTCGGTCCAATATTTAACGGCGATATTTGCGATTTCGTCGTCGCTGCTGTTGGTCTGAAGATCGACGCCGATGTTGTGTTCGATTACGCCGTAGTTAATGGGCGACCAGTTGGCAATGGAGCCCATGGTTGCCTCGGGATAGGTGTTGCGGATATACTTGAATATCGAAGGATAGGTCTGATAATCGGGGGTCTCGTTGGCCTCAATGCTTTCGTTGGTATTTCCGTGTCTCTGCGGGCTGACGCCGAGCAGCATTGCCGACCAGTTCTGAGCGCTGATGGACGGAACGACCGACGTGGCGGTGTGGGTATAAAGCACATCGTCGCCCGACCTGATGCGGTCGAGGTTCGGAGTGTCCACATCGGCGTCAAAGGCGCCGAGACCGTCAATGCCGACCACAATGACCCTCTTATAATTTTCCTCAAGGGCGTTTACGTTTGTTTTGGCGGTCAAGGTGTTAAGTCCCGACTGAAGAGTCTTTCTTGCCGAAATGAGCTCATCCTTGGTCACCGAAGCAAGGTCAATGTCCTTAACGGCTTCATAGGCCGACGCGAATTTGTCAAAAGAGCCCTGAGTGTAGGCGGTGTTTCCGGCCTCATAAATGCCGGCAGCCTTGTCAATCAGCTTTTTGGTGGAGGAAACGAGGGGGTCCACAACCTCTGCCTCGGCTCCTTCGACCGTTCCGAAACGCACATTGTCGATATAATTGACATTTTCGCCGTCACGCTCATAATAGCGCAGGCCGAAAATTCCCACCTTGGTCACCTTTTCGGGATTGAAGCCCTCGTTTGCCTTGGAAAAATCAAGAGCCACGTTGACCGTGTTCCAGCCCTCGTGAAGCTTAACTCCCGAAAGAGGAATAAGCAGGGCGTTTTCGTTCCATGCGGGATTGTCGGGCTCGTCATATCCACCGCCGTCCTGACGGGAGGAAACGACGAGATAGGCGTAACCGGCCTTTTCAAACCAATCGGCCGCCTGGGGTTTCATGTCAAAGGTAAAATACTTCATGTCCGAAATGTCCATTGCGTCGCTCATTTTATAGAGGGCGCAAAAGCCGCCGGTCTGCCACAGCTTTATGGAGCCGGTTCCCTGGCTTTTTTCCGACGTGTCAAGTGCAATTCCGTCGCCGGGATAGTTTGACCAGCCGCTTGTGCTGTCGCAATCGCTGACCATAATGCCCTGACTCTCGGCCGACACGGTGGTCGGAACGAGCACGGTTGTCAGAAGCAAAACCGACAGAAGAATCGATATACATTGTTTTAACTTCATTTTATTGCCTCCTAATGGATAAATTTGCGTTTCGGTGTTGCTTACATATTATATCACCCCGCAAAACCTCTGTCAACGGAATTTTATAACATTTTACATAAAAAGAACCGCGAATTTTTTCCTGCTATGTGTAATATTTTAAAAAAACACTTGCATATATTTTGAAGCCGTGATATAATGAGCATACTGCATAATAATTATGCCATTTTATTATGCTTTTTGTTTTTAATAGCAAGTTTGAAAGGGTGTTTAAATTGAAACAGTATTCTGCAAACAGAATTAAAAATATTGCCATCGTCGGCCATGGCGGAAAGGGTAAGACTTCTCTTTGCGAGGCAATGCTCTATGTCAGCGGAGCCACCGACCGTCTCGGAAAGGTTTCGGACGGGAATACCGTTATGGATTTCGACCCCGAGGAGAAAAAACGCGCCGCGTCGGTTTCGGCCGCCGTCGCTCCTCTCGAATGGAAGGACTGCAAGCTTAACATAATCGACACTCCCGGTATGTTTGACTTTGCGGGAGGTATGTGCGAGGGTATTCGTGCCGCCGGAACCTGCGTCATAGTCATTTCGGGAAAATCCGGCGTGGCCGTGGGAGACGAAAAGGCCTTTGCCGCCGCCAAAAAACAGGGAGCGGCCAAATTCTTCTTCATTTCAAAGATGAATTCCGACAAGGCAAATTTCGACGCCGCTCTTCAGTCGCTCATCGACCGTTTCGGCAACACCGTCTGCCCCATAATCGTCCCGCTTGTGGAAAATCACAAGGTTATTGCCTATGTCAATCTTTTGACCGGAAACAGAGTTACATACGAAAACGGCAAGCCGGTCAAGGTTCCGGGTGATCTTGTACCCTTTGAAAAATATATCGAACAGATAAACGAAGCCGTTGCCGCCACCGACGACGAGCTTATGGAAAAATATTTCAACGGCGAAAAATTCACCCAAGAGGAGCTTTTAAAGGGCGTACCCGCCGCCATAAAAGCGGGCGAGCTTGCGCCGGTATACTGCGGAGCGGGTATGACCCTCGAGGGTGTGGATCTGCTGCTTGACGGGCTTGTGAATTATGCCCCGTCGGCTCTTGAAAAGAGCAACGAGCCCGGCAAAAAAGGCGAGGAAACGGTGCAGCTCACCCCCGACGAAAATGCCCCCGCCGTTGCGGTTGTCTTTAAAACCGTCGCCGACCCGCAGGTTGGAAAGCGCTCCTATTTCAAGGTCATTTCGGGTAAAATCACCCCCGACAGCCAGCTTGTCAACGCCCGCACCGGCGAAACAGAGAGAATAGGCAAGCTCTTTTTCGTGAAGGGCGCAAAGGCCGAGGAGGCTCCCTTTGTCCCCGCGGGAGACATCGGTTCGGTTTCCAAGCTTTCGGGCGTTAAAACCGGCGATACACTCTGCGCCCCCGGCAACATCATCACCGCCCGGGGAGTGGATTTCCCCGCCCCCTCCCTTTCCATGTGCATAAAGCCCAAAAAGAGGGGCGACGAGGAGAAAATCGTTTCGGGTCTCAACCGCATTATGGAGGAGGACCCGACGGTCGCTCAATATACAAACCACGAAACCCACGAACAAATCGTTTCGGGTCTCGGCGAGCAGCATCTGGACGTGGTCTGCTCGAAGCTTAAAAACAAATTCGGCGTCGATGTGGAGTTGTCGGTTCCGAGGGTCGCCTACCGCGAAACCATTCGCAAAAAGGTCGAGGTTCAGGGCCGTCACAAAAAACAGTCGGGCGGCCACGGCCAATTCGGCGATGTTTGGATTCGCTTTGAGCCCTGCGACTCCGATGAGCTTATTTTTGCCGAGGAGGTTTTCGGCGGCTCGGTTCCCAAAAACTTCTTCCCCGCCGTTGAAAAAGGACTTCGTGACAGCATGAAAAAGGGTCCCCTCGCAGGCTATCCCGTTGTGGGTATAAAGGCCACGCTTTACGACGGCTCATATCATCCCGTAGATTCGTCGGAAATGGCCTTTAAGACGGCTGCGTCCATCGCCTTTAAAAACGCCTTTGAGTCTGCCAACCCCACCCTGCTTGAGCCCATCGGTATGCTTAAGGTGACCGTTCCGGCCGAAAGCATGGGCGACGTAAACGGCGACATAACAAAACGCCGCGGCCGCCCGGTGGGTATGGATCAGGACGACGACGGTATGCACATCATCGAGGCCGAGGTTCCCATGGCTGAAATGGGCAGCTTTTCTACCGTGCTGCGTTCGGCAACCCAGGGACGCGGTTCTTTCACCCTCGACTTTTTGCGGTATGACCCCGCTCCCCCCGCCGTGGTGGAAAAGGTCATTGCCGAGGCAAAGGCCAAGGGCGACATAGAGTAAAACAAAAAGGTCTCCCCTCAAGGGGAGACCTTTTTCAAAAAATAAAGGAAAATATAAATCCAAGCACAATACCTGTCAAACTTGCGATAAAGGCGGTTTCCCATTTGTTTAAAACAGAAATCCGCCGTCCCTCAAGGGCGGTTATACGCCGTTCGTGCTGCTCGGTTTTCAAATCCATGTTTTTGAGGATCTGACCCATTGTTATGGACATTTCCTCAAGGGTCTTGAGCCGCCGCTCCTGAGAGGCTATGTCTCTTATGTCCCGCGCGCAGCGTTCATCAAACTTGCTTCGCCGCTCCTTGCAGAGGTTTTCGGTCACCGGTGCGTTTTCCATATCATTTGTCCTCCTCGCATATATAGGAAAAACAAAGTCTCACGGTTTCGCCGTTGTTTTGCTCGCCCGACGCCATGACAAGGGAGGAATAGGTCGGGTTAAGATACATGACCCTTTGGGAGGTTCCCGAAAGCCCCGTGACATAATAAAGTCCCGCCGGCTTAAAGGGCAGGTAAATCACGACCCTTTCATTCAGAGTTTCGGTGTGGCCGCGGTCGAGAGAGGTATTTAAGATCACCGAGCCGCACACGGTAACCATGTTCCCCACCCGCACAAATTTAAGATGCTCTCCCGTTTTGTCGGTGGGCGCGTAGTGATTGCCGAAGAGAGCCGAGGTCTCAAAATCGGCCTGCGCCTTGCTTTCGGTTTTTGCAAAACCGTCCGACGACGAAAGAAAATCCTCAAACTTCTTAAGCTCGCTCTCCACGGTGTTTCCCGTTTCGCCGGACGCCGTGAGCGTCGTGTCGTTAAGCGAACCGCCGAAATCAAGGGTAACGGTATCGCTTTTCACCGTCATGACGGTCTGAGTGCCGCTGTTTTTATACCCCACAAGCTGCCATGCGACCCTGCTTCCCAGCTCGGTCACGCTTTGGGGCAGAGTGTAATAAAGCTTGCCGCTTTTGACATACATGGGGTTTGTCTTAATCGGCTCGCCTCCGTCGGCGCAAAAGAACATTCGGTAGTAATCACAGCCGAAATCGGCCTCAAACTCGACCGAAACCGCCGTTGCGTTGTGCTCGCCCGCGTGTCCCGCAAAGCCTGCGGTCTTGACTCTCCCCCATTCATCGATTATAATATTAAGTGTTCTCATTTTTAAACTCCTTTCTTTTTTTGACGGACAACAGCAAGCCGCCGAAAAGACGGCTTCATAAATGGGTTCAAAAATATGCTTTGGTTGCATTTTTCCGTGCAACTTTTCGGAGGTTTTTATGGATATTTTTTTTGAACAGATAATAAAGAAAAAGAAAACCGCTCTCGACCTTGCCGCCGTTTTTGCGACCTATCTCGGCGGGCTTGCCGTGGGAGCCGTCATAATGTTTTCGGTCATAAAATATATGCCCAACTTCTTTTTGCTCGGCATAATGCTTGCCGTGCTCGTCTTTTACGGCGCAATTAAGCTTGCGGCATTTTTCAACGTGGAATATGAATATTCGGTCACAAACGGCTCCTTTGACATCGACAAAATAATCAACAAAAGCAGCCGAAAGCACCTCATTTCCACCACGGTGGACAGCTTTGAAAGCTTTTCGAAATATGACGAAAAAAAGTTGTCGGGCAAAACCTTTGACCAAAAAATCTTTGCCGTGGGCGACGAAAACGGCGACCTTTTCTGCGCCACACTCCGCCACCCGAAAATGGGAAGGGTGCTTGTCGTTTTTGAGCCCGACCAAAGAATTCTCGAAAATGTCATAAACGCCCTGCCCTATCAGGTAAAGCTTGATTATAAAAGAGGTTGAACCATGGTAAACCCTTCGGATTTTGTCGGATTTTTCTCAAAACGCGACCCCGAAAGTCACAAGGGCACCTTCGGAAAATGTCTTTGCGACACCGGTTCCCTCGGTATGGCAGGCGCAGCCGTGCTTTCAATGAGAGCGGCCCTTCTTTGCGGCGTCGGCCTTTGCAGAGGTCTTGTCGGCGAGGACATATATCCCATTGTTTCCTCTTCGGTTCCGGAGGCCGTATTTTCAGTGTGCAAAACCGGCGGGGACGCTCTTTCCCTTCTTTTCAGCGGCATAAAAAGCTCCGACGCGGTGCTCATCGGCTGCGGCAAGGGCAACACCGAGCAAACCGCCCTTGAAATCGGGCTTTGCATAGAGGAATGTGCCGCCCCTCTTGTTATCGACGCCGACGGCATAAACGCCCTGTCTGAGCATATAAATCTTTTAGAGAAACATTCGGGCGAAATTCTGCTGACCCCTCATCCCGCCGAGATGGCTCGGCTTATAAATTCCGACGTCAAAACGGTGCAGCAAAACAGGCAAAAAACAGCCTCCGATTTTGCGAAAAAATACGGTGTGACGGTAATTCTCAAGGGACACGGCACCGTCATAGCGCTGAAAGACGGGCGCGTTTTTATCAATCCCACCGGCAATCCCGGCATGGCGACGGGCGGCAGCGGAGACGTGCTTTCCGGTATGCTCGTTTCCTTTTTGGCTCAAGGGCTTTCGCCGGAAACCGCCGCAAAGGTCGCCGTTTACATCCACGGCGCCGCGGGAGACTTGGCGGCAGAGAAAAAATCCCAGCGCAGTATGCTGCCTTCCGACATTTTAAACGAGCTTCCCCGACTGTTTCTCGAATACGAGAAGGGCGGAGAATAAATGAAAAAGAAAAATTTTTTCAAAACAGCGGCAATGATTTTTTTGCTGCTGTTTTTTTGCGGCTGTAATTCCGGGAACTTTGCAAAAACTCCCGAGTGCTTTTCGGCAAAAATATCGGCGGAGTTTATGTCGGAGCAATATGAATTTGACATGATAAAGGAGCAAACGGGCAAATATATTTTCACGGTTATTGCTCCGAGCACCCTTGAGGGACTGACCGTCACATATGCCGACGGAGTAACCGAGCTTGCTTTTTTCGGCATGAAAAACACATTGCCGAGCGCCGACACCCGCTCGGTTTTTGCAAAAACAGCTCGGATTTTCGACGACAGTTCGCTGCCGAACAGGCTGACATACTGCGGCAAAAAAGGCGGCGAAGAAACCTTTTCGGGAAATCTTGAGGGAAAAACATATAAAATCTCATACAAAAACGGACAGCCCCAAAGCTTTTCGCTTTCCGACGGCCTTTCCGCCCGCGTCGAGGGCTGAAAGCTCGGCAAACAGGTTGTCAACCTTGCTTTTTCGGGACATATACTGAAGTGTAGACCGGTCTTGAATTTAAGGAGGATTTTTATGGCAACCATTACAAACCAAGCTACTCTGTCCTATAACGGCGGTTCGACAAATTCCAACATCGCCACCGCCGAGCTTGTGGAAACCCTTGCGCTGACAAAAACCGCGGTGGGAGCGGGCTATGACGCCGAGCTCGGGCGAGTGACCTATGTCGTCACGGCGACAAATTCCGGTTCGGCGCCCTTTACGGGGCTCACCCTCACCGACAACCTCGGAGCCTACTCGATCGGAACCCAAACGGTCTATCCCTTAAGCTATCGCGGCGGCTCGCTTCTCTATTATATAAACGGCACACTTCAAACCGCTCCCACCGTCACGGCAGGTCCGCCCATGTCGGTTTCGGGAATAAGCATTCCCGCCGGAGCCACCGCCGTAATAGTTTATGACGCCGAGCTGACAAATGCGGCTCCCCTGTCCGCCGCCTCGTCGATAACCAATACGGTCACTCTTTCGGGCACGGGAATCACCGCCGTCACCGCCGACGAAACCGTCACCGCCGCAGCCCGCCCGATCCTTTCCATCGGCAAGAGCATTTCTCCCTCCCCCGTCGCCGAAAACGGACGTGTGACCTACACCTTCACGGTGGAAAACCGAGGCAACACCGAAGCGACCGCCGCCGACAACCTCATCATAACCGATACCTTCAATCCCATTTTATCCGACATTTCGGTCACCCTTAACGGCACGGCGCTCACCTCCCCCGACGGATACACCTATGACGCCGCGACGGGAGTTTTCTCCACAACCGCAGGGCAAATCACACTTCCCGCCGCAACCTTCGTTCAGGATTCGACGACGGGAGCCGTCACGGTCACTCCCTCAAAGGCAGTTCTGACCGTCACAGGAACGCTCTGATTGCAGTTTTTTCGCCGCCTCCCCGAAAAGGAGGCGGTTTTTGACGGCTGTTTTTTTCAAAGCACTTGTAAAAACGGGTAAAATCGGTTATCATATAATAAATATACAAATGTAAAGGAAAGAGTGCGTATGAAAAAGTTTTATGCTTTGATTTCTTCGGCGATAATTTTCGCCCTCCTGCTTTCGGGCTGCGTCGAAAAGACCGACCCCGTATCTGAAAGCGACGGCGGACAGTCGGCGGTTTCCATAGAGGAGGACAAAGGAAATCTCAATCTTCTCACGGGAATTTACGGTGAGCTTGACGACAGCGCCGTAGGCAAACGTCCCGTTGCGGTTATGGTCAACAACATTTCCACCGCTCAGCCCGTTCAAACCGGTCTTAACGACGCCGACGTGGTTTTCGAATGCCTTGTGGAGGGAGGAATTTCCCGTCTCATGGCGGTCTTTTCCGACATTTCAAAATGCGAAAGACTCGGAACCATCCGCTCGGCAAGATATTCCTATGTTCAGCTTGCCAAATCCCTCGACGCGATATATGTCCACTGCGGCATGGACGACCGCTACACCCGTCCCTACGCAAACGAGCTTGACAACTTCGATTTCTTCGACCTGGGCGCCCAAAGCGACAGTCTTTCCACCCGCATAAAGAACGGTCTTGCCTATGAACACACCCTCTACATAAACGGAAAAACAATTGCGGACGCCGTTTACTACAAATACCGCAGCAGCATTTCCTCCGACCTTTCGGACAAAACCCTTTTCAACTTTAACGACCCCGACAAAAAGACGGCCGAAGGCAACGAGTGCACCTCGATAAAATATTATATGTCGGGAGACAACTACTCGACCTTTACCTATGACGCCGACACAGGCAAATACCGCCGCTGCCCCTTCGGAAAGGCTCAGACGGATTATTTTACCGACGAAAAATTCGAATTTGACAACGTTTTCGTGCTTTATGCACCCACATATGAATTTTCTGACGGTTATCACGTCCGCACCGATCTTGACGGCGGCTCGGGATATTATATTTCCAACGGCAAAATCAAGGAAATCAAATGGTCAAAGGGCGACGCCTCCGACCGTCTGACCCTTAAAAACACCGACGGCAGCGAGCTTTCGGTCAATGCGGGAACCTCCTTTATAGCCTTCCCCGACATAAACCTTTCTTCCAAAACCGTCATTGAGCCCGCTCCCGCCGCCTCGGAGGAATCTGCCGCCGAAAGCGTGAACGACTGATGAAAAAATATCTTTTTATCTGCACCGGCAACACCTGCCGAAGCCCCATGGCTCAGGGTATTTTTAACAAAATGGCAAAAGAGCGCGGAATTGACGCCGCCGCCAAAAGCGCGGGCATTTCGGTTTCTCCCGGTATGCTCCCCGCCGAAAATGCCGTTTCGGCCTGCAAGGAAATCGGCGTAGACATTTCAAATCACCGCTCGGTCATGCTGTCAAACGACCTTTTTTATGAGGCCGACCGTGTGGTTCCGCTGAACACCACCCACAAAATCATTCTCACCGACGCCTTTAACGACGGCGAAAAGGTGACCGAACCGCTTGGCGTCGACGACCCCTTCGGCGGAAATCTTGACGTCTACCGTGCCTGTCGGGACGAGCTTGTGAAAAAAATCGGGGAGCTGCTTGATGAAAACGGCTGATTTTGACGAAAGCATGCTTGACGCGGTGGAACGGCTGGAAAAAATGTGTTTTTCCCACCCGTGGACTCGGCAGAACATTCTCGACACACAAAAAAACGGGCACAGCATATTTCTCTGCGCCCTTGAAAACGGGACCGTGGCGGGTTATATCTCGGCCGACGCCGTCCTTGAAACGGCATATATAAACAACGTCGCCGTCGACCCGCTCTTTCGCAAAAGGGGCGCGGCCCTTTCGCTCATAGCCGTCCTTGAAGAAAGAGCCAAAGAAAAAGGCTGTCTTGAGCTGACTCTTGAGGTGCGCTCGGGCAACATTCCCGCAAAGAAGCTCTACGAAAAATGCGGATTTGTCCCCGTCGGCGTCCGCAGGGGATATTATTCCGACCCGACGGACGACGCGGTTATAATGACAAAAAGGCTGCAAGCATAACGTCTGAGGCTTTCGAAAAAAAAGATAAAGCAGGTTTTCACGGTAACGTAAAGCCTGCTTTGTTTTTTCAATTTAAATCGGACCGACAACGGGTACAAAGCAAAAACTCAAATCACGTTTTGCGCGGAAATATGTTTGTAAATCCACAATCCCTCAGTCGCTTCGCGACAGCTCCCTTTACACAAGGGAGCCGTATTACCGTCAAAATTCCGATAAACTTTGCGGACAGTTTAAAAGCTGCAGGCGTAATGTCTGCAGCTTTTACTTTTTATTTCCTCTTTGCTTTTATGTAACGGCGAAAAATCGCCGTCGGGGCAGGTCAGGTATAGTTTCTGTCAGGCTCGCGGTCCCTTTCTCTGAAGAGAAGAGAAATGCACCAAATTCCCGCAAGAGCCACCAAGGTATATATAACCCTGCTGAATCCCGCGTCCTGTCCGCCGAAGATCCACGCAACAATATCAAAGCGGAAAAGGCCGATACTGCCCCAATTGAGCGCTCCGATTATGGTTAAAATGAGCGCAATTCTGTCCATGATCATTATATCTCACCTCTTCGAAAATAGTTTTCCTCACAAAGCGAGATTTATTCAAAATTTTTATTCGAGTCCGCAGCGACGGAAATCAACCGTTCCCGACATGGCGAAAAGCTCGGGCTCGGTCACGTTTTCCGAAAAAACGCAAAAGCTTTTTTCATAATAAACGGGACAAACAAGGCAATCCTCAAACAAAATGTTTTCGGCGGCAAGCTGTTTTTCATAGGAATCTCCCGCCGCGGCAAGCGCCTCGTCAAAACGGCTGTTTGAAAGGGAAAGACCCGCCGAGGAAAGCTCGAGCAGGGTTGTGGCCGCCATTTTGTCGGCAGAGGGAATTTTGAAAATTCCCGCGGCATATTTCCCGTCTTTAAGCCCCGAAATCACCGAAGCCCTGCTTGCCTGCACCGTTTCGACCTTAAGACCGAACTGCTTTTGCCAATTTTGAACGGTATAATTGACGGCGGCCTTGTCGGTTTCGGTTTCATATGCGACGGTCAGCGCAACAACCTTGTTCTGAGCCAAAACATCCTTTGATTTTGAAATAAGATCATTCGTTTCCTGAGATCGTATGCTTTGAACATCGGGCGGGTTGTCGTTTCGCCAGATTCCCGCCGAGCATATGCTGCCGGGAGGGATAATGTCGCCGGCCTGTTCGCAGCTTTCGGGCAGAACCGACGAAACCGAGGCTAGATCGGCCGTCATGTAAAGTCCGCGGCGGAGTGTGCTGTCGGCAAGAGGGGATTTTTCCGAAGTAGAAAAGGCCAAAACCGCGGTTGAGGTATATGTCGAAAGCAGCGTATTCTTTCCGTTTTGCGCCGAGGAAACAAGCTCGGAGGGCAAAAATCCGCTGTCGATATTTCCGTTTTTCAGTCGGTCAAGACGGCCGTCGGTCTTTTTGACGGGGCAGTAAACTCCTTGGGAAACGGCCTCGTGAAGCCCGACATAATGCTCGTTTTTAATAAATTTAAGAGCTTCTTCCCCTTGGGATTTTACCCAGCGGGAAACATAAAAGGGGCCGTTGGAAACGGTGGTCTCCTTGGTCATGCAATATTTTCCCTTGGCGGCTTCGAAAACGTCCCTTCGGCAGGGCATACCCGCAGGACCGGCAAAACAGTATATAATGTCGCCGTCGACAGAGGAAAGCTCCACCTCAAGCCTATTTCCCGATGCCGTCACTCCTAGCGAGCTTGCCGACATCGAGCCGTTTGAAATTTCGGCGGCATTTTTGATGTTGGAAAGAGCCGACGCCCCGGAAAACTTGGTGACGGGATCGACGGCGCGCTCGAGTGTATAGGCAAAATCGTCGGCGGTCACCCGCTCGCCGTCCGACCAACAGGCGCCCTCCCGCAGATTAAAGGTTATTTTTAATTTGTCGGAAGAAATTTCATAGCTTTCGGCCGCCCCCGGCGACAGCGTCCCGTCGCTCTCGAGAATAACGAGGGGCTCGAAAATATTGTAAACCGCCGTCAGCTCGGTTTTGTTTGAGCAAAGCAGCGGATCGACGGTATCGGCCGCCGTTTCGGTTTCAAAGGTTATGACCTTTCCGCCCGTGTCCTTTTTACATGACGAAAAGGAAAATATAATAAGTCCCGCAAGAGCTGCGGACAGAAATTTTTTCATTTTGCACCTCTTTGTTAAGATACCTTTATTCTATCATTTTTCCCCTGTAAGTTCAATTAAAATAACATTATTTTAATATTTTATTTTGAAAATTTACTTTATGTGTTATAATTACCTTGTAAAGAATCAAAATCGGCCCAAGGGCACTTGATTTTACACAGATTTTACATTATCAGGCTTTTTGATTTTACCTTGCCGATGTATTATGAAAATGTAAAGAAAAGAAGAATTTGCAAAAAGCCCGCTCGGGCTTTTCGGTAAAAGGGGAATTTTTATGATTTATCTTGTTGAGGACGATTCGGGAATCCGCGACCTTATGATTTACGCCCTTAAGGCGTCGGGCTTTGAGGCCGAAGGCTTTGAAAGAAGCGACGGCTTTTGGAAGGCGCTCGAAAAAAAGCTTCCCGAGCTTGTTATTCTCGACATAATGCTGCCGGGAGAGGACGGCCTTACCATACTCAAAAAGCTGCGGCAAAATCCTTCCACAAAAAACCTTCCCATTATAATGGCCTCGGCAAAAAGCGCAGAATATGACAAGGTCATCGGCCTTGACATGGGCGCCGACGATTATCTTTCCAAGCCCTTCGGCATGATGGAAATGGTGTCGCGGGTCAAGGCGCTGCTCCGCAGAACCTCGGGCGGAGAGCCGGAAAAGCTGCTTTCCATCGGCGATCTTGAAATGAATCCCGCCGAACACACCGTTAAGATCGGCGGCGAACCGGTGGATTTGACCTTAAAGGAATTCAATCTTTTAAAATTATTTTTGGAGCACAAGGGGCTTGTTTTTTCCCGCGAAAAGCTGCTTTCCGAAATTTGGGGAGAGCAGTTTATGGGCGAGACCCGAACGGTTGACGTACATATCGGCACGCTGAGGAGCAAGCTCGGCAAATGGGGTGACAGCATACGCACGGTCAGAGGCGTGGGTTACAGAATGGAGGACCGTTTATGACAAAAAAGATTTTTCGCTCGATATTTGCCGTGGCGCTGACGGTTTTTCTGTGCTCGGTGGTTGTAATCATGGGTGCCCTTTACGGCTATTATTCCTCCAACCAAATGAAGCTTCTCGGCTCCCAGGTCGAGCTTGCATCCCAAGGGGTTGAGCTTGCGGGGGTCGACTATCTAAAAAGCCTTACGGCCGACGATTACCGTGTGACGCTCATAGATTCCGACGGCAGCGTGGAATTTGACTCGGCTGCCGATTCGGCGCAAATGGAAAATCATCTTGAGCGCAAGGAAATAAAGGACGCGTTGAAAAACGGCGAGGGTCAGGCCACCCGATATTCAAGCACCCTTATGGAGCGCCAGCTTTATTCGGCAAAGAGGCTGTCCGACGGACGGGTTCTCCGTCTTTCCTGTTCACAGTATACATGGTGGACGCTTTTTGTGGGTATGCTCGAGCCGGTGGTGGCCGTCTTCTTCGCGGCGGTCGGTCTGTCGCTTTTCCTCGCGTTCCGACTTTCCAAAAGAATTGTGGAGCCGCTCAACAAAATGGATTTTGACGGAGAAAATCCCCCCGAAGGATATTATGAGGAGCTTTCCCCTCTCGTTTCCCGCATAGAAAGCCAGAAAGAGGAGCTTAAATATAAGGAGGCCGAGCTTAAACGACGCAAGGACGAATTCAATGCCGCCACAAAAAAGATGACCGAGGGTCTTGTGCTTCTCAACGAAAAGGGCAAAATTCTGAGCATAAACGATTCGGCCTCAAAGCTGCTTTCAATCAGCAGCTACTGCGTGGGCAAGGACATTTTGCTGCTCAACAATTCCTTTGAGATGCAGGAGCTCATCGGCAAGGCCAAGGAGGGCCGCCACTGCGAGCTTATCGTCCCCCTTGACGACGCCGACTATGAGGTCACCGCAAGCCCCGTCATGACCGACGGCAAGGTGACAGCCATAGCGCTGCTTATTGTGGACATCACCGAGCGTGAAAAGGCCGAGCAAATGCGGAGAGAATTCACCGCCAACGTTTCCCACGAGCTGAAAACGCCCCTTCAAACCATTTCGGGCTGCGCCGAGCTTATGCAGAACGGTCTTATAAAGCCCGAGGACGTGGAAAAATTCGGCGAGAGAATTTATTCCGAATCAAAAAGAATGATAACCCTTGTGGAGGACATAATCGGACTTTCCCGACTTGACGACGGCACGGTTGACACAAACAAGGAGCCTGTGAACGTCAAGGAAACGGTTTCCACCGTTATTGATATTTTGAAGGACAGCGCCCAAAGAAAAAATGTGACCGTTTCTCTTTCGGGCGACGATGTGACGATAAATACCGTCAAAAGGCTGCTTTCGGAAGTAGTCTACAATCTTTGCGACAACGCCGTTAAATATAACAAAGATGGCGGACGGGTCGACATAACGATAAAGGAACAGCCCGATTTTGTGTCGGTCACGGTGGCAGACACGGGAATAGGAATTCCGGGCAGCGCGATCAACCGCGTGTTTGAACGGTTCTACCGTGTGGACAAAAGCCACTCCAAGGAGGTCGGCGGCACAGGGCTCGGGCTTTCCATAGTCAAGCACGCCGTCAAGCTGCTGGGCGGAGACGTTTCCCTTGAAAGCGAGGAAAACAAGGGCACATCCGTTACCGTCACGCTGCCGAAAATTTAATTCAAAAAAAGACTGTGTTTCTCATTTTGAAACACAGTCTTTCGTTTATTTGCCGTTAATTATTATTTAACAATGGGAAGGGTGATTTTGTTAACCGAAGCCTGGAGAATTGCCAGAGCGTCGGTAACAGCGATGCCCTCTTCGCCGTCAACATCGGCGTTCTTAAG
>JABLTO010043099.1_pt1 | contig 54450 bp, 40 predicted proteins | sample 7160091 | NCBI WGS metagenome assembly JABLTO01 (sample SAMN14651225, study PRJNA627086) | human gut metagenome | isolation source: feces | host: Homo sapiens
ATATAAACGGTGTGGAAGGACATATTTGTTACCCTGAAGCAACATTTAATGCTTTAAACAATTATAATGCTTCTACAGGTAAATTTGAAGGTGCACATATAGGCGTTTCTATTGAAGGGATTGCGCTTAGCATTAGCATTGCACCTATTATAAATAATACAAGCGAGCTCAACACCTTTACGGGATTTGGCGAAGGACAAGGCACGGTTCAAGACAATGCGGATGGTTCACACTTAATAACCTTTAACAGCGGATACACAAGTGTAACCTCAAATTACAAAATCGATTTAACGCAAGGTTTTAAATGGAACTACGTAGATGCACAATTCGGCTTGCATTTGAGCTTTAAAGAGGATTATGATAAAGCTGCAACCCCGTTTATGATGGCGTGGCTGTTAAACGATACTGATGTTGCCACCGATCTATTATTTTATCCCGGTGACGCTTGCATCGGAGTTGCGTCAAGGAATACCTTTACCGGGCTAAATTTCAATGTTGGTGATTCAACTACTACTGAGCTAGAAATGATATTTAAACAGGAAGAAATATCAGGCGCTTCCTACTACAAATTGTATATAAACGGTGTGGAAGGGCATATTTGTTACCCTGAAGCAACATTTAATGCTTTAAACAATTATAATGCTTCTACAGGCGAATATGAGGGTGCACATATAGGCGTTTCTATTGAAGGAGCTCCGCTTAGCATTAGCATTGCACCTATTGCAGATAATACGCAAGGTGAAGTAGGTGATACTTTCGAATTTTTACATTCTTCAAACGGAACGGTTACTACACGTGACAACGGTTGGCATGATATCGTATTTAAGCAGACATATGCAAAAGCAACCTCTAACTATAAAATAGATTTAACGAGGGGCTTCCAGTGGCAATATACCGATGCTTTTTGGGGATTGCACATTTCGTTTTTGAAAGAACATAATGCGGAGCCATATCCGTTTAGGATGTCATGGTTGTTAAACGATACCGATATTGCTACTGATATGCTGTTCTATCCCGATGAAAGCAGAAACAAAGTCGGAATGGCGGCACGCGGCGGCTATATGGGCTTAAATGACTGGCAGGGTGATTCTCCTACTGCTTTGCTGGATATGACATTTAAAAAGCAGATCATTTCAAATGCGGTTTATTATGTTCTTTACATCAATGAAGTACGGGGTGGAGTTGCTTATACCGAAGCAGAATTTAAGGATTTAAACAACTACAACGAGGGAACAGGCACCTACGAGGGATGCTATTTATCGGTATATACCGAAGGCGGAACCGGAGCATTCGGTATATACGCCAATAGGGATACAATACCTTCAGATAAGCCTTTCGTCGGTAAAAATGCAAGTACAGCACAAACAAAAGCTCCCTATGATCTTACCGTAGCTGCATCAGAGGCTGCAAAATCCACTTTTACAGTTGATTTAAAGAGGGGACTTTGCTTTAACCTTTCTGAGTGGCCCAAATCCGGTTGTGATTGGGTAACCGTAGGTTTTTCAGGCAGCTATTGGCTTATGAATATGGAGCCTAACGGAAGAGACGAAAATACTTATGCGATTCAGTTGAAAAATAAAAACGGTAAAATCGTGGCTAAAATGGGAGATTCCGATCCTACAGATACGGATTTATCCATAACCGAGGATCATGTTATTTCTTTCAAATATGAAGATGCAACAGGCGGATACAGAGCTTATATTGACAATATTCCTTTAAAAGGGAACGCTTCGGTCATATTTGTAAATAAATTTAATGAAGTGAATAATTACTATGCTGTAATAAAAGGGTTTAACGGTGCGTTTATTCGTTTTGCAGCCGGCAGCGACTTTACAATTAAGAACATTATTGAGGTCACTAATGAAAATGCTTTTGTAGAAACAACAGCAGGATTCTCTTTGGAGAACGATAAAATCATATACCATATGCTTTTTAGTGGCAACGATACTGCTATCGCTACTTGGAAAACAGATCTGACCAGAGGCATCTTGTTATCGTTAGACGAGCTTTCCAACAACAGTGACGAATATATCGAATTGGCATTTATGGGAAATTATGCCGATGCTGCTGCGGCATATAGTAAGAGTATTCGTTTAAGGCAGAAGAACGGCAGGCTTTATGCAAGTGTTTGGGACGGAAAAACCGAAGCTTATGCAACCGATTTCGGCAAACTATTCAATGAAACACATGTATTAAAAGCGATACCCGTAACCTCAATGGGAGTTACAACCTATCATATAACACTTGACGATAAAGAATTTACCGGAATTTTTGCAATAGCAGAGGATGACTTTAAAAAGCTTGCTAATTTTAATAAAGCAACCATTAGATTTGATGGTACTTATATAAAGTTCGCTGCTTCCGATGGAGCTCGGCTTTCGGTGTTTGCTCATGCGGATGAAGCTTTTGTGAGCGAAAACGGTGTTTATTATAATTTGGCCGACGATAAATACAGCCTTGCATTAAATGACAACCAATCTGCTATTTCTACATATGATATTGATTTGGTTGAGGGCATTGCCTTTACTGTTGATGAATTAAAAGATTTGTTTTCTGTCAGGTTGTCAAATTCTTTATGGAATATGCTAAAGGGCACGGCCTCAGGCAGCAATGTACAGCCTGTCATTAAAATAAAGGATGTAAACGGCAGACTGAATGTGTCAATAAGCAATGACCCGAATACAGACCATTTTGTCTCCATAGCCGGCAAAATAGCAGACGAGCACACCATAGAATTTAAAAAGAAAACGGTTGCTGGAGTCGGTGATGTTTACAAATTTTATTTCGACGGTTTTGAATTAGACAATGGATATTATTTAACGGTTGAACAATTTAATTTGCTTAATAATTACAATGCTGCCACAAACACTTTCAGCGGCGCTGTATTCTGTATGAAAACCGGAAAAGCAATCGACGTTAAGAATATTTGCTCGGCAACTCCTTTTGAGGGCTCCCCTTCATTTAGTTACAGTGAGCCTACTGAGAATCATTATAACCTGACATTTGTAGGCACTTCATATGAACGTGGGGTTTCCAGATGGAAAGCCGATCTTACTGCCGGTTTGTCGTTTAATGTAACAAATGCATCCGGTTGGATCATGCTTAGATTTGCAAATACCTTTAACGGTATGTATATGGAAGTTCCCGGTACCACAATTAATAACTATCAGCCTATGATCAGATTAGAGCAATGGGACGAGGGAAGAATACTTACCTCTGTAAAAATCGGCGAGGGCGATCGATATATTACTTATTTAGAGAACTTTAATCTTGTGGGAACCCACTTTTTAACCGCAAAATTGGTATCCGATGAAAAAACAGGTGTAAAGGTTTATAAGTTCTTCTTAGATGGCATGGAGATTTGTAAGGGCTTTACGATGAGCCAAGGTATCTTTAAGAAGATTAACGGCTACGATAAGGAAACCGATACCTTTGTCGGAACACACATATTGTTTACTTCTCAAAACGGTGCTACCATAGAGAATGTTCATGAATTAACGGTTGGAAAAACAACAGAAAAGAACGGTTGGAAAACCAACACCAATGCAGATGCTACGAAGGTTTCGGAAAACGTATATGACTTTGATATGAAAGCACTTTCAAGTCTTAGAGCCAATAAAATGGTCGACATGGAAAAAGGAATGACATTTACTGTTCAAAGTTCCGCTTCCAATTTGCAATTCGGTATGGCATTGTCAATGATGCCGGAGAGTATTTTGCTGGATGTTCCGCCTATTGTTTCCGATGAGTATGGTTTGAGCTTTACATTTACCAAAAATTCGGATAATACTTATTCAATCAGGTCTTCAACGGGCTTATATGCGACATATAACGGCGACCTTGCCGGCACACACACGTATAGCTTTGTTAAAATCAAAAACAAAGACGGCGAGGAAAGATATACTCTTGCGATAGACGGTAAGGCGATATTTGATGATGGTATGGATTTAGAAACCTATCTTATGATGAGTAACGCTTCAAAAGGCTTGTACCCGACAATATTCGCGATGAATGATCTGACGGTTAAAAATCTTACAGGTGTATTTACTGAGAACAAAGTTATAAATACCGATGATCTTTGGAACGATGATTTTAACCCTGATGATGACGAGCCTAAAAAAGACGAATCCCAAAAAGATGAGCCTAAAAAGGATGAATCAAAGGAAGAAGCTCCCAGAAGAGAAGATTTGGTTGACGATAATCGTGGCGATGACGAGTATGAGGATATTGATAAACCCGGAGAAGAGCCGGAAACCGAGCGCGTCCTTGTTAAAAAGGTTAAAATTGAACAGAACCCGATCATTAAATATGTTATAAATTGGTGGATAGTAGTTATCGTTCTTGCGGCAGTAGGGCTTATTGCCGTTGGTGTGATCACCTTTGTTCCATTTAAAAAGAAAGAAAAGAAAGATTAATTTAAGATTTTAGTTCTAGTCCCGCAATAGCAGTTAGAGTGAGAAAATGGCTTTATACCATTTTCTCACCGTATGCTTTATAATTTAATACTTGATGTTAATTGTTATTTGTTATGGTCATGCATATCTTGATTGGAGTATTTTCATGAAAAAAATATCAAAACGCATTTTTTCTATTCTTATAGCCATTAGTATGACCTTAAATTGCTTAGCTGCTGTAAACGCTTTTTCCGGTTCGGACAAACTAACCAAATCAAAGAATGATTCGCTTGATCCCTTACAGTCTGATCCGATGGAGGTTCATTACTGGGATTTATTATCTGAATATGAGAAGTTGGGCTATACGGATTATGTCGGTGAAAGTATTGAATTACCTATAAGTACGGTAAAGCAATTAAATGGCACCCTTAAATTTTCTGATTATGAGAATATAAATGCAATCAAATGGGATGAGCAAGAAACTTCATTAGAATGGCGGGTCACTGTCTCCAAAAATGCTTTATATAATATAGAGATAGACTATTACGCATATAACGATAAATCCACAGACATTCAGCGAGAACTGAATATTGACGGCACTCTGCTTTGTATGGAGCAGAGCAATATTCGCTTTACGCGTCTTTTCGAGGACGATGGTGAAATCAGGGTGGATGTAAACGGTGATGAATCCGCTCCTAAAATGAAGCAGGTTTACGCTTGGCAAAAGCTTAGAATATCAGATTTCAACGGTTATTATGCAGAGCCAATGAAGATATATCTTACCGAAGGCGCACATACCATTACTTTTAAAACAAAGGGAAGTCAGCCTATAGCAATAGGCGGAGTAAGGCTTGTGGCTCCCGAAGTAATAAAGGATTATTCCCAAGTCAAAAGTGAATATGACGAAAAAGGTTACAAATCTGCTGAAGCAGATCCTGTTGTTATGGAAGGCGAGGATTCATTATACCGCTCCTCGGCTTCATTAAGACTGGAAAGCTCAAGTGATTTAAGCTGTACCCCTTCCGATTTAAGGAATGATAAAATCAATGTGGTTGGCGGAAGCTCTTGGAAGAGCAGCAGACAGACCATCACTTGGGAGATGAACGTTCTAAGTGACGGACTTTATAAAATTGGATTTAATCTTTACAGCTACTATAACTATGGGTTGCCGTCTTACCGTAAAATTCAAATAGACGGCAAGGTGCCGTTTAGTGAAATGGCGGAGTATTGTTTTCTGCCGGATACGAAATGGCGAACAGAATACCTAAAGGACGAAGAGCAAAATCCTTATTTATTTTATCTTACAAAGGGCAAGCACACGTTATCGATGTCGATTGTTGCCGGTGATATGACTCAAATTATACGTCGTCTCGATAAAGATATGGATGTTCTTTCAGAACTGTATCTTGATATAACACTTATTACTACAAGCGATCCCGACAAAAACTACGATTACAAACTGGATGAAAAAATGCCCGAACTTATGGATGCGCTTGATTCGCTTTACACGAATTTAAAAGCTTCTGCCGATTTAATTAAAACGGTTTGCGGGAATGACAAAGCGCTTACTTACAGTGAAATGCAAAACATTCTTGAGGATTACGAAATTCTTATGAGGGATGTTTTTGAAATACCTTCTAACTTAGAGCTGTTTAATACTATGATAACACAATACGGTAACTGGATAACCCAGCTTCAAGTGAGTACGGTTTTTATTGATAAAATAGTCTTTGTGCCGAGCGAAGCAGAGTATGAAACTTCGAAGGTTTCTGTTTTCAAGAAACTGTTATCTGCAGTGGCTAAATTCTTAACAACCTTTACGAACGATTACAGTTCTGTTATAGGCTCAGGCGTTTATGCCGAGGATATGAAAACCATTGATGTTTGGTATGGCGGAACGCAGATATGGGCAACCGAAATTCAGGATTTAATTGAATCTGATTTTGTTGTTAAAAATAATATTCAGGTTAGATTTAAGCTTACACCGTCGGCTCAGGTATCAACCGGTATAAATGCAATGCTTTTGGCAATTTTAAGCGAAACTGCGCCTGATGCGGTTTTGGAAGCCGCTTCGGTTCAAGACTATATGATGCGAAATCAGTGCTATGATTTATCGAAGTTTGATGATTTTGAAGAGGTTGCAAAATCATATCCGGAGGTGTGTTTTACACCCCTTACCTACAATGGCGGAGTGTATGCTTTCCCCTTAACAATGGATATAAATGTCATGTTCTACAGAACTGATATTTTCAAGAAATTAAATTTAACACTGCCTGAAACATGGGATGAAATGATTAAAACCGTTATACCGCGACTTGCGGAAAACAATATGACCTTATCTTCAAGCCCCGGATTTGAAATACTGTTATACCAGCATGGCGGTGAATATTATAACGAGGATATGACCAAAAGCCTTATTGCAAGTCAGATTTCTTGGCAGGCATTTAAAATGCACTGTGATTTTTATACAATGTATGGGGTTCCGAAAACCGCCAATTTCTTTAATCGTTTTCGTACAGGAGAAACGCCTATTGGTTTCGGCAATATAGCAACCTATATTCAGTTTGTATATGCCGCACCGGAGCTCGCAGGCAGATGGAACATTGCTGTAATGCCCGGCGTCAAGAGAGAAAACGGCAGTGTTAATCACAATATAGGCGGGCTTACAACCACATCGGCTATGATAATGGCTGATGCTGAAAATCCTGATGAAGCGTGGGAATTCTTAAAATGGTATATGTCTACCGAAGTACAATTAGAGTTTTCTGAAATCAGAGAAGCAAAGCTTGACATGTCCGCAAGGTTGCTTTCTACAAATATAGAAGCCTTTTCTTCGCTGGATTGGGACAGTGAACATTTAAAGGTGTTCTTAAACTCCATGAAGGAAACAAAGGCATATAATCCTGTTTTAGGTGATTATTATACTTCACGATATGCAAACTATGCGTTTAACAATGTTGTGATTTCACGAACAATGTCCGAAAGAGAAGCATTGGAATACGCACAGGAAAATATTAACAAGGAGCTTGAGCGGAGGCGAAATAGCAAATCATGAAAAATAAAACCTCAGCATTAGCCAAAAAAAGATTGTTTAGCTCAAAGGATATATGGGGATGGCTTTTTATGGCACCGTTCATTATTTCGTTGGTTGTTTTCGGAATTATCCCCGTATTTTATTCGTTATGTATGAGCCTTTTTTCATACAATCTTTATGAGCCTGCCGTTTTTGTGGGGTTAAACAACTTCCGTTCGCTTTTATTAGATGACGACGAGTTTGGTAAGGCTGTTAAAAACACCCTAATATATGCTTTTACTGTTACACCGATAGTGTTTTTTCTTAACTTCTTTTTAGCGTGGATAATAAACTCCTTCAAAAAGGGCATGCGTAATTTGCTTGTAGTGCTTTTCTACATTCCGCAAATGACAAGCGGAGCTGCAATGACAGTAATTTGGTTGTATGTTTTTTCAGGCGATCGATATGGAATCCTCAACTATTTTCTTACAACTATGGGGTGGATTACCACACCTATACAGTGGACAACAAACACCGAAATTCTTTTTGGAGTAGTTATTTTTATTGGTATTATGATGGGCTCGGGAATGTCCTTTTTAACCTTTGTTGCTGCTTTTCAAGCACTACCCGCGGATATGTATGAGGCGGGAAAAATAGATGGAATTAAGAATAATTTTCAAGAGCTTATTTATCTTACAATGCCGCAAATGAAGCCGCAGCTCTTATTTAGTGCCATTACTTCGTCGGTAGCTGCTTTTGCAATTTCGGATATTCCGGCACAGGTTGCCGGATTCCCAAGTCCGGATTATGCTGCACACACAATAGCATTACATATGCAGGATTACGGTTTCACGAGATTTGAAGTTGGTTATGCGTCAGCAATATCGGTTGTTCTGTTTGCTTTAACCTTTTTAACCGGATTTATACTACGCAAGGTGCTTGCTACAAAGGACTAAGCAATTGTATTCAAAAGAAAAATAAGGTGATTGTAATATGAGTATTGTACAAGGATACATATTGCGTATAGGAAACAAGAAGATAAAAAAAGTAAGCTTTTCAAGAGTGCTTTTGCTTATTCTTTTATTAAATTATCTCTTTCTGTTGCTGTTGCCTATTATATACGTAGTATTAAACGCTTTTAAACCACTTGACGAAATGTTTGTATATCCGCCGCGCTGGATACCGAGAAATTTCACCTTCACAAACTTCAGTAAAATGTCGGATTTGCTTTCTGAAACGGTTATTCCGCTTTCGAGATATTTATATAACAGTGTTGTTTACTGTTTGCTTATGGTAGGTTCGGTGGTTTTAACTTCCTTTATGGCGGCGTTTTCAATGTCCAAAACCAAGCCAAAGGGTTCGGAAAAAATGACAAGTGTTTTGATTTTTGCCCTTTCTTTAAGCGGTCCTGCGGCGGGCGTTGCTAACTTCGTCATCATTGAAAAATTAGGTTTGCTTAATACATATTGGGCGCTTGTTCTGCCTGCCATGGGCTCAGCTACATATGTATTTCTTATGAGGCAGTTCTTAGTTAATATGCCTGATTCCTATATTGAGGCGGCTCGTCTCGACGGAGCAAATGAGTGGCAGATAATGTGGAAGATAGGGTTCCCTTTTGCAAGACCGGCTTGGGCAACTATTATGGTTTATCAGTTTATGGCGGCTTGGTCGGATGCTACCGGTCCCGCTGTATATATATCAGATTCAAGTAAGCAAACTCTTCCGGTTGCAATATCTACAATCGGCGGTTCGTTAACAACACAGGGCGCGTTGGCAGCGCTTACGCTGTTGATGCTAATACCATCCGCATTGGTGTTCATTTTTATGCAAACAAAAATTATGACAACAATGTCCTTTGCGGGGCTTAAAGATTAGGAGGGGCAGATGAATAAATTATTCAAAAGATGCAGTTCTATAGCGCTTTGCATTATTATATTTTTATCTGCTTTACCTTTTTCTGCCAATGCGGCAATCGGTCAAACAGATTATGTTGTAGATGACAAAGGCAAGGCTACTTTGCCGAAGTGCTATGTCCCTGAAAAACGAATTGAACGTGTTTATACCGGGTCCTATTTAAGTACACCGCAAAATATGTATATTGATATGGAGGATAATTTATATATTGCGGATTCGGGAAATAACCGGATCGTTAAGTTCAATTCTGAGCTTGAATTTGTGCGGGAGTTTACGGCCGGAAAAACACTGAATAATCCTTCCGGTTCCTATTATGATCATGAAGCAAGGGAGCTTTACATTGCTGACACAGATAATGAGAGAATCGTTGTTGTAGATCAAAATGATAGTGTTATAAGGGAATATCGCAAACCGCAATCAGAGCTTTTAGATGACGATTTAACCTTTACACCTACGAATGTTTCATTAGGTGTACAGGGATATATGTATATTCTTAAAGGACAAAGCTTTATGCAGGTAAATCAGGATGGGGAATTTAAAGGCTTTGTGGGTTCAACAAAAGTAGCTGCAAATATACTTACGGTAATAATCCGACGTTTCGCCTCGGAAAAACAGAAAAAAATGCTTGTTACTGAACAGCCGAATCCATATGTGAATTTTACGATGGATCGTAACGGCGTTATTTATGCCGTTGTAGGTGCCGAAAGCGCACAGATAAGAAAGATAAATATGGCAGGAGATAACCTTTATCCTGAAAAATTTTTCGGTGAAATGGTTTATCAGGACGGTTGGAAGCTTACCACACCGAGTTTTACAAGCATAACCGTTTCAAATGACGGAATTATAAGCGTGTTAGAGGAAAAATGTAAAAAAATATATCAATTTTCGCAGGACGGAGTGTTACTTAATGTTTTCGGCGGCGAGGGTGAGGTTGCAGGATTTTTCCAAGGGCCTGTGGCTGTAGCTTGTGACAGCAAGGGCTCCATTTATGTTTCGGATACAGTAACCAATACTGTTCAGCGCTTTAAAAGAACCACCTTTGTTTCTGCTGTATATGATGCACAGGCTGCTTATGATCAAGGACTTTATGAGAAAGCTTATGATTTATATGTGAAAGCTAAGTCGATAAATCCTAATTATTCGGTTTTAAACAACGGTATGGCTGATTGTCTATATAAAATGGGCAGAATTGATGAAGCTACTAAGGCTTACAAATATGCCGATAACCGTGAGGGATATGGTAAGGTTCAGCAGGTTAAGCGTAAGCAGTTTGTGAAACAATATTTTGGATGGATTTGTCTGGCTGTATTCATTGCTATTGCGGCAGTAATTATTTTAATATACAGGCTGAGAAAATATGTTGACGCTTTAGTACGACGGTATTATCATTTGAACGATTAAAGGGAAGTGCGAGTCATTATGCTAAACATAATACAAATGTCTTTGTTGATGTTATTTCATCCATGTGACACATTAGACATTATTAAACGCACCCGTTCGAAGTTTAAACTTTCAAGGGTTGTAATCATAATGTTTTCATTGGCTTTTGTTAATTACACCTATAATTTTTATGTAAATTATTCATTAGGAATGAAATCAGTGAGCCAAACAAATATGCTTTTAGATTTGGCACTGGCTTTTTTGCCTGTTTTAACATGGGTTCTTTCTGCATATGCCGTTACGGCAATTATTGTGGGCGAGTGTTCTTTTACCGAGCTTTTAACAGCCTCATCCTATTCTCTGATTCCCATAATCGTTTTTAAACCCATACTCGGCATACTTTCTAATATAATGACCGTTTCGGATTCGGATTTATTAGCCGGATTTACATTCATAATATATGCTTGGGCAATTATTCTTTTGTTCCTTTCTCTGCAAAGGCTTAATGATTACAGTGTCATTAAAACCGTCGCAGTTGCTATTATTGCTCTTGTTGCAATGCTGGTGATATGGGGCGTGTCGCTGTTGCTGTTTACCCTTATAGCTCAGGTTGTCTATTTTGTGAAAGAGCTTATATGGGAACTAAGATTAAAAATTTAAGGGGGTATGGCAAATGAAAAATGCAAATAAAACTTCTGTTTTCAAAATAATTATTTTGCTCATACTTTCCTTGTGTATGTCGATTAATGCAGTGGCAGCATCCTTCTATACCCGGGACGGGCAGATGATATTAAAAAGCAATCAACTTGAAAAGTCTGATGTGGAACAAAACACGGATTGGGATGATATGAACTGGGACGATATGGATCTTGACTTGGAAGTAAATGAAACTCAAATTTCCTCTGAGTTTACGCCTAAGCTTGTGAGCGATAACAACAATTTTACTTTTTGGTACGATACAACCGGAGCAGATATTTATGTTCTTGATAAGCGAAGCGGAAATATTTGGTCTAATACGGTAAATGATGATTATTATAATAATTCCGATGCTTCGACTTCTATGAAAAGCTTGCTATTACAGGCCACTGTTGCCGATGCGGAGGGAGCCGGTGTTGTAATTCAGCTTTGTGATGCGGTAGGGGATAAAAACAATTTTAGCATCACTTCCGAATATTCGTCGGATGGAATGACGCTTAAAATTGAGTTGATTAAATTTGCGATTTCATTTGATGTAAGCTTTGTTTTAAACGAAAAAGGTCTTGCCGTTTCCATTGCTTCCAAATCAATAAAGCAGGAAAACGGTAACAAAATTGTAAGCATTACCTTAATGCCATACTTCGGTGCGGCAAGAACGGATTTGGAGGGATATATTCTTATTCCTGACGGCTCCGGCGCTTTAATACGCTTTGATAATATGGAAACAAAGGATGAGCGTGTTTACAGCTATTCCTTATACGGTCAAAGCGAACAGGATATCAATAAGCTTGTAAGCCGCGACGAGCAGGATATAAAGAATTTTATGTTGCCTGTCTTCGGTATAAAAAACGATAAAAACGGATTTTTGGCAGCGGTAACCGAAGGCTCCGAAAGTACTTATTTAAATGTAGTTCCTTATGGCTATCAGTGCCCTAAGTTGGCGCGGTGCTACTATACATTTATGTATCATTATACTGAAAAGGTTGCGATCAACAGCAAGACAATTGAACAGATAATGCCGAATCAAGAGCTTAGCGATCGAACGGTTGAATATTTCCTTTTAGATAAAGATTGTGATTATTCTGATATGGCAGCCATTTACCGCAAGCATCTTGAGGATAAAGGTATATTGAAAGACAAAATAACCAACAATCCGGGCGAACTGAGTTTGGATATCTTTATGGGCGTTAAAAAGAAAGGTATGTTTTTTGAAAGCTTTGTAGATATGACTGATTTTGAAGCGGTTAAGGATATCGTTTCAGATTTACAGAGCAATGGCGTAAACAACCTTGAGCTTTCGCTTCAGGGTTGGAATGATGGTGGCTACACCAATTACCCGACACCACAAAAAACCGCAAGCAAGCTTGGCACGAAAGGCGAATTTAAGGAGCTTCTTGAATGGCTTAAGGATAATAAGGTGAACGCTTATGTTTACAATGATTTCTTTACGGCATATCCCGACAGCAAGAATGTTAATATCCGGAAAGACGTTATAAGAGATTATGTAAGCAATGTACAAATGAATTTAACCGGAACAACGATTGTGATAAACAACTATTTAACACTTAATAAATTTCTTTCCTCTGCAAAAAAGAGCGGTATTTACAAAAATTCCGGTTTTAGCTTAGCTCGAGCCGGACAATGGCTGTGGAATTCTTTTGAAAAAGGTAACGAAAATACCCGTAAGCAAACTGTGGAAGCAATAGAAAGTGCTCTGAAGGGTCTGAATGATGACGATATCCCGTTGCAGGTTTACGGCGGTAATCAATACGTATTGGCATACGCTGATTCGTTAAGAGAGATTCCCGATACATTTTCTAACTATTTTTATGAGAGCGTTTCGGTTCCATTCTTCCAAATGGTGGTGAACGGATATTTCAAATACACCTCTATTGCGGGAAATATGTCTTATGATACCGATTATCAAAAGCTTAAATGGGTTGAATACGGTAGCTTACCGTACTATATCATAACCGAAAAGAGTTCATTAGAGCTTATTGATACCGAATATAACAAGCTTTTTTCTTCTGAATATTCAACTTGGACGGAAAACATGAAATCGGTAAGCAAAGAATTTGCAGAAAGGCTCAAGGCAATTGCAGGCGCAGAAATGGTGGAACACACGATTCTTTCTGATAGTTTATCAAGCGTTAAATATGATAATGGTGTTGTAATTTACATTAACTATTCAGACGAGAATGTAAAAATCGGCAATTTGACCGTTAATGCCATGGATTACAGCGTCGTGCAGGGCACAGAAGACGGGGTGATAGAATGAAACTGAGTTATGAAAAGCAAACCCGTTGGATGGGCTATCTATTTATTTCACCCTGGATTTTAGGCGCGGCAGGGCTTTTAATATTCCCCGTTGTATTTTCTCTTATGCTGTCATTTTCCGACCTGGTTAATGTTACGAATTATAAAATGGATTGGGTAGGGTTCGACAATTTTATAAGAGCTTTCCGTGAAGATGTGGATTTTATACCGCTTTTGATAGAGGAAATCAAAAAGGTTCTTTTAAGGCTGCCGCTGATAACGATATTTGCACTTATTGTAGGAATCATATTAAGCAAAAAAATCGCCTTCAGAGGGCTATTCAGAACGATCTTTTTTCTGCCGGTTATTTTGGGGGCGGGTACAGTAATGGAACAGTTGCTTGGTCAGGGCGTAAACAATGAGCCCATGGAAATGGTGTGTAATCTTATATTAACTCCGGACGTTCAACTTTATTTGGGTCAAAACATGGTTGATATGGTATCGGTGTTTTTGGCGAGTATCACAATAGTTATGTGGAAGTCCGGCGTACAGATACTGCTGATTTTAGGAGGTATACAAAGCATCTCTCCATCACTTTACGAATCTGCAAAAATAGATTCTGCAACCGAGTGGGAAATGTTTTGGAAAATCACATTACCTATGGTCACCCCGATTTTACTTATAACGATTGTATATACCATTGTAGATTCCTTTGCGGATTCAAGCAGTAAAATTATGGAATATATTAGCGAAGTAATGTTTAAAAAAGCGGATTTTGAATATGCGGCTTCATTGGGATGGATATATTTTATAGTTGTTATATTATTTGTGTCGGTTGCATATGTCTGTTTGGCTCCGGCAATTCGCAATGCTTCGGAGAATTAAGGAGAATGTGCAATGAAAAACTATATTGAAAGACTGAAACATAATAAAAGTAAAATTAAGAAAATGTCGGCAAAATGGATAATAAGCTTGTTTATATATTCCTTGCTTATAGGCTTGGCGTTTGTGTTTCTGTACCCCTTCCTTTATATGATTTTTACTTCATTTAAATCTCAGGCTGATTTGAATGATATTTCGGTTAAGTGGATTTTAAATGAAATAAGATGGGAAAATTATAAAACCGCATTTAACGCCTTACAATATCAGGAGCGACTTTTCAATACTTTATTTGTGGTTTTACTAAGCGTAGCTGGTCACATATTGTCTTGTTCCTTTGTGGGATACGGCTTTGCAAGGTATAATTTTAAGTTTAAGGGCTTTTGGTTTGCACTTCTTTTGCTTGCCATTATTATACCAACCGAAACAATTATTGTTCCGCTTTATATTCTTTTCAGCCGTATAGGGTTTGTGGGCTCATATTTGCCGATTATTGTGCCATCGTTTTTTGGATTCGGACTGCGAGGTGCTTTTTATGTATTCATTTTTCGTCAATTCTTTTTATCGCTTCCCAAGGCATTGGAGGAGGCTGCCGCCATCGATGGTGCAGGCGCCGTTAAAACCTTTTTCTTAATAGCACTTCCCAATGCACGTTCTTCGGCACTTATTACTTTGGTTCTTGGCGTTGTGTGGCACTGGAATGATACATCAGAGCCTTTGATATATATTGAAGATCAAGCCAGATTTTTGTTGCCGCAAATGCTCCCCAATTTATACAGCATGATTGGCGAGAAAAATATAAGTGAACAAATCTTAAGCAATACAGCCGAGATTTTTAACGATGCTGTTGTTATGGCTGCTACCACTCTGGTAATTGTTCCGCTTATTATTTTCTATTTAGCCATTCAGTCAAAGTTTATGATAAGCGTAGAAAGAAGCGGCATAACAGGTTAGATTCAATATGGCACTCAAACCGAGTAATCGGTTAATATAAAAAGGAGAAATGAAAATGAAAAAACCAATCGAAAAAAAGAAACTAATAGTTGCAATAATTTCGATAGCATTAGTAGTGGTACTTATTATTGCCGTGGTTATGAGTTGTAACTCAAAGAACGTTATAGTTAACAACAATTCCGGTTCTGATGTCATTTATGCTTCTGATAAAGGGGGAGATGTATTGGCCGATAATTCAACCGACGGTTCGATCAACAGTTCAACCGATGTTTCAAGCAGTAATCAGAACAAACCTTCAAATGACAACGTTTCTATCCCTCAAACAAACACGAAGGTTGACGACGGACTTCACGTTAATGACCTCAACAACATCGGCAAAAAGGCTACACTGAAAAACAACTGTTATTCTACGGGTTATCCGATTGCCGATAAAACGGTTACCTTTAATGTAATGATTAAAGACTATACAAATCAGGCAAATTACAAAACAATGAAAATTAATGATTTCTTTGCCAAAAAGATGAATATTAAATTAAACTATACCTTAGTCGGTCAGGCAGAGGTCAAACAAAAGCTTTTACTGGCATATACAAGCGGAAATTTACCTGACATGATGATCGGTATGGCACCGTATTCCATTGGTGAACAGTGGGATTATGTGAAACAGGGAATGCTGATTCAGCTTGATGATTATATCAAAAATTATGCGCCCAATGTTCAGCGCTTATTAAAGCAAAATGCCCAAGCAAAATATTCTATTACCGCCGAGGACGGTCATTACTACTCGTTCCCTATGCTGAATGAGGCAAACAGGACAAAGGTCAGTCAAGGCTTGTACATAAACAAAACTTGGCTTGACACATTAAAGCTCAGCATACCAAACAGCACAAACAGCTTGTTAAAAGTATTGAATGCCTTTAAAAACAATGACCCCAACGGAAATGGGAAAAAGGATGAAATTCCGCTATTGCTTCAGGCATGGAATTCAACCGGTATATTGCCCGGTTGTCTTTACGGTCCTTTTGGTCTTGCCGTTTATGGCGGATATGGCGAATACTCAATTGACGACAACGGTAAATGGAGATCCAATTTTACAACCACCAACTACAAAACTGCGTTAACCTATTACAGAACTCTATATAAGAACGGTCTGATTGACCAAGATTGGTTTGCCAACGGTGATGAAGATATTAAGGCGAAGCTTAACACAAAGGCCGTTACAGTGGGTGCGTTTGTGGCCGATAACGCATATTCGTATATGGACGTTGACCGTGCGGATAATTATGTGTTTGTACCTGCTTTTCGTGACAAAAGTGTAGATAAAGCAACATGGTCCATTACCGGCATTGAGTATTGTTGGGGTGAATGGTTTACAGTGACTAAGGCGTGTAAATATCCCGAAATTGCGGTTCGTTTTGCAGATTATTTTTATTCGCTTGAGGGAACTATGACTGCACTTCAGGGACCTCAGGGATTTAACTGGAATGTTAAATCCGACGGAACAATTTATATGACCGAGAATTATTATAAATCTAAATATAAATCTTCTGATTTGACTCCGGGTTATCCGTTACCCAACTATGCAAGCGAGGCATACTATAAGCTTATCGACAAAACAAACAGTAAATATATAAGTAAAGCAGAGAAAAAGTCTCTTCAAGCTGATAAAGATAGGGTAGCAACGTATTCAAAGGCAGCGCCTAAGAACGTTTATCCGAGCTTGGTAAGACGATCCAATGAATTAGCAGATATTGATGATGAAAAGCTTGTTAATTATGTTCGTGAAATGACGGTTAAGTTCTTAAACGGTTCGGTTGATATAAGCGTATTTTGGGATAACTATGTAAGCGTTTGTAAATCACTTGGAAGTGAGAAAGTAACAGAGCTCAATCAAAAAGCATATGACCGTTACCTACAAATGCAGAAAAATATGTCTACAGGAGGTTAAGCATGAATAAATTTAAATCTTTCAAACTGATATGTCTTGTCTTGTTGATGCTTTTAACAACAATGACAGGCTGTAAAAGAGTAATTACATATCCTGAGGACGTATATTCGGATATTTACTCTGATATTGTAATCAACAGGAATGCAGATGATGAGCCTGTTGTTTCGGATGACGGTCTTGATGATTTAGATAATATAGGCTACGATGACAGTTTAAATAATGATATTGATAACACCTCAACTGCTTCCGGGAACGGTACTTTAATCGACGATGTTTATTTTGATGATGACGACTTCAAAGTTGAAGATGAGGAGCTGGAAAAGCTTGGTACAGAGATAGCGGGTGGCAAGGCGTTTAATATTAAGGATTTTGGCGCTAAGGGTGATGGCAAAACAGATGACGGTATTGCTATAAATAAAGCGATTGAAATAGCTTCAAATTACACCAAAAAGAATTCAGGCAAAAAAGCAGAGATTAGATTTGAAGCAAATAAAACATATGTTTTAAAAACAGGTGCCTCTAACAGTTCCAGTTTAATATCCATTTATGGGGCCAAAAATATTAGTTTGGTGGGTAATAACACTACTATTATCGGTCTCCCGGACAAGGGATATTTATCAGTAACAACAAGTGAAAATATTTGTATCAAGGGGTTGAACTTTAATTATGATACTCCTGTTGCTTGTGAAGCCAAGGTTGTTAAAGTTGACGGCACCAAAATAACATTTGACGTTCCTAAGTGGTTTGCGGATTGTGCGCGCAAAAATCCGGAGTATCCGAAAGAAGCTTTTGCGCTTAAAGCAAATGGATTGCGGGGCCAAATTGCCTGTTCAACCGCCACTGCAATAGATGATACGCATGTTCAGATTAATATGTCGGGTACACAAGAGTTAGGTACAGTTTGGTATATACCTACTCCTGGTTATTCTCATAGTAGCGTAGCTTTTCAGGTCTTGCATAATACAGGTGAGGTTACTTATGAGGATATCAATATTTGGAATGCGTCTATGTTTGTATATCAGGTAAACGGTAACTTTGGAAAAATTAATTGGTTGAATGTTAAGCTTGAACCGAAGGATAAAAACTCCTGTGAAACTGTCGCTTGGCGTGATGTTGTACACGCAAAGGATAATAGACAAAGCCTTCATTTTGACAGATGTGTATTTCAAGGTTCACATGATGATATTTTCAATATTGCCAATACCTTGGCACAAATTACCGAAATAGGTGAAGAAAACGACTTCAAAATCGTAGGACTTGATTATGCAGGTGGTGGATTTTCTAAAATTGAAGAGGGCGACACAGCAGTTATTTTAAACCCTGACGAAGGATTCTTCTGTGGTGAGGCAAAGGTTGTTGAGGTTATTTCCCAAACCACAAATAACATACGCATTCGTTTGGATAAATCCTTTGATCTTGATGGTGGAGAATATATTTATTTCAAGGAAATGGCAAGCCCGAAAACAACAATTATCAATTGCAAGTTGGATGGGACGTTTAGAATCAGAGCGCAATCAACCATTGAGAACTGTTCGTTAAATATTTTGCAGATGTGGACGCATTATTCGGGACTTACCAGCGAGGTGGAAGGGCCGATACCGGAAAATATCACCTATCGAAACTGTACGTTTACACACCCTGAAGGAACAACAAATGTGTTTGATTTCAACTGTGAAACGAAAAGCGGTGCTATCGCAAGCTTTACTGTTAAAAATATTCTTTTTGACGGATGTACCTTCCAAGACAACAAGATGATAAAAGCTCAAGCTGGGGTAGAACTTAGAAATCCTATATATACAGAAATTAAATAAACATAAGAAGTTATACATAAAAAACGGAAAACCAGCTTGCGAGTTATTTCAACGGTATTGGCTCTTTCGTTGAGTTTGTCGGTGTGTTCCTTTCTACCCGCGTTCGCAGAAGAAATGGAACAGGAGTAGCTGACTGACAGCTCACAGTTGTTGACGCCGGCAGTTGAGAAAAAGTAAAAAGAAAAATCGGATGATCCGATTTTTCCGTTCATTCTAACGGAAGCTAATGTATGGTTATTCGTTTTAACCATAAAAATAAAAGGAGATATATAATTATGAAACAGTGGCCGATTGCTATACAGGTCTATTCCGTACGTGATCAAGCGGAGCAAGATTTTGCCGGTACCATGCGTGCGCTGAAGGAAATGGGCTATGATGGCGTAGAACTGGCTGGCACCTACGGCATGAACGCGGTGGAGGTCAAAGCTATTTTGGATGAGATTGGCCTGGAATTGGTCAGTGCCCATGTGGGATCGAATCTGTTGGAGCAGGAAGAAATTTTGGCAGATTATGCTGCTACCGGTATGAAATATATCGTTCTCCCTTGTTTTCCGGCTCCCAAAGATGAGAAAGAGTTGGAAAATGCGGTAGCAAAGATTCGCGGTATCGCTGAGCGATGCCGGGCTCATGGTATGCAGTTGTTATACCACAACCATGATTTTGAATTGGAAACCGTCGGTGGTCGCTGTATCCTGGATGCTTACTATGAGGATATTCCAGCTGATCTGTTACAAACAGAGCTGGATATGTGCTGGGTCAATGTGGGCGGAAAGGAGCCAGCCGCTTATTTGCGTAAGTACACTGGTCGTGCGCCGGTCGTGCATTTGAAAGATTTTACCGGAAGCAAATCGGCAAATATGGATGGCTTAATCGACAGCGAGGACGGCCAGGCCGGTGCGTCGACGACATTTGAGTTCCGCCCGGTGGGCTATGGACGGCAAGAAGTCCCCGAGTTGGTAAAAGCCGCTGAGAATGCCGGCAGTCATTGGCTGATCGTGGAGCAGGATGAACCCGCTATGGGCTTTTCACGCATGCGCTGTGCCGAAATGAGTGTACGATATTTGAGATCGTTTCTATAAAAAATAAAAGGGAGATATTATATTATGAGTGAAAGTATTCAAGATCGTTTCAAGACTATTCAGGAAGAAAAAAAGAAAATTGACACCTCAAAGAAGATAAAGGTTGGTATTATCGGGACCGGATGGATTGCCGAAGCTCACGTGGTCGAATACGCAAAAATGCCTGATGTAGAAATTGTGGCGGGAGCCGATCTCGTCCCGGGTAAAGCAGAGAAATTCTTTAAGAACTTAGGCATTGAGGGTGTTGGCTGCTATGAGAGCGGTCATGCCATGTTGGAAGCGGAACAACTGGATGCGGTAAGCATTTGTACCTATAACTGCCAGCATGCTCCCTGCGCGATTGATGCTTTGGAACACGGTGTTCATGTTATGCTGGAAAAACCCTTTACCGTAACATTGGATGAGGCAGTAGAGGTTATGCGTGCAGAGAAAAAGAGCGGAAAAATACTGACGCTGGGTTATCAGCCGCGGATGGCTGCCAATATGCAGATGATCAAAAAAATCGTCGATTCCGGCGAGTTGGGCAAAATTTATTATTTGCAGGCGGGCGGTGGCCGTCGTAGTGGTATTCCTACTCCATACGGCACCTCTTTTATTGATAAAGAAACCGGTGGTATCGGTGCGATGGGCGATATCGGTACATATTCGTTGGATATGCTGCTCAATGCCGTTGGGTATCCGAAGCCCTTGACTGTTACTGGTTATACATCCGATTTCTTTGGAAAAGACCCGGATACCTATCCCGGTCATCCTGAATATGCCGATGTGTTTGGTGTGGATGATTTTGCGGCGGGCTTTATTCGCTTGGAAAATGGCATTATGTTGGATTTTCGCATTTCTTGGGCCATGCACATGGATACTACCGGTGATGCACTGATTTTGGGCACAAAGGGCGGCTTGCGTATTCCTTCCACAGAGTGCTGGAATGGCGATTTTGATAAGCCATTGAAGATCTACAAAAAGGTGGCAGGCGAAGAAATCTGCTATGAAGTGCCACTGAAGGTTGGTGGTAGCTTTGAAAACCTGTTCTACGACAAGTTGCGTTCTTTTGTTGATGCCGTTAAAACGAATGGAAAAGCCGTCGTGCCCACCTCTGAGATCATATACAATCAGGCGATCATTGATGGTATTATCCGTTCCAACACTTTGGGACATGAGGTCGATATTCATATTCCTGAAATTTAAAATAGATAGTAAATACTTCCTAAGCTGCAAAAGGTCATTAGAAAAGAGCAAAACAACCCCTAGGAAATGTAAAAACAGAAACAAAGCAATATGAGTGATTAACCGGCTAAAAAGCGCATAGCAAAGCAGACTTCAGTCTTGAAAAGACGGGAGTCGTTTAAAAATATGAGGTTTGAGTGGTTCAACAATGCGTTTTACGGATTTTAGACAATGATAGGAGCTATGAATTTTAGTGACAATTGCTGTGTTTTGCTCAGGACTATAAAAATACAATAAGGATGTGACAGCGAATGGGGACAGGAATGAGTATAATCATAAAAATCCTGATTATTACAGTATATTTACTGGATGCGATTGTATACTGTAATAGTAAAGTCCCATATAACCGTTTAATGTAGGCAAAGATCAAAAGCTGTTTTACATACTATCATTGCAGTATTAAAAACAGGCATTCAGTTAGAGAGATTTCTCAAACTGGATGCCTGTTTTACTTTATTCTGCAATAAATACAGAACAATTCCACATTGCCGTAGTCCGCCTCAATCAATCGTTTTGAATGATTCAAAAACGATTGATTGGAGGAAAAGAATATGGATGGCAATCATCCAAAAAGACGAAAAGATAAAGATAATCCGTATACCATATATACAACAAAGAACGGACAGTATGTATCTTTTAAAGATGGACAGGGAGGACTTCACAATCTGAAGATAGACAAGCCATTGTATCTGTTGTTCGATCGATTTGAGTTGGAAGATAAATCTTATCTAAACTATTTTGATCGATATATTACACACAGAGATATATGGATTTTGCATTTAAAGATGTTGTCAATGCAAAAGAAAAACCCGCAAAGGTATTGGCCGAAGCAACGCTCACGATCAATAATGAAATATCCATGAAGCGAAAGGAATTCGGATTAAAAGACTGACCGGCAATATCATCGATATTTACTGAATACACATAAACAACAAAGAGATTAAGTTTGGCAGTTGTTTGTGTGTTGCCGGGACACAAGGGTTTGATCCACTTTAAAAGCATGAAAACGGGGACTGTTATTATGAAAAGTTCAATAAGCCTGAAAGAGCGAAGCTGCTATACCTTAAAGCAAATAAAAAAGTACAAAGCTTCTTATGGCTTTGTCGCACCATTTTTAATTATTTTTGTTGTCTTTACTGTTGTTCCGGTTATTATGGCAATGTTTTTGAGCTTTACCGATTTTAATGTTCTGCAAGCTGCCAATTTCGTTGGATTCAGTAATTATAAAAATTTATTTTTAAAAGACCCTCTGTTTTTGATTGCCTTGAAGAACACCATTTTATTCGCTGCAATCACCGGACCGATCAGCTATTTGCTTTGCCTGTGGCTGGCATGGTTTATCAATGACCTTCATCCTCGCGCGCGTTCAGTGCTGACCTTATTGTTTTACGCACCGACTCTTGCCAATGTTTATACGGTTTGGCAACTGATTTTCAGCGGGGACGCTAACGGCTTTTTAAATGCGTGGTTGATTAAAATCGGTGTTTTGCTGGAACCGATCCAATGGCTGACCGATAAGAGATATATGGTGCCTGTGTTAATGTTTATTATTCTATGGGGCAGTCTGGGAACTACTTTTTTGACTTTTATTGCAGGATTTCAAACCGTAAATACCTCTTTGTATGAAGCGGCGGCCGTAGATGGGATTCGAAACAGATGGCAGGAATTATGGTATGTAACGCTCCCTGTTATGCGTCCGCAGCTGTTGTTCGGTGCGGTTATGAGTATTACCAGTTCCTTTGGTGTAGGCGCGGTTATTACAACACTGTGTGGCTTTCCAAGCACAGATTATGCGGCACACACGCTTATGCATCATTTGGAGGACTACGGCACCATACGGTTTCAAATGGGATATGCCTGTGCAATTGCGACTATTTTGTTTTTGATCATGGTGACGGTGAATATTTTAGTACAGAAATTGATTGCAAAGGTGGGTGAATAAGTGTGGAGGCTGTAAAAAATATATCCGGTAAAAAGATAAAAGCCAAGCGTCACAAGAGAGTAAATCGTTCGCTCGGCGGAGATATTGCTGTTTTTGCCACTATTACGCTGTTAGGACTCTTTATTGCCCTTCCCCTCGTCTACGCAATTGGAAACGCGTTTAAACCGTTGGATGAATTATGGGTGTTTCCCCCACCGCTGCTACCGCGAAATCCTACTTTTAAAAATTTCACCGATTTGTTTGTTCTGTTGCAGAATTCATGGGTGCCGATTTCCCGATACTTTTTTAATACCCTGTTCATTACGGCGGTCGGCACGGCAGGACAACTTATTTTGGCCTCTATGTGTGCCTATCCGTTGGCAAAGCATCCTTTCCCGGGCGCAAAATTTATTTTTCAGCTCATTGTACTGTCTTTGATGTTCAATGCTACTGTGACTGCAATCCCTAACTATTTAATTATGAGCGGATTGGGTTGGGTAGATACCTATAAATCCATTATTGTGCCGGCAATGGGAAGCACGCTGGGATTGTTTTTGATCAAGCAGTTTATGGAACAATTGCCGAATGAATTGTTAGAGGCCGCTAAAATTGACGGTGCCGGAGAAATGAGAATCTTCTGGACCATTGTTATGCCGAATGTGAAACCGGCATGGCTGACACTGATGGTGTTTTCGGTGCAGTCGCTTTGGAATATGGGCTCCAGCCCGTTTATCTACAGCGAACAACTGAAGTCATTATCGTATGCAATCAATCAGATCGTTGCAGGAGGGATCGCGCGTGCCGGCGTGGGCTCTGCAGTTATCGTTATCATGATGATCGTGCCGATCGTCGTATTTATTTTTACTCAGAGCAATATCATTGAGACGATGGCAAGCTCAGGGTTAAAGGATTAAGTGCGTGAGTAAAATAGGATGGTGAGCTTTGATTATGAAAACAAGAGCAGTATTTTTAGGCTTTGGAGCAAGGGCGCAATGCTATGCAAACTACATATTTCCCAATGAAAATACGTTTGAGGTTGCAGCTGTTGCAGAGCCTAAGCAGTATTTGCAGGAACTGGCACAGGAAAAGTATTATTGTAAAAAGGAAAATATCTATCACGATTGGAAAGAATTGATCGGTCAGGGTGTTTTAGGGGATATTCTGTTTGTATGTACACAGGATAATTGCCATGTGGAACCGGCAATTGCTGCCATGAAAGCAGGATATAAGAATATTATGATTGAAAAACCGATTGATAAGGATATCAGTGCTTGTAAACGGCTTGCCAAGGCGGAAAAAGAATACGGTGCCTGTGTCCAAGTTTGCCACAGCCTAAGGTATACAAATTTTTATCGTAAAGTGAAAGAAGTGATTGACAGCGGCAAAATAGGAAAGGTTGTTTCCATTAACCATATTGAACCGGTTGGAACTTTTCACTATGCACATAGTTTTGTACGAGGCGATTGGAACAAGGACTCCGACAGTCCGATGATTTTGGCGAAATGCTGTCATGATACAGACCTGCTGTTATGGCTGACGGAAAAAATTGTATTAGCTTATGCAGGATGGAGGCGCGTTTGCAAAGAAAGCTGATTTTCAAAACAATACTTGCGGTACAATTGCCTAAACAATATCAGCAGGAATACACTGGGGCAGCTTTACAACATAATAAAGGCAGAAAAGTGCCAAACATCGTCAAATTAATCGTATCTAAAGGTGTTATGATACAAGCATAGTAACAAGTGCATAGGTACGGCCATTTCATTTGCGTGATAGCTTTTAGTATTAGTAGAGTTTCAGACATACTTTGCAAGAATAATAGCAAATTTACAAAACACTGCTTACTCTTTGATTTGTCTGACAAAAACGACTGGCAGAGTTTGACATTTGGAGTTATACGGGTATTATTTTTAAAATAAGATTGTGCTAGTCAATAGAAGATAATATTGTTTACAATCAAATGAACATGATATATAATAAAAATAAAGAAACAAAAAATGTATTATGCAATTTGACGGATAATTGATTTTATCAATGTGTTGATGCTTGTTGCGTTGGGGGCATTTTACAGATATTGTTTTTACAAAGCCTATCGTTCTTTTGGCAAGATGCATTTTTGGTCAAACAGTATGCTATCATTTATGTTTAGCGCTTCCATTCTCATTTAACTTTACAATACCAAAAAGAAATTTAGGAGGTTTATTATGAAAAAGATTAGACTTTTCTCTGCTTTTCTTGCAGCGCTGATGGCGCTTAGCGTAGCCGCTTGCTCTCAGAACCCCGATAACCCGGGTGGCAATTCTTCCGCAGATTCCACTACAGATCCGTTTGGCAAGTATGAATCCCCTATTACCGTTACTACTATGATGCTGGAAGACAACATCAGAAATGTTCCGGAAGGTATGACAACCAAAGACAATCCATGGATAAGCCTATTTGCAGAATATGGAATTAATGTGGAGTACAAAATTTCCGGTTCCCAGGAAGAACTGAATACGAAACTAAATATGGCAATTGCCACCAACGATTTGCCGGACATTATGAATGCATCGGCGCAGCAGTTTAAGGATATGGCAGAGGCCGACTATCTTGCAGATTTGACAAGCATTTATCCAGACTACATATCTCCAGAAGCCAAAGCAATGTTTGAGCAGGATGGAGGGCTTATGGCTAAAAATGGACTGATTAACGAAAAAATGCTTGGATTGGTTCAGCCTCAAGGATATGAGGATTTTGTTGCCGTTGCTGCTATCCGGTCAGATTGGATGAAATCTGCCGGATTGGAGGAACCAAAAAAACTGTCGGATATCTGGCAGATTGCAAAAACCTTTAAGGACAAGAAAATGGACGGAACAGCTACTATCGCTATTGGAATGACCAAAAATGTACTGGATTTGCTTACGCCTACAATAGGGCTGCTTAACGGTTATCATGCGTATAGCAACATTTGGATCGACAAAAACGGAAGCTTGGAGAATTCATCTATACAGCCGGAAATGAAGGCAGCACTGGGAAAATTGGCAGAGTACTATAAGCAGGGGCTGATTGATCCTGAATTTGGAAACAAGGATACCACAAAGTTAATGGAGGATGCCATTTCCGGCAAGTCCGGTGTAGTTATTTCACATTTCTGCGCACCGTTTGATACAATGAACGGCGTAAAAAATGGTCAGGAATGGGCGTATTACCGTATTCCATCTGATGATGATCAGGTAGTAAAGGCACAGGAAAGCATTGGTTTTTCCAGCGCTATCTGCTATAGCAAAAAAGGAAAGAATCCTGAAGCGATGATTAAAATGTTCAATATATTCACTAAATACGTTAAGGATGATCCTACAAAATACAATGACAATGCAATCCGGAATTTTGCCTACCCGACACAAACAGCTTCCATTAGCGGAAACAATAGTATTCACAAGGAATATCTTTCCTTCCTCGAAACCGGAAAGAAGCCGGATAGCGTTACAGATGGATATGACAGCACAGTAGAGGCCGCAGAAAAATATCGTAAGAACAAGGATATTGAAGGTTATACCATGTGGGCTGTATTTGGACCGGAAGGCACACAGAATGTCGTCGATTATGCAATTGCAAATGATGGTTACATATTAAATAAATTTACCGGTGCGCCGACAGAGAGTATGCAGAAGTATAGCGCCAATCTGAAAACGATGGAAGAACAAATGGTGACTTATATTATTAAGGGCACTAAACCACTTAGCTATTTTGATGAATTTGTCGCTTCGTGGAAGAAAAACGGCGGTGATGAAATCACGAAAGAGGTCAATGATTGGTATAAAAACAACAAATAGCTAAAAAGACTTTCACAAATAAAATATCGTTTTTTACAGTCTCTTTGTTTCCGTTTCAATGTCTATGGGTACGAATGAACTGATACTAAAATCTAATGAAATACTTTCATTCTTTCCGGCCTGAATTGCGCCAGAAAGCGTTATCTTCCTTGCTGGGCGTCAGCCCAGCGGCGTCGTCTGCCTTTTCTGACACAATTCATCCTTGGAAATCGATGAAAGCTTTCAATTAGATTTTAGTATGAAAATGATATGCAGAATCAAACGGGCAGGAGATCAATAGAATATCTCTTGCCCGTTTGCAACAGGAAGGGTGTTTTTCATGAATCCGACAGCAAAAATAAACAAGGGTTCAGACGGTTCACGCAAAGCTGCTAAAATAGCAAAGCTAAAATTACAGCTTCCTCTGCACCTGATGCTCTTGCCGGGTCTGATTATTGTTTTGATATATAATTATATTCCTATGGGCGGGCTTGCTATGGCGTTTCAAAATTATAAACCGGCGCTGGGCTTTTTTAAATCCAAATGGGTGGGATGGGAAAACTTTAAGATGCTTTTTTCTTTTCCGGATTTTTCTAAGATTATCTACAACACTATTTTTATTGCTATTGCAAAACTAATTTTGGGATTAATCATTCCCATTATTTTTGCTTTTCTTATAAACGAAGTGAAAAATCGGTATTTCGTCAAAACAGTGCAGACATTGGCGTATCTTCCGAATTTTTTGTCTTGGGTTATTTTGGGAGGAATTTTTGCCAATATTCTGTCTCCGTCAACCGGCATTGTAAACAAATTCTTGGAGCTGATTGGACTGGAGCCGCAGTATTTTTTGGGTAATAATGCGTTATTCCCATGGACTTTAATCATTACTGATGTTTGGAAAAATTTCGGATATGGTTCTATTGTTTATCTGGCTGCACTCACTGGGATTGACTCTTCACTTTATGAAGCAGCGGCAATTGATGGTGCGGGGAAATTCCGTCAAACCTTAGCTGTCACATTACCGGGCATAGCGCCGATTGTATTTGTTATGGCTATCTTATCGCTTGGCAATATTCTAAACGCCGGCTTTGACCAGGTGTTTAATATGTATAGCCCGCAAGTATATGAATCAGGAGATATTTTAGACACCTTTATCTATCGGTTGGGATTAGAGCAGGCACAGTTCAGCTTATCCACAGCGGTCGGTTTATTCAAGTCGATTATTTCCTTTGTCTTGATTTCCTTTTCTTATTTCATGGCACATAAATACGGAGATTATCGTATTTTCTGATTAGCAGTAATTTTTCATCATTACTATCAAGAAAAGGAGGAAGAAGATATACAACCTATCGATCGTTAGTGATCTACATATCGCTTGTATATCCTCAAATATATGATTGAAAAATCAAAAGGGTACAAAGCCTTTACCCTGCTTAATTATATAATATTATCTGTTTTAGCGCTTCTTTGCTTTTTACCATTGCTTAATGTGTTGGCAATTTCTTTTTCAGATCGCTCAGCTACTGCTGCCGGAGCGGTTACCTTTTGGCCTGTGAATTTTACGACAGCTGCCTATCAATACGTTTTACAAGACCATCTCTTTTTATCATCTCTGCTCATCAGCGTGTTTCGCGTTTTTTTGGGAGGTGCCGCCAACCTTATATTGACCTTACTTTGTGCATATCCATTGTCCAAGGAAGATGGACAGTTCAAAGCAAGAATAGTATATGTTTGGATTTTCTTATTTGCCAATCTTTTTAACGGAGGATTGATCCCTACTTATATCATAGTCAGTAAAACGGGATTGATCGATCATATATTGGCTCTGATTATTCCCGGAGCAGTTCCGGTTTTTCATGTTATTTTAGTCCTGAATTTTTTTCGCGGCATTCCAAAGGAATTTGAAGAAGCGGCGGTTATGGATGGTGCCGGTCATTTTAAAATTTTGTTTAAAGTGTATGTTCCGCTCTCTAAGGCTTCCATTGCAACGGTTACTTTGTTTTCGGTCGTCAATCACTGGAACTCTTGGTTTGACGGGATGATTTATATTAACAATACTGCCAAACAGCCTCTTGCAACATTTTTGCACAACAAAGTGGTGCAGTCTGGTTTGGATATGATGATTAATACCAATGACATTGATACCCTTAAACAATTAATGACTATCTCAGATCAAACCACGAAAGCAGCACAAATCTTTTTGGGAATGCTGCCCATCCTATGCGTGTATCCTTTTCTGCAAAAGTACTTTACAAAGGGCGTTATTGTAGGCAGTGTCAAAGGATAAATCATACCAAGCACTGATAAAAACAGGGTTGTACCATGAAGCATGTGTAAAGGCAACCGACCTATTCATTGTCCAAAAACATATTTTTCAAAGCAACACTTGACTTCATAGTTTAAAGCAGTGTTTCGCATCAGTAAATTAGCCAAGAAAGCAGGGTGTATCGACACCATGGAAAAATTAAATTTCAACGAATGCAAAATCAGAGGAGAATTGTCCTATCGAATTATTAAAAATTATGCTCGTCTTGAGGCAAAAGAATATCGTGCCGAGCAAATTTTCAATATGGATCAAAACGGATGGCCGGGTGATTGGGAAGGCAGAACAATTTTGGCGTTAGTGCTTTTAGGGCAGGCTACAGGCAGAGAACCGGCCTTCCTTAGCGATATTTTAACACAATTGAAGCAAAGCCTCAACGAGAAAGGATATTTGGGAGAAGCTCTCTCCGGCGGATTCATTAATGAACAGCAATTGTCGGGACACAATTGGCTTTTGAGGGGACTGTTAGAATTCTATCAGTGGAAAAAAGATCCCCAAACAAAAAGGATGATTCGCAATATATTTGAAAATCTATATTTGCCTTTGCTTGAGCCGGATGCATATCAACGCTATCCATTAGAGCCTTCGTCGCATTCCTTTGATGGTGCCGCTGACGGACATTTACAGGAATCTGTGGTTGACGGTTGGAAACTATCTACAGACATTGGCTGTGCCTTTATGTCAATAGACGGGTTAAGCCAATATTATCAAATATTTAAAGATCAACGAGCTTTGCTGCTTTTACAAAATATGATTGACCGGTTTTGTTGTATTGATTTTTGCCGAACATCTATGCAAACGCATGCATCTTTAACAGCAACAAGAGGTATTATTCGATTATATGAAACAACCCGTATGCCGAAATTATTAGAATTTGCAATATCCCTGTTTGAGCTTTATCAACAACACGGCATGACAGAAAATTATGCAAATTACAATTGGTTTGACCGACCGACCTGGACAGAACCTTGTGGTATTGTTGATGCTTACCTGCTTGCAATGGAACTATTTCGATTTACAAACAACACTGTTTACTTAACCATTGCCAACAAAACATTTTTTAGCGCTTTGCTGCATGCCCAGCGGGAAAATGGCGGATTTGGATGTGATAACTGCCTAACTGAAACCAAAAGGGAACTGACGGCATATTCGGCAGAATACTATGAGGCATATTGGTGTTGCACCATGCGCGGCGGGGAGGGACTGACTCAAGCTGTCCGCTATTCTGTCCTCCATAAGGATGACCGATTTGTTTTTACCGGTCTTGTCTCCGCCGATTATTCTTTTGCACAAGCAGCGTTTCAAGTCGACAGCAGATTTCCTCAAAAAGGAGAAATCAACATTCTCGTTACTCGTTGTCAAACGCCGATTCAGCTTTGCTTTTTTCTCCCTCCGGAGATGACAGACAATATTACAGTACAAAAAGACGGTATGACTATACCGCCATATTATCAAAATGAATTTTGTTGTATCCATGCAGACACGCCGTGTAAGCTTATATTAACATTTGATATTCCGTTACGCAGTCTGCCTTCAGAAAAAAATGATTCGGCTATAACGCTATGGCGCGGATATACCATGTACGGCTTACGGCAACATGATTTTCCTGTTTCTGTGGATGACAGCATCTACCGCAGCCGACAAGAATTGCTGTGCTCTCCTACCAAATTAATCTTTACAAGAGAAGAAGTACAAAGAATGCTAGAAGGGGATACCGATGAAGGAAAAATATCAATCTATTGAGTATAAATTCAGAGATCAACGCTTATACGAGGATTATTGTTGCGTTTATTCCATTGGATGGGAGTATTGGAAAAATCCTGTTCCGTATTTTTGGGAATGCCGAGCGGGTTCAGAGAAGCAATGTATTTTTCAATATACCGTATCAGGAGAAGGATTGCTCATGATCGATCGACAGTCATATCCGATGAGAGCGGGACAGGCATTTTTGATTGAGCGTCCCGGCCCGTTTCAGTATCTTCTTCCGAAACATTCGGATCATTGGGAAATTAAATTCCTGTCACTTAATTTTTCCAGTATGAACATATGGAAGGATATTACCCAAAAATTCGGTAGAATCGTAACATTGTCTCCCGATTCCGGCGTAATGAAATGTTGGAATGAATTATATTCACTGTTTATAAAGGATGAAATAGACAGCTTTTTTATGGCATCTTCCTACGCCTATCGCTTTATGATGAATCTTTATGACACGTTATATAAAGAAAATCTATGGCTGAAAAATGACATACTGCAGACTTGTCTGGAGGTCATTCAAACGAATTATAAAGGGGATATTACGCTGCAATATTTATCTGAAATCTGCCAGGTCTCTCCTTCCTATCTTTCTAAGAAATTCAAGGAGAGCTTTCAAGTATCGCCAATTAAATATTTAATTAACCATCGAATAGAAGTCGCCTCTTCGCTGCTGTTACGAAGCCGAATGCGCATCGAAGAAATTGCCGAAGAGGTCGGTTTTGAAAGCGCTAATTATTTTGCCCGTGCTTTTAAGCAGGTAAAGGGGGTATCTCCAAGCGAATTTCGTGAACGGGAATGCGTACGTAAGGTGGAAAATCAGAGTTTACGGTTAGAGATTGCCCCTGATTTTCAAAAACAGGTATCTGTTAAAGAGTAATAGCTGTGAATAAAGCCGATTACGGTATTGTAAAAGTACACGTGAAAAACAGAACACAAAAGGGGAGATATCTTTATGGAATATTTTCCGAAATTAAGACTACGGATTTCCAAGGGCGTGAATACTTGCTTTCAAAATCAAAATGGCGTTTATCAAGATGGAGTGCTTGCATACTGTCGGGATCAGGACGCAACAATATGGGCGATTGTCGGGCACACTAACTTAGGTGGTATTTCTGTATGGCATGGGCAGGAGTTGTATTGCCTTGAAAAACAATACGATGCTGCATTTCAATTTGATTTAGGAAAAGCGGGAGAGGCTTTTAACGGCGTACAATATCCCGATGGTCCTTTTGCACGCGGACAAATATGGCCATGCGGACTATGGATCGACCCATCGGATCATTGTTTTTATTGCTATTTTCATAATGAAACAGGATGGGGCGCCGGAGATACGTCTTATACTGTTTTTGGGCAGCATGAGGGAGAACCCGATTATCGGCACATCGGATTAATGGCATCAAAAGACCGTGGGAAAACATGGGATTTTCAAGGTTTTATTATCACTTCATCTTTTCCTTCCTTCTCATCCTATTACCGACCGGATGAATGTACACAACCGGGACAATCAGATGACTGGATTTGTCTTGGCAGCGGTGATTTTTCAATTTATGCAAATGAACAAGACGGGTTTCTGTATTTGTTTTATACACAATCATTCTATCATTGTCTGACGAAGGAGATTAGAGATCATATCTATGTTGCACGAGCGCCAATTGCAATGCAACGCTTCCCGCAATCTTGGAAAAAATTATACCAGGGCAATTTTTCGCAACCAGGTAATTGCGGCTTGGAAACACCGGTTTTCAGTGATGGTGCAGTTCCCAGTGTCATATACTACAAGCCCGCAAGCATTTATATGATGTCATGCTATCATCGAGCTTCTTGGATTTCAGGTAACAGCACTCTGCAAATTGCTTTCAGCAATGACCTGATACATTGGGAAAAAATGATTGCGGCGGGCGGCGACCGTACTGATTTATCACTACCTTATTTTACGCTTCATTGCCCTGACAGAAATGATTGCCACATGGAAATTTACATGGGGTCAAATGGAATCGACGTAATGAAAGCGGAGGTGATAATAGAGAGAGAAAGATAACAATTTCGTGTGTAATTAACAATTGTCGTAGAGAGAAGGAGAGATAAAAATGTTGGTTAAAAAAAGTATTAGTATATTACTTGGCACTTTAATTCTATCCGGCACATTTATTTTATCCGAAAAATTCTCCATTCAAGTGACTGCAACACCCCAAATCCCAACTGACATCCACTTTCGACTTGGCAAAGAAGAAGTGAATGAGCCGTTTAATTTCTTTCAAGATGGATCCTTTGGCATTCTAAAGAAAAATGGTATCATCTACACGTTACCTCCGGTAAATAATGTAGATACCTGCGATCAGTTTGTTTGGTCCGGCACGGATATAGACAATCTCTATCCCACCACGGCAATGAATGGGTTAACGCCCAATTCACATTACGACAGACAACGGATATATGATGCATATGGTTGGTGGCCTTTTAATTTATGGGCAGACAACAATGGAAAATGGTATAGCTATATGCATACAGAAGATTCTGTTCAGATTGAAACAGGAAACACCGGTCATGGAAGCGACCTTCGTACAATCGCTCTCTGGACATCGACAGATGAAGGTGCAAATTGGAGTTATCAAGGCGTATCTGTATCCATCGACGATCAATATGCCGTTCCGGGTAATCTACAATCCACATGGCCTAAAAATGGAGGAGCAGGCGATCACAAATTGATTGTCAGTCCGGATCGCCAGTATTTGTATTTGTTATATACCAATTTCACTTACGACAATCCTGCCGTAAACTCTAATTATGTGGCGGGAAATATGGCAGTAGCAAGAGCTTCTCTGGATAGCAATGGCGTTCCCGGACCGTTTTACAAATATTATAATGGTAGCTTCTCTCAACCGGGGGTCGGCGGACATGAAACATGGGTTATGGGACCCTCTACGGCTCATGCCACGGATAATAGCCAGCGTTGCGTCATGTGGAATACCTATTTACAAAAATATGTCATGATATCCGCCAACCGGATCCACAATTTGAATATTTCTTATAGCGATGATCTTATTAACTGGAGTATGCCACAGCACTTTTTACAAGAAGATTCCGGAGAGCCGATTCTTTACGCTAATATGATTTCTTTAGATTCAGACGATCAATGCGGCGGTAAGAGCGTATGGGTATATTATGTTACGGACGGTTATGAGGTAAGAAGGCGGTTGCTTACATTTGAAAAAAGTGAAAATATAGCTTTTCAAAAAACTGTCACAGTTTCTTATCAAAACCCGAGCAGTAGCTATAATGCATCTAATTTGACAGATGGACAGAAAAACACCGGATACCGTTCTGCTCTTTCGAAAACATCCTACGGAAATGTTACAATGCAAATTGATTTAGGAACAGTAAAATCCTTCAATACCATATGGCTTACGCCCGCCCGAAACGGAGCGGGTTTTCCGATTGATTTTGCTATATCCTGTTACAATGCACAGACTGGGGGATGGGATACGTTAGGTTCTTATTCCGGGTACTCTCAACCGCTGTATGAAGAAACCCAAACCTTTCAATTTTCAACACAATCTTCCAGATATATTAAAATCAGCTGCAGTGAATATTTCCCCATAGATAATTCGGCTAATCCATTTGCTATGCAGCTAAATGAAATTAAGGTGTTTCGATGTACCGACATTACTCCGCAAAATGGTGAGCCAACTTACACAGCCTCTGCTCGTGTCTACAATGCGTCTGCCGATTTCTCTTCTGTTCAAGGAACACAGCATTGGAGCTATATGCGTCAGGGCGATTTGAATGTTGGATTACCTTATTATTGGAGCCCAATGACTTTTAACACTCAAATGAATGCATGGGGACGTTCCGGGCTCTACAATTATGTCGGAGACAATTGGATGCACCCGCATAGCAACCTTAGCACTGCTCGTATTTGGAAAGCTCCGGCAGATGGTATGATCCATATTGCCGGAAATATCAGAAAGAAAGACATTTCCGGCGGGAATGGTGTAAAGGTGCGAATACAGGTGAATCGCAATAGGGTTTGGCCGGAAAATGCAGAATGGCAGCGCATTGCATATAATGATTCTACAGGTCAAAACATAGATATCACCATTCCGGTAAAAGCAAACCAAAAAGTTTTCTTTATCGTAGATGCAGACGGAGACGCGTCATATGATTCAACCTATTGGAATCCTACGATTGATTACCGTCCTGTTACGCAAACACACCATTCAAATACTGAATTTAACGCAAGCAATACACGTTGGAGCTATTATGCTGCCACATCTTCGGGCTATCAATCCATGTTGTGGAATGGGACAGATCAAAAATGGCAAATTAACGGAACCTATTGCTTTGTTAATGACACTTTAATGCATCCTGATGCAGGATATGATAGTGTTCGGGCTTGGAAAGCACCAAGTTCAGGTACGATAAGCATTAGCAACATTATTCGAAAATTTGATGTGAACGGCGGAGATGGTGTGAATTTAAAGATCATGAAAGGAAGCACGCAATTATGGCCAGCTTCTGGTTGGCAACCGCTGCTTTATAATAATGCAACCGGATATAATTTTCAAGTATCCACAACGGTAAATACCAATGATATGATTTATTTCATTGTAAACCGTGGGCAAGATACCTCATATGATTCAACCTATTGGAAAGCAGACATCCATTACGCCCCATAGTTTCAAAAATTGCTTGTTGGAATGGTAGCAATAAAAAGTCCTGAATAAATGGCTGGATAATGATGCTTTTGTATGGAAAAAACAGTATTACTTAAGCCAAAATTAATCCACAGTTTGTTTTAGCTCTAATTGAAATTCTGACATATTTGCCTACTAAATAAAAACGGCACATAAAGGTAAATGCTGCATCGGTTTTTATGGCCGATACGAAAAGCAAATACTTTTGTGCCGTTAGAGATATTTTTGAATAGAGCGGTTAAAAAATTAAGAAACTTTTTTGTAAAATAGGGGCTATATTTTGCTTCTAACTGAGGAAACAGGTGAAGGGATTATTTCTCTTCGCCTGTTTCTTCTTTTTTATGAGAGAAACAGATATCGCGGCTCGAAAATAGCATATACCATTTATCAGATACTTTCCTGTTGCTGTTGGAGAAAACCAACAAGCCCTTTAACAACTGCGCCACGACGTTGTTTGACAGCAGAGCGAAAAACAGTAGGTTATCAATATCGGGTGGCTCCCGGTACGGCGATGATAGGCAACAGGGATAATGATACTCCTGCCCAGTCACAGCTTGCAGGCAATGAGGGCAGTTCGGAGAGAACCTCGGAAGGGCTGAAATGCCCGTGATGTCGGTACGCTGCCGACAGTCTGATAAATGCCGTTGACCACGGAGATTGAGAATAAATATGGTCAAAAGCAAAACGATTGATGAGAGATAAGGCAGCGGTTTGTCGTATAAACAAATCGCTGCCTATAGATGAGGAACAGAAAATGAAAGAAATGAATGTTAACAATCAAATACAGGTAGACAGAAAAATCGGAGAGTGTATGGTTCATCTTACCTTTTCAGACCAAAACAATCCTGTTATCGTGAAAAATGTACTTTATACATTAACCGATGTTTTTGAGAAAAGAGTGTCATTAAATATATAATAGAATACTTATGATAAAAATTTTCAATAATCGCTAGACATTGCCAGGCTCTTGTGATATGCTTTGTGGCAAGGAAAGGTCCACGTATCTTGACATATAAATACGGATTTTGTCACACTTGCATATCAAAAATAATGATATGTAAGGATGATTACCATGAAAAGAGTATATACATTGTATCGAGTGTCCACAAAAGGTCAGGTAGACAAGGACGATATTCCGATGCAGAAAACAGCATGTCATGAGTTTGCCGGGAGGCAGGAAGGCTGGGTTATCAGCAAAGAGTTTTATGAAAAGGGAATATCAGGCTACAAGGTGTCTGCGAATGATCGCGATGCAATACAAGATATTAAAGCGGCTGCTGAAAAACATGAGTTTGATATATTACTGGTGTTTATGTTTGACAGACTGGGTAGACGGCAGAATGAAACACCGTTTGTGGTAGAATGGTTTGTAGGGCAGGGCATAGAAGTATGGAGCACCCAGGAAGGTCAGCAGAGGTTTGACAATGAAGCAGATTATCTTGTAAACTATATGCGATTTTGGCAAGCAGGCGGCGAAAGCCGAAAAACGTCTACTCGGGTAAAAACCAGGTTAAGACAGCTCACTGAAGAAGGTAGCTATACCGGCGGGGCGGTACCACTTGGATATGCTCTGGTAAAAAGCGGTCAAATCAACAAAAAAGGAAAAGAATTGTTGAAAATTGTAATTAACGATGAAACAGCAAAATATGTCCGTATGATTTTTGAGATGACGGTAAAAAACGGATATGGCTCCTATCGGATGGCAAGGTATCTGAACGAACTCGGGGTAAAGACAATGAACGGCAGCGCTTTTCAATGTAACACCATTAATCGGATACTAAAGAACAAGATATATTGTGGATATTTGCATAACGGAGATGCCTGTTCACAAAAAATAGACGAGCTTCAAATTATTGACGAAGGCTTGTTCCAACAGGCACAATATATTTTAGAACAGCGTTCCCGTGACGATCAAAAGAAACAGCATATTGCGCAGAACACCAAAGGTCAAACTTTGCTGTCCGGAAATATTTACTGTGCCAGCTGCGGCGCTAAAATGAATGCCACCAGTTATGTGGATCAAAATTTTCGTAAAAACGGGACGGTTCATAGGGTGCGAAAACAACGGTATGTTTGCACAGGGAAGATGAGAGATCATTCTTCCTGCGATGGTCAGGTGGCTTACGTAGCTACAAAGGTAGATCATGCGGTCAAAGAACTTGTCTGTGAATATCTGACCAGAATTAAAACCACACCGAAAAATGTTGCTTTGGAAAGAAAATACACAATGGAAATCAACGAGCGCAAAACGGTGCGGAAAAAACTGGAGGCTGACAATGAAAAGCTGAAAACCAAGCTGAAAGGACTTACGGATGAAATAGCCAATGCTCTTGCGGGTGAAAGTAAGTTTACGATTGATACGCTTTCTATGGCGATAGAATCATCGAAAGAACAGATTCGAATCAATGAACAAAAACTAACGGATCTGGAGCTTGAAATACTGGACCAGGAAGGAGCAATGAAACGGCTTGATTATTATTATGAGCAGTTTCAAAGTTGGGCAAACGAATTTGAATCTGCGTCAATGGAACAACAAAAGATGATTATTTGTCAATTAATATCCAGAATAGAATTCCAAAGAGGATATGAATTGAACATCAGGTTTAATATGAATTATGAGCAATTTTTCATGGTATGAGTGACGTTAGGCTATTGCAAAAGAGCACATATACATATATGAAAGCTCTTCCGGCCTACCGAGCAAAAATCCGTAGTTTATATGTACAGTCGGTAGAGCATGCGGCTGTTAACCGCAGGGTCGTTGGTTCGAGCCCAACAGGGGGAGCCATGATTGACAAACCCACTTCAAACCTAAAATGGAGTGGGTTTGTTGTTGTTTATAGAACGTTTTTATGTCAAAACAGTCGCTTTTTGAGTAAAATATGACATCAATACCACTAAAAAATAATAACAAACCTAAAATAATTTAGGTTTGTTTATTTTTTTGCAGTCAAATATAAAAATATGCAGAATTAAAAGGAGATATTAATATGCGAATAATTTATGGTTATCAAGTTGTTGGAGATAGGGTATGCATTAAAGAAAGTGAAGCTACAATAGTGTCATTAATATATGATATGTATCTTGAAGGTAGTACTCTGAGAAAAATATCAGATGAACTTTATTATAGAGGTATCAAGTCACCTTCTGGGAATGACTATTGGTCAGCACAGTATATCGACAATGTTTTATCAAGCAGGAAATGTATTGATATTGTTACTTTTAAAAAATACGTGGATGTTTGTTTTGAAAGAAATCGTCGTTCTCAAAAATACAGGTAGAAAAAATCTAACATTTTGTATTAAAGTATGATATACTTATGGAGCACGGATGGAGAATTATGGTTAACAGAATCAATTCCAAGATGTTGCACTCCATCTGAGTGTGAAATGCTCTGCTGTGATGATGTTATTAACGCACTAACGTCTAAATCATACATTAAATTTTTATTCTAAGAGTATAAAAATTTCACTTTAATGTCCATTCTACAGCTTTGCAGTATGTTTATTCCCTGAAACTGAATATATCACATCTTTACAACTTTCAATTTCGCTAATACATGTTATGAAAGTTAAATCAATAGCTTTTGCCAATTCGTACTGCCTAAATGTTAAATAGCTCAAACTTTTGGTACAGAGGTAAGAATACATAAACATACATAATTTTAATCCATTTTACCCTATGTGTCAATTGGTACTGTAAGCACAAAATAATCACCTTCCAAATCCGAACCATTAGTGTTCGATTAATAAGGCTGATAAATGCCTTTGTTGCTGAAATATTGGCTTTCTTGATATGCCGGTGTACGATAACGGAGAACAGAATGCGGTCTTTCGTTATTGTAACAATGGATATATTCACGAATTGATTCTCTAAGCTCACGTTCTGAACGGAAATCAGTTCGATATAATCGCTCTGTTTTCATGCTTTTAAAAAATGATTCCATAACAGAGTTATTATAGGGGTTTGATGTATTGGAAAAAGATTGTTTAACGCCAAGTGCAGAAAGGAAAGAACAAAATGTGTGTGATGTGTAATTGCTGCCTCTGTCACTATGAAAAAGCAGATTGGTGGGTTGGCGATTTTCATAAGCAGTTTTGAATGTTGATTTCGTTAATTGTGTGCTATTATTAAGAGAAACACGGTATCCAACAACTCTGCGAGCAAATAGGTCGAGAATCACACAAATATAAAACGTTCTATCGTTATATCGGAAATATGTAATGTCGCTTACCCAAACCTAATTTGGATTACTAACGTTAAACTGTTGATTCAATATGTTTAGCTTTCGCTCTTGTGTGATTTGATATAATTTTTTCGCACCTGTTCCGACAGCAAATAATCCGTTTTCATGCATAATATCTGCAACAGTATTTACTGAAATCTTATATCCACTGTCTTTTAATATAGCGTGCACTTTGCCGGCACCGAAGATTTGATTGTTTTCATGGCGGGAAAGATATCCATGCTGCTTTCTCCGGACACAGTGGTATGGTGGGACAGCGGCTGTTATCTGATCTGGAACAGCTTGCTATCGGGGACTGTTTTACCGTGCGGGTGTTAAACAAAAAGCTGACCTACAAAGTAGATCAGCTGAAAAAAGTCTTACCGGAGAATGTTTCAAACCTAACACTCAATCCGGAGCAGGACCATGTCGCACAAGTGACCTGCACGCCTTATGGCATTACTATTGTTTTGGTTGATTATACCGATTCGACATATCTATATCAAAAAATACAGATAGTAATATATATTAGTGTTGCGGGTTGGCTGGGGGTTAATGTGGTTTGCTTCAAATGGATAAAGTCATTTGAAGCAAGATTATAACCTCGCATCATAAGGTGTTCCTTAACCACCGGTGATTGAGTATCATGGATAATAAAGATAATTGTAAAGTTAAAATTTGTATTCTGTGAGCATCTTTATAGATCAGAATTGGTTTATTTCTTTTGAATCGGAATCCATATTTCAGAATGATAATTCTCATCCTGCGTTCCTTTAGGATATTTATCGGGGGCATCATACATCTCTATACAATATCCCGCCGCGAATTCATATTCTTTTAATGCCGGAAGCCATTCGGAAAATATTTTTTTGTTGACATCCTGAAGAGCGGTTGGCATAGGACCATCGCAGGAGAATACCGCCCATGTAAATTCCGGAATTGTTCGTGTCACAAATCCTTGCGGCACTTCATTTGATGGATTATATATATCCGCAATCAAGTACTCAAAGCTGTCGCCGCCCATCTGCTCATCAATATTTACTCCGAACATACCGCATACATATTTACCATTGCCCTTTTCGTAATGCTCTTTCCAAAATAGGGGGATTTCGTTTTTGCAGGTCGCATAGTCAAATCTCTTTGACATTCCAAGCACAGTGAAGCTTTCTTTCTTTTCAATTTTGTAGTTCATAAGATAACCGCCTTTCAATATCATTTCTATTTTCAGCGGTGCGAATGCCTTTATCATGGTATTACCTTTTCGCACTATATTGGGTGAAATACCATGGAATCGTGTAAATGCTTTTGAGAAGCTGTCAGGAGAATCATATCCGTATTTCAGCGCTATATCAATTACTTTTGCATCTGTTGTCGCAAGCTCTCCGCCAGCTAACGCAAGTCTGCGGTTTCTGATATATTCCATAACTGTATATCCGCACATCATACTAAATCCCTTCTGAAAATAGAAGGATGACATATATACTTGATTTGCAACATCTTCCGCAGAGATGTCGTCTGTGATATGTTTTTCCATGTATTCAATCGCGTCTTGTATTGCACTTACCCACTCCATCTGTATCACCTCCAGCTGTAAATACAGTATACCGCATAAATACTTTTTTGTCCCGACATTTTGTGCCTTATTCTGTCTTGCATGGAATGGCAAATTCTGATTTATTAAATCGGGAAGCTTTGAGTATATCCATAGAAGCGAACATCAAAATCTGGCTTTACACGTTTAATATAAGTTCCTACAGCGCTCACATTTACATACTCGTCATCATTTTAATATGTCTTCCATCTTTTTTTCAAATGTGTGTGAACAAGGTTTATTACATATAATCAAAACCCTTATGTGCTCAATCTATTCTTATTGACCGTCTTGATGAAATCCACGTCGCTGGATGGATCCCCAGCGGGAGCGATTCTTGCGAAATCCCAACATCGCTTCAACCTTATAAATGGTATTGATTTGACGGTAACCGAGATTGTCAAGGATTGCAAAGGCAAATAGTTTAAGTAGCTGGTTAATACGCGGATATTTGCGAAATGTGTTTTCTTCCAATAGGAGCGACCCCACTGACAGAATTGTGCCATACAACACAGCCACAATGTAAAAGCTTACCATGAATTTAAAATTTACGATTCCAAGAATCCATGAAATCGGAACTGCTATGTAACCCGCAACCTCAAAAATAGGACCGAACAACTCAAAAATCCAAAAGTATGGAAGACAGATTGTACCAATCCGCCCATAACGTGGGTTGAATACCATGTTCTTATGTTTTAGCAAGGTATCAATAAGACCGATATGCCAGCGTTTTCGTTGTTTTTTTAAATCCCGCAGAGTTTCCGGCGGTTGTGTCCAACAGACAGGATCCGGCAAAAATTTGATTGAGTACTTCTTTTTTTTCTGATGCATCGATTTGTGGAGCTTGACTACCAGTTCCATGTCCTCCCCAATACATCCGGTGGTATATCCTCCCACATCAATAACCGCCTGCTTGTTAAAGGCGCCAAAAGCACCGGAGATAATCAACAACATCCCCATTTGATTAAACCCAATCCGCCCGGTTAAAAATGCACGTAAATATTCATTTGTCTGCAACATCAAAAGCGGCTTGTCGGACAGATCTACATCCTGCAGTTGACCATTCACAATTTTGCAGCCGCTTCCAATCCGAATAATACCTCCCACTGCAATGCAGTTTGGATCGCTCATGAAAGTATAGACGATCTTAATCAATGAGGAGTTTTCCAGAATAGAGTCCGCATCAATAGAGACAAAGACCGGATACATCGACACATTAATCCCCGCATTGAGCGCATCTGCCTTCCCGCCGTTTTCTTTGTCCAAAACAACAAGGTTGGGATAATCAGCCGAGCGATAAATTGTTTTAATGTTTTTTGTCTGAATAGATCTCTTAAAAGGCAGATGGATGGGGATTAGGTGAAAGGACTCTTTGAGAGCTCCCAGCGTTCCGTCCTTGGAGCCATCATTAATGACAATAACTTCATACTGCGGAAAACTCAGTGACAATAAATTTCTTGTATTGTCAACAATTGTAGCTTCCTCATTGTAAGCCGGTACCAGAACACTGATGGGCACCATATAGTCAGATTCCTGAAATCTCTTATAGTCTGTATATTTCAGGGACTTGGTGTATTTTCTCAGTCCAATCGCCGCACAAATTAGCTGAATCAAATAAATGGTGCTGATCAAAATCACATAAATAAGAGAGAAATAGTTAATTCCTAAAATAATTTTAGTTAGCAGTGTTGGAATCATGCAACAATCCCTCCTTTTAGAATTGTCTCTCGTTCAATCATGTATTGTATCATCTCATAGGCATAGCGGTCATTACTGGCCTGCACGTCATCCAGCAACTTCTCGCGACACGGAAGCGTTACCAACACCTCTGCCGCATGAAAACGTACCCACCATTCCTTGTCACAAACACACTTCAAAATCGGATCATAACAATGTTGCGGATCAAGCTGGGCACACGTGTCCACCGCCGCACAGCGCACCTCCCATTTGTCATTCTGTGTCATGGTGACAATTTGTGCAAAAACCGGTGTATATTTCAATCTGCCAAATGTACGAATGGTCTCAATCTGGATATTTTGATTCTGTGACGATAAATATGGTACGATCATTTCACACATGTCCGTGTATCCTTCCATACCGATACCGCGAATGCATGCCCGTTTGACATACTGATCCTGGGCACAAGTCAAAAGAGAACGATATAGTTCAGAACGATTTCCCGGGAAATAGGAAAAGAGTTCCTGTAGCGTTCGAAAAGAAAGCACCAAATCAAACTCGGGGTCTGATAGAATTCGAACAAGACGTTCCCCTGCTCCCTGCATAAAAAAGACCAGAAAACATATTTCCTGCACGCTGGGACTTCCGGGCCAGCGCCTTAGGTTGTTTTCAATGTCATCACCGTAATTCGTGATACCAAGCTGCGCAATTAACTTGCCGGCAAGCAGTGCAGCACTCTGATTTCTGCCGGTGACCACTTTCTTCAGATAGGAACTAAACCAATCTTCCTGAACAACTTGAAGCAAAAGTGTTCTCTGCAAGCCTTCCACTGTGTGGGATATCATTTCCAAAACCTGAATTCCACGCTGAGAACGGATCCCCCGAATTTTACGCAATGTGATCTTTTCTGTGTCGCCATTAATGACCTCGTAAATTTGTCCTTTCATATATTCAATCTGTGCGTCAGGGCTAATGAGGCGCAAAATTTGCTGGCGAATTTGCTGCATGCGTTTATGTGCTGCATTTGTGATAAAATGCAGCACAATAAGGAGCAGCGTAAAAAGAATTAAAAATGAGGCCATGATAATAATCATGACATTTAGAACTTGCTGAACAACTGCCTGATACACACCACTCATTCCAACCTTTCTTCTACTTTATACCACCAAAATAGTCTTTCAAAATGTAGTAAGATTGCTTCAACCGTTCATGTGTTTCCGGTATGTCCCAGTCATCCCACGTATACAGTTTCATTGGCACGTTTTTTTCACTCCCAGAACGACACACGCCAATTTTCACACCATCCGTAACTACCGGCGCAATCGTATTGGATGAATAAAAGTCTCCCACTACTTCTTTGGTCGATGGATCCATGAACCCAATCAGCATCCACGGCAGACAAATCTCTACGAAATGGTTTCCGGCATAGAAATCTGACTGAGAGTCAAAATTCTCGCTCTTCGGATTGCCGTTGCCATAATGAAGCGCACCGGTGTCAAATCGTTGAAATTCGGTTGTTTTACCTGTTTCGGGCAGCTTCAGCGGACGATTCATGGCAAGATATATTTTGTCGAAAAAGCCGGAATTTTTCATCTTCTGCCCGGGAACTTCATCGTAAAAATGGTTCTGAACAGAGTAGCTATACTGAAAGAGATCATAGTAGGCATCCACAAGAACCGCACTGTCTTTTTTTCCGTGCAGACGTAGCAGAAAATCCGCTCCGTCATCAAAAGTAGTTCCGTTGTATTGGGTATTTCCCTGTCCGCTTAAGATTCCCAGCGGAAGATACAACGTATCCTTTTCAAAGTCAAACGTATCGCCCTTGACCAAGAGATAAAGATACGCAGAATCTAACTTTGCATAGACTCGAATACCGTCATTTTCGGTAATCAAATCTTTTTTTCTTCATTCGGAATCGTCGCCGTCCACCTTGACCAGCGCGTCCTTTTTACCGGGTTCGAACGCCAGCAAACCAAAACATTCCTCGGGACTTTCCACATTCATCCAGTAAGGGCGTCGTTCCGGATTCTCATAATCTGCGGTGTTCCATGTACGTTTAAACCATTCATCTTGCCAGGAAAAGATAAATCCGCCTGCGCAGCCGGAGGCCTGCAGGTCCTTGTTCATGGAGATAATCCACTGTGCCTGCTGTTCCTCTGTGGCATATCCCTGAGACATATGGGTGACAGCATTTTTGTGTGCAATTCCGCGCGAAGTCGGGATTCCGTATTCTGAAATGATAACCGGAACGGCATGGTGTGCGTTGAGCTCTGTTAAATAAGCTAAATATGGATTCTGGTTTTCATTGCTAAGATACTTCGTATCATAGCTAAGAAAATCAGGATAATACGGATAAATATGATAGGATGCAAAGAATCCGGCTTCAAAGGCATTGGTTGCCGTAATATGTTCTGTATCAATGGAAACAGCATCTTCCATATCCGGATTCGGCTCATTTGGGTGCTCTAGTGGATCCGTGGTAGCCCAGTTAGAAAGAGCCACCGGTCTCTGCTGCGCGTACTTTTTCATTTCATAAGACACTGCTGTTTCCGCTGTCTCAGCCAGGAACACTTCAAAGGGAGACGCATTCTCCGCTTGTGCATAAGTTCCCTGAAAACTTGTCATTTCAGGATGTGACTCATTGGTACCAATGACAAATTCCGTCGGCCATTCGATACCGAGAATCCATCCAATCACCCACTGTGACACATCGGCACAATAATTGCCGCCGGCATTGCCTGCCACTTTTTCGATTTGTATATTACCGTGAATGACATCCACTGCATTTTGAATATCCGCCTGAAACGATTCTTTTAAAGCGCCGTCTCCCCCATATGCATCATTATACTGGGAAACCAGGGCCTCATTCACATAAACGCCTTCCATAAGATAAAGCGGCTGCTGTGTTTTTTTGTTAAATTCCAGAAGTGCTTCATAAAAAGTAGGCATCTGGGTGACATAAACACGAATTACCTGAACATTCATGTCACTGATTTCTTGAAACCAGCGGAGATAATCATCTTTTTTTATGCCGAACTCACCCGGAAAATAACCGGCCTTTGCAGCACCCAGGTCAACTCCGTTTAAAAAAGATTCTGTCCAATCCCCATTGCTGTCTCGAATTAAAAATTTCTTCCCATCAACCTTTGCTACAGGGCCAGCTACTTTACTGTTTCCTATATTAGGTGTACTGGCACATCCTGCCATCATTCCTATGGCAAAGAGAGTGAAAAGAAAAACGGCGATTTTTTTTTCTAGCCATGCTATCCCACCCTATATTTATTTACAACCGCAAAATGGCATATATACTTACCATTATATACTAGTATACCATATTTGACATTTTTCTACAATAAATTTAAAATCTTTGCAAATCGAAAAGATGAGCCTAGATACTGCATGTTCTAATTGAGAATGTAGACAATCGGCATATGTATTGGACCACCCAATTTGACATAGGAAAATAGGCAGTTTACTCGGATGGCTGGATATTTTGATTCAATCACTGGGTTGATTAAATTGTTGTTTGAGAATATTTTCGCAATATCCGGGTTCTTCCTTTGAAACCTTGAATTTAGGAGGCTTAACAGTACTCGTTTTTGGAAGGCGCATTGTCTGCATCCGACCGTCACTAATGCTTATTGTAATAATCATTTTTTAGGCAGACAGCAGTTTTGTGTATTCCAAGTCGTATAGATGGTTAAGCAGTAAACACCATTATTATCCCATATTTGTATAAAAAAAGAACTTCTTCCTTCGTGTTTTTGCTTGGTGTATTAAAAGAGAATTTTTATATAAAGAAGAGAGGTGTTTTCTGGCAAAATTGCTGAAATAATGAAACAAATCCGAAATACCGCTTTACAGAGTATCAGAAAGACAATATAATGAAAACAGAATAAATAAATGGCGGTGTGCTGTTTCATAAACAGCGAGAATAGGGAATCAGGTGAAATTCCTGAGCAGACCTGCTACCGTAATAAGGAAGCCGATTTTCACAATGCCACTGGAGGAAATTCCGGGAAGGCGAAAATTAGGCGTTGACCTTTCAGTCGGGAGACCTGCCGCGCATTTACTAGTATAGCTTTGACGGGTAAAAAAGCTATGCTGCTTTTTGCATGAAAAATACAAAAAGTATTATGCGCCCATGCAGACGGAGAAACTCCGTCGGTATGGGCTTTTTTGCATCATAACAAGGCCACAAAGTGTTTGTTCTTGCAAATGAAGCTGCGTTTTGTTGAATTGCCATTATTTATTCTGAAAAATATTTGACAAGGAATGGTGATTCTACATGAAAAAAGCAATGGGCTTACTCTTGAGCTTGCTGCTGACGGTATCTTTGGCAGGATGTAACAAAGGGGTTGGCAATTCGTCCTCTAATGTGAAAGAAACATCCTCTTCCAACGGATTGATTCCGGAAGACGGGTGGAATGAAATACCGTCCGATACCACCGAATCCAATCCCTCTTCCGAAATACAAAGCGATGAAATCGCATCTGTTGCGAGCACGGTTTCAAAGCAAACAAACGCGATGACCTCTTCTAAAAAAGCAGAGACGCAAACTTCATCCGGTACCACAAGTTTGAATCAAGAACAGACGAAACCGGGTGCTTTAAAGGAAGTATACAAACCGACTTTTGCGAAGGGCTTTCAAATTGAATATTATTACGGTGGCGCTAAAATCATTTCCACCAATTTTTCCACTACCAGCGAAGAAGGGGTAACTAATATCCGTAAACAGCGGATTTTGATTTTACCGCAAGGCGCTGCTCAGCCAATTGGTGTAAAATGGGATAAAAAAATCGATGGAGCGGTCACCCGTGTTGTTACCCTGGCGAGCGCTCATGCGGGGCATTTTGCAAACCTGAATGCCATTGATTCCATAAAGGGAACCTCTTTAAGCCCCACCAGCTGTGAAATTCCGGAGCTGAAAAAAGCATTGGAAGATGGCACGGTACAATATTTAAAATCTCAGAGCGACAGTGACGGTTCAAAATATTTTGATCAGGAAATCGTGGCGCAATTACAGCCTCAGGTCGTTTTTATAGGCGGAATGCAGGCGGATGTTCTGGTCGCTAAAAAGCTGGAAGAAAGCGGCATGAACTGCGTCTACATCGGTGATTTTGCCGAGGATAGTTATATGGGACGCGCCCAGTGGATCGAACTGTTCGGTGCATTCATTGGAAAAGAACAGCAGGGGCAGGATTTCTTAAAGGACGGCGTGAAAAGAGCTAATCATATTATTGCACGTGCGCAGAAAATCCAAAAAACACCGAAAGTCCTATGGTTTAACACTTCAAAATCTCCGTGGTCGGTTAAAACGGACAAGGATTATACCGCAAGCTTTATTAAGGATTTAGGAGGACAACTCCTTTGTCCCAAAACCGATGATAATGCCATCTACCTGCAAAGCGAGGAGTTTTTGCCGTATTTGCTTCAGGCGGACAAGGTGGTCTACGGCAACTCCTTAAAGTACATCAAGTTCACCTCGGCAGAGGATATTACCGATCTAAATGCGCCGGGAATTGACTTTGGTTCTTCGCCGGCATATCAAAGCGGGGATTGCTATGCGGTTGGATATGATTGGGCGCAGGATACGGCCAACATCGGAGATATTATGGAGGATCTTGCAAAAATGATGTATCCCGATGAATTTAAGGATCTTGCAAGTTCCAACAAAATTGTGACGTTTCGGAAATCGAACAAAAAATAAAAACAAATGATTGATCGCGAAGTTGTTTAAAAGGATGATTTACAAATGGGTGAGAAGCAAAAGCCAAATAATATGAGAGTGATGCTGGTCATGCTGATACTGCTGTTGGTGTTGGCGGTTTCGACTGTTCTTGCAATTGGAATCGGTTCGGTTTTTATTCCGCCGGGGAAGGTACTTGAGGTGCTGCTTGCGCCGATTAACCTCTCGGATATGAACAGCATTATTGTCCATAATATGCGCTTGTGCAGGGTGATTGCCGGTATGTTCGGCGGCGCTGCCCTAGCGCTGTCCGGGCTTCTGCTTCAAATTTTATTTAACAATCCGATCGCAGATCCATATGTGCTTGGCATTTCTTCCGGCGCGCGGTTGTTTGTAGGATTTGCGGTTTTAGGCGGCGTGACCTTCGGATTGCCGTCTGACAATTCCTGGTTTATGTTTATCGGCGGTTTTGTCGGCTCTATGGTAATGATGGCAATTATCCTTGTGTTTGCTCAAAGAATAAAAAGCGTGACTTCTTTGCTGATTGTCGGAATGATGCTGAGTTATCTGTGCTCGGCGGCAGTCGGTATTATGAGCTCGCTGTCCAGCAACGATGCGGTTGCGGATTTTACCCGATGGGGCATGGGCTCTTTTAGTTTGATGACATGGGATAACGTGAAAGTGTTGAGCATTGTTTGTCTTTTGTTTTTTGTACTTTCTTTCCTGCTGTCAAAAAACCTCAATCTCTATTTATTGGGAGAACCCTATGCCAAAACGATGGGCGCAAATACCAAGGTGCTGCGGCTTCTGATCATTCTGTTTTCAGGCGTATTAACTGCGGTGGTTACTGCATTTGCCGGTCCGATTGCCTTTGTGGGAATGAGTGTTCCTCATATTTCGCGTCTCTTGTTAAAATCAGAAGATTCCCGTGTTTTGATTCCCACTTGTATCCTGCTCGGCGGATCGTTCGGCGTGGTTTGCGATCTGCTTGCAAGAACGGTAGCGGCTCCGGGAGAGTTGGCGGTTGGAAACATCACTTCCTGCGTGGGAGTTCCTTTGGTGCTGTTTCTGCTGCTGCGGAAAAATAAAAGCGGCAGATATTGAGATTCATTGCAAAAGCGCAGAAAGGAATGACCATAAAAATGGAGGAAAAAGCAGTTGCGCTGAGCGGACTTTCAGTCGGCTATGGCGGAAAGGTGATTGTTGATAATATTAACGTCGATTTTCCGAAAGGGAAAATGATTTGTATTTTAGGCGCAAACGGAGCCGGAAAAACCACTGTTTTAAAGACAATATCCCGTATTATTCCGAAGCTGAACGGCACCGTGCAGATCGGCGGAAAACCGCTCCATAAAATACGCACGGTTGATTTGGCGCAGGAAATGGCAGTAGTGCTTACCCAGAAGATCGACATCAGCAATTTGACCGGAATGCAGGTGGCATCCATGGGGCGGTATCCACACACCGGTTTTTTCTGCAAACTGTCCGGGAAAGACATTGCAACGGTTGAAAAATACATGGAGCTATGCTCGGCGGCTGATTTAAAAGACCGGTATTTTTATGAAATGAGCGATGGGGAAAAGCAGAAAATCATGCTGGTGCGCGGATTGGCGCAGGACGCCGACATCATCATGCTGGACGAACCCACAAATCATCTTGATATTAAGCACAAGCTGGACGTTTTATATCTTTTAAGAAAGCTCTGCATTCAGGAAGGCAAGACGATTATCTGCACTCTGCATGAGCCGGATTTGGCGGTAAAATGCTGTGACAGACTGGTGCTTATAAAGGAAGATCGGGTGTTAATCAGCGATACAACCGAAAATGTGTTGAAAAGCGGGGCGTTGGATGCGCTGTACGATTTCTCTGACCATCAGTTTAACCCTGATTTAGGGTTGATAGAATTTCCCAACACGCCGGATAAGGATGTCTATATCATCGGGAGCGACGAGCATACAGCCATGTTGATCCGGAACCTTAACAAGTTTTATCTGGGCTTTGGAATCGGCGTGCTGCACCGGAATGATGTCATTTATCACATTGCCTCTGCAATGAACGTGCCGGTGGTTTCGGTTAAGGCGTACACTCCTGTTACAGAGGAGGACATAGAGAAAGCTTACAGCCAGGCGAAAGATTATCGCTATATTGTAATCAGCGATTCCGCATCCTGTGCGTTGAACGAGAAAAACAAAGAGTTGGTCGGCCGCCTGAAGGCAGACGGAAAACCTGTTTTGGATTTTGAGGAACACGGCATGGCAGCCGAAGCAGAGCGGCTTTGCCGGGAAAAATTACAGCGATGACCGAGAGAAAGCAGGAACAACATGGTATTAGTAATCGGCGGTATATCCGAAGCGAAAGCACTTTGTGAAAGACTGAGTGAAAAATATGAAACGACCCTATCCGTTGCAACCGAATACGGAGCAGAGCTTGTAAAAGGCGGTAGTTACCGTGTTGTTTACGGGAAAAAAGTGCAGAAGATTTTCAACAGCTTTTAGGCAGTGAGCGGTTTAGTTTGGTGATTGATTGCTCTCATCCGTTTGCGGAAAATGTTTCCCGTGAGATTGAAACTGCCTGCAAAGCGGTAAATATACCGATATTACGCTATAAAAGAAAGTCGACCGAATATCAAGGGGAGCATATTGTGCGTGTGACCGGTTTCCCGGAAGCGATTCAAAAAGCCAAGGAGCTTCGCGGGGATAAAATGGTGTTTTTGGCAACCGGCTCCAATCATCTGGCAGACTTTGCGGCTCAGATTCCCGCGGACAAATTGGTTGCCCGGGTGCTAAACCGGCAGGCCTCTTTGGCAATTTGCAAAGAAAACGGTATCCCCGACTGTCAGGTGATTGCAAAATGCGGTCCGTTTTCCAAAGCGGAAAACCTGATTGACTTCAGTAAGTATCCGGTCGGCGTTGTCGTCAGCAAGGACAGCGGCACTGCCGGAGGAACAGCAGAAAAAATCGAAGCGGCGGAGGAATTGAACCTTGCCACGGTGCTGATTTGTCCGCCCGTTTATCAGGGTGTTTGTTATGATTCGCTGGATGCGGTTTATGAACAGGCGCAAGCGATATTGAAATAAAGGAGAAATTCGCGTTTGAAGCAGAAACTTCTTACTGCGAAATGACAAACGATATGAACCAAGCTAATCCGCCGCGCATTATGATTGCCGGTTCCGGCAGCGGCTGCGGCAAAACAACCGTTACTTGTGCAGTTCTAGGCGCTTTCAAAGAGCGCGGTATTGCGGTATCCTCTTTTAAATGCGGTCCCGATTACATTGATCCCATGTTCCATTCGGAAATCATCGGGGCAAATGCGCGCAATCTGGATTTGTTTTTAATGAAAAAACAGGGAACGCTGTACTCTTTGGCAACAAACAGTTTAAACAGTCGGCTTTCGGTGATTGAGGGCGTCATGGGCTTTTACGATGGCGTCGGGAGCACCGCCGACTATTCCAGCTGGGCGCTTTCCAATGACACAAAAACGCCGGTTGTGGTTGTTTTGAACTGCAAGGGTATGTCGCTGACGGTTTGCGCGTTGCTGCAAGGACTCCGGGATTTTAAACCGAATCGCATCAGCGGTGTCATTCTGAACCAGGTAAAAAGCCCGCAGATGGCGGAGTATTATCAAAAAATGATCGAAGCCCACACCGGCTTGCGGGTATACGGCTATTTGCCGCCTATGCCGGAGGTCTCTTTGGAAAGCCGTCATCTCGGCTTGGTGACAGCGGCAGAAGTCAGCCGGCTGCAAGAGATGATACACGCTTTGGCGGTGCAGGCAGAAAAGACGTTGGATTTGGACGGCTTGATGAAGCTGGCCGGAACAGCAGAGCCGTTTTCCTATAACGAGATTTCGATCCGGTTTCAAACCCGGGTGCGCATCGGAATCGCGAAGGACAAGGCGTTTTGCTTTTACTACCGGGACGGGTTGGATCTGCTGATCCGAATGGGAGCGGAGCTTGTAGAATTTTCGCCCCTTACGGATAAAAAACTGCCGGACGGAATTTCCGGCGTCATTTTCGGGGGCGGTTATCCGGAATTGTATTTAAAACAGCTAAGCGGCAATTTTGAAATGCTGGAAAGCATTCGTTCGGCATGGAAGGACGGGATGCCTGTCTATGGGGAATGCGGGGGCTTTATTTATTTGCAGGAGCGCTTTATCGGTCGGGACGGAACTGCTTACTCCTTGGTGGGATTGATAAACTCTGCCTCCAAAATGACAGACAGATTGCAGCGCTTTGGTTATGTGACTCTTACGGCTCAAACCGATAATCTTCTTTGCAAAAAGGGAGATCAAATTTCTGCCCACGAATTTCATTATGCAGACAGTGAACGATGCGGAGATGCTTTTCTTGCGAAAAAGGAAAGCTCCGGAGTGACTTATCCCTGTGTTGTGACGCAGGATCATTTGGTCGCGGGATACCCTCATCTGCATTTTTACGCTTCACCGGATTTTGCGGAGCGCTTGCTCAGGGCTTGCGCCGCATATCAGGAAAAGCGCGGGCAAAAAAGATTATAAGGGACAGAACAACCAATTGTGTTTGGCGATTATATCGAAAATGTATTTTCAGAAAGGGATTCCTATCATGGCAAAAGCAATTATGATTCAGGGGACAACTTCCAATGCAGGCAAAAGCTGGATTGCAGCAGGGCTGTGCCGCATTTTCATGCAGGATGGCTATCGGGTTGCTCCGTTCAAATCCCAAAATATGGCGCTCAATTCCTTTATCACGCAGGATGGGCTGGAAATGGGCCGCGCGCAGGTGGTGCAGGCGGAAGCGGCGGGCAAAATCCCGGACGTACGGATGAATCCGATTCTGCTTAAGCCTACCAGTGATGAGGGCTCGCAGGTTATTGTTAACGGCAGGGTGCTTGGAAATAAGCGGGCGGTTGATTATTTTAAAATGAAAACCGCTTTGAAACCGGATATTATGAAGGCATACAACAGCCTTGCGGCAGAAAATGACATTATTGTCATTGAAGGCGCGGGAAGTCCGGCAGAAATCAATCTCCTGCAGCATGATATCGTCAACATGGGAATGGCGCGGATGGCAAACGCTCCCGTGCTGATTGTAGGCGATATTGACCGCGGCGGTGTGTTTGCCTCTCTTTATGGGACTGTCAAGCTGTTGGAGCAGGACAGAGCATATATGAAAGGGACGATCATTAACAAGTTTCGCGGCGATGCGGAAATTCTCAAACCGGAATTAAAATTGTTTCAGGCGGCATCGATGACATTG
>JABLTO010010884.1_pt1 | contig 54204 bp, 68 predicted proteins | sample 7160091 | NCBI WGS metagenome assembly JABLTO01 (sample SAMN14651225, study PRJNA627086) | human gut metagenome | isolation source: feces | host: Homo sapiens
AGAGCACTTCTTCAGGTTGATTCAGACGAGTACCGTCCATCACTTAAGAAGGCTGGTTTCTTAACAAGAGATCCAAGAATGAAGGAGAGAAAGAAGTACGGTCTCAAGGCAGCTCGTCGTGCTCCACAGTTCTCAAAGAGATAATTCAAGAACAAAAATCAATCCCACAGATTCAAGGTTTTCCTTGGATTTGTGGGATTTTTCTTTTTGTCCGTTTTTATGAATTTTTGTCTGTTAGTAACAAGTTAGAAACAAATTAGTAACACTGAATCAGGTGTCTTGTGCAAGACTTTTGTTGTCTTGTGCAAGACATTTTCTGATTTCAAGTTTTGTCCTGCAATGAACAGTTCTTCCATCCTTGAAGATGACATCATATCCATCATGTGTGTTCCCTTTGATTGTCAGAATCTTTTCCCTGGACTTTTCTGCAAGCTGCATATTATCAAACAGACCTTCCTGGTCTTTATTCACCAGGAACAGGAAATATTTGTTCATGGACATTCCTTTGTCTGCTGCAAGGGTCTTGATGATGTCCTTCATGCCCTTTGGAACTGAAAAATTGATTCTTTCATAGTGGTCTGCATTGAACTGATTCTTGTATGCGGTTCTATCCATTCAGGTCACCTTCTTTCATATCAGGTTGATTGCTTCCAGTTTATATGGAAGGTCAACATGAGTATAAACAATTTGGGTGACACCCTGTCCTTTGTGACCAACTATCTTCTTGATGATTCTTTCATCAACCTTTGCTTCTGTCAGTAATGACACACAAGTGTGTCTTGTGTCATGTGGGCGGTGCTTCATGTTCATCTGCTGCATCAATGGTATCCAGTATGAATCATAATAATTTCTATACAGAAAAGGTTCTTCATCAGGTGTGCAAATCAGGTGGTCACATTCTTTCTGCATCCAGTATTCAAAGAATGGAACAATCTTTTCTGCAATTGGAACTTCCCTGATTCCTGCATCTGTTTTTGATTCCTTCACATAGAACCATCTTTCATCCAGGTGGATGTCTTTCTTTTCAAGGTCAAGCAATTCACCGATTCTGACACCAGTATAAATGAGCATCAGCACAACAGACAGGTATTGATTGGATTCTTGTGCATCCCATAAAGATTTGATTTCCTTCTTGCTGAATGGTTTTCTGTCAAATGAATTTGGGTTTCCTGGCTTGCTGATGTCCACATATTTGACTATATCCCTTTTGTCAGGTGGAACAATTTCATGAATGACAGCATAATCATACATAAGTGACCACAGGTTTTTCAGGGTTTTCAATGTTGGTGTGTTCTTGCCTGATGCATCAACAACCTGTTGTAGGTGGTCAAGTTTGATTTCCACAAACTTCATGTCCTTGATAGATTCACAGGTCTTGAATGCTGCTTTGTAACCATTGGAATTTTTAATTGTTGCATAGTGGATTTCAGACCACTTTTCATAAACTTCTGCAAATGTGATTGTGTCCAGGTGCAGGTCATAAGGGTCTTCATTGAATGCTGCAAGTGCTTGAAGTGCTTCTGCCCTGGTTGAATAATATCCAACAAACTGATAAATGGGATATGACTTTTTCTTTTCAGGAATCTGTTTCCATCCAACAGTCTTCCTGGCTGCCCATGGATTTCTTCTTTTCCCTGACAGCTTGTAAACTGAACCATATGAATTTGGTAATTTCATGACCATCATCCTTTCTTTTTGAAGGGTGAAATGGTATAATTATATTGGTGTTTTTGGTGACCATTTCATCCATCTGATTTGGTTTCCATCCTTTTCCCCTGGCTGTTGGTAGCAGTCAGGGGAATTTTTTATTTTACAGTGAAATATGACTTGGTGCAGCAGTCTGACCAAACTGCATCTTGATAAACTGACCATATTCCTTTGCAGTTCCCCAAAATGCAAGCATTCCTTTGTCATACACAATGACCAGGAAATATTTTTTGATTCCATTCCTTCCAGTGGATGCTGCATTTCCATGATACTTCTGCATGAATTGTGATTCTTCCAAAACACTGATTGACTGAATTCTGTTCACTGGTAGTGTGACAGTAGTTTCAGGCTTTATCCTGGTAATTGTCAGCATTTCTGCATCCAATTCCAGTCTGCATGGATAATCAGTGGCAAAACCTTCAATTCCTTCATAATGCATGACCTTAATTCCAGGTTGTTTTTTCTTTCCAAACATCTTGAACACCTTCCTTTCATCTTGAACCTGTCAAAACCCTTGATTTTACTGGACTTTTGACAGTTCTGACCTTCTGAAAGTTCAAGATGTGGGGTCTTTTATATATTATAATTATTTTTTAGGGAATCATTAAATTTCAATGATTTTCTATTCTTTGATTATAAATAAGTTCACCACATCTTGAACATCTTGACCTGACAACTGAAAAACCCTTGTAATATCAAGGATTTGAGCGGTTCAAGATGTCCTGAAAACATATTGAATCATCTTGAACCTATGTGGAACTTTTATTGAAATTGACATATAAAACATTGTCTATGCGTTTTTCAACATAGAAGAATCTTTTTGAATGTACTTTGGAAGTTCAGTCATATCAGACATATCTTCCAGGACTTTCTGTTGTCCTGACTGGTTCATTTTACAGAACATCTGCAAGACCTTCACTGCTTCCTTTCCAAAATTCTTCTGAACCAGTTCCAGGGTCTTTGTTTCTTCTGCTGCTTTGGCAGAATCAAAGCGGTCATCAAATCGCATTAGTTCACAGGGCGAAACACCAAATAATTCAGACATTTTCTGAATATAACTTCGTTTTATATTTTCAACACGATTGGTTTCCCATTTGTTGACGGCTGCCCTATTAACAGGTGGTGTGAACTCTTGACCAAGTTCTTCTTGTGTCCATTTTTTACCATATACATTTCCACCTTCACGCAAATATTTAATATATTCACCCATTGTCATAGTGGTCACATCCTTTCTTATATTTATTTGTATCTTGATAATAGCATATTTGCGTTATTTTTTCAATTTTTCTTGAAAAAATATCTTAAAAATTTTAATTTCCCTATTGACAACTTATAAGATACACATTATACTTAGCTTGTATCTTAAAGAGATACAAAAAACAGAAAGGAAGGGAAACCCTGATGGAAGTATTGAAAGATAAAGATTGCACCATAAACACACCAGTTGTCCTTGGTGTTCAGGATTCACCCATATATGGAAAAGGAATTTCAATCAAACCAAGGGTTGATGGAAGAAAGGATTCAAAGCATTTTGAAAGCATTTATCTTTCTGAACTTCTTCCCTTGGAAGAATATGACCTGATTGTTGTTTTGATTTCAGGTGGTAAAGATTCCATTGCATGTTTTTATAAACTGCTTGAACTTGGTGTTCCAAAAGAAAAAATTGAATTATGGCATCATGACATTGATGGTGGACATCCTTCAAGAAGAATGGACTGGAAATGCACACAGAATTATATGAAAGCACTTGCAGATGCAGAAGGTGTCAAATTAAGGGTTTCATATCGTGTCAATGGTTTCTTTGGGGAATTATACAGAATAGGTGCATCAGAACCTATTGAATGGATTGACCCTGACACTGATGAAGTTAAGCAATGCAAATTGTCATCCAACTATTTGAAATGTCAGGAAATCAAAGAACAATGTCTTGAAGAAATGGAAGACCTGTTGAAAGAATATGGATGCAGGATGAAGTTTCCTGCAAAGTCACCTGACCTGTCAAGAAGATGGTGTTCAGCATATCTGAAAGTTATGGTTGCAGATTCAGTTGTTTCCAACTTGGACAGGCTTGAAGAACTTGGTGGAAAAAGACACAAGTTTCCTGCAAAGGGTGGAACACACCAAGGAAGATGGTGCAGTGGAAACCTGAAAGCAGCAGTTCAGGACAGTGTGACTGCAAACCTGGAAGAAACCAAACAAGATAAAAAGATTTTGATTGTTTCAGGTGAAAGAAGGGGTGAATCAGCAGGGCGGTCAAAATACAATGAAATAGAGATTCACAGAACAAATGCTGAAAAAAGGAATCACAGAATTGTTCATCAGTGGCGGTGTTGTATTGACTACACAGAAAAAGATGTTTGGGAAGTTCTGAAAAGGCATCATGTGAATCCACATCCTTGTTATAGATTGGGATGGAACAGATGCAGTTGTGCAGCTTGTATTTTTTCAACACCAGGACTGATGAAGGGATTCAGTGAAATATATCCTGATGAATACAAAGAATTAAGGGATGATGAAGAAAGACTTGGATTCACCCTGGATAATAAAAAGAATCTTGATGATTTCATTTGTGGTGCAAAATCGTGTTTGTGCCTTGATGATAAACAGGCGGTGCATTCAATCAAAACTGGTGAATTCACAGTTGATGACATTTTTGTGGATGATTGGAAATATCCAGTTGGTGCATTCCATGGTTCAGATGGTGGTTCATGTTAAGAAAGGCGGTGAAGTGATGAATAAAAATAAGTTTGTCAGTGTAATGAAGTTACATGGTGACACACAGGAAAGCCTGGCAGAAGCAATTGGTCTTTCTGTTCAGCGAATGAATGCAAAAATCAATTCCACAGGTGGTGCAGAATTCACCATGTCTGAAATCAGGGCAATCAAAATCAGATATGGTCTGAAAAGTGAAGAAATTGATGACATATTTTTTTGCGATTGATGTATCTTGACAAGATACAAGAAAGGCGGTGAAGTGATGACAGACTGGTCAAATAGACCTGAAAACAGACTTTCAGTTGCAGAAGCTGCATATCTGCTGAATGCATCTGAACAGTTTATCAGAATCGGATTGCAGCAGGGAACATTGAAGTTTGGCATGGCGGTCAAGATGTCAGGTCAATGGACATATGTGATAACAAAACAAAAGTTTGAAGAAGTCACAGGAATCAAAGTTTCATAACCAAAAACACATGAAAGGATGGACAAAAACACATGAAAGGATTCAAAGTATTCAATTCAGACTGGACTTGCAGAGGTTTTCAGTTTGAAGTAGGAAAAACATTCACAGAAGATGTCACACCAGTATGTTGTGACAGGGGATTTCATTTCTGCACAAAAGCAGCAGATTGTTTCAAGTATTATGATTTTAACCCTGATAACAAGGTTGCAGAAGTGGAAGCACTTGGTGACATTGACACCAACAATGATGACAGCAAGTGCAGCACCAACAAAATTCATATTATCAGGGAAATCACCTGGCAGGAAGTGCTTGACCTGGTGAACCTTGGAAAAGCCTGCACTGGTCTTTGCAACAGCGGTGATTGCAACAGCGGTGATTGCAACAGCGGTGATTGGAACAGCGGTGATTGGAACAGCGGTAATCGCAACAGCGGTAATCGCAACAGCGGTGATTGCAACAGCGGTGATTGGAACAAGACTTGCTTTTCAAATGGTTGTTTCAATACAGAATCACCAAAGATTTTCCTGTTCAACAAACCTTCTGATTGGACATATCAGGATTGGTTGAATTCAGATGCAAGATATATTCTGATGGATTGTCCTTCAAATGTTCTTGCATGGGTGTGGGATGATGACATGACAGATGAAGAAAAAGAACAGCATCCTGAATATTCAGTGACAGGTGGATTCTTGAAGCACATTGAAAAAGAAACAGGAAGACAGATGTGGTGGGATGGTCTTTCAGATAGACAGAAAGACATTGTGATGCAGCTTCCAAACTTTAACAAGGACATCTTCAAGGAAATCACAGGAATCACTGTTGAAGGATAGGCGGTGATGTCATGGAACTTTTCAAACATCAGCAGGAAGCACTGGAACAGACCAAAGACCTGAACAGGGTTGCATATTACCTGGACATGGGTCTTGGAAAAACCTTTGTTGGTGCTGAAAAAGCAATGTCATTGGATAAAGACATCTTGATTGTGTGTCAGAAGTCCAAGATTGCAGACTGGAAGGAACATTTCTTCAAATATTACATTGACAAGATGAAATGTGATGAATCAGGTGCATGGTGCTATGATTTGACATCAAACACAGGAATGGACATGTTTCTTCATTCAAGATACAGAATCAGAATTGGTGTTATCAATTATGAACTGGCATGGAGAAGGGAAGCAGAACTTTTGAATCTGCATGATTTCACACTGATGCTTGATGAATCATCACTGATTCAGAATCAGGGTGCAAAGCAGTCAAAATTCATCCTGAAACTGAATCCTGACAATGTGATTCTTCTTTCAGGAACACCAACAGCAGGGAAATATGAAAACCTTTGGTCACAGATTCATCTGCTTGGATGGAAGATTTCAGAAGATGTTTACAACAGGCAATATGTGAACTGGACAAAGATTGATATGGGTGGTTTTGTTCATAAAATTGTGGATAAAGAAAACCCATACAAGAATGTTAGCAGACTGAAATCCAAGTTGCGTGAACATGGGGCGGTCTTCATGAAGACAGAAGAATGCTTTGACCTTCCTGAACAGACCTTCATCAAACAGTTTGTTCCTGCATCCAAAGAATACTGGAAATTCATGAAAGACTGCATCATCACCATTGATGACAAGGAACTGGTTGGTGATACCACACTGACAAAAAGACTTTATGCAAGACAGTTGTGTGGTCAATACAGTGAATATAAATTGCAGGCATTCAGGGAACTGGTGGAAAGCACCCAGGACAGATTGATTGTATTTTACAATTTCACTGCTGAATATCTTGCAATGGTTCAGATTGCAGAAGAACTTGGAAGACCACAGTCAATTGTGAATGGTCAACAGAAACAGCTTTTGAATTATGAACAATGTAACAATTCAATCACCTTCATCCAGTATCAAGCAGGTGCAATGGGATTGAATCTTCAAAAAGCAAATAAAATTATATATTTCACACTGACTGACAAATCAGAACTATATGAACAGTCAAAGAAAAGGATTCACAGAATCGGTCAGGAACAGCCTTGTTTCTATTACATGTTGATGTGCAGAGGCAGTGTGGAAGAAGCAGTTTTGCAGACTTTGGAAATGCGAAAAGACTTCACAGATGAATTATTCAATGAATATGAAAGGATGGAAAAATAAGATGGAAAACAACACAATACATGGAAGGAAGGTCATCAGGGGCAAGCAGCAGTCATATAAGATTGTGAAAAGAAGGTTTCTTCTGTTCACCCTGGCGGTTCTTCTGATAGGTGCAATCATTGGTTCAGTGATTGCAGGAATCAGCACAAAGAACAAGCAAACAACTTCTGAAAAGAATGAATATATCATGCAGCAGGTAAACCACTATGGTGCATATGATGGAAGGGTCTTCACCAGTGAAATTTCAATGGACTGGTCAGGTGATGAATATGATTTCATCCCATTGGATTGCAAACTGGACAAAGCAACACAGCAGTTCACCTTTTATCTTTGCAAAGGATATGACATTGACTGGACACTGGTCATGGCATTGATGCAGAAGGAATCATCTTTCAGGTCAGACATCATCAGTCCAACAGAAGATTATGGACTGATGCAGATTAACAAGATGAATCATGAATGGTTGACTGACACAATTGGTGTGACTGACTACCTGGACAAGGAACAGAACATCAGAGCAGGTGTATTTGTTTTAAGGAAATTGTTTGAAGAATATACAGACCCAAACCTGGTGTTGATGGCATACAACATGGGTGCAGATGGTGCTGAAACCCTTTGGAATAAAGGTATATATACAACACCTTATGTTGATGACATTCTTACATATCAGGCAGAATTCAACAAACAGATTGAAGAAAGGAATGGTGACCAGTAATGAAAAAATGTAAACAGGCACTGAATGACAACACATGTGACAAGGACTGTTGCTGCTATTATTGTGAAGATTTTGAAACATGTGGACATGCTTGCAGCAACTTTGATGACAAGGAAGAACTTGAACAGCAGGGTTGTGAAGAACAGTTTGATGAAGAAACTGCATTGCAGGAATTCAACAAGGATTCAAATGCCCTTGCTATCATGCAGCAGATTTCAGCAATCAGCAAGCAGAAGAAGGAACTGGAAGACAAGGAAAAGGAAGTCAGGGCAGCACTTGAAGCTGCAATGGGTCAGTTTGGAATCAAGTCATTTGAAAATGACATCTTGAAAGTCACATATGTTGCACCAACTACCAAGATAACCATTGATTCCAAGGCATTGAAGAAAGACAAGCCTGACATCTATGAAAAGTATGCAAAGACATCAAATGTCAAAGCATCTGTCAGAATCACAGTCAAAGACTGATGAACTGACCTGCAAGGATTGTGAAAAATGGAAATGGTGCATTGAAAGTTCCAGGGAATATCCTTGCAAAGATTTTAGAAAGAAGGTGAATAAAAATGCCAAATTGGTGTGAAGGAAGTTTGAAAGTTCGTGGAACAAAAGAAAATATGACAAAATTCATTCTTGAAGGTTTACATCCAGTTGGATTTCTTGGTGAAGAACATTCAAAGTTATCATTGAATGAATATGGTGATATTGATTCAAATGAAACATGTTGGATTGAAAACACAAGAAGGGGATTTGTTAAAGGTGTGGAAGTTTATCTTTCTGAATATGAAGATGATGAAATCTTTGTTGCGGTTTTCGATTCCAAATTTGCTTGGGGAATTGCAGCAGATGAACTTCTGAAAACATGTGAAAAATATCATGTTGATATGAAAATTCATGGTTTTGAAAGGGGGATGGAATTCAATCAGGTCATTGAAATTGTTGATGGAAAAATTCTGAAAGATGAAGAACTTCACTTCAAAGATTATCAATGGGATTGTATCTGTCCAAATATCGGTGGTTAATATGGCAGCAGAAAAGAACTTTGAAAACAAAATCAAAGGATTCCTGAAAGACCATGGATGTTGGTTCTTGAAATATTGGGGCGGTGCAGCATACACCAAATCAGGCATCCCTGACATCCTGGCATGTTGTGAAGGTTTCTTTCTTGGGATTGAAGTCAAAGCACCACATGGAAAACCAAGTGAATTACAGCTTTACAATCTGAAAAAGATTGATGAAGCAGGTGGTTTTGGAATCCTTCTTTATCCGATTGATTTTGATTTATTCAAAAATTTTGTTGACTGCATCATCCAAGGTGACATGGAAAATGCAAGATACAATTATAAAATCCTGAAAGGAAGGTGGTCAAATTGATTGTATCACACAGCAAGGTGGAAACCTTTGAATCCTGTCCATATCGTTATGATTTGAGATACAACCAGGGAATCAAAACAATTCCACCTGATAATGCAGACAATGCATTGTTTCTTGGAACAGCACTTCACACTGGACTGGAAAAAGATGTTCAGACAGCAATTCATGAATACTTCATGTCATATCCAGTCATCAGTGATGCACAGGTCAATGAAGCAATGAAACTTGAAGTGATGATTCCAAAGGCAGCAGCAATGATTCCACCAGGTGAACATGAAGTGAAAATTGAAGATGATGATTTCATTGGATTCATTGACCTTCTTGCACCTGCAAAAACAGAACAGAAACTTGGTGGTGAACATCAGGTCATCCCAAATGTATATGACTTGTATGATTTCAAGTATTCAAACAATGTCAGCAAATACAAAGATTCACCACAGCTTCATCTGTATAAATACTTTTTTGAAAAGAACAATCCAGGAAAAATCATCAGGAATCTGTATTTCCTGTTTGTTCCAAAGGTCAACATCAAACAGTCAAAGAAAGAAGACCTGTTCCAGTTCAGACAAAGATTGCAGGAAGAACTGGATAAGAAAGAACCACAACTGGTTCAAATAGAATATGACCCTGAAAAGGTCATCAACTTCCTTCTTTCAACAAAGAACATGTTGGAAGCACAGGAATTCCCACAGAACACAAGTTGGTTATGCAACTTTTGTGAATACAAGGACTATTGTCAGAAAGGAATTGATTATATGAATTTACCAAGTAGTGAAAGAAGAAACATTTCAGAAACCAAGAAAAGAAAGATTTGGATTTATGGTGCTGCATTTAGTGGCAAGACAACCATGCTTGATGATGCACCAAATCCGCTGAACCTGAACACAGATGGAAACATCCAGTTTGTCACAATGCCTTATGTCAGCATCAAGGATGAAGTCACTGTCAATGGCAGAATGACCAACAGAAAGTTTGCATGGGAAGTATTCAAGGACACCCTTGCAGAACTTGAAAAGAAGCAGAATGACTTCAAGACCATCATCATTGACCTTCTTGAAGATACCAGGGAAATGTGCAGGGTTTACATGTATGACAATCTTGGAATTCAGCATGAATCTGATTCAGGCTTTGGAAAAGGTTGGGATATTATCAAAACAGAATATCTTTCCACAATGAGAAGATTTTTCAATCTTGATTATGAAAATCTTGTTGTTGTATCTCATGAAGATATTTCCAAGGACATCACCAAGAAGAATGGTCAGAACATCACAAGAATTGCACCAAACATTCAGGATGCTATTGCAAACAAGATTGCAGGTATGGTTGATATTGTTGCAAGGGTTGTGGTTGAAGATGATGACAGTAGAACACTGAACTTCAAGCAGAATGAAGTTATCTTTGGCGGTGGCAGATTAAAGGGAATCAGTCAGACAACCATTCCCCTTTCATGGGATGCACTGATGGATGTCTATGACCAGGCAAATCAGGCAGCAGGAACACCTTCACAGAAGTCCACAGAAGCCACACAGAAGCCTGGAAGAAGAAAGGCAAGCAATTCCACACCTGATGCAGAAAATGCCCAGGATGAAGCACAGAGCGAACCACAGCAGGCATCTGAACCAGTGGAAGAACAGCAGGAAGCACCTGCAATGAATCCACCTGAAACAGAAGAAAATCAGGAACAGCAGGCAGAGCCTGAAAAACCAAAAACAAGAATCAGAAAAAGAAGGGGTGAAAACTAATGGATGAATTATTGAAGATGCTGATTGAAGCAGAGAAAGAAGGAAAGGTGCATGTTATCAAGAAGACTATCAACAAGGATAACAGCATTGAAAAGGAAGCACAGGAACTGGCACATGCAAACAAGATTCTGTATGATGCCCACATCAAGGAAGGGTTCACAAGTGAAGAAGCACTTGCCCTGGTAGTAGCAACATTAAATTAAGAAAGGTTAAAAAGGTGAAAAATTATGGCACAGGATATGTTCAGCAGATGGGATAAGGAGATTGACACAGAAGGATTGCAGAAGGATGTTGCAGAAGCTGCTGCAAATGGTGGCGGTGGAAATTACAAGGAAGTTCCACATGGTAACTATGAAGTTGCAGTTCAGCAGATGGAACTGAAAGCATCCAAGAAGGGTGACCCTATGGTCAGCATTTGGTTCAAGATTGTTTCTGATGGTGAGTACAAGGGCAGCATGATTTTCTATAATCAGGTTATCACCCAGGGATTTCAGATTCACAACTGCAATGAAATGCTTCGCAAGATGGTTGAAGAAATGGGTGCAGACATGCCTATTGTGGAATTCAAGACATACAAGCAGTATTCTGAATTACTTATGGACATCTATGAAGCAGTTGCAGATAACTTTGAATATGCTTTGAAGTACACTGCAAACAAGAAGAACAAGGATTTCAGTGACTTTGAAATCACAGAAGTATTTGTTCTTGAGTAATTGAAACAGGTTCTTCCCAAGGTGCAAATTTTTTTGAAAATCTTGTATCTTGGGAAGATACCAAATTGAAAGGAAGGTGAAGAAAATGCTGTTTTATGACTTTGAAGTCTTCAAATATGACTGGTTGGTTGTAGTGATTGATATGACAGAGAAAAAGCAGCATGTCATCATCAACAACAAGGAAGAACTTGATGAATTGTATCAGGCAAAGAAAAATGACATTTGGGTTGGTTTCAATTCAAATCATTATGACCAGTACATATTGAAAGGGATTCTTTGTGGATTTGACCCAAAAAGAATCAATGACTTCATCATTGTCAAAGGCAATCCTGGATGGAAGTTTTCTTCACTGCTTCGCAACATTCCATTGAACAATTATGATGTGATGTTGAACCTGGACAAAGGATTGAAGTGGTTTGAAGGAAGCATGGGAAACAACATCAAAGAAACTGGTGTTCCATTTGACATTGACAGGAAACTGACAGAAGCAGAAATTGCTGAAACAGTGAAATATTGTGTGCATGATGTGGAACAGACCATTGAAGTGTTCTTGCAGAGAAAAGAAGAATTCAATGGAAGGTTGGAACTGGTGAAACTTGCCTGCAAGGGCAAACCACTTGACCTGTCCTTGATTTCAAAGACCAAACCACAGTTGACAGCAATTGTCCTGGATGCACACCGACAGGGTGACAGGGGTGATGAATTTGACATTGACTTCCCTGACACAAACCAGGTGAAGAAATACAAAGATGTTTTGGACTGGTATTCAAACCCTGATAACAGATGTTATTACAGACACATTCCAGGCAAGAAGCAGCCTGAAAAAAACCAGTATTCAGTGATGGTTGCAGGATGTCCACACACATTTGCATGGGGCGGTGTTCATGGGGCATTGGAACAATACAGTGGTGAAGGATATTATCTGATGATGGATGTTGCTTCCCTTTATCCTTCTTTGATGATTAGATACAACCTGCATTCAAGAAACATTGCAGACCCACAGAAATTTGTGGACATCTATCATGAAAGACTGGAACTGAAAAAGAAAAAAGACCCATTGCAAGCGGTTCTGAAAATCGTGTTGAATTCAACTTATGGTGTATTAAAGGACAAGAACAATGACTTGTATGACCCTTTGATGTCCAACAAGGTTTGTGTATATGGTCAGATTCTTCTGCTTGACCTGATTGAACACATTGAACCTTATGCACAACTGATTCAGTCCAACACAGATGGTATTTTGATAAAGATGCCTGATAGACAGGATGAAGAAGAATGGTTCAACCTGATTGATGATATTGCTTGGGAATGGGAACAAAGAACAGGTCTGACACTGGAATTTGATGAATACAGAAAAGTATTTCAGAAGGATGTGAACAATTACATCATTGTTGCACCTGATGGACATATCAAGTCAAAAGGTGCTTATGTGAAGAAGCTGTCAAATCTTGATTATGGTGATTTTCCTATTGTGAATCATGCATTGGTTGAATACATGGTCAAGAATGTTCCAGTGGAAAGATTCATTCACAATTGTGATGAACTGAAAGAATTTCAGATGGTCACAAAGATAACAAGTAAATATTCCACCATCTTGCATGGTGATGAACCTATAAAAGAAAAATGCATCAGGGTGTTTGCTTCCACCAGGGAAACAGATGCAGGTGTGAAGAAGGTGTCAATCAGAACAGGAAAGCCTGAAAAGATTGCATCCAGTCCTGAACACTGTTTCATGTTCAATGAAAACATGACTGATGTCAGATGTCCTGCATACCTGGACAAAGACTGGTATGTGGAACTTGCAAAGAAAAGACTGAAAGATTTTGGGGTGATGTGATGGATATACAAATCAAATATGACAATGGACAAATGAATATTCATATGGATGCATTCTTTCCAACATCCCAGGCACGATTGAAGAAGCTGTTGAAGATTGTTGACTTGGATTTTGAACATAAAAATGACATTGTTCAGAGCATGCAGCAGTTTTTCCAGGATAAAGTGAAAGAACTGGAAGAAAGAAGAATCAGTTCAGGAAAGAAAGCAGTTGAATATAAACAGAAGGTTGCAGACACAGCTGCAATCATTGAATCCAGAAAATATCCAAATGGTGTTCCATTGACAAAGGATGAACTGGCAGACATGAAGGAGCAGAACAAACACTTCAAAGCAGTATATGCAGGATGCATTTCTGATTTCAACAGATGCATCAGACAGAAGAATTTGTTCTTGAAGCACTTGGAAATTTTAGAGCAAAGGAAGTGATGAAGGATGTTTTTCAAAGGTTATGTTGAAACCAAGGACAAAAAGTGCATTGAAAAATTCAAAAACAGAACAGACTTCAAGACTTATGAGCAAGTCAAGTCACTTCCTGAATTTGCAGGAATTTTGGATGAAGAAACAATCCTGGTTGACATTGATGATTTTGAACAGTCAGAAGTGTTGATGAATATTGTGGAAGACCTTCAATTGAATTGCAGGGTTTACGCAACAACCAGGGGAAAGCACTTTTTGTTCAAGAATGCTGGTGTGGACAAATGTTTCACACATTGCAAACTGGCAATTGGTTTGACAGCAGACATCAAGGTTGGTGTGAAAAACAGCTATGAAATATTGAAATATGATGGAAAAGAAAGACAAATCATATATGACATATACCTGGAAGATGGTGAAGAATATCAGGAAATTCCAAAATGGATGAAACCAGTCAGGGGAAAAGCTGAATTCCTGGACATGGATGCAGGTGATGGAAGAAATCAGGCATTGTTCAATTACATCCTGACATTGCAGTCAGCAGACTTTGAAAAGGAAGAAGCAAGGGATTGTTTGCGAATGATAAACAAATATGTCCTGAAAGAACCGCTTGCAGAAGATGAACTGGATGTCATCATGCGTGATGAAGCATTCAGCAAGCCTATTTTCTACAAGGGAACAACCTTCCTGTTTGATAAGTTTGCAGTGTTCCTGAAAAATAATCATCACATCATCAGGGTGAACAGTCAGCTTCACATGTATAAAGATGGAATCTATGTTTCAGGTCAGGAAGAAATTGAAGCGGTAATGATTCAGCATATTCCACAGTTGAACAGAGCAAAAAGACAGGAAGTCATGGCATACCTGAATATTTTAATCAGGGATAACACAAAGACAGCACCTGCATGTGTGATTGCATTCAGAAATGGTCTTTATAATGTCTTGACTGACAGTTTTTCAGAATTCACACCTGATGTGGTCATCACAAACAAGATTCCATGGGATTTCAACAGACAGGCATCCAGTGAAGTGATTGACAACATGCTTGACAATGTGTCTTGTGGTGACCATGAAATCAGGTCATTGCTTGAAGAAATTGTTGGTGCTTGCATGTATAGGTCAAACACCCTTGCAGGCGGTAAAGCATTCATTCTGACAGGAACAGGAAGCAATGGAAAAAGTACATACTTGAAAACACTGTCAAATCTTATGTCAGAAAAGAATATATCAGCACTTGACCTGAAAAAGTTGGGTGACCGATTCAGTACAGTCATGATGTTTGGAAAACTTGCAAACATTGGTGATGACATTTCAAATGAATTTGTGACTGACACATCACTGTTCAAGAAGGTTGTCACTGGTGAAACCATAGATGCAGAACAGAAGGGTCAACCAAAGTTTGATTTCAAACCATTCTGCAAGCTGCTGTTTTCAGCAAATAACATTCCAAGGATGGGAAAGGGTTCTGATTCACAGGCAATCATGAGAAGACTTGTCATTGTTCCATTCAATGCAAAGTTCAAATCTGATGACCCAAATTTCAGACCAGGAATTGAAGAAGACCTGAAAGGTCAGGAATCAATGGAATATCTGATTCAGCTTGGAATCCAGGGATTGAAAAGAGTTCTTGCAGCAAAGAACTTCACAACATCTGATGCAATCAAGCAAGAACTGGAAGAATATGAAGAAAGAAACAATCCACTTCTGATGTTCGTGAAAGATTGTGAAGATGAAGAATTTGACATGCAGACTGAACCAACATCAGCGGTCTATGACAGATACAAGGAATTTTGTCTTGCTGAATCATTGCAGGCATTGTCAAAGATTGAGTTCAGCAGACAGATGGTCAAGACCTTTGGTTTTCAGATTATTGACAAGAAAATCAATGGTAAAAAATACAGATTATTTCAGAAGGTGGTGAACTAATACATGGAAGAACAAAAATTGCAGATTCTTGAACTGTTCGGTGGAATTGGTTCACCAAGGGTTGCTTTGAAGAATCTTGGTGTTCCAGTGAAATCAATTGATTATGTGGAAATTGATGAAAAGGCAGTCAGGTCATACAATGCAATGTTTGCTGATGAACTGGAATATAAAACACAGTCAGTGGTTGGATGGAATCTGAAACCTGACATCCTGATTCATGGAAGTCCTTGTCAGGATTTCAGCATTGCAGGACATCAAAAGGGTGCAGATGAAGGTTCAGAAACAAGGTCATCCCTTATGTGGGAAACAGTCCACATCATTGAACAGATGGGTGAATGGAAACCAAAGGTTGTGATTTGGGAAAATGTGAAGAATGTTCTTTCAAAGCACATGAAACATAATTTTGACAGGTATCTGTCATATATGCAAATGCTTGGATATACAAACAATTATGAAATCTTGAATGCAATGGATTTTGGATTGCCACAGGCAAGACAAAGGGTCTTTACAGTTTCAATTCTTGATGGTGAAGCATTTGACTTTGACCTGATGAAAAGAAAGCCTATGGAAAACATTGACAATTATCTTGAAGATGAAGTTCCTGAATATTATGTTGTAACACAACCATCAATGTTGAACAGGATTGCAGAAGGTGATTCAGTATTCAATGGAAGGGTTGAAGTTATCAAAGACCATGCAATGACAATCACATGCAAACAAATGAGGTGTCCAAACAGCGGTGTTGTGGAACTGGAAGATGGTGATTTCAGATATTTGACAGAAAGGGAATGTTGGCGATTGCAAGGATATTCTGATGAAGATTTTGAAGCTGCACTTTCTGTTCATCCAGGAAGACCAAATTGTCTGAATGGTGCTTTATATAAACAAGCAGGGAATTCAATTCCAGTCAACATATTTGAAGCAATGTTTGAAGTTATGCTTCCAAAATTTTTTGGCATAAATGTATCTTAAAAATAGACAGGAAGGAAGTGGTGTATCTTGAAATGCTTGTTTTGTGGTGCAGAAGTTGAAGTTGGCAAGCGGTGTGAATACTGCGGTTCAATGGCAGAATCTTCATATTATCCAAAAGAAAAGCCAAAGAAGAAATCCTGCATCATGCTGAATTGTTCTGATTTTGATGAATATGCAGTTGTAAAAGGTGATTGCCTTTGGAATATCACAAAAAGATACTATGGAAAAACTTCAATACCTGTTTGTTGCAAGATTGCAGAAATCAATGAGATTGAAAATCCAAACCTGATATATCCAGGGCAAATAATAAAACTACCAAAAGGGAAGGTGATTCAGTGATAAAACCAACAATGATTCAGGATGACTTCATGGGTGACTTTTATCTTGGTTGTCCGTCCTGCAAAGAAGCAATTCATTTTCCTTTGATAAGGAATCCAAATCATATCTATGACAAAAGACCAAAGCGGTGTTCAAAATGCGGTGAAGAATTTGACTGGTCAGATGAAATGAAAGGGGGAACACAGTGATGCATGATGAAGTGGATGATGCTGCACAGGTTGAATGGTGCAGGAAATGGTCAGAAAAGAAGATGCAGAAGAAAATCAAAAGGGTTCAGCACTGGTGTAATTTCAAAATTTATCTGAAATATGCCTGGTATGAATTTAAAGCAGCAATAAAAGGAAGGTGAAAGGAAAATGTCAAATGTGATTCATCCTGGACATTATAACATCCCAGGAAGAAAAGAATGCATTGAAGAAATGCTTGATAAATTTGGTTATGGGAAGACAGAAGCATTTTGTGAACTGAATTCTTATAAATACCAGTACAGACATGAACAGAAGAATGGTCAGGAAGACCTGGACAAAGCATCCAACTATCAGAAAATGTTGCAGAAATACTTGGAAGAAGACCCAAGATTTAGAATTGCAGAACACTTTGGTCTTGTAGGTCAACAGAATCAGTTGATTGAAGAAATGGCAGAACTGACCCAGGCACTGACAAAGTGGAACAGAAAGTGTGGACTTGGACAACCTGTTGCATCTGAATGGACAGTCAAAGCACTGGAAGAACATATCTTTGAAGAATTGGCAGATGTGAAACTGGTTCTTGACCAAGTGATTCATTTGATGGGATGTGAAGACCAGGTGCAACAGATTATGAAACAGAAGATTGACAGAACCTTTGAAAGGATAGGTGAACAGAATGCAGGCAATTAAAGCATATACACAGATTTACAATGATTTTGATGGTCAGAAGATGTTGGAAAAAATTGAACAGGTTGCAAGAACTTGTTACAAGTCAGAAGGAAAGATTCAGGAAGGGTCTGCTGCAAAGATGGTTGCATCCCTTATCAAGTCAGGACATGAAGCAATGCTTGAACATGCATCTGTCACAGTGAAGTTTGTTGTTGACAGGGGAATCAGTCATGAACTGGTCAGACACAGACTTGCATCCTTTGCACAGGAATCCACAAGATACTGCAATTATTCAAAGGATGACTTTGGTTCTGAAATCACCTTCATCATTCCTGAATACCTGGAATACAAGTCAGAAGGTTGGAACATTTGGAAGGAATCCATGAAGCAGGCAGAAGATGCATATTTCAAGATGCTTGATTTTGAACTGTCACCACAGCAGGCAAGGGCGGTTCTTCCAAACAGCTTGAAGACAGAAGTGGTCATGACTGCAAACCTTCGTGAATGGAGACACTTTTTCAAACTTCGTGCCTTGGGAACAACTGGAAAACCACACCCGCAGATGCTTGAAGTTACTGTTCCACTTCTTGAAGACATGAAGAACCTGATTCCAGTGGTCTTTGATGATTTGGTGGTGAAATGATATGAACAGACAGCAAAGAAGAATGGCACAAAAGAAAGGTCTTCCAGTGACACATGAACCAGTCTTCAATATGAAGCAGTCTGACATCAAGAAGATGAAACAGGAAGCAACTGAACAGGCAGTGGATGCAGCAATGGTTCTTCTGCTTGGAATTCCAGTGAAAGTCCTGAAAGAAAAATATGGATGGGGCATGAAGAAAAGACTTCCTGAATTTTGTGAAGCAATGATTGATGTCTATACAGATTTTTCAAATGGTGACCTGACACTGGAACAGTTTGCAGACCTGATTTATCAGGAATGTGGGGTGAAATTTCAGAAAAATGAATAAATACAACAGTGAAGGTTATCCTGACCCAACTGCATATTATGGAACAAAAGAAATTGTCAGGGAAGAATCTGAACAGGAAAGAAGAATCAGACACCTGATGCATATTATCAGGGAAGCTGCACACCTGGCAGGATTTGAAGTGGTTGGAAGAATTACCTTCAAGGATAAGAAAACAGGAAAGGAATTCAGATAATGACAGTAAAAAATTATATTGAAGCAGATTTGTTGATAAATAAAATAAGAGAATTCAAAAGTGTTTGGGATGTAGAAAGATTTGTTGAAGAAGAAAAAATGCCCATTACTACAATCGTTGATGAAATGGTTGGAAAAAGAGAAATGAAAGAAGGAAATCAATATATTGCTTTTTCTAAACAATATGTGATTGAACATCCTGAAAAGGCAAAGGAATGTTTTGAAAAATTTATGAAAGGATGTGTGAAAAAATGAATGATAAAATTGCACAGCAACAGTTTCTTGATTTTATGCAGATACATAAAAGACCCATCATCAATATTGACACAATGGACTGGTTGATTGGTCAGGGATTCTTTGTGAAGCCTGCTGCAATCAACCATCATGGCAACCACACAGGCGGTCTGTTTGAACATTCCATGATGGTTGCACAGGTTCTTGTGGAAATGACACAGAAGTTTGACATCCCTTGGACAAGACCTGAATCACCATACATTGTTGGAATGCTTCATGATGTGTGCAAACTGGATGATTATTTTGACGAAAATGCATCTGATGTGGTGGTCATGGGAAGTGGTTCACCTATCAGCAAAGACCCAAAGTGGACATACAATCCTGCACCTATGTTTGCAGGTCATGGTGACAAGTCGGTGATGATGCTGTCACAGGTGATGACCCTGACAGAAGAAGAAATGTTGTGCATCAGGTTTCACATGGGTGCTTATGTCACAAGTGAATGGGATGCATTTGACAGAGCAATCAGAAAATATCAGTCAGTGCTTTTCACTCACACAGCAGACATATATGCATCAAAAGTTAAAGATGTTTGATGTTAGTTCAAGATGTGGTTCAACATCATCTTGAACCGATAAAATGCAGTAAAATCAAGGGTTTCAGGGGTGCGGTTCAAGATGGTTCAAGATTGTTTTATATTAAGGATATATAAGAATAGAAAATGATTGAAATTTAATGATTCTCTAAAAATTATCTATAATAGAAAATAACACCCACATCTTGAACTTTGCACCATAAAAATTCATAGAAATCCAGTAAAATCAAGGCTTTTCAGCGGTTCAAAATGTTTTTTGCAATGTTGAACCAAGAAGTTGAACCGATAAAGGAAGAAGGTGTGAAGGTGACAGCAAAGGAATATTTGTTGCAGATAAAAGAACAGAAGCAGAATATCAGGAAGCAGGAAGAATATATTCAAAGATTAAGGGATTCATTGACCATTGCAGGAATCAGTTATGACAAGGAAAGAATTCAAAGTTCTCCTGACCCTGATAAATTTGCAAAGATATTCGGTCAGATTGATGAAGAAGAACAAAGGCTTGAAGACATGAAGACCAGGTTTGTGAATACAAGGGTGAAGATTATCAATCAGATTCATCAGCTTGCAGAAGAAAAGCATCAGAATGTTTTGTATCTTGTGTATGTTGATGATAAGACCCTGAAAAAAGCATCCCAAGAAATGTGTTTTTCATATGAGTATGTGAAGGAACTTCATGGTGCTGCATTGCAGGCTTTTGACCAAAAATTCCCACCACAGTCTGCTTGAATCCCACCCTCATGTTATAGTAAACTATAACATGAAATGTTAGGTCAATAAGACATCCTTTGAAGAAGGGGTGTCTTATTTTTATGTGATGAAAGGCAGGTGACAGGTGATTGACTGATAAGCAAAGAAAGTTTTGTGATGAATATTTGATTGACTTGAATGCAACCAGGGCATATAAAGCAGCATATCCACATGTGAAATCAGAAGGTGCTGCAAGGGCATGTGCTTCAAAGTTGCTAACAAAAGCTAACATCAAAGCATATATTGATGAACAGCTTGACAAAATCAGTTCTGAAAAGACTGCTGATGCAAAGGAAGTCATGGAATACCTGACATCTGTCATGCGTGGTGAATCCCAGGCAGAAATTGTTGTCATTGAAGGAACTGGTGATGGTTGTTCTGATGCAAGAAGAATGAACAAAGCACCTGATGAAAAAGAAAGATTGAAAGCTGCTGAACTGCTTGGAAGAAGATATGGTCTTTTCAAAGAGAATGTGAACCTGGAAGTTGAACCAGTTGTTCTTGTGAATGACCTGAAAGAATAGGTGATGCTATGAAGGTATCATTGCAGGAAGCAGTTGGAAAGAACTATGCTGATTTTTGGAACACAAAGCAAAGATACAGAGTATGCAAGGGAAGCAGAGGTTCAAAGAAATCAAAAACCACAGCCTTGAACATGATTTATAGGTTGATGGAATATCCCCTTGCAAATGGTTTGTGTGTCAGAAGGTATTCAAACACCTTGCGTGATTCTGTCTTTTCAGATTTGAAATGGGCAATTCACAAGTTGGGTTTGGATGCCTTTTTTGATTGTACTGTTTCACCCATGCAGATTGTCAGGAAGTCCACAGGACAGAAGATTTTGTTCAGGGGTCTTGATGATGGTTTGAAAATCACATCCATTTCTGTTGATTATGGTGTTCTTTGCTTTGTATGGATTGAAGAAGCCTATGAAATCAGCAATGAAGATGACTTCAACAAACTTGATATGTCCATCCGTGGTGAAGTGCCTGATGGATATTTCAAGCAGATAACCCTGACATTCAATCCATGGTCTGCAACATCCTGGTTGAAACCCAGGTTCTTTGATGTGATAGATGATGACATCTTCACAAAGACAACAACCTGGAAGCAAAATGAATGGTTGGATGATGCAGACAGAAACATCTTCTTGAAGATGCAACAGAACAATCCAAGAAGATACAGAATTGAAGGTGATGGTGAATGGGGCATTGCAGAAGGTCTGATATATGAAAAAGTCAGATTTGAAGACTTTGACATTGATGCAGTCAGAGCAATCCCAGGAATCAAAGCTGCATTTGGTCTTGACTTTGGTTTCACTGACCCAAATGCATTTGTTTGTCTGATGATAGACAATGCAGCAATGAAGATTTATGTCTTTGATGAATGGTACAAGACAGGTGTGACCAACAAAATCATTGCACAGGCAATCAAAGACAAAGGTTATGGTGGACAGAAAATCATTTGTGATTCTGCTGAACCAAAGTCCATTGCAGAACTTCAAGAAGAAGGAATCAAGGCAGAACCTTCCAGGAAAGGAAAAGACAGTGTGAATCATGGCATCCAGTTATGTCAGAACTATGAAATCATTGTCCATGAAAGGAACTGTCCTGAATTCAAGAAAGAAATACAAAATTACTGTTGGGAAACAGACAAGGATGGAAAACCAACAGACAAGCCTGACCATGAATTTTCACATGGTATGGATTCAATGCGATATGCAACAGGAAAGATTCTTGTTGGTGACACATTCAGTTTTGATTAGTTAGAAAAAGGGAAGGTGAAAAACAATGACAGTTGATGTTTTAGGAACAAAATACACAATAACAGAATCTAACAAGGTAAAAGATGACAACCTGAACAGCGGTGATGGATATTGTGACCATTCCACAAAGCAGATTGTCATTGACACCTTCCAGGATTCCCCTGGTTCACTTGCTGATTTGAAAACATACAGACAGCAGGTCATCAGACACGAACTGGTTCATGCATTTCTGTTTGAATCAGGACTTGGTGCTGATAGTTGGGGCATAAATGAAGAAATTGTGGACTGGATTGCATACCAGTTCCCAAAGATGGCAGAAGCCTTTGGAAAGGTGGATGCACTATGATACATAGAAAGGTGGTGAAGAATGATGTTCAATTTTGCTGAATCCTTCAAAGCAAAACTTGAAAGACTGGTTAATATCAATGCTGCATCCAAGTTGACAGATGAACAGTTCATTGTGAAGGAAATCAACAGGTTCAAGCAGTCACAGAGAAGAAAAGAAATGCTTGATGGTGAAAGATACTTTGATGGATGTCATGACATCCTGTCCAGGGAAAGGACAGTCATTGGAAAAGATGGTGAACTGGAAACAGTTGAAAATCTTCCAAACAACAGAATTGTTGACAATCAGTATAAAAAGATGGTCATTCAGAAATCCAACTATCTGTTGGGTCAACCTTTCACCATCCAGTGTGACAATGATGCTTATGTGAAGATTCTAAAACAGTTCCTGAATAAAAAGTTCATGCGAACCTTGAAAGCAGTTGGTGAAGATTCCTTGAATTGTGGAATTGGTTGGTTGTTCCCTATGTATGATGACCAAGGCAATTTCATTTTCAAGCGGTTCAGACCTTGGGAAATCATCCCAGGATGGAAGGATGCAGAACACACTGAACTGGAATATTTCATCAGAATCTATGAAGTGGTTGGATATGTTGGAAATACAGAAAAAATCATTGAAAAGGTTGAAGTCTATGATGAATCAGGTGTTTCTTATTTTGAATTGACTGATGGTGGAACACTGAAACCTGATGGTGATGAACATGTTCCATATTTCAGCATTGAAGACCAGGGATTCAACTGGACAAAGATTCCTTTGATTCCTTTCAAGTATAACAACAAGGAAATCCCATTGATTAAGATGGTGAAGTCTTTGCAGGATGGTCTGAATCTGATTGAATCCAACTTTCAGAATCAGATGGAAGAAGACACAAGGAACACAATCCTGGTTCTTGTGAACTATGATGGTGAAAATCTTGGTGAATTCAGAAAGAACCTGGCAACCTATGGTGCAGTAAAGGTCAGAACAGTTGATGGTGCAGGCGGTGATGTCAGAACACTTCAAGTTGAAGTCAATTCTGAAAATTACAAAGCAATCATTGAACTGTTCAAAAAGGCAATTATTGAAAATGCTATGGGTTATGATGCCAAGGATGACAGAATGTCAGGAAATCCAAATCAGATGAACATTCAATCAATGTATTCTGACATTGACCTGGATGCAAATGGAATGGAAACTGAATATCAGGCATCTTTTGAAGAACTGTTGTGGTTCATCAATTGTCATCTGTTCAATGTCGGTATAGGTGACTATGAACAGGAAGATGTGGAAATCATATTCAACAGGGATATGATGCTGAATGAAGGTGAAGTCATTGACAACATCAGCAAGTCTGTTGGAATCATCAGTGATGAAACCCTTGTTGCACAGCACCCATGGGTTGATGATGTTCAGGCAGAACTTGACAGACTGGAAGAACAGAAACAGAAGAACATGGAAGAATATGGACTTGGATTCAATCCTGGTCAGAATGTTCCACCTGATGACCCAGGCGGTGATGGGGAAGGTGCAGGTGATGAATAATGGCAAAGAAATCATCTGCATACTGGCAGAAACGATTTTCAGCACTTGAAAATGCACAAAACCAGTACGGACAGAACACCTTTCATCAGATTGAACCTGCTTTTGATAAAGCAGAAAGACAGATTCAGGCACAGATTGAAGCCTGGTATGCAAGATATGCTTCCAACAATGGAATCACACTGGCAGAAGCAAGAAAACAGTTGTCTGCTGCTGAACTGAAAGAATTGCAATGGGATGTTCAGGAATACATCAAATATGGACAAGAAAATGCAATGAATCAGCAGTGGATGAAGGAACTTGAAAATGCATCAGCAAGATTCCACATCAGCAGACTGGAAGCCTTGAAACTTCGGACACAGCAATCATTGGAAGTTGCCTTTGGCAATGAACTTGATTCCCTGGATGGTATGGTCAAAAAACTATATCAGTCAGGATATTATCACACATGTTTTGAAGTGCAGAAGGGTTTCAATATTGGTTGGGAAATCGGTCAGATTGATGAAAGGAAGCTGCAAAAGGTCATCAGTAAACCTTGGGCAGCAGATGGAAAGACCTTTTCAGACAGGGTGTGGCAATCAAAGACCACAATGGTCAATGAACTGCATCAGCAGATGACAAGGACAATCATTCAGGGAAAAGCACCTGATGAAGCAATCAAGTCCATGACCAAATATCTGCAAAACAAAACCAAGAATGCAAAATACAACGCAGGAAGACTTGTGATGACTGAACAGGCATTCATCAGTTCTGCTGCACAAAAGGATGCATTCAATGACCTGGATGTTGAAGAATTTGAGATTGTCGCAACACTGGACAGTCACACTTCTGAAATATGCAGGGAAATGGATGGAAAGCACTTCCCCATGAAGGACTTTCAACCAGGTGTCACTGCACCACCTTTTCATGTATGGTGCAGGTCAACAACTGTTCCATACTTTGATGATGAATGGGGCAGAAGCGGTGAAAGAGCAGCAAGGGGTGAAGATGGTAAAACATATTATGTTCCTGCTGATATGACCTATCCTGAATGGGAAAAGGCAATGGTTGATGGTCAGACAGATGATTTGAAACCTGCTGTTCCTGATGATACAATGAAGGTGGAAGAAGTTCACTGGTCTGATATGACAGAAGGTGATACCTTCCAAAACAAAAAAGAAGCATTCAAGCATTTTGAAGATGCAGGAATCCACATTTCAGATTCCAAAAAATATCCTATGGATGCAGAACTTTCAAAGGGCATGGCAACATGGCACAGCAAGTTCACAAAGAACTTTCCTGATTTTGATGCAGCAATCAAATCAAAGTTACCTTATATCAAGAATGTTGCACCATCTTCCCTTCCTGGAAACAGACTTGGTGATTTCACATATTATCCTGGAAGTGGAAAGGTTGTTGGAATTCGTTTGAATTCAGGTTTACATTCAACACTTGATTATGCATCCAAGGTTGCTGAAAGGTCATTTGAATCACATTGGCACAGTGGAAAGAATCCGCTGCATACAATAATTCATGAGTATGGACATTATGTGTCACATTCAATGTCTATGCTGACCAAAAGGTCATTTGAACATGACATCATTCAGGAAGCATTGCAGGAATATAAAAAACTGCATCCTGAATATGAGTATGAAACTTATGTTGGATTGAAAGATGCATTGTCAAGATATGGTTCAACAAAAGAAGCTGAATGTTTTGCAGAAGCATTTGCAGAATACTTTGGTGAAGATGAACCAAGGGAATTTGCAACCATATTTGGACATTTGCTTGAACAGAAAATGAAAGGGGTGAAGAAACCATGATGCAGGATGAAACAGATTTATTTGAAAGTGAATATGTTTACATTGGAAAAGATGAAAAATATCACATCAAGGATGAAGCACCTGATGAATTGAAGCAAAGATTCAATGATTTCTTCAATTCACTGGAAACAGAAGAAGATGGACATGTCAGTCAGGCATAGTTCAAAGAAAAAGCACCTGAAAGGGTGCTTTTTTAATGCGTTAAAATATCAGACCTATTGAAAAATCTATGAAGAAGAAAATGTGCAGAGGTGACACAGAAGTAACTTCCTTTCAATGGGTCTGATTTTTATTGACCTGGTGGAAGTCGAAAAAAGACACATTCAACAACAAATCTGATGCTGAAAGAACAGCGAAAACAAACTGAAAGGATGGTTTTGAACATGAAAAGAAAGTTTTTGGAAGACATGGGTTTGGAAAAGGAACAGGTTGACAAGATTCTTGATGAAAACAGTCAGGATATTGGAAAGGCAAAAGGTGATTCTGACAAGATTCAGAAAGACCTGGATGCAGCAAATGCAGAAGTTGAATCCTTAAAGGGTCAGATTTCTGACAGAGATAAACAGCTTGAAACTTTGAAGAATTCCACAGGTGATGTTGAAGCAATGAAACAGCAGATTGCAACTTTGCAGGCAGACAACAAAGCAAAAGATGAAGCACATGCTGCTGAAATTAAGCAGTTGAAGATTGATGCTGCAATAGATTCTGCACTGACTGGTGCAAAGGCAAAAAATAACACTGCTGTCAAGGCACTTCTGAAAGACCTGGACAAGGCTGAACTTGCAGAAGATGGCACAATCAAGGGTCTTGCAGAACAGATTGAAACATTGCAGAAGTCTGATGCTTATTTATTCGACACCACAACCAAAAAGCAGACCCAGGTGAAGGGTGCAAAACCTGGTGAATCAGGAAATGAAGATGGTGACCATGGGGTTGACACATCCAAAATGACCTATTCAGAACTTGCTGCTTATATGGCAGAACACCCTGATGCAAAAATTGATTAAATTTTAAGAAAGGAAAAGGTGAAACAAAATGGCAAAATTTGATTCCAAAAGTTTCAATCCCCAGGCATTCGGTGCTTATGTGAACCGAATTCCTAATGTAACTAAAAACGAACTTGCAAAGAGTGGTGCAGTTGGTTCTAATGAGCAGGCAAAGGCAGCACTTGCAAATCAGACTGGTTCTTTATATGCAAGAATCCCTTACTTTGGCAGAATTGATGGTTCTACCAGTCAGAACAATGATGGTAATACCAACATTGAAAGCACTGGCACAACCACATATGAGCAGGGATTCATTGTGGCAAGCAGAATGGATTCTTGGACTGAAAGAAGTTTCAGCAAGAACATCACAGCAGGTGTTGACTTCATGGACAATGTTGCAGCACTGATTGCTGATTACAAGATGGATGTCAGACAGGCAATGCTGCTTGCAATCTTAAAGGGTGTGTTCAGCATGAAGCAGGACACTTCTGTTGCAGGTAAAGCTGCAAAGGAATTCCTTGCAAAGCATGTTTATGACATCACTGCAAAGGGTGCAGAAGCAGGTCTTGTTGGTTCTGCTACTCTTAATAAGGCAATTCAGCAGGCTTGTGGTGACAACAAGAACATCTTCAAACTTGTCATCATGCACAGTGAGGTTGCAACAAATCTTGAGAACATCAAGCTGTTAAAGTATATGACACAGACTGATGGTGATGGTATTGAAAGAGAACTTGCACTTGCAACTTGGAATGGAAGACTTGTTCTGATTGATGACAACATGCCTTCTGAAAGTGGTTACTATGCAGCATCTGCAAATGATGAAGGTGCTATGCAGATTAAGGCAAGCGGTGCAACTGGTTCTGCTGAAATCAATCTTGCAGATGTCAAGAAGGGTGCGTTCTATCCTGATGGTGCTGCTGCTGACCAGTATGTTGTTGCAGGTGACAAATACACCACATACACCCTTGGTGATGGTGCAATCATCCTTGATGACATTGGTGATGCAGTTCCTTATGAAATGAGCAGAGACCCTAAGACAAATGGTGGTCAGGACACACTTTATGTGCGTGACAGATACATTTGTGGTGTTGATGGTATTTCCTTTGAGAAGCCTGCAAGCATCACTGCATCTGCTTCCAACACTGACCTTGCAACTGGTGACAACTGGAACATCATCAATGATGGTACAAAGGCAATTCCACACAAGGCAATTGCAATTGCAAAGATTGTTTCCAGGGGTTAATTGATGAAAGGGTGATGATATGGCACTGACAGATGAAACAAAGCAGTCCATCATCACAGCATTGGACACTTCCAGTCTTGATGAATCCTTCATTGAAGCGGTTCTGAAAAGACTGGATTCCTTTGGTTATGAAATCAAAGAATCTGATGCCTGGATGATTGGTTTTGCAATGCAGAAGGTGGAAAACACCATCAAAAATGAGTGCAACATATCTGAAATCCCTGACGGACTTTTTCACACAGCAGTGGACATGTCTTGTGGTGAATTCCTGTTTGCTAAAAAGCAGACTGGACAGTTGGAAATTGGTGACCTTGATTTGACTGGTGCTGTTTCAAGCATCAAGGAAGGTGACACCCAGGTGAACTTCAATGGTGATGAAAGTGATTCTGACAAGGTTGATTCCCTGCTGAATTATCTTCTGAACAGTGGGAAGGGGGAATTGGTGTGTTATCGAAAAATCAGGTGGTAAAGGCAAGGAAAGCAATTGAATCCATGTATGATGGTACTTGCACAATTGCTGAATATCAGGAATACACCAAGGAAAACAAATCCACAGGACATCATGAAGTGGTAGTTTTGGAAGGGCAACCTTGCAGGTTGTCTTTTTCCAGTTCACCCAACACAAATCAGACAGACACTGTTGCACAATTGGTTCAGACAATCAAGGTTTTCCTTGCACCTGAAATCAGAGTGCAGGCAGGTTCAAAATTGACTGTCACACAGAATGGTGTGACAACTGAATATAAGTCCAGTGGTGAACCTGCATTGTATCAGACACATCAGGAAATTATGCTTGAACTGTTTAAGGGGTGGGCATAAATGGCAAGAAGCGGAACATTCAACTTCCAGGATTTTGAAAGAATCAAGAATAACCTGGAAAAACTGAACCAGGAACAGGTGGATTTGTTCATTGATGCTTGTGCAAAAGAATTGGCTGCAAGGCTGCTTGCAAAAGTTATCAAAAGGACACCTGTTGGTGATTATCCAAACAGTTCAGGGAAAAAAGGTGGCACACTTCGCAGGGGTTGGACTGGTGGAAAGAATTCAAGTGCTGTTGCTTATGCTGATTCATTGACCATTCACCATTTTGGTGATGCTTATGTGATTGAAATTGTCAATCCAGTGGAATATGCATCTTATGTTGAATTTGGACATAGAACTGCAAACCACAAAGGTTGGGTCAATGGTCGGTTTATGTTGACAATATCTGAACAGGAAATTCAACAGGCTGCACCTGCAATCATAGAAAAGAAGCTGATGAAGCAGATGGGGGAATTGTTCACATGATAAATAAAATTATTGATGGAATCAGCATTTCCCTGAATGCTGAATTCGGTGATGATTACAAGATTTATACAGAATCCATTGAACAAGGCTTGAAAGAGCCTTGTTTTTCTATTGTTTGTGTGAATCCAACAAATGAATTGTTCAGGGGCAAGAAATATTTCAGGAAGAATCTTTTCTGCATCCAGTATTTCCCAAAAGGGGAAGACAAGCGGTCAGAATGCATGGATGTCCTGGAAAGAATGTTTGATTGCTTGGAAGTCATCAAAGTTGGTGAAGACCTGCAAAGGGGAACATCAATGCATGGTGAAGTGGTTGACCAGGTTCTGAACTTCTTTGTCAATTATGACATGTTTGTCTATAAGGTTGAAAGCACTGATGCAATGGAAACTATGGATTTGACATCAAATGTGGAAGGGTGAAGACATGGCAAAAAGAAATGAAGCATCTGTTCTGAAATTCAGCAAAGAACAGATTGTTGCTTCCAAGAAATACAGTCCTTACAAGGACTTTTTCAATGGTAACTTGAAAACTGGTCAGATGTATTCAGAAGCTGAACTGAATACACTGATTACAAAGAATTTTGAGAAAGGAACAGGTGAATAAAAAATGGCACTTGGTGGTGGTACTTTTTTAACACAGAACAAGGTTCTTCCTGGTGCATACATCAATTTCATTTCTGTTGCAACTGCATCCACTAACATGAGTGATAGAGGATATGCAGCAATGGGTCTTGAACTTGATTGGGGTCAGGAAGGAAAGATTTTTGAAGTCACAAATGGTGATTTTCAGAAGAACAGTATGAAGATTTTCGGTCATTCCTATGGTGATGACTGCATGAAGGGTCTTCGTGACCTGTTCAAGAATATTCAGACCTTATATGCATATCGTCTGAATGGCGGTGGCACAAAGGCAGCAAATACTTTTGCAACTGCACTTTATGGTGGAACAAGGGGAAATGACATCAAGATTGCTGTCCAGGCAAATGTTGATGACAACCAGTTATTTGATGTTCAGACATGGCTTGATGGTGTTCTGATGGACACACAGACAGTCAAGAAAGCATCTGAACTTGTTGCAAATGATTATGTCACATTCAAGACATCTGCTTCCCTTGCGGTAACAGCAGCAACAGCACTTGCAGGTGGTACAGATGAAACTGCAAACACAGCAGCACATCAGGCATTCCTGGACAAGGTTGAATCTTATCCTTCCATCAATGCAATTGGTTATGTTGGAACAGACACTGCAACAAAAGGACTTTATGCTGCATTTGCGAAAAGAATGCGTGATGAAGTTGGTGTTAAGTTCCAGGCGGTTGTGTATGGTCAGGCTGCTGATTATGAAGGTGTTATCAATGTCAAGAACAAGGTTCTTGATGATGGTGCAAATGAAGCATCCCTTGTTTATTGGGTGACTGGTGTTGCAGCAGGAACTGCTGTCAATGCATCTGCAACAAACAAGATTTATGATGGTGAATTTGACATCAATGTTGATTATACACAGTCACAACTTGAAGCAGCAATCAAAGCAGGTGAATTCACACTTCATCAGGTTGGTTCTGATGTGCGTGTTCTTACTGACATCAATTCCCTTGTCACTACAACTGCAAACAAGGGTGATGTGTTCAAGGACAATCAGACAATCAGAGTTTGTGACCAAATTGCAACAGACATTGCAAATCTTTTTGTGACCAAATACCTTGGTGTTGTTCCAAATGATGCAAGCGGTAGAACTTCCCTTTGGGCAGATATTGTGAAGCATCATGAGAACATGCAGAGCATCAGAGCAATTGAGAACTTCACAGATGAAGATGTGACTGTTGACCAGGGTGAAACAAAGAAGTCTGTTGTGGTTACTGACAACATCACTGTTGTGAACACTATGGAAAAACTGTATATGACAGTTTATGTGGCATAAGGAAGGGGTGAATCAGAATGTCAAACATTACCATGAAAGCAAAGGATTCTTTATCTGCAAAGTTAGCTGAATGTTATGTGACAATCAGTGGCAGAAGATACAACTTCATGCAGGCAATCAACTTTGAAGCAAACTTTGAAAGAACCAAGACAGAAATCCCTATTCTTGGAAAGACTGGAATGGGTAACAAGTCAACTGGTTGGAAGGGAACTGGTTCTGCAACCTTCCATTACAACACCAGTATTTTCAGGGAAATGATGCAGAGATACAAAGACACAGGTGAAGATGTGTACTTTGAAATTCAGGTCACAAATGAAGACCCAACATCTGATGCAGGAAGACAGACAGTTGTCTTCATGGACTGCAACATTGATGGTGGTATTCTTGCCAAATTTGATGCAGATGGTGAATATCTTGATGAAGATATGGATTTCACATTTGAGGACTTCAAGATGCCTGAAAAGTTCAATCTGCTTGCAGGAATGTAATTTCAAACAAAATCCAAGGATGCAGTCAGAAAAATCTGACTGCATTTTTCTTGGTATCTAAAACAATATTGAAAGGATGGGTGAAAATACCATGTCAAATTTAAGTTTATTTTTAAAGAAAAACAAAAAGGTGAAGGAAAATGTGAAGTTTCCTGCAACAAAGTCACTTTGTGATGAAAAGGGAAATCCCCTTGAATGGGAAATCAAACCTTTAACAACCAGGGAATCTGATGACATCAGGGAAGCCTGCACCATTGAAATTCCTGTTAAGGGAAAGCCAAACATGTTCAGACAGAAGGTCAATTCTTCCAAGTTTGGTGCAAAGATGCTTGCATCTTCCATTGTATTTCCTGACCTTTACAATGCAGAACTTCAAGATTCTTATGGTGTTTCCACACCTGAAGACTTAGTTCGTGAAATGATTGATGACCCTGGTGAATATAACAAGTTCCTTGCTTATGTTCAGGAATTCAATGGTTTTGACAGTAACATGGAAGATAAGGTTGAAGAAGCAAAAAACTAATACTGGAAGGTGATGGTGATGCAAATTATGCACACTATGCTTTGCAAAAATTGCACATTTTACCTTCCCAGTTTGTGGGTCTTGACCCATATGAAAAAGCATTTGTTATTGCTTCGATAGATTTAAGAATAGAAAACGAAAAGAAACAAGCAAAGGCAGCAAAGAAAAAAGCCAAATAATCAGGGAAAGGAGTGATTCAAAATGGCAAGTATTTCTGCATCAGTTGAACTTTATGACAGAATGTCTGCACCACTTATGTCCATCATGAATGCAATGAACATGACCATTTCTTCCATGCGTGACATGCAGTCAACAATGGGAACTGACATGGACACTTCTTCCCTGGATGCTGCCACACAAGCAGCAAATCAGGCACAGGCAGCAATGGAAGCCTTGAACCAGTCAATGCACACTGGTGGTCAGACACCAGGCACAGGCGGTTCAGAGCCTACACCAACACCTTCAACTGACCCTGTTCAAGTTCCTGTTGAATGGGTGACAAATGATTTGGATGTCTTTTCCAACAGTGGGATTGACAGATTTGAACAGGAAGTCACAGCAACAAATCAGATGTTGACAACACTTTCTGACAGACAGAATCAGATTGCACAGAATGCAGCAGGAACTGACATCTTTTCAGACAGTGCAATGCAGGACATCAATTCCATGGGTCAAAGAATCCAGGCGGTTCAGCAAAGGATTCAGCAGATTGAAAACAATCCAGTGAACCTTGGAACAGACACTGCAAATGCAGAACTGGAAGAATTAAGGTCACAGTTGAATCAGGCATTGCAGGCACAGGAAGCATTGAATCAGGCGGTTGACAATATGGATGTATCTGCTGCAAATGCTGCATACAACCAGTTGTCAAGCACAGTGGCAAGCACTGAAAGATATATCAGGGATAATGCAGATGCACAAGGAAATTTGAATCAGCAGATTCAGGCAGGTGTGAACACATCAAATGAATTGGTTGATACAGTCAAAAGACTGGCACTTGCATATTTGTCCATGCAAAGTGTTCAGAAGGTTCTTGATGTGTCTGATGAACTGGCAATGACCACAGCAAGATTGAACACCATGAATCAGGCATTCAATGAAATCAATGGAACTGCAACAGAAACAGACACCATTGTGAAACAGATTTATGCATCTGCACAGAATGCAAGGGGTTCTTTTGGTGACATGGCAGCAGTTGTTGCAAAGTTCGGAAACAATGCAAGGGATGCTTTTGCAAGTCAGGATGAAGTTATTGCATTTGCAAACCTGATTCAGAAACAGATGACCATTGCAGGTGCATCCACACAGGAAGCATCAAATGCAATGTTACAGTTGTCACAGGCTTTGGGTTCAGGTGTGTTGCGTGGTGATGAATTGAATTCCATCTTTGAGCAAGCACCAAACCTGATTCAGTCTATTGCTGATTATCTTGATGTTCCTATTGGAAAAATCAGGGAAATGGCACAGGACGGACAGTTGACAGCGGACACTGTAAAGGCTGCAATCTTTTCCAGTGCTGATGACATCAATGCAAAGTTTGAAGCAATGCCTATGACTTGGGGTCAGGTATGGACTTCATTTCAGAACAGTGCATTGATGGCATTTCAACCAGTCCTGGACAAAGTGAATGAACTTGCAAACAATGACCAGTTCCAGGGATTTGTGGAAAATGCAATTGGACTGTTGGCACAGCTTGCGGTTTATGTGTTGGATTTCTTCAATACACTTGCAAGCATTGGTGCATTCATCAGTGACAATTGGTCAATCATTGCACCTATTGTCTATGGTGTAATTGCAGCACTGATTGCTTATGCAGCAATTTCAGGAATCGTTGCAGCGGTCAATGGTGTCATGGCACTTTCAGCAAGTGTTCATGCAGCAGCGGAAGCAATGCAGGCAGGGGCAACCTTTACTGCAACAGCTGCACAGTATGGTCTGAATGCTGCTTTGATGGCATGTCCTTTGACCTGGATAATTCTTCTTATTATTGCAGTCATTGCTGCTATTTTTGCGGTATGTAATGCAATCGCAAAGATGACAGGTGTTGCAAACAGCGGTTTTGGTGTCATTACTGGTGGAATCAATGTTGTGATTCAGTTCTTCAAGAACTTGGGTCTTTCTGTTGCAAACATTGCCCTTGGAATTGGAAATGCAATTGCAGCACTGGCATCCAACATGATGACAGCATTCCACAATGCAATCTGTTCTGTTCAGTCCTGGTTCTACAACCTGTTATCAACTGCACTGACAGTCATTGAAGGTATTTGTGCAGCACTGAACAAACTTCCTTTTGTGGAATTTGATTATTCAGGAATCAGCAGTGCAGCAGATGACTATGCATCAAAGGCAGCAGAAGCAGCAGGAAACAAAGAAGATTACAAATCCATTGGTGATGCATTCAATGAAGGAATGTCCACCTTTGACACATTCCAGGATGGATGGGCAGCGGATGCATTCAATGCAGGTGCATCTTGGGGTGATGGTGTTGCTGACAAGGTTTCAGGAATGTTCAGCATGGACAACATTGACCTGACAGGTGGTGTTGACACATCCATGTTGTCAAATGACTTTGCAAATAATGCAGCACAAACAGCAGCAAACACTGCTGACACAGCAGACAGTGCAGGAAAGATTGCAGACAGTGTGGATATTTCCAAAGAAAATCTGAAATATCTTCGTGATATTGCAGAAACAGAAGCAATCAACAGATTCACAACTGCTGAAATTGAAGTAACTATGAATAACAATAACACTGTTTCAAGTGACATGGACATTGATGGAATGGTTGACCATTTATCAGCAGGTGTTCTTGAAGCTATGGAACAGGCAGCGGAAGGGGTGCATTAAACTATGGCATATTATTTCTATCTTGGAAAAACATTGCTTCCAGTTGCACCACAGAAGCTGCAACTGAAAATCAAGGGTGCAAATAAAACTTACACCCTTATCAATGATGGTGAAATCAATGTCCTGAAAACACCTGGTTTGACGGACATTGAATTTGATGCTTTGCTTCCAAATGTGAAATATCCTTTTGCAGTCTACAAAAACGGATTCACAAGGGCAAAATCATTTTTGGAAGTATTGAAAAATTACAAGCAGGACAAGGAAACCTTTCAGTTCATTGTCACAAGAACACTTCCAAATGGAAAGATGCTTTTTGATACAAACATGAAGGTTTCCTTGGAATCTTACACCATCAAAGAAGATGCAAAGAACTATGGAATGGATGTCATGGTCACAATCAAGTTGAAACAATACAGAGATTATGCAACCAAGACATGCAACATCAAGTTTGCATCTTCCAAACCAAAGATTGTTCCACAGCCTGTCAGGGCAGCAGAAAACCCACCAAAGCCTGCAAATCAGACTTACACAGTTGTCAGGGGTGACTGCTTATGGAACATTGCAAAGAAGTATTATGGAAATGGTTCAAAATATACTGTTATTTACAATGCAAACAGGGATAAAATCAAGAATCCAAATCTGATATATCCTGGACAGGTTTTGACCATTCCTGCTGCATAAGGGGGTGAACACATGGCTGCTGAACTGTTGATTCAGAATGGCAACAAGGTGTTCATCCCTGTTGTGCAAGAAGATATTCAGTGGACAACTGAAAGAAAGGGCAATCCAGGGAAGCTGACATTCAAGGTTCACCTGGATGATGTCCTTGATATTACAGAAGGAAATGCAGTCAGACTGAAATGGAATGGTGCAAACATCTTTTATGGTTTCATCTTTTCAAAGAAGATGGACAAAGAAAGAATCATCACAGTCACTGCATATGACCAGTTACGATATTTGAAAAACAAAGACACCTATGTTTATAAAAACAAAACAGCAGGTGAAGTCATTCAGATGATTTGTGCAGACTTTCAAATGCAGACAGGAAGCATTGAAGACACAGGATTCAAGATTGCATCTATGGTGGAAGATAATCAAACATTGTTTGACATCATTCAGAATGCCTTGGATGCCACAATGGAAAATCAGAAATACATGTATGTTATGTATGACGATTTTGGAAAGGTCACCCTGAAAGGTTTGGACAACATGCGTTTGAATCTTCTGATTGATGAAGAAACTGGACAGAATTTTGATTATACATCCAGTATTGATGAAAACACCTATAACAGAATTAAGTTGGTATATGACAATGAAGACAGCGGTCAAAGGGATGTGTATATATCCCAGGATTCAAACAATATCAACAATTGGGGTGTTTTACAGTATTATGACACATTGCAGAAAGGGGAAAATGGTCAAGCAAAGGTTGATGCATTGTTATCCCTTTACAACAAGAAAACAAGGAAACTGACCATCAAAAATGCCCTTGGTGATACAAGGGTCAGGGCAGGTTCAATGGTGGTTGTCATCATGGATTTGGGTGATGTGAAGTTGAAAAACCTGATGCTTGTTGAAAAATGTGTCCATACTTTCAAACTGGATGAACACACAATGGAGTTGAAATTGAGAGGTGGTGAATTCGTTGCCTGATTATGCAGAATTATTGAATACTATCAAACAAGCTGCAACAGAAGCGGTTGATGCAGGAAAACCTGTTCAGGTGTGCTTTGGAAAGGTGACAAGTTCTTCACCACTTCAAATCTTGGTTGACCAAAAGATGACCCTTGATTCTTCATTCCTGGTTCTGACAAGGAATGTGACGGACTTCACCACAATAGTGACAGTACAGTGGGAATCAGAATCATCTTTGACCACTCACACCCACACTGTCAAAGGCAAGGACAGCAACAGTGATGACATTGATTTGACATCAGGTGCAACAAAGCTGACCCATACACATGACATTGAAGGAACAAAGCAGATGACCATTCACAATCACTTGGAAAAGGGTGAAGAAGTCATTCTGTTAAGAATGCAAGGTGGTCAGAAGTATATTGTTTTAGACAGGATAGGTGGTGGATGACATGATTCCAGGTGTAAATGGAATATTGACAGAAGACTTGGAAGTTGAAAGTCTTCCAAGTAAAAACTATATGATGCACATTGACAGGAACAGAATCAGCGGATTTTGTGACAAGCAGGATGCAGTGAAACAGGCAATATATAAAATCCTGAATACTGAAAGATACCAGTATATCATTTATTCCTGGAATTATGGAATCCAACTTTCTGACCTTTATGGTGAACCAGTCACATATGTGTGTCCTGAATTGGAAAGAAGAATCATTGATGCCCTTTCAGTTGATGACAGAATCCTTTCATGTGAAGGATTTGATTTTGACATCAGTCAGAAGGGAATTGTGGTTGTAACATTCAAAGCAAACACCATTTATGGTGATGTTGATGTGGAAAAGGTGGTGAATATTTAATGTATGAAAATGTAACTTATGAAGACATTCTTCAAAGGATGCTTGACAGAGTTCCTGACAGTATGGACAAAAGGGAAGGGTCAATCATTTATGATGCACTTGCACCTGCTGCTGTTGAATTACAGTTGATGTATATTGAATTTGACATCATCCTTCAAGAAACTTTTGCTGATACTGCATCCAGGGAATACCTTATCAGAAGGGCAGCAGAAAGGGGAATCATTCCTATTGCTGCAACACATGCAATCCTGAAAGGTGAATTCACACCTTCCACTTTGAACATTCCTATTGGTGCAAGATTTTCTTGTGGAACATTGAACTATGCAGTCACAGAAAAAATTTCTGATGGTGCATACAAACTGGAGTGTGAAACAGAAGGTGAAACAGGAAATGCACAGTTTGGTCAGATGATTCCTATTGACTATATTGAAGGACTTGAAACCTGTTATCTGACAGAACTGTTGATTCCAGGTGAAGATGAAGAAGCAACAGAAGACATCAGAACAAGATATTTTGATACTTTTGACACAAAGCCTTTTGGTGGAAATCAAAAAGACTATATTCAAAAGACAAATGCACTTCCTGGTGTTGGAAGCACCAAAGTCACACCAGCGTGGAAGGGTGGTGGAACCGTTCTTCTGACAATCCTGGATTCAAACTTTGATGCAGCATCTTCCACATTGGTGAAATCAGTGCAGGAAGCAATTGACCCTGACCCACAGGGGGAAGGTCTTGGAATTGCACCGATTGACCACATTGTGAAAGTAAACACTGCAACAAATGTGAAGGTCAATGTGACAACTTCCCTGACATTTGATGAAGGATATTCTTTCAATACACTGAAAAGCACAATCACAGATACAATCAGTGCATATTTGAAGGAAATCAGAAGTCAGTGGGCAAACTATTCACAGTCAGTTGTCAGAATCAGTCAGATTGAAACAAGACTTCTTGGAATCAAGGGAATTGTGGATATTTCAAACACTAAAATCAATGGTATTGCAAACAATCTGACACTTGATAAATATGAAATTCCAGTGATGGGTGGTGTTAGTGGATGATTAGAAATGTGAACCTTCTTGGACATCTTCCACCATTCATTCAGGAATACATGGAAATCAGGGAAATCATGAAAACTGAAAACCCTGAATTTCAGTTGGTGGAAGATGAATCAGAAATAATTAAAAACAACCAGTTCATTCAGTCATGCAATCTGACAGGAATCAGCAAGTTTGAAAAGCTGATTGGAATTGTTCCATCTGCTGATGACACCCTGGAATCAAGAATCAACAGGGTGTTGGTCAGATGGAATGACACTGTTCCTTATACCTGGAAGACCTTGCTGAATAAACTGGACACTTTGTGTGGTGGTTCTGATAATTATGAAATCATCAGGAAACTGGATGAACACAAATTGGAAATCACAACACATTTGGATTTGTATGGTCAAGTTGAAGAACTTGACTATTTTTTATCTTATATGTTGCCTGCATCAATGGTTCTTGATGCAAAAAACAAGCTGTTCATTGACTTGAATGCAACAGCAAGGGTGGCAGCAGGAATTGTCAATTGTGAAACATTTGAACTGTCAGATTCCTTCAAGAAGAACCTGGACATCCAGGGAACATCCATCTTTGGTGGTGGAATTGTTGAAGGATATATGACCACATTGTCTGATGCATTCAAGAAGGGAATGTCCATTGATTCAGGGGCATCCTTTGCAGGTGGTGTTGTCGGTGCAGTGGTTGTTGAAATTTCAGACAGCTTCAAAGAATCAATAGATGTCAGTGGTCACACAGTAATGACAGCAGGTGTTTCAATTACTGAATCAAACTAAAATATGAAAGGTAGGAAAAAGAAATGTCAGAATTTAGACAGCTTATTATCACAAACAAAGGACAGTCTTTGATGGCAAAACTTATTGCAGGAAAAGCAAATGTGACATTCACAAAGGTTGCAGCATCTGCCACAACTTACAATGATTCACAGATTCCTGCACTGACTGCACTGTCCAACATCAAACAGCAGGTTGCTGTTTCCAAAGTCACAAGAATCAATTCTGTTGCAGTTCAGGTTGATGCTGCAATGGAAAACAGTGCATTGACAACTGGATATTATATGAATTCCATTGGTCTTTATGCAAATGACCCTGATGATGGTGAAATCCTTTATGCAGTTGCAGGTGCAAATGTGGGGGCATATATGCCACCTTATAATGGAATCACTGTCAGTGGTGCATATCTGAAACTTGTGACCACAGTTTCAAATGCAAGCAATGTTTCCATGACTGTTGACCCTGCTGCTGTTGCAACAGTGGGTGACATCAATGCATTGCAGGCAGAAATCACAGACATCCAGTCCTATATTGGATATACGGATGCAGACATCTATGGTGTTGAAGTTGACTTCAAGAACAAGAAATTCACAAGACTTGCAGGTGCAGTTGGAAAGACACCTGGTGATGCTTTTGATGGTGTCAAGGCTTTTGGTGGAAGAAAAAGATGCAATGTCACTGATGAAGGAAAGGTTGTTGCATATTTTGGTGATGCAGGATATTCAGAAACTGGTGTCCTGACTTCTGCAATCACAAAGGGTGAAGGTGACAACATCAGAACATATGCAGCAGGAACAAAGGTGCAGGTCATGGTTGAGCAGCCAAAATTTTATTACAAGGTTGTTCCACTTGAACTTGAAAAGATTCAGGGTGGCAAAGGCTTCCACATGAGAAAGGCAAGATATTATGTGTCTGACACCATGAAAGCAGGCTTCAAACTTCATCCTGCATTCATCAAGGATGGAAAGGAAAAGAACTTCATTTATCTTTCTGCATATGAAGGATGTACTTATGACACATCTGCTTCTGCATACAAACTGAATGATGCACAGGATGTTGACTGGACAAATGATGTTCTTGCATCCATTGCAAATGCAAAGCCTACATCAGGACTGACACAGAGCGGTGCAACAAGAAATGGATTCAGAACCATTGCTGCAAAAAGGGGTTCAGGTTGGTCACAGCAGACAATTCAGTCTGTTGCAGCAACACAGATTCTTTTCCTTGTTGAATATGCTTCTTTCAACATTCAGGAAAAACTTGGTGCAGGTGTAACAACCAAGACTGATGATGATGCAACATCCATGACAGAAATCACTGGTGCAACCATTACACTTGGAAACAAGAGTGGTCAGGTCATCAATACAAATGGTTATTCTGTTGTTGCATATCGTGGTGAAGAAAATCCTTTTGGAAACCTTTGGAAATGGGTTGATGGTATCAACACAAACAATGGAAGTACATTTGCAGCAGGTGACACTGGAACAATTTATGTTGCAGACCATGGATTCAAGGACAACAGCGGTGATGCACCATATCATGAAGTTGGATTCAGTTCTGTATATCTTACATGGTCTTATATTTCAGCATTTGGATATGCAGAAGATGATGACTGGTTATTCTATCCGACAGAAGGAAAAGGAAATAGTTCCCTTCCAGTTGGTGACTGCGGTCAGGTATTAAATACTGGTTGGAGGGTCGCTGCATTGGGTGCGTATTGGCATAGTGGTTCTACTTCGGGGTTGTTCTTTCTGAATGTGGCTTATGATTCGGGTTATCGGTATCGTACTTTCGGCGGTCGCTTGCTGTATGTACCTGATGACACAGATGCACCTGCTGCATAATCGAACAATAAACCATTGAAATATATGGGCAATAAAAAAGCTGTTATCTACCATAAAAGATGAAAAAATCATTCAAGTCACTAAATTAGGTACGAATTGGAATAATGGTTCTAATTCAAGGTTGTTCTATCTGAATGTGAATAATGATTCAGGTAATCGGAATCGTAATATCAGCGGTCACTTACTAAATGCATTTATGATGAAGCAGGGAAATGAACAATCCCTGCTTCTTCCAGTGATATGATTGCCCTGCCACTTGGCAAAATATAAAAAATCATTTGAACTGTTTTGGTAAATCCTGCAAAGGAAGTTGAAGAATCAGTTTGAAGTGCATACAAAGGAAATGTCATGAAAAGAGTAGGAAACCTTTATTCAAAAATTTGTGACATGGAAAACTTGAAACTTGCACATCAGAATGCACGAAAAGGGAAAGGATGGTATCAGGAAGTCAGAATGGTTGATGAAGACCCTGAAAAATATTTGGGGCAACTTCAAGAAATGTTGTTGAATAAGACTTACAACACATCAGAATATGTGACTTTCATCAAGCATGATTCAGGAAAGGACAGGGAAATCTTCAAACTTCCATATTTTCCTGACAGGATTTGTCAATGGGCAATCCTGCAAGTGATTGAACCATATTTGGTGAAGAATTTTATCAAGAATACTTATTCAGCAATCCCTGGAAGGGGAATTCATCTTGCACTTCATGATATTGACCAGGCTGTTCAGCATGATGTTCTTGGAACACAGTATTGCTTGAAGATTGATGCAAGAAAATATTATCCTTCCATCAATCACGATATTTTGAAAAAGAAATACAGAAGACTATTCAAAGATGATGACCTTCTTTGGTTGTTAGATGAAATCATAGATTCCACACCAGGTGACACAGGGATTCCCATTGGTAACTATTTATCACAGTACAGTGGGAATTTTTATTTGTCATCATTTGACCATTGGATGAAAGAAGTCAAGCATGTGAAATATTATTACAGATACATGGATGACATTGTTATTCTTGGGTCTGATAAGAAAGAACTTCACAAACTGCTTCTTGAAATCAAGGAATATTTCAGGAAGGAATTGAAGCTGACAGTCAAAGACAACTGGCAGGTGTTCCCAACATTTGTCAGGGGAATTGATTTTGTTGGGTATAGAACATTTTTGAATTATAAACTTTTGAGAAAATCAACCTGCAAACAGATGAAACGCAAAATGAACCGACTTCACAAGAAGGTGATTGATAACAACCAACTGATGAATTATTCAGAATGGTGTGCAATCAATTCTTATAAAGGATGGTTGATTCATTGTGATTCTTTCAGGTTATCGAAAAAGTACATTGAACCATTAGAACCTTATGCAAAAGCATATTATGAATATCAAATCAAGAAAGGTGGAAAAGCAGCATGAAAGAATTTGGAAAAACAAGAAGCACAGTGAAGCCTGATGCAGTGGTCATTGATGAACATTCTGTTTGGGTTCACACAGACATTCAGGAAGTACATGAAAGCATGGGTGACGACCAGTCCTTTGATGGTTATGAATTCAACATGACCCAGTATGAAAAGGATGAATACATCCTGATGATGTCTGAAAAGAATGCATCACTTGAAAAGCAGGTCACTGACACACAGCTTGCACTTTGTGAAGTGTATGAACTGATTGGATAAGGAAGGGGTGAATCAATATGGCACAGGTTTATGCAGACCTTATCAAGAAAGGTTTGAAGACAATTGATGATGTACCTGCAAAGTTAAAGGATGCAGTTCAGGCAATCCTTGATGCAGATGTTTAATCACATCATAAATAAAATCAGAAAGGTGGTGGCAACCATGGCAGTTGTATATGCAACTTTAATCATCAAGGGCAAGAAGACTTTTGCAGATGTTCCTGACAGAATCAAGGAACAGGTGAAGCAGGTACTTATTGACCTTGATTGTGGTGACCTTGCAGAGTAACCACAAAACACATCACAGAAGGGAATCCCTGAAATATGGGATTCCCTATTTTTTATGAAAGGAAATGGTGAAGTATATGAAAGAAATAATTCTTGGAATTGTGGGTGCAATTGGTTCAGCAATTGCATCCTTTTTTGGTGGTTGGGATGCAGGTCTTACCACTCTTTTAATTTTTATGGCGGTTGACTATCTGTCAGGACTGATTGTTGCAGGTGTTTTTCACAAGTCCAACAAGACTGACACTGGTTCACTGGAAAGCAAGACATGTTGGAAGGGTCTTTGCAGGAAGTGCATGACACTGATTTTTGTTCTTATTGCATACAGACTTGATTTGGTCATTGGCACAAATTACATCAGGGATGCAGTCATCATTGCATTCATTGGAAATGAACTGATTTCCCTTGTTGAAAATGCAGGTCTGATGGGTGTTCCCCTTCCTGCTGTTATTACCAAAGCAATTGACATTTTACAGAAGAAAGCAGAAAAGGATGGTGAATAATTATGGGATATTCAAATAGTCCACTTGTGTGTTACACTGGTTTAAGTCCAAACCATTCAGGACAGAGAACACACAGCATTGACAGAATCACACCACATTGTGTGGTTGGTCAGTTATCTTGTGAAACAATTTGTGCTTGCTTCCCACAGGGAAGAAATGCATCCTGCAATTATGGTATTGGTTCAGATGGAAGAATTTCACTTTGTGTTGAGGAAAAGAACAGGTCTTGGTGTTCTTCCAGTAACGCAAATGACCAAAGGGCAGTGACCATTGAATGTGCATCTGATAAGACAGAACCATATGCAATGACTGATGCTGTTTATCAGTCACTTATCAAGTTATGTGTGGACATCTGCAAGAGAAATGGAAAGACCAAACTTCTTTGGTTCGGTGACAAGGACAAGTCCTTAAATTATGAACCTGCATCTGATGAAATGGTTATCACTGTTCACAGATGGTTTGCAAACAAGTCTTGTCCTGGTGACTGGTTATATTCAAGACTTGGTGACCTTGCAGCAAAAGTCACTGCACAGCTTGGTGAAAGCACTGGAACATCTGACAGCGGTGTTCTTTATCGTGTTCAGGTCGGTGCATATTCCATCAAGGCAAATGCTGATGCACAGCTTGCAAGGGTGAAAGAAGCAGGATTTGACACATACATGATTCAGGTTGATGGAATGTATAAAATTCAGGTTGGAGCATATAGCAAGAAAGAAAATGCTGATGCTATGCTTGCAAAAATCAAGGCAGCAGGCTTTGATGCATTCATTTCAACCAAGGGTGGACAGGCGGTGTCTGCATCCACACCAGTGAAGAAAACCATTCAGGTTGGAAGCACTGTCAGAGTGAATCAGGGTGCAAAGACTTATTCAGGCGGTGGACTTGCTTCATTTGTCTATAAGAGAAATCACAAGGTGTCACAGTTACAAGGTGACAGGGCGGTCATCACCTATGAAGGAACTGTTGTTGCAGCAGTACATGTTTCAGACCTGACACTTGTGTGATGGTCTGCATTGGTTTCCATTAGAAACCTGTTAGTAACAAAGTACCTTGAAAGGTGCATAAAATAAGGGTTCGGAATTATCAAAGAGATAATATTCGCGTTGGCAATGAGCCATGCGACAGTAAATATGAAAAGGCTTCGCCCATGCTTGCATGGTGCGAAGTCTTTTTGTATTTACTGGCATAGGGCGAAGCCCGCGACCGAGATGAAGCGTAAGCGTAATCGAGGTGGCGCATGGCGTAGTAGTGGTTGGGAGACAGATTTGGTGTTTGTTCTGTTAAAATCTGCTCCATAAGGTCAGCAGTTTTTTTCTTAAACTATCTAAAATAGCGGTGTATGTGCCTGCGGTTACTTTTATATTATAATGTCCTAAATGTTCTGACATATTCGTTATGGCGATCCCATTATTTAATAATAAGGTAGTAGTATGTCTTAATTTATCTAGTAGGCGTACCTGTGACAGATGGTTAAAAAAGGGACTTCACAAGCAGATTTCAAAGAGGAAAGTATTTACAAAAGAAGTTTTATCACTAGTGCTGCAGGATGAGCTAAGGGAGGTAGCCAATAAAGAGGTCAATGATTGGTTTGGAGAACAGATAAAAGAAAAATCAAAAGGTCGCAATCATGATCTGACAGTTGCGGAATATAAAGTAGCACAGGAAACAGAGCATTTGGAACAGATACAGGAACAGGTGCATGATGCGGATATTGTATTAACCGCTTCACAAATTGCATACAGGGAAGTGGAACGGAGACAGACTAAGGAACTTGATGAAAAGCGGTCAGAACTTCAATCGGTAAAGAGGAAGCTAGCAAGTGTGACAGACAAAGCAAATGAAGCAGCAGAATTACTTGATAAGATCAATGTTTTTGTATCATCATTCAGATTATTTGCACCGACAATAGAAGAATATGCTAATAAGGTTGAAGCGGATAAGACGATTGAAGCAGGAAACTCATTCAGAGGAATTCTGTATGAGATAGGCAAACTGCTGGAGGCTTTTAAGAAACTGATAAAAGAGGGATTCTGCTGGTTCCCAAGGCTTATGAGGTGGAAAACTTCTAGGGGCGAAGTAGCCCCGGTATTCATAGAGAAAAGCAATGGATATTCATATTCGGTGTATGGATATATGAATGTGGATACTAAGGAATATTACATCAAAGAGTCAATTCAGTCGGAGATTAAGGCTGGTAATCGGACAGGAACAGTTGAACAGATGGATGCTAATGTTGAGTCTATGGCAAGAGATTTGCAGGAGATATTGAGGATTGGAGCGGAGCAGAAGAGGTTGTGGGAAGTGTATAAAGGGAGATAGATAAAGCTCACATTTGGTAGAGGTTAAATCAAATGTGAGTTTTTTGATAACTATCGAACTTGCGTTCGACAGCACTGCATGATATAATAAAAACGAGTAGTTGATATTGTTCGCCCCATCGAATATAATTGATAGGGAAAGAGGTAAATATAATGGGATATATGACAGCTAGCCAAGCAGCAGAAAAATGGAATATTTCACAAAGAAGGGTTCAAATTCTTTGTTCGCAAAATCGAATAGATGGAGTATTTAAACTTGGCGAAAATTGGGCAATTCCAGACAATGCTGAAAAACCAATAGATAATAGAAAAAAGGAAATAAATGAAATGAAAAATAATAAATTAGTCGCAATAGATTTATTTTGTGGTTGTGGTGGATTTTCGTATGGATTCCAACAGGCTGGATTTGATATGGTGTTGGGAATTGATATGTGGAAAGATGCAACGGTTACATATCAGCACAATTTTCCGAATGCATGTGTGATAAATGATGATATTACAAATATCTCAGCAGATGACATATTGTCAAGGCTGGGTATGAATGCCGATGATATTGATGTAATTATTGGGGGACCACCATGTCAGGGATTTTCTGTTTCTGGGAAAAGGATGATAGACGATCCTAGAAATAAACTCTATAAGTCATTTGTGGGTTTGGTAGATCAAATTAGACCTAAAGTTTTTGTGATGGAAAATGTACCTGGATTGATAAGGTTGTTTGGAGGAAAAGTGAAAGAACAGGTTCTAAATGACTTTTCTTCATTAGGATATAGAGTTAAAGTACAGCAGTTATCGTCAGATGATTATGGAGTTCCACAACAAAGAAAGAGAGTGTTTTTTGTTGGTGTAAATGCTGAAAAAATATCAAAAAAAAATGAGTTTGAATTTCCTAAGACAGAATACGGTGATGGCATGAAACCATATGTTACATGTAAAGAAGCTATTTCTGATTTGGATTTTGTTCCAGATGATGTATCATTAGGTGAAAATATAGCATATAAAATTCCAGCGCAATCAGAATATCAGAATTTAATGAGAAAAGGTAGTCATAGCATAAAAAATCATTCTATTACAATACATAAGGAACAGACAAAAAAGATAATTGCTATGGTTCCGGATGGAGGAAATTACAAAGATTTACCAATAGAGCTACAGAATACAAGAAAGGTGCATATAGCATGGACAAGAATGAATAGTGAGAAGCCTTGTTTTACGATTGATACAGGTCACAATCATCACTTCCATTATAAGGAAAATAGAGTTCCAACTGTAAGAGAATCGGCTAGAATTCAGTCTTTCCCAGATAAATTTGAGTTTATTGGTATAAAAACAAGTCAATTGAAGCAAGTAGGAAATGCAGTTCCACCATTGATGGCAAGAGCAATTGCAAAAGAGGTTATTAAAACGATAGGAGATACTAGGTAATGTATGATCATAGAAAACAATTAAAATGCGCAATTATCAGAGCTCGTGCAATCTCTGATGTGGACAATTTATTGCCGAAATATGCAACAGTAATTGATAATTTGTGTCCTTGTACAAAAGCAAAATTTGAAGAAGGGTTTAACAATGCATTTAGAGAATATGCAATTAGCAAGGCAAGAAATAAATCTAATGAAAAGGCAATAAAAAAGACGCTTGATAATCACAGAACCGAAGTGAGTGGTTCATTGTTTGGAATGCATTATGAAGTTGATGGAATTGTGTATTCTTCTGAACGTAATAAAAAATTTTTAGAAGATAATGATCAGCCAGCGTTTTTCAAAGATTGGCTATTAAAAATGCAATTTCCGAATGGAATGCAAAAATCACAAACTTATTTAAAGATGGTTGAAGAAAAATTATGTTGTCATCCTTATTCAATATTGTTACGTGTATTAGAATATGCAAGAAGAAGCGATATTGTATTGTTAAAGCAGGAATTAGGATATTATATTTTCAATTCAGAAGATGTACTTAAGGGAAATGCTACTGCAAATGAAGTTTTTGATCAAATAATGAATGATAAAAGAGGTGGAATTCCGCCGAGAAAAATTATTATTCCAGATGGAGAATCTACTTCATATGATCAGCATGTTGGAGATCAACTGAAATATTTACAGCTCGCAAACCTTATTTATATTGATGGACAAGAAGTTAAGATTAATCCGCATGAGATGAAGTCAATAAATAGATTTATTGAATTGATAAATAAACCATTAGGATTTGATGTTTATAAATATGATTTATCTAATGTAGAAAATCGTAAGCGTTTTGAAACGGATTGGGCTATATATTATGGTCAATTAAGTAAATATGCGGACGATTTAGCGACTCCGGTTGAATCGCTATTACTTCCTGTCGATGAAGAACCAAAGAAACTTAAACGAACAAATAATAAGATTGAATTAGGAGATGAGGGAGAAGAGTTTGTACTTAATTTCGAAAAAGATAGGGTCTCTAAATTTAATGCTCATTTAGTAAATAAGGTCCTAGGCTTAGGAAAGACAAAAGGGTTGGGATATGACATACAGTCTGTAATAGCTGAACCCGGTGATTTCTCTGAGTTTGTTAAGTATATTGAGGTGAAATCTACAAAGAGAGTAACTGCTCCAGATTTGAAAGATGAGGTTTGGACGGATACAATTAATATAACAAGAAATGAATGGATTGCTGCAATGCAGCATAAGGAGTTTTATTCTATCTATAGAGTATATTTTATTCGTGGAGGAGTTGTTATGTATATTATCAAAAATCCATATCAAAAGAAGATGGATAATATTATAGATGTTGTTCCACTGACCTATAGAGTTGATTTTCAGAATAATTCTATTGATGAAAGTTATAAAGAGGTGAATAATAATGTATAAAGTTGTTTCTTTATTTTCAGGTTGTGGTGGAGCAGATCAGGGAATAATTGGTGATTTTATTTTCAATAAGAAAAAATATGAAAGACTTCCATTTGAATTAGTATATGCAACCGATATTGATCAAAAAGCATTAAATTCGCATATGAAGAATTTTAAATGTGAAAATGTTGTATGTAAAGACATATGTGAGACAAAATCTGATGAAATACCTAATTGTGATATTGTAGTTGGAGGTTTTCCTTGTCAGTCTTTTAGCACAGTAAATCCTACAAAAGATCCATTTGACGATAGGGCAAATTTGTACAAACAAATGGTGCGTGTAGTAAGAGATAAGCAGCCTAAGGTTTTTATAGCTGAAAATGTAAAGGGGATGATGACTTTACATAAGGGACAAATATTTAATAGGATAATAAAATCATTTGAGGAAGTTGGTTATACAACATATACCAAATTATTTAATGCAGCAGATTATGGTGTTCCACAAAAAAGAGAACGAGTAATTATTGTTGGAATTAGAAATGACTTAAATGATGTAATGGAATATGAGTTCCCTAAAGAAACAAATAAAAATAATTGGGTGCCATTGTCTGTTGCAGTTCCAAAGTTAGCAATTGAGCAGGAAAAGTATTATTTTTCAGAAAGAGCAGTTCAAGGAATGAAGAATGCCAAGAATAATATGAAGAGAGGGTTATATCAGGATTTAAATAAGCCTTGTTTAACTGTTACGAGTCATCTTGCAAAAGTAAGCTTAAATTCAAGGGATCCGGTTCTTTTGGTGAATCCAGAAAAGGAGTTATATCGAAGATTTACACCATTAGAAGCAGCAAGAATACAATCTTTTCCAGATGAGTTTATTTTTGCAGGAAGTGAAACCGATGCGTATAGACAAATTGGAAATGCAATTCCACCGGTAATGTTTTGGCATATTGCTCATTCGGTTAAAGATTATTTGGAAATGGTTGAATTGGTAGAGATAAAGGAAGCTATGTAACAATAATATGATAACAAATATGATCGGGGAGTCAGCTATGAAGTGGATTATTAATATGAGAGTGAAAGACTATATAAGGAACTGGAGTAATCAAGAGATAATTACTGAATATGCTGGTGTTATGGTTAATATTAAGATAAAAGATACAAATTGCCTGTTGATTTTGAATGGAAATCATAACCATGATAAGGCCTTAAGACTTATTTGGGAATTGCTATCACTTTTTGATGGATATTTTTATGAGCCTGTTTCATATGAAGTTGATGGAAATGTAAATAATTATAAACAACTCATAAATCTTGGGTATTTTGAAACGGATAGAAAGTGGTATTGTTCAGAATTGTTGGGAAGAGATGAAAGAGTATTATCAACAGAGGTAATAAAAAAATATGATGAATTCAGAAATAAGGGAATAGCTGATAAAAAAATGACAAAATCTGTTGTTAATGCATTTTATTATCTTAAGTCGAAAGATTATGGAAAAATAAATATAAATCATAGGTTATCATTACTGTTAAATATTGCTGATGGGTTTATAATTAATACATTCAAGGATATGAACAATGTAAAAGCCAGTTTAGATAGATTATTTAAGAAAACAGTAGATATGCACAAATTGCAAAAAGGAATTTCTTTGCTTGGACTTGATGCGGAGAATTTTAAGTATATTCTGACTGAAGAAAGAAATGTCTTTGATCATTACATTTACTCTGAAAACAGTTTAGCTACTTTCGTATATAATGATGAAGGAGAAATTACAAATTTTGCGACATGGTATTTTGTTTACGTCCTTGAATTGGTAATACGAATTAATTTTTTGAAAGAATCCGGAGTTATATTAAATAAAGATGCAATTGATTATGCTTTGGATTCAATAAACGACTGGATAATATATGAAAACAATTTAGATGAAGAATGTATAACATCTCATTATAGGATGGCACAGTTAAATAGAAAACTTGGATTTGATATAAGATAATAGGCAAAAATGATTTTAATGCACATTTAGATAGAAGGAGAAAAGCTTATTATGGATACAATAGAGATACATAGTTTAAGTGAATATATAGATTTTGTTGAACGAATATCACCACAATATTCACTTTCAAGAGGACAGGAACAAGATAAAGATTTATTGCCAAGTATATTACGAAAAGACGACAATGGAATGGCACTATATACTAAGGCAAATTCAAAATCATTTATTGATGATTTTAAAAGTAATTCAACTATGTATATAGATAATACAATGATAAAAAATCAAAATGAGTTGCTTGTATATGCTCAACATTTTGGTGTGCCAACATGTTTATTAGATTTTACATATTCACATTTAATTTCATTAATGTTTGCTGTTGAAAATGCTTTTACTTATGATGCAGATGACGAGGAAAAATCGGTTGTTTGGTTTTTAGATCCAAGAGAATTAAATCTTAAGTCTATTAAAAGAACCGAACTTTTAGATTTGTCGGAAGAAATAAGTGTTGATGATCGTACGGAATTACCTTTTGCAGTTACCGTTAGAAGAAATAATAAGAGAATAGCTGCACAAAATGGATTATTCGTGTTTTTTCCTCAAAATGCAGAACCATTGAATAAAATATCCATAGCTGAAAGGGTTCTGAAAAAAGTTGAAATTTCACATAAGAATTGTAGAAAAATACTCAAATCTTTATATACGATGGGAATGAGATTTGATGATATCTATCCTGAATTAGCATCGATCTCTAAAGATATTATATTGAAAAATAATGTAATGGAATATTATAAAATGGAGGATGAAAATGATTGAAGAAGAATTCATTGTTAAACCAGATCAGGTAGATTATACGATTGGAAATATTGTTGGAGCTATTGATAAGGGTTATAAATTACAAAAAATGGAAAACGAAAAATTAGATATAGAACAGCGATTAGAATTTAGCGACAGTATTATTATGAAACCAGATTATCAAAGAGAATATCGTTCATCAATAGAAGAGGAAAGTTCTTTGATTGAATCTATTTTAGTTGGAATACCTATTCCACCTGTTTTTCTATGCTCAACAAGAATAAAAGGTGCACAATCATTGAACGTAGTTGATGGTCAACACAGACTCTTTGCATTTTATAGATTCAGAAAAGGAAAGTTTGCGTTAAATAATTTATGCCTTTTACAAAAATTAGAGGGATTGACATTTGCTGAGTTACCAGAGGAATTACAAGAAAAAATAGTAACACATAAACTATCTACATATGTTTTTAGGGATTTTCCAGGAAAGAAGTTTGAACTTGAAATTTTTAATAGATATAATAAAGGAACTAAAACTTTGACACAACAGGAGATACGAAATGCGGTATATTCTTCTCCTCATAATGAATATATTGGAAAATTTGTCAAAAAATTGTATGAGAGTAATGAGCCACTAAAAGATGTATATAATGTTACGAAAGATAGATATTTAAAGAAAAAAGTGCATGAAGGTATTTTTTCAATATTGTATGTTTTGGAATTTGGTATTAATGAGGAGTTTAAAGACTCGACAACATATGCAAACGAATATATGAGAATTAAATCAGAAATGGTTGAAAAAAATACAGAAGAACAAGTTCAGGAGGATTTGGCTTCATCAATAAAGAGGTTTGATCAATTTAATAATTGGTTATTAAAATGTACAAAAATTACACCATATCCACTATCAAAAGAGTTTTATGGTATAGCAAGTAAAAGTTATAAATTTCAAACATCAATGGCACTTATATTGCCAGCTTTATATAAGAAAATTTATGATGAAAAAGTTTTAGGTGATATATCATTTGAAAAAGCAATAGAAATGATTCAAAAAGCAATGCTTGGTTCATTTATAGAAGATCCTCATTATACAGCATCATCAACAAATTCTAAAGAGATAAAGAAATTGGTTAATTCATTTGGAAAGGGAAATTAATATTAAAAGATTCCTGGGAATGTGTGGACAGTCAACCGCATACAACACATATGCAACACTACTATACACAAATTCCCTATTTCTGGGCTTTTCTTGTTCTCTAAACGTTCTCAAAGAGATAATATTTACAATCCAAAGCGTCTTATGGCGTTTCAGAAAAGTATATTACACCCCGGAATTTCGGTTCCCGGGGTGTTTTTTATATAAAATGTGATAGAATATATTATAATAGTTAAGTATTAAGTGTAATTAAAAAGCTATTTTCGTATTAATTAGAATGGAGAGATATTTATATGACAACTGTAAGCACAAAAAGTGGTAGAATTATAAAAGTTGTATCCAGAGAAGAAGAGAAGAGTACATTGACTGAATCAGACAGTGAAATGGACGAAAGAGCGGTTGAAGCTGTTAAGGCAGCGATAAATAAAGCTAAGATTTGTAAGAAACCTATAGCAGGTTATTATAAAGAAAAAAAGCGGGCTTATGTAGAGTATGCGAATGGGGAAAGAAAGTATGCAGAATAGAAAACCGATGATTCTTGTATTAGCAGGACCAAATGGCTCGGGGAAAAGTACAATAACAACTTTTTTTGATAAAGTTGGTAAATATACTAATGCTGATGATGTTGTTGCGACTACAGGAATGAATAATATGGAAGCTGCTGTTTTGGTTGACAGGATGAGATATGAATCATAACATAAAAGAGTTACTTGATATATGCGATATTATGCATGTTTATGATAATACCAAATCACCAGAAAGAATTATTCGTAAGCATAAAGAAGAACTATCAATATATCCAAATGAATATTGGAGTGAACAGGATATATTAGGATTGATGGAATAATGTTGTTGTTATCTTATCTTGTAATACCAATACAATTTATTACACCCTAGAATTTCGGTTCTGGGGTGTTTTTTGACATTAATTACATTAACCCTTCATCTGCATCCTATACTTAAGCGGTGAAACAAGGAATTCTTTTTTAAATGAATAACTAAAGTAGCTGGTACTTTTAAATCCGCATTCATATGCAATTTGATCTATTGGTTTGTCAGTATTTGACAGTAAAACTATAGCATGTTCTAATCTTACCTTGGATAAAT
>JABLTO010242301.1_pt1 | contig 54041 bp, 47 predicted proteins | sample 7160091 | NCBI WGS metagenome assembly JABLTO01 (sample SAMN14651225, study PRJNA627086) | human gut metagenome | isolation source: feces | host: Homo sapiens
GATGTGCGTAAAGCGTTGTTGGATGCCGACGTCAATTATCCAGTCCGGTACGCTGGATAAGTCCGACCAAGAATATATCCAAAAGAATTATAAAGAAGCGGAAGAAATCGTAAATTTCATTTCTTATAGAAAAAGCACCATGCAAAAAGTCATGCAGTACATTCTGCATGCACAAAAGGCATTTTTCCTCTCCGGTCCGGGGCATCGAACCGCCATGAACAACGCAGAAATTGCCGCCGCGCTGAACCTGCACGAATCTACCATCAGCCGCGCCGTCACGGGCAAGTTTTTCCAATGCAAGTGGGGTGTGTATCCTCTGCGTTCGCTGTTTACCCACCGCATTCATGAGGTAGACACAGATCAGGTTTTGCTGCAGCTGCAGGAGCTTATCGCCGCAGAGCCGGCAGGCGCCGCCTACAGCGATCAACAGCTCGCGGAAATTTTGTCTCAAGACGGCGTGCAAATCGCGCGGCGCACCGTCGTCAAATATCGGCAGAAGCTTGGCATTCCAACCTCCCGCCAGCGCAACGCACACAAGCGCGCATAACATACAAAAGCGCAGACAGGATTTGTCTGCGCTTTCTTTGTATATTTCTCGTCCTCACGTACCAAAATACGAGAAATGCATATAATCCTTTGAATTTCTAAACGTGCCGCCCCACCGGAATCCGTATTTCTCAAAGGTCTTTACCACAATGCCGTCTGCCGGAATGGAATACGGATCTTCGTTCGGCTTCCAGTATTTGCCGACGATTGCCGTGCCGTCATTTTTGCACTGGTAGTTTTCGTTCGGATTGATGTCCAGTGCAGTACCTAAGCAATGCTCGGACGAGGAAGTATCTCCGCGCCAGTTGTATCCGCCGACAGAATAAATCGGGAATTGCTCGCCGCTGTCATAAATTTCTTGAAAGATCTGCTGTATGCTTCCTGCCAGCTCTTTATGTATTTGTACGTCTAGCGTACTGCTGTACTTGCTGCCGTTGGAATCCAATTTCCAAACCGGTACACGCACCCACGTCTGATTTGCTTCCGCAGTCTGGCTGTTCGGATAACGACAGCTATCCACGGTACGACCGAAGATGCGGATTTCCCGTTCTTCCTCAGATTCCTCTGCGCTGGTCAAATATGCAATCGTCGGTACCGTCAAATAGCGCTGAAACATCGTTGCTGCTTCCGACCGCAGGGCACTGCCGAGCGGGTTTATGTGATTGTTATCGGTTCCGCTCATGACCTTTTGATGTACTGCCCACAAAATGGCATTTTTTGCCCAGCCGTCCACTTGATTTGCGTCGGAGAAGTACAGCTTGCCGCCGATATACGGCTGTCCGGCATCGCGATACAAAAACATCGCCAGCTCTTCCCGCGTCACCTGTCGTTCCGGCTCAAATCTTCCGTTTCCGACGCCGCTCGCCTTTCCGTTCGCATATGCCCACTGCACCGCTTCAAAGTACCACTGATCCGCCTGTACATCGGAAAATACCGGCGTTTCACTGCCCATTTCTCCTATATTGTCCGTCTCTTTTGCCTGATTGTACAGAATCTGCGCCACCATACCGCGCGTCATGGTAGCATATGGCAAAAACGTTGTCTCCGATGTTCCCTGCATGATGCCATTTTCATACACGTACTGCACATACGGACAAAACCAGTCCTGTGCACACACATCGTCAAAAACTTCTTCCGCTTTTCCCGTTATCCGCTCCGCGCCCTGCGCAAATACCGGTACGCCGCCCGCGAGCAGACTCAGAGACAATGCAACCGCTGCACCTCTTCTTATAAAGTTATCCATAGCAAACACCCACTTTCTATTTTGCCCTTATGTAAAACGATACCTTTATTATACGGGATTCTATATCATCTCACAAGTTAATCCTTCGCTATTTTTCCAATAGAAGCTGTTTTTTTTACAGAAACATGGTATAGTATAGGCAGATGTATTGATTCATCATCAGAGGAGTATCATTGTATGTTAAAGAAAAATAGTCCCGCCAGACACGGGCTTAACATCATCATTGTCGGCTGCGGCAAGGTCGGAACAACTCTCGTGCAGCAGTTGTGCAAGGAAGGTCATAAAATCACAATTGTTGACAAAGACCCTTCCACCGTACAAGAACTGACCAACCTGTATGATATCATGGGTATCATCGGAAACGGCGCAAGCTACAGCGTACAAATCGAGGCCGGCATCAGCAGTGCCGATTTATTCATCGCCGTCACGGCTTCGGATGAGCTGAATCTCTTGTGCTGCACCATTGCCAAGCGTGTGGGTGACTGCTCCGCCATTGCCCGCGTGCGCACGCCGGATTACAGCAAGGAAGTCGGCTACCTGCGTGACCGCTTGGGTCTTGCTATGATTATCAATCCAGAATTGGAGGCTGCCCGCGAGGCTGCCCGCATTCTGTATCTGCCAACGGCATTGGAGGTCAATTCCTTTGCACATGGTCAGGTAGAAATGATTAAATTTAAAATTCCGGAGGGAAATATTCTGGACGGCATGACCGTCGCACATCTGGGCCGTCATATCACCAACGCCGTACTGATCTGTGTGGTACAACGCGGCACAGAGCTGCACATTCCGGGCGGCGATTTCCAGCTCGCCAAGGGCGATATCATCTCGTTTGTTTGTCCGCGCCGCATGACGCGCTCCTTCTTGGAATGCATCGGCGTCAAAACCAAGCGCGTCAGCAACACCATGATTATCGGCGGCGGCAAGGGCGCATACTACCTCGGCAATCAGCTGATTCAAATGGGCATTTCAGTCAAAATTATCGAAATCAATCGTGCGCGCTGTGAGGAACTGAGCACGCTGCTGCCCAATGCTATCGTCATCAACGGTGACGGCACAGACGAAGAACTGCTAAAAGAGGAAGGTATTGAGTACGCCGAATCGGTCGTTGCGCTCACCGGCATTGACGAAGAAAACGTTTTGCTGACATTGCACGCGCGTCAGGTGTCCAACGCAAAGGTTATTACCAAGCTCAACCGCATTTCCTTCCACGACGTCATCAGCCAGCTGGATTTGGGCAGCGTCATTTATCCGCGCCTGATCACTTCCGAGGCAATTATCGCTTATGTGCGCGCGAAAACCAACTCAAAGGACAGCAACAACATCGAAACGCTGTATCATTTGTTTGATTCCCGCGTAGAAGCCATTGAATTCCGTGTCGAGAAAGAATCCGCTGTCATCGGTGTTCCGCTGCGCAAGCTCCCGATTCGCAAGAGCTTGCTCGTGGCATTTATCAATCGGAACGGACGCATCATCATTCCAAGCGGCAACGATTGTATTCATGTCGGTGACACCGTCATGGTTGTCACAACGCATCAAGAGCTGATGGACATCCGCGATATTTTGAGGTGACGGCGCAGCATGAATACTTCTATGATTCGTTATATCTTGGGTCATGTGCTCAAGATTGAAGCCATTCTTCTGCTGCTTCCCTGTTTGACTGCGGTTTATTATCAGGAAATACAAGGTGTGTATTATCTGCTCACCGCAGCCATTTGCATTGTGCTCGGCTTTTTGATGACGCTTCGCAAGCCGAAAAACAACGTCTTTTATCTCAAAGAGGGCTGTGTTGCCACAGCGCTGAGCTGGGTATTTCTCAGTGTATTCGGCTGTCTGCCGTTTGTATTCAGCAGAGAAATTCCTTCATTTACCAACGCGCTGTTTGAGACAATCTCCGGCTTTACAACAACCGGCGCCAGCATTTTAGAGGATGTAGAAGCCCTGTCGCACTGTGCGCTGCTGTGGCGCAGCTTCACGCACTGGATTGGCGGCATGGGTGTGCTGGTTTTCCTGCTTGCGATTGTTCCGATGAGCGGCGGTTCCAACATCAATTTGATGCGCGCGGAAAGCCCCGGACCGTCTGTCGGCAAGCTGGTGCCAAAAATGGTATCCTCCGCCCGTATCTTATACGGCATTTACTTCGGACTCACGCTGCTTGAAGTTATCTTGCTGGTTCTCGGCGGCATGCCGCTGTTTGACAGCGTGGCAACCAGCTTCGGCACGGCCGGCACCGGCGGTTTCGGCATCAAAGCGGACAGCTTTGCCGGTTATGCCGTCCACCTGCAATGGATTGTCACCATCTTCATGATTTTATTCGGCGTTAATTTCAATGCGTATTATTTTATTTTGTTCCACCAATTCCGCAAGGCATTTGGCATGGAAGAAGTGCGCGCCTATTTCATCGTCATTCTCGCTTCCGTTGCGTTTATCACGTGCAACATCCGCAGCATGTGCACCGGCGTCTTTGACGCATTGACACAGGCAGCCTTTCAGGTCGGTTCGATTATCACGACAACCGGCTTCGCCACGGCGAATTTCGACTTGTGGCCAAAGGCAAGTCAGGCAATTCTTGTCATGCTGATGTTCTGCGGTGCCTGCGCAGGCAGTACCGGCGGCGGCATCAAGGTTTCTCGTCTTCTCATCGCGGGCAAAACCGTTGTCAAAGAACTGCGCTCGTATATCCATCCGAAAATCATCACCAAGGTCAAGATGGACGGCAAGCCGATTGAGCATGAAGTTGTCCGCGCGACCAACGTGTACGTCATGACGTTTGTTGTTATCTTTACGGCTTCGGTATTCGCCCTTTCCTTTGAAGGGCATGATTTGGTCACCAATTTCACGGCGGTTGCCGCAACCATCAACAACATCGGTCCCGGTCTTTCTTTGGTGGGACCTGCGGCAAACTTCAACTTCTTCAGCCCGATTTCCAAATACGTGCTGATGTTCGACATGCTTGCGGGCAGACTGGAGCTGTTCCCGCTGCTCATTCTGTTCCACCCGACGATCTGGCGCGAGCTGTTCGCCCACAAAGCGCAGGAGCGCAGAGCCGCCCGCGAACGCAGAAAAGAGCGAAAGCAAAGATGATACAACAAAAGCCCCGCGCTGCGGGGCTTTTGTTCTATGTATTTCTATTTCTTACAAACCAGCGGTCTGTCTGATGTAGTCGCGTGCCTTCAGCGCATACTCGAACGGGTTTGCCTTTGCCGGATCCTGTTCCGCCTCGACAACAAACCAGCCTTCATAGTGCGCATCGCGCAGAGCTTGGAATACGCGCGGATAATCGACACAGCCATCACCCGGAATCGTAAAGCAGCCTTCCAGCACAGCCTGACGGAACGCAAAGCCTTCCGCATATGCCTGCTTCATCTTTTCCGGACGGATGTCCTTCAGATGCACATGACCGATGCGCGAACCGAACAGCTTTGCCGCCTGTACGGCATCTTCACCGGAAAACGTAAAATGTCCGGTGTCAAAGCACAGATAGACGTAGCGCGGATCGGTATTATCCATCAGACGCTTGGTCTCCTCGATTGTCTGCACGACCGTCGCCATGTGATGGTGATAGCACAGCTTAAAGCCGCGGTCTGCTGCAATCTTTCCCAGCTTATTGAGGCCATTGCACAGCTTTTCCCATTCCTCTTCTGTGGCAACCGGCTTATTATCGCCAAACATGGAGCAAGTCTCTGCAAACAGGCAGCGGGTCAGCTCGCAGACATTGACGCGCGAAGCACCGACTGCTTCCAGAAAATCCAAGGTCTTGATAAATTCCGCTTCATTTTCTTCATACGGCTTGGAGCACAAAAAGCTGGAAAACCACTGCGAGGCAATCTTGATGCCGCGAAAATCCAAGGCGTGATTCAAGACCGCCGGATCTGTCGGAAACTTTCCGCCGACTTCTGTGCCCTGAAAGCCCGCGAGAGCCGCTTCGGAAATCATCTGTTCAAAGGTCAGCTCTCCGCCCAGCTGCGGCATGTCGTCATTCGTCCAACCAATCGGTGCAATACCCAATTTTACATTGTTAAACATGTTTGTCTCCTCTCAGCACTGTTCCCACTGACCGCTCTTGACGGACTTGAGCACGGCATCAATCACACCGTCAACCTTTGCGCCCATGGCAAAATTACAAATATATTCTCCGCCGTGCAGTGCCTGCATCAGCGTGTGCGCCTGCAAGGTTTTCATGTCGTCAAATGCAATGGCAATGCCGCCAGCCGGCTGGAACCATTTAAAGCCCTTGTGTTCCGGATTGAGCAGTACCGTGCGGAAACCGCAATCGCGTCCGCGGTCAACATCTGCATCCGACTTGAAATATACCTGTACCTCGCACATGCGCTCCAAGTCGTAGACAACCGAGCCTTCCGTGCCTTGAATCTCATAATAGAAATAATTCTTGCGTCCGGTTGCCACACGGGAGGACGAGAAGTCACCAATGGCACCGTTCTTATACTTCACAAGGAAGGAAATCACATCGTCATTTTCTACCGTTCCCATCTCAGACGAGCCAGCTTTTACCGGACGCTCTGGAATGACAATGGACTGCACTGCTGTAACGGCTTCCATATCGCCCAGAATCATCTGCGAAACAGAAAGCAGATGGCTGCACAGATCGCCCAGCGCGCCGGAACCCGCCAGCTTATTGATGTGTCTCCATGCCAGCGGAATCTTCGGATCGAGCAGCATATCCTGATCATATGTCGCATGGACGCGCATAATCTTGCCCAGTCTGCCGGATTTTACAAGTTCTGCCACATACTGGTTTGCCGGATTCATAATATTGGAAAATCCACAGTAATTGACAACGCCTTTTTCCTTTGCCAGCTGCGCCAGCTCACTGGACTGCTGTGCGGACAGGCTCAGCGGCTTTTCACAGAACACATGCTTGCCATGCTCCAGTGCTGCCTTTGCCATCTCATAGTGCATACAGTTCGGCGTCGCAACGTCCACCAAATCGACAGCCGGATCCGACACAACGTCGTGCCAATCCGCTGTATATCTCGCGTAGCCCATCTGCTCAGCAAATGCTTTCGCTGCATCTTCTGTCACATCGCTGACGATTTCGAACACCGGCATGTCATCTCCGAAAATCATCTTTGCATTGTGAAACGCTGTGGTGTGCGCTTTGCCCATCCAGCCGCCGCCAATCAAACCAATGCGAATCTCGTTCATGTTATCTCGCTCCATTTCATATCAAAAAATTTTTATGTCCATTATTTTTCCGCGATAAAAATCGCGTAAATTGTTGTGTTTTTTCATTCACAACCCTGTAATGCTATGATATACTATTTGTAAAGCAACTGCACTGCATTTTCTTGATAAGAAATATCAAAAAATTATACTTTTTTTAGGAGCTGATGCCGTATGCGCATAGATGCGGGAATTCTTCCGGATTCTGTCCGTTTTTTTCATGAGCCAGATGCATTCACAGAGCAGGCACTATATCACACGCCGCACGTCGGCGTCTATCACTGTGACTCTCAATACAATTTTTCCCGCGCAGGAGAAACCTGCTTGGACATCTGTCAGGCAATCTTTGTCGATCACGGTGCTCTGACGGTTCGCTATCGCGAGCAGGAAATTACTGCATCTCCCGGCATGCTGATTTTGCTCGACTGCCGAGAACCGCATGAATATTTTGCCGTCTCTCCGGAAATCCGTTTCCGCTGGTTTCACATCGTCGGCGCTTCCAGCTTTGCCTACATTGCCCACATTATTCAATCGCATGGATTTGTCATCCAAACCGCAAAGAACGCCGACATCGAACGGTTTTTCGCGCAGATTATCACGGATGCCAAACAGGATGCAAATGCCTATGTCATCTCTGCGCATGTAGAGCAGCTGCTCGCCGGTCTCGCATCGCTCGCCGTAGAGACCAAGCCGGACGCCGTGGAACAGTCGATGATCGACTCCGCCCAGTATATAGAAGCGCATTATGCCGAAAAAGAGGCAAAAATCCCCGCACTTGCCGCCCGCGCCGCGCTGAGCACTTGCTATTATCTGCGCAGATTCAAGGAATACCACGGCGTCACGCCGCATCAATATTTGCAATCGGTTCGCCTGCGCGCCGCAAAAGAGCAGCTCACGGTAACCGCACACAGCATCGAACAAATCGCAGAGGACTGCGGATTTTGCAGCACATCCCATTTTATTATGGCATTTCGAAAGAATACCGGACTGACTCCGCTGCAATTTCGAATTCTTTGGAAATAACCGCGTTTCTCTTGACTTTATCGCTTTTATGTGATAAAGTATTCATCATGCAGATACTTTATTTATTAAAAGCATCAAAGTGTCTGCGCTACGTTTTGCAAAGGAAGGTTTACGTATGAAACTGATTGTTTTACTCGTGTACTTCGCCGTGCTCATTGGCATCGGCTTGTACTGCCGCCGGCACGCCACCGATGTCAACGGCTTCGTCCTCGGCGGCCGCTCGGTCGGCCCGTGGCTGACCGCATTCGCTTACGGTACGTCGTACTTCTCTGCCGTTATCTTTGTCGGCTACGCCGGTCAGTTCGGCTGGAAATACGGCATCGCTTCCACGTGGATTGGCATCGGCAACGCGCTGGTCGGTTCGCTGCTCGCTTGGGTCGTTCTCGGACGCCGCACGCGCATCATGACGCAGCACTTGGACTCCGCAACAATGCCCGCCTTCTTCGGCTCCCGCTTTGACAGCAAGGCACTCAAGATTGGCTCTTCCGCCATTATTTTCGTGTTCCTGATTCCGTACACCGCTTCGCTGTACAACGGCTTATCCCGCCTGTTCGGCATGGCATTCAACATTGACTACACCGTCTGTATCGTTCTCATGGCGATTTTGACCGCGATTTACGTCATCGCAGGCGGCTACATGGCAACCGCCATCAATGACTTTATTCAGGGCATCATCATGCTGTTTGGCATTGTGATTATCATTGCCGCTGTGCTGATGAGCAAGGGCGGCTTTATGGAAGCGGTCAACGGTCTGGCACAGGTTTCCGATCCGGCAGCCTCTGCGCAGCCGGGCGTCTTTGCTTCGTTCTTTGGTCCCGACCCGCTCAACCTGCTCGGCGTTGTCATCCTGACCAGCCTTGGCACATGGGGTCTGCCGCAGATGGTACAGAAGTTCTACGCCATCAAGGACGAATCCTCGATTCACAAGGGTTCTGTCATTTCCACGCTGTTCGCGCTGGTTGTATCCGGCGGCTGCTACTTCTTGGGCGGCTTCGGTCGTCTGTTCTCGGATCAGGTCAACATCGAGGCGGACGGCTTTGATTCCATCATTCCGACCATGCTCTCCAATCTGACACCGATTCTCATTGCACTGGTTGTCATCTTGGTGCTGTCCGCGTCCATGTCCACGCTGTCCTCTCTGGTTATCGCGTCCAGCTCGACGCTGACGATTGATTTCCTCGGCGGCACGTTTATGAAGAACATGAGCCAGCGCAAGCTGCTTATCACCATTCGCGTATTTATCTTTGTATTCATCGCCATCTCTGCGGTGATTGCGATTGTCCAGTACAAGAGCAACGTGACCTTTATCGCTCAGCTGATGGGCATCTCGTGGGGCGCACTCGCAGGCGCATTCCTCGCGCCGTTCCTGTACGGTCTGTACTGGAAGCGCACCAGCCGTCTGGCGTGCTGGGTATGCTTCATCTTCGGCTGCGGTCTGATGATTGCAAACATGCTGTTCCGCACCAGCTTCCCGACGCTGCTGCAGTCCCCGATTAACTGCGGCGCTGTCGCTATGATCGTCGGCTTAATTCTGGTTCCGGTCATCAGCCTGATTTCTCCGGCACCGAACAAGGAAATTGTAGACGATGCGTTCTCCTGCTACGACAAGGAGACCACCGTTCCGCAGAAAACCGCTCTGGGAAAATAATCTATGACATTTTGCCAAGCCGTGCGCCTCCATGCGTGCGGCTTGGTTTTTCTTTGCCGCATAAATATGCACGCAAAATTTTCCTCTGCGCCCGCCGCATTTTTGTTGATGTTTGTATCTAACAGGAAGCGGGCAATCATGTTATACTAGACATGTTAAACACATCATATAGTGGGAGGTTTTATTCCATGCCAATTTCATCAGAAACACTGAAACGGTATGCGTTATGTATCTTGGGCCTGTTTTTCTCGGCGCAGGGCGTTGCGATCACCAAGCTGGGCGCATTGGGCGTTTCCCCGATTTCTTCGGTCGCCAATGTCATGAGCTTGCGTCTGCCGGCGCTGTCGCTCGGCAACTGGCTGATTATCTGGAACTGCGTGCTCATTCTCGGTCAGATTTTGATTTTGCGCCGCAAATTCCAGCCGATTCAGCTGCTTCAGATTCCGCTGTCTTTCCTCTTTGGTTATTTTACAGATTTCGGTATGTGGGCATTCTCTTGGGCTTGTCCGGAGCTGTATCCGCTGCGTCTGGTCAACATCTGCTGCGGCACGATCATGCTGGGTTTTGGCATTTCCTTCTGCGTCATTGCCAACGCCGTCATGAACTCGGGTGAGGCATTTGTCAAGGCGGTTTCCGACACTACGCGCAAGGATTTCGGCACACTGAAAATCTGCTTTGACGTCAGCTGCGTAGGCATCGCACTGGTTCTGTCTTTACTTTTCTTTGATTTTACCATTCAGGGCACCCGCGAGGGCACACTGATTGCCGCGCTGTGCACCGGCATGGTCATCAAATTCTTTACACCGCGTCTGCGTCAGCCGCTGGAGCGCTTTATCGGCTGCCATCGCGCACAGAAAGAGGAGATTTCCGCATGATTATTGATTTTCACACCCATACATTTCCTGCCAAAATTGCACATTCCGTCATCGCGCATTTACAGAGCAAATCGCGTTCCATGGCATTTACCGACGCGACCAACGACGGTCTGCGCCGCTCCATGGACAATGCCGGTATTGACCTGTCGATTTTGCTGCCGGTTATGACCAACACGCATCAGGTACCCAAGCTCAATGAAATTGCCGCCCGCACCAATGAACATTGGGAGGAAACCGGTTTGCTGTCGTTCGGCGGCATGCATCCGGAATACACCAACTACAAAGAGGAACTGCGGCATATTGCAGACATGGGCATCAAGGGCATCAAGCTGCATCCGGCATATCAGGGCTATGACTTTGACGACATTCGGTACATGCGCATCATAGACAAGGCAGCAGAGCTGGGATTGATTGTTTTAACACACGCAGGCATGGACATCGGCATTCCGGAACACAACTACTGTTCGACAGTACATATTCGTCATGTCATGCAGGAGGTCGGTCCGGACAAGCTGGTTCTCGCCCACATGGGCGGCTGGCAGGGCTGGCGCGATGTCGCCAACAATCTCGCCGATTTGCCGGTGTATTTTGACACCGCGTTTTCGATGGGTGATATTCTCCCTGCACCGAACACCACACGCGCAGAAGAAGAATCGCACAACATGAACAAGCAGCAGTTTGCCTTTCTTGCACACACGCTGGGAACCGACAAATTGCTGTTTGCTACGGACTGCCCGTGGAGCAGTCAATCGAAATCGCTGCAATTTCTCCGCGACTGTGATTTTACACAGCAGGAGCTGGCGGATATTCTGGGAAACAATGCACAGAAGCTGCTGAAACTATAATTTTTGATACAAAAATCCCGTCTTTCACGCGAAAGACGGGATTTTGTTATGTATACTTATCAGTTTTTAAACAGATTTCTCTTGTCAATGATGCGAACAGCCTTGCCTTCGCTGCGTGCAATCGACTTCGGCGGCAGCAGCTTGACATCTACCTTGATGCCGAGCATAACCTTGAGTGCTGCAACCAGCTTCTTTTCACGCTCTGCGTCGGAAACCTTCAGGTCATTGAACATATCCAGAGACATTTCGACATTGACCTCAATCGTATCGCTGTTGTTCACGCGGTCTACGATCAGCTCATAGTTTGCCGGATAGCCTTCGTTGAGCAGAACTGTCTCAATCTGGGACGGGAATACGTTGACGCCCTTGACAACCATCATGTCATCGCTGCGGCCGAGCGGCTTGGTCATTCGAATATGTGTGCGTCCGCACGAGCACTTTTTGCGCGACAGAATGCAAATATCGCGGGTGCGATAGCGAATCATCGGGAATGCTTCCTTGGTCAGACAGGTGAATACCAGCTCACCGCGCTCGCCTTCCGGCAGAACCTCACCGGTGTTCGGGTCAATGACCTCTGCAATGAAGTGATCTTCATTGATATGCATGCCGTTCTGTTCCTCGCACTCGAAGGAGACACCCGGGCCGGAAATTTCCGTCAGACCATAGATATCATACGCCTTGATGCCGAGCGTTTCTTCAATGTTGTGACGCATTTCTTCCGTCCATGCCTCTGCGCCGAAGATGCCGGCCTTGAGCTTGAGCTTATCACGCAGGCCGCGCTCACTGACGCTCTCACCCAGATATGCGGCATACGACGGTGTGCAGCACAGAATGGTGGAACCAAGATCCATCATAAACTGCAGCTGACGCTCGGTATTGCCGGACGACATCGGCAGAGTCAGGCAGCCAACTTTATGAGCACCGCCATGTACACCGGAACCGCCGGTAAACAGACCATAGCCGTATGCAATGTGGCAGACATCTTCATCCGTGCCGCCTGCTGCTACAATCGCGCGCGCACAGCACTCTTCCCACAAATCAATATCATGCTGGGTGTAGAACGCAACCACGCGGCGGCCAGTCGTGCCGCTGGTGGAGTGTATCCGCACGCAGTCCTTGAGCGGCTTTGCCAGCAGACCATACGGATACTGATCCTTCAGATCGTCCTTTGTGATAAACGGCAGCAGATGCAGATCTTCAATGCCGTGAATATCTTCCGGCTTAACGCCCGCTTCGTCCATCTTGTTGCGATAAAATTCTACGTTGTCATATACATGCTTGACCTGTGCAACCAAACGCTCACTCTGCAGTGCCTGCAGCTGGTCAACCGGCATCGTCTCAATTTCCGGCTGATAATACTTGCTCATCTTCCCATTAAACTCCTTGTTTTTACATGAAACCAGCCCTTCCCCATCCCTGCACTCCTTCCGAAAAGGCGAGGAAATGGCGACTTCGTTCTGATTTCTAACAGAGAGACTGCCTGCTCTCCGATACAACTGCGACTCTCTGAGGGGCATTCCTCGTGCCCCTGCTCCGTGAGAGGGATTTCTCCTAAGATTTATCTGCTCACTCTACTCTTCCGAGATGGAAAGCCTTTCTATTCAGCTCCAAGAACTTTGCCGGAACGCTTGCTTCCAGTGCGTCCAGCCAAGCCTGCTCGCTAATCTGGTCAAAATAGCGGGACAGTCTGCCCATCAGTGCAATATTGACTGCCTTGGCAGAGCCTGCTTCGGTTGCAATTGCCAGAGCGTCCATCGCATCGACCTTTGCGCCCAGCGCCTGCATTTTTTCTACCAGATCCGACGGGTACTCTGCCGCACCGGTAATAACCGGCATCGGGTCAATTTCCTGTGTATTGACAATGACGCGTCCGCCCGGCTTGAGATATTCCATCCAGCGAGCAGCTTCCAACTTCTCAAACGAAACGATGAAATCCGCCTCGCCCTTATCAATAATCGGGGAATATACGTGATCGCCAAAGCGAACATAGGTTACAACGCTGCCGCCGCGCTGGCTCATGCCATGCACTTCGGAAACCTTGACATCATAATTCTGGTCGAGCAGCAGACGTCCGAGCAGCTTACTTGCCAGCAGGGAGCCCTGACCGCCGACACCTACAATCATTACATTTGTTGTCATGTTCGGCACCTCCTTACGCCTTCAGCGCGTCAAACGCACACATCTGCTGGCAGACACCACAGCCCACGCACAGGGTTGCGTCAACAACTGCCTTGCCGTTCTTGATGCTGATTGCCGGACAGCCCAGCTTCATGCAGCTGCGGCAGCCGCGGCAGGCATCATTGTCCACCTTGAGCGGCGGATTGTGCTTGACGTACTTGAGCAGTGCGCACGGACGGCGGCTAATGATAACAGACGGCTCCTGTGCTGCCAGTTCTTCCTTGAGAACGGTATCACACTGCTTGAGATCGTACGGGTCAACCACGCGAATGCGTGCAAAGCCCATCGCACGGCACAGAGATTCCAGATCAATCTTGCCGGCCGGATCGCCCTTGATGTTATAGCCCGTGGTCGGGTTCTGCTGATGACCGGTCATACCGGTGATGGAGTTATCCAGAATAATAACCGTCGAATTGCTCTGGTTATACGCGATGTTTGCCAAACCGGTCATACCCGAGTGCATAAAGGTCGAGTCACCGATGACAGCAACCGTCTTGCCCTCGGACTCCTTGCCCAGCGCCTTGTTAAAACCATGAATGGAAGAAATCGAAGCGCCCATACACAGCGTCATTTCGATGGCGTTGAGCGGAGCGACTGCGCCCAGCGTGTAACATCCGATGTCACCGAGTACGGTGCACTTGTTCTTGGACAGTGTGTAGAACATGCCGCGGTGCGGACATCCTGCGCACATAACCGGCGGACGTGCCGGCATGGTCTCATCCAGCTTTTCACCCTTCGGAACCGACATGCCCAGCTTTTCTGCAATCAGATTCTGAGAGAATTCGTCCTCAATCGGCAGAACATCCTTGCCGGTTACGGTCAGACCCAGCTGCTTGCAGTGGTTCTCAATAATCGGATCCAGTTCTTCAATGACAACCAGCTTGTCAACCTTAGCGGCAAAGTCAAGAATCAGCTTTTCCGGCAGCGGGTTAATCATACCCAGCTTGAGAATCGAAGCCTTTTCGCCAAATACTTCCTTTGCATACTGATAGCAGGTGCTGGAAGCGATGATACCAAGAGAAGTATCGCCCCACTCGACGCGGTTGAACTCGCAGTTTTCTGCGAAAGCAATCAGGTCACGGGTGCGCTGCTCTACAATCGGATGACGCTTCTTCGCGTTGCCCGGCATCATAACATACTTGCCGATGTTCTTTTCATACGGCTTTACCGGCGGCTCTACGCGCTCGCCCGGCTCTACGATGCTCTGGGAATGTGCCACGCGGGTGCACATCTTAATGATAACCGGCGTGTCAAACTGCTCAGACAGCTCAAACGCACGCATGGTAAACGCACGTGCTTCGGCGGAGTCGGACGGCTCCAGCATCGGAATCTTGGATGCAATCGCATGATGGCGGGAATCCTGCTCGTTCTGAGAGGAATGCATACCGGCATCGTCTGCGACAACGATAACCATACCGGCATTGACACCGGTGTACGAAACGGTGAACAGCGGATCCGCTGCTACGTTCAGGCCAACGTGCTTCATGCCGCAGAAGCTGCGCTTGCCTGCCAGACAGGCGCCGAATGCGACTTCCATGGCTACCTTCTCATTCGGTGCCCATTCGCAGTACATCTCATCATATTTTGCGGCTTCTTCGGTTACCTCGGTACTCGGTGTGCCCGGGTAGCTGGAAACGACCGCGCAGCCTGCTTCATACAGACCGCGGGCAACTGCCTTGTTGCCCAGCATAAGCTGTTTCATAAGTTAGGTTCCTTCCTTTGTATATACTTAGAGAGAGGAAATAAAAATTTCCCCTCTTACTTGTCTTCGTCCTCTTTTGCAATCTGTTCGGTCATGCTGCGCAGCACGCCGGTGCCGCCGGACAGCATGCGGCTGACGCGGCTGATGGTCGCGCTGCTCGCGCCGGTGCATCCGAGAATCTCGTTATAAATTTTTCCCTCCGTCAGCAAAACCGCCACATCAAAGCGCTGCTCCATTGCACGCGCCTCGGATACCGTGCACAGATCTTCAAAGAACTGTCTGCACTCATCAACGTTTTTCAGCTTCAGGATGTTCTCATATAGAGCCATACTCGGCTTCTTGTGGTCTAATCTTGCCATGCGGCTTCCTCCCCTGCTGCTGCCGCAGACGACAGCTTGCTTGTGACGCTTTCAATAATCAGTTTAACACAATACTGCGCAACAGTAAATATTTTCCCGAAAAAACGGTCTCTGTTCGCGACAGAGACCGTTTTCTATTCCTATCTGTGCTCAGCCTTCGTTTTCTCTTGCCACCAGCTGTTCTACGCTGTACATCTGGCGCAGCTTGGGCTTTTCAATTTTGCCGGTTGGGTTGCGCGGAATGTCTGCAAAGATAATCTTGACCGGACGCTTATAGCGCGGCAGCTTCATGCAGTAGTCGCGGATTTCCTCTTCAGAGCAGGCAAAGCCTTCTTTTACCTCGATAATTGCCGCGGTAATCTCGCCGAGACGCTGATCCGGCATACCAATCACGGCAACGTCCTTAATGGCCGGATGCGCACGCAGGAAATCTTCAATCTGTACCGGATAAATGTTCTCGCCGCCGCTGATGATGACGTCCTTCTTACGGTCTACAAGGAAATAAAATCCGTCCTCATCCTGACGCGCCATATCTCCGGTAAACAGCCAGCCGTCCTTGAGGGTTTCCGCTGTCGCTTCTTCGTTGCGGTAATAGCAGGTCATGACGCCCGGACCCTTGACGCACAGTTCGCCGACTTCTCCCTGCTGCACTTCCTTGCCGTCCTCATCGACAATCTTCGCTTTCCAGCCAAAGCCCGGAACGCCGATGGCGCCCACCTTGTCGATGTTTTCCACGCCCAGATGCACACAGCCCGGGCCAATCGACTCACTCAAGCCATAGTTGGTATCGTACTGATGCTTCGGGAAGTATGCCTTCCAGCGGCGAATCAGGGACGGCGGTACCGGCTGTGCACCAATGTGCATCAGTCTCCACTGATCCAGCTCATAGTCGGACAGCTTGAGATCTCCGCGATCCAGTGCGTCCAGAATATCCTGTGCCCACGGCACAAGCAGCCACACAATGCTGCAATGCTCCTTCGAAACCGCTTCGAGAATGTATTTCGGCTTGGTGCCCTTGAGCAAAACAGCCTTGCCGCCGGAAATCAAACTGCCGAACCAATGCATCTTTGCGCCGGTATGATACAGCGGCGGAATGCACAGGAATACATCCTCCTTGGTTTGACCGTGATGATGCTGCTCCACGCGGGCTGCATGCATCAGCGATTCATGGTTGTGCAGAATGGCTTTCGGGAATCCCGTCGTGCCGGAGGAGAAATAAATCGCCGCATCGTCCTCATCGGTAATGTCGATGAGCGGCGCCTGACTCGAACAGTTTGCCGCCAGATGGGTGTAATCCTCCGCCCAGCTCGGACATCCGCCCTCGCCAAGATAGAACATCAGGCGATTGCGTCCCAGTTCATCGGCAATCGGCTCCAGTCTGCCGATAAAATGATTGCCAAACACAATTGCGTTGACCTCTGCCAGCTCCGCACAATACTTGATTTCATCGGTATCATAACGGAAATTGAACGGCACCGCCAGCGCACCGGTCTTGAGAATGCCAAAATAAACCGGCAGCCATTCCAAACAATTCATCAGCAAAATGGCAACTTTATCGCCCTTTTTGATGCCGCGGCTGAGCAGCAGATTGGCAAAGCGGTTTGCCTTCTCGTCAAACACATGCCACGTAATCTCTCTGCGGTAATCCGAAGCCGGTGTCGGCTCCATCAGATCAAATTCCTTCCATGTTACCCGTCGAATCTCTTTGATTTCCGGATTCAGCTCAACCAGTGCGACATCGTTGCCGTACAGCTTGCTGTTTTTTTCAAGTAAATCGGTAATTGGCATCGGGGATACCCTGTCCTTCCTCTAAAAAATCTCTACTCCGCGGGATTCTTTTCCCGTTTAAAGCGTAACTCTTTTACATATAAAAGTAACACAAACAGGGACAAATGTCAATTGCAAAAGCAAAAAAGCCCGCCAAATCCGGCGGGCTTTTGCTCAAAACAGCATCGTATCAGTCCGCTGCCGCGGTAATCTGCTGTGCCATCTCCAGCATTTGTGCGGTGGTCAGGCTGCCGTTCATCTGATACAGGTTATAGTGTACGCCGCCTGCCGTCCAGTTGATGCCATGATACTGTACGGTCTCTACGCCGTTGTCCGACGGACCGACATTGAATTCCACTTGTCCGGATGCCTCTTCCTTCCGGTCTTGTTCGGTCATCTGATAAGAGTCCGACACATATTTTTCAGTCTTTGTCGTCTCATAATAGGAAACTCCGTCCTTCTGTGCGGCACATCTGCCGGTTTCCTTCTCCTGAGCAGCACCGCTGTCCTGCATGAGCGAGACGGTCTCGTCACCTTTCTGATAGTCAAATTCCAAAGACGCATACTTGTTGACGGTCTGCCCGTCCTCGTTTTGCTCCTGATTATGAACAATCACGCCGTCTTTGAATGCAAAGCCATTATCAAAGCTCTGTAACAGAGCCGGTGTAAAACCGGCATCCCGCTGACACTGCTGCGCACTCGGCAGGCTGGTGTAATCTGCCGATGCGGAGCATGTTGCAATGATCTGACTGATTGCCGTGCCGCCAAAGGCAAAGGCGGAACCGCCTACGACAACTGTTGCGGCAATGACAGCCGCAGCCATTCTCTTTTTCTTGTGTTTGAACATAGAAATCGAAACCTCCTTGTGTTCGTTTTCCTGTGCCATGCGCTGTGCGATGCGCGCCCGCATGTCGTCGGGCATATGCATGGCTCTCATGGTTTTGATATAGTCGTTCTTTCTCATATCCCTTCGCTCCCTTTCAGCTTCATCTGTCCGCTTTCTTCCAGCTCAAACCGGAGCTTTTTCCGCCCGTACTGCAGGCGTTTTCGCACAGCCGCGGCGGAAATTGAAAGCATGTCCGCGATTTCCTCCGATGTGTATCCTTCGATATAATAGAGATACATCACGGTTTTCAGCTTTTGCGGCAGCCGCATGACTTCCTCCAAGACGTCAACCTGCTTCTCGTCTGCGCACAGGTTATAGGCATCTTCCAAGGAAACATAGGTGTGACGCAAATGAAAGCGGTGCATGTCTCGGCAAATATTTGCCGCCACGCGCAGAAGCCATGCTTTTCGGTGCTCCTCACTGTCAAACGCAGGGGCGCGCGTGATATATCGAATCATGGTCTCTGACACGGCATCTTCGGCATCTGCTTGATTGCCTGTCACGGTAAAGCAAAAGCGGAACAGCGTATCTGCATACCTGCGAAAAATCTGTTCTGCATCCTCACCCGCCGGCCGTCCGGAATGATTCTGCATGGTTCTCAGCCTCCTTTCACTATACACACGTTTTACACCGCGTCTGTGTGACACGAACAGAAAAAAATTGCAAAAAAATCGGGAGCGTTGCCGCTCCCGCCTGTTCATTGTTATGTTTCGTCTGCCGTTCCGTTTTTGGCACGCGGCAGTGAAAAAACTGCCCGCTGTCGCTTCCGAACCAAATCCATCACATATTCTACCAATCGTTCCGAGGCATCCGGATGCCCCAGCGCCCGAATGGTATCCTGCATGGTCTGCACCCGCACCGGATTGTTGAGCAGATAATACAGTACCTCATCCAACGGAAATGTCTTGGTGACAAGCATCGCCATGCCGTTGTTGAGCAAAAATTCCACGTTGCGTTCTTCCTGTCCCGGAATCGGATTCGCCAAAATCATCGGCAGTCCCTTTGCAATGGCTTCCGTGACCGTCAAGCCGCCCGGCTTGGTAATGATGCAGTCCGCCGCACTCATCAGCACATCCACGTTGTCCACAAATCCCATCACACGAATGCTGCACACACCGGTATAGTCATCCAGAAAATTTTGCAAATGCTGATATGCCTTTTTATTGTTGCCGCACACGGCGAGAATTTGAAAATCCACGCCGGCATTGGTAATATGCTGCACGGTCTCCGCACAGTCTCCGTATCCCATGCTGCCACTCATGACGAGCAGTACCGGACGCTCGGCATCCAGTCCAAGCTGTCGGCGCGCCTCCGTCTTTTGTATGTGCTGATTGAATTTCGGATGAACCGGAATGCCAAACGGCAACAGCCGCTGCTCCGGAATGCCGCGCTTTACCGCGCTCTGGGTAATCAGCTCGCTCGCTATGACGAGTCCATCCATGTACAGCACATCCTCCCAATACGGATGGATGCAATAGTCGGTTGCGATGCCGATGCTCGGCGCTGTGACCATGCCGCGCTGCTTCATCTGGCTGACTAGATGCGCCGCGAGCACGTGTGTGCACACAATCGCATCCGGCTCAAAGTTTTCCACAAACGATTCAAACCGGAAGGCACCCAGCGTATTGACCAGCTTGACCATGTTCATCTTATTGAGTTTTTCTTTGGTTTGCGAGGTCTTATCGTAAAATAGCCGATACAACTCCGGCGTATACTTGGAAGATAACAGGTAGCCTTTTGCCAATGCCTGCTGTATCATTTTGCTGATATATTCATACACATCGACAATCTCGACCTCTGCGCCCCTCTGTTCAAAAAGATCGGCCAGTGCTTTTGCTGTGGCATGGTGTCCATAGCCCGCCGTGACCGACAATAATAATATCTTCATGCGATTCCTCCACTTTATTGTTTTCATTGTACCTTATTCCCATCAGAAGTGCAACGTATAGCGGGCGAAATCCACCATTTTTACCGTATTGTAACCATTTTTCTGCATTCTGACTATTTATCTTCTACGGGATTTGTCATATAATATATACGATGTATTTTGTAAGGCAAGTCGAAATATATTCTATGATCAGAAAAATCTGCGAATCCATCTTGTCATTTGGATTCCGCCATTTTAATTGGAGGCATTTGACTCATGTCTGACTTTTCTTTAAAGTCCTATGTAACAGACCATAAGACCATCCATCTCGTCGGCATCGGCGGCGTGTCCATGTCTGCCCTTGCCGAGCTGCTTTTACACCTCGGTGCAAAGGTAACCGGCTCTGACCGCACGGAAACCGACGTCACAGACAAACTGGCCAAGCTGGGCGCCAGCATTACATACGCACATCTGCCGGAAAACGTAGACAGCGCAGATCTCGTAATCCGCACCGCCGCTGTTCACGATGACAATCCGGAAATCGCGCACGCACGCGAGCTGGGCATTCCGGTTATGGAACGCGCACAGGCGTGGGGCAAGATTATGCTGGAGTACAAGCATGCCGTTTGTGTATCCGGCACCCACGGCAAGACCACAACCACTTCCATGCTGACGATGATTGGTATCGAATGCGGTTCTGACCCGACGGTCATGGTCGGCAGCAATCTGGACGCCATCGGCGGCACGCTGCGCATCGGCGCGCATGATTACTTCATCGCTGAGTCCTGCGAGTACACCAACTCCTTCCTCAGCTTCCACCCGACGGTTGCCGTTGTGCTCAATGTCGACGCAGACCATCTGGACTTCTTCAAGGACATTGATGATATCATTCATTCGTTCCACCGCTTCTGCGAGCTGGTTCCGGAAAACGGCGCCATTGTCGTCAACCACGACTCCGCCAACGCCATGAAGGCAGTTGCAGGCATCGACCGCACCTGTATCACGTTCGGCACCACACCAGAGGCAGATGTTTATCCGGAAAATGTCACCGACAACCACGGCTACTACAGCTTTGACGTCATGCACAAGGGCAAGCTGTTCACGCATGTCGATCTGTCCGTGCCGGGCCGTCACAACATGCTCAATGCGCTGGCTTCCTGTGCGGTATGTATTTTCATCGGTTTGGATCCGGAGAAATCCGCAGCAGGTCTCAAGAAGTTCACGGGTTCTTCCCGCCGCTTCCAGCTGACCGGCCATATGGCAAACGGCGCAACCGTCATTGACGATTATGCACATCATCCGACAGAGATGACGGCAACGCTCAAGACCGCTCGCGAGATGGATTTTGACCGCATCATCTGTGTTTTCCAGTCTCACACGTATTCCCGCACCAAGGCACTGCTTCCGCAGTTTGTCGAGGCGCTCAAGCTGTGCGACAAGGCGATTGTGGCAGACATCTATGCTGCCCGCGAAAAGAACACGTTTGGCATCAGCGGCAAGGACATTGCAGACCAGCTGGATGGCGGCGAATACTATCCGTCTTTCGAGCAGATTGAAGCGCGTGTCCGCGAAATTGCGCAGCCGAACGACCTCATCATCACGATGGGCGCCGGCAACATCAACGGCATCGGCCCAAAGCTGTGTGTTGACGCAAAGTAACTTGTTCTAAACAGCAAAAGACTGCATTTCACGCGAAATGCAGTCTTTTTTTATGCCAATCCCTGTCTACGGCGCGCGAGGTTGATCGGCCCGTCATGCAATTGCTTCAGCCGGTTCAGGGTGCGGCGCGTGCCGAGAATCACGCAGGTTTCCGGCTCGTCCGATGTATGCGCCTCTAATCCCAGCGATTGCGAAAGATACGCCGCCATGCCGTACAGCTTGGATCCGCCGCCCGCCAGTGCCATACCGGTCTCCGTCAAATCTCCGACCAGCTCCGGCGGCGTGCGCTCCAGCAGCGCACACACGGCTTGCCGGATGAGCTCCGCCTGTTCGCGCAAAAGCGGCATCAATTCTTCTGACGTCACGGTTTCGCAGGCGGGCAGCCCTGTAGATACGCGCCGTCCGCGCACCGGCACCGAACACAGCTCGTCTCTCGGCAGCACGCTGCCGATGGTCTGTTTGATTTGTTCTGCTGCGGAAATTCCAATGAGCAGGTCATGCTGCTGCTTGACATACGCTTGAATGGCATCGTCGCAGCTGTCTCCGGCGATGCGAATGGATGCGGCGCACACGACAGCGCCCAAGGAAATCACCGCCAAATCCGTCGTCCCGCCGCCAATGTCAATGACCAGCGTGCCTTTGGGGCTGTCCGGATCGACACCGGCACCGGCAGCAGCGGCAACCGGCTGTTCCATCAGATATACCCTTGACGCGCCTGCCTGCATCCCCGCATCTATGACCGCGCGTTCCTCCAGCTCGGACACCAAGGGCGGCACACAGACGAGCAGATTCGGACGCAAAAAACCGCCGCATCCGGCGCGCTTTAAGAATATTTTCGTCATGGCTCCGGCAATCGAACAATCGGTAATCACGCCGCCGCGCACCGGACGCACAGCCAGCAAATCCTCCGGTGTTCTGCCCAGCATATCCCGCGCTTTTTGTCCCGCGCCGACAACACTTCCGGAGCTTCTTCGCATCGCCACCACTGATGGCTCGCGCAGCACAATTCCCTTTCCCTCTCGATACAGCAAAACCGACGATGTACCCAAATCCATCGCATAATCAAACATCCTGTCTTCCTCGCTTTCTGATTCCAAACGGCTATATCAAAGTATATGCCTGTCCGGTATGCGATGATACACAGGATGTTTATTTTTTGTTCGACAAATATTCAGGCTTTTGCCGCGGCAAGAACCCAAATTTTCTCCGGCTTTTTCTCGCGCAGCAATTGCGCGCAGTGGCTGACCGTGGCGCCGGTCGTGACAATATCATCAACCAGCAAAATGCGCTGACCGGCGAGCTCTCCCGCATCTTTTCTGCGCACAAACGAGCGGGCTGCATTTTCCTGCCGCTGCGCGGCGGACAGCCGTGCTTGCTTGTGCGAGCGCAGCTTGCGTTGAAGCATCGGAACATACGGAACGCCCCACATCTCTGAGAGATACTTGGCAAATTCCTCGCTCTGATTGAATCCGCGCCGAAATTTGTGCCAGCCATGCATCGGCACACAGGTAATCACATCCGGCAGCGGCATCTGATGCCAATCCCACGCCTGTGCCATCAGCTCCGCAATCGGGTACAGGCGATATGGCTCATGCGCATATTTTATGTGCAGCAGGGCGGCGCGATAGCTGCCGCGGTATTGCGCCGCACAAACCAGATCACTGACATATTCCGGCGGATAACAGGTCAGCGTCTGCATCTCTGTCTCGATTTGCGCACGGCATGCTTTGCACAGCCCGCGTGCTTGTTCCGAAATCGTCTGTCCGCACAAAATACAATGGATGGGAAACAGCAGCGACATCGCTTATTCCTCCTCAAGGCTTGTCTGTGTGTCCTCCGGCACCTGACGAATGAGCCGCGCCCGCAGGGCACTATACCGCCGATTGCGCGTGTTGGTGTGCACCATGGTTTCTGTCACATCCGAATCTCCGACGAGCACAAGCAGCTTCTTTGCACGCGTAATCGCCGTGTACAAAATATTTCGCGTCAGCAGACGCCTGCCGATGCCCGCGGGCAGAGCGACAATGACCGCATCAAATTCACTGCCCTGCGATTTGTGTACCGTCATAGCATAGGCAAGCTCCAATTCACCGAGCATATCAAACGTATAGTGTGCGAGCTTGTCATCAAACTGCACGCAGAGATTTTCATCGCGCAGAGAAATACCAACAATTTTTCCGACATCTCCGTTAAACATGCCGGTTCCTTCTTCCTCCGGATCGTGCTCTTTTTCCCACACAATGTCATAGTTATTGCGCACCTGCATGACGCGGTCTCCCAAGCGGAAAATCGTGTCTCCATATCGTTTTTCCGGCTTGCATGCATCCGGCGGGTTGAGCGCGTCCTGTAGCATCCGGTTGAGCTGCTGGGTGCCTGCTGCCTGTCGGCGGGACGGAGTCAGCACTTGAATCTGCTCGGGAGAAAATCCATAGTAATCCGGCAGACGTTTGCGGCACAAATCCACGACCGTCTGCATGACTTCCTCCGCGCTGTGCTTGCGCATAATGAAGAAATCCCCATCGCGCCCGCCGCTGACCGGCATTTCTCCGCGGTTAATCGCGTGTGCATTGCGGACAATGGCGCTCTCCTGTGCCTGACGGAAAATCTCGTCCAATTCAACTGTATGAATGCGTTCCGAACTGATACAGTCGCGCAGAAAATTACCCGGGCCGACCGGCGGCAGCTGATCCGCGTCCCCGACCAGAATCAGACGCGTCTCCGGCGGCATCGCCTCCAGCAGTGCCTGCATCAGCACAATATCTATCATGGATACCTCATCCAGAATGACAACATCGCATTCCAGCGGGTTCATTTGATTGCGGGCAAAGACTGCCTTGCCCTCTCCATTTCGATATCCGGACTCCAACAAGCGATGAATGGTTTTCGCCTCGCGGTCACACAGCTCACTGAGGCGCTTGGCGGCGCGTCCTGTCGGTGCTGCGAGCACAACATCCAATCCCACGGCATCATAAAAATCCAGCATGCCGCGAACCGTTGTCGTTTTACCGGTACCCGGACCGCCGGTCAAAATCACCAAGCCATAGCGCGCTGCCCACTCAATGGCCTGCCGCTGGCGCGGCGCATAGACCACCGCACTGTTTTCCTCCAGTGTGGCGAGCAGCTCCTGTAAATTGAAATCATACTGATATTCCGTGTCAGAAAGCTCGGTCAAATAATCCGCGACAAAAACCTCCGCTTCGTGCATCGGATTCAAATACACCGCATCGCGGCGGCAAATATATTCACAAATCAATCTGCCATTGTCCTGCAGCTCGGCGAAATTATGCTCGAGCAGCGATTGCTCCGGCAGATAGCCATCTTCATCCTGCAATAGCTGCGCCGCTGTGGCAAGCAGCTTTTCTTTTGGAATAAATGTATGCCCGTTGTTTAAATTGAATTGCAGCGTGTATAAAATGCCCGCCTGCACCCGTTCTTCGGCGTCCCACGGCATACCCTGAGACAATGCCAGATCATCTGCCTGCTGAAAATCGACAGCAAATTCTTCGCTGCACAGCAAATAGGGATTGTCCAGCACATGATCAATGGCACTGTCCTTAAATCGCTTATACAATTGTGCGGCAAGCTGCGGCGGCAGCTGATTTTCCATCAAAAATTCCATCAGGCGGCGCATGGACGTCTGCTGACGGAATTGTTCGCCGATTTGCTCCGCCTTGCGCGCTGTGATGCCTGAAATATTGGACAGACGTTCCGGCTCGTTCGCCATGACGGCAAAGGTTTCTTCTCCAAAGCGGTCTGCGATTTTTTTTGCCAATTTGGGGCCGATTCCCTTGATAATACCGGAGGACAGATAATCTGCGATGCCCTTGACTGTCGCAGGCATACGCCGTTCAAAATATTCCGTCAAAAACTGTTCGCCATATGACGCATGGGTTGTCCAATGACCGGTCAGCATCAGCTCCTCGCCCAAGCAAATCTGCGGCATCGTGCCGACAGCCGTGACTTCTTCGCCGTCCTCTTCGACGAGCCGAATGACCGCATAGCCGTTGTCCTCGTTCTGATAGATGACGGCGTCCACGGTTCCGCTGATGCTTTGCAGTTCGTTTTCCATATGCCTTCCTCCTCTCTCGTCCTGTTTTATATGCTTTCCGTATTATAACACAACTGTTTTCCGAACGCAAAAAGTCCCGTCCGGATTTCTCCAGACGGGACAAAATGCACTTCAATAAGCGATCGAGTGTGTTCCGAAATTATTCGTAGATCTCGGTAACAACGCCGGAACCAACGGTACGGCCACCCTCACGGATAGCGAAACGCAGGCCCTTCTCGATAGCGATCGGGGTGATCAGAGCTACGTCCATATCAACGTTGTCGCCCGGCATGCACATCTCAGTGCCTTCCGGCAGAGTGATAACGCCAGTAACGTCAGTGGTACGGAAGTAGAACTGCGGACGGTAGTTGTTGAAGAACGGAGTATGGCGGCCGCCCTCTTCCTTCTTCAGAACGTATACCTGACCCTTGAACTTGGTGTGCGGATGGATGGTGCCCGGCTTAGCCAGTACCTGACCACGCTCAACCTCGTTCTTCTGGATACCACGCAGCAGGGTGCCGATGTTGTCGCCAGCTTCAGCGTAGTCCAGCAGCTTGCGGAACATTTCGATACCGGTAATAACGGTCTTGCGCGGAGCGTCCATCAGACCTACGATTTCGACTTCTTCGCCCATTTTGATCTGGCCACGCTCTACACGACCGGTAGCAACGGTACCACGACCGGTGATGGAGAATACGTCCTCGACCGGCATCAGGAACGGCTGGTCAGCCTTACGCTCCGGAGTCGGGATGTACTCGTCAACAGCGTCCATCAGCTCATGGATGCAAGCGTACTCCGGTGCATTCGGATCGGTGGACTCGCACTCCAGAACGCCCAGAGCGGTGCCGCGGATGATCGGAACGTCGTCGCCCGGGAAGTCGTAGTCGTTCAGCAGCTCACGGATCTCCATCTCTACCAGATCCAGCAGCTCCTCGTCGTCTACCTGGTCAACCTTGTTCATGAATACAACGATATACGGTACGCCTACCTGACGAGCCAGCAGGATGTGCTCGCGGGTCTGCGGCATCGGGCCGTCAGCAGAAGATACTACCAGGATAGCACCGTCCATCTGAGCAGCGCCAGTGATCATGTTCTTTACATAGTCAGCATGGCCCGGGCAGTCAACGTGAGCGTAGTGACGCTTAGCGGTCTTGTACTCTACGTGAGCGGTGTTGATGGTGATGCCGCGCTCCTTCTCTTCCGGAGCCTTATCGATCTCATCATACTTCATAACCTCAGCTTCGCCTTCCAGGCCGAGAACCTTGGTGATTGCAGCGGTAAGGGTGGTCTTGCCGTGGTCAACGTGGCCGATGGTGCCAATGTTAACATGAGGCAGGTCTCTTACGTACTTTTCCTTTGCCATTGTTGGAATCCTCCTTCAATATAGTTGAACTAGCGTAGTAAAATACAGCTATATTTTATAATAATACCCACAAAATTGCAAGCATTACCGCACAGATTTCACAGAGAAATCTGCAAAATCCGAAATCAGGCTCTCTCTCTTGCGAAAGAGAGCCTGTATTTTTAGAAATTAGCCCTGAGACTTGTTGCGGTTAGAGATAATCTTGTCCGCAATGCTCTTCGGGATTTCAGCATAGTGGCTCGGCTGCATAACATACTGACCACGACCCTGAGAACGGGAGCGCAGATCGGTAGCGTAACCGAACATCTCGGACAGCGGAACCTTTGCCGAGATAGCCTGTACGGCGCCACGCGGCTCCATGCCCTGAATCTGGCCACGGCGGGAGTTCAGGTCGCCGATAACGTCGCCCATGTATTCCTCCGGAACCATAACGTCAACCTGCATGATCGGCTCGGTCAGAACCGGATCAGCCTTCTTCATAGCTTCCTTGAACGCCATAGAACCAGCGATCTTAAATGCCATTTCGGAGGAGTCGACTTCATGATAGGAACCATCATACAGCGTAACCTTGCAGTCAACTACCGGATAGCCTGCCAGAATACCATTCTGCATAGCGCCCTGGATACCCTGGTTAACCGGCTCGATGTATTCCTTCGGAATAGCACCGCCGACAACTGCATTTACGAACTCGTAACCAGCGCCCGGCTCGTTCGGCTCCAGCGTGATCTTAACATGACCATACTGACCCTTACCACCAGACTGACGAGCGTACTTGGTCTCGACGTCTGCCTTGCGGCGGATGGTTTCCTTGTAAGCAACCTGCGGCTTGCCTACGTTAGCCTCAACCTTGAACTCGCGGAGCAGACGGTCAACGATGATCTCCAGATGGAGCTCACCCATACCAGCAATGATGGTCTGGCCGGTCTCTTCGTCGGTGTAGGTCTTGAAGGTCGGGTCTTCTTCTGCCAGCTTAGCCAGCGCGATACCCATCTTTTCCTGACCTGCCTTGGTCTTCGGCTCGATAGCAACACGGATAACCGGATCCGGGAAGTCCATAGACTCCAGGATGATCGGGTGCTTTTCGTCGCACAGCGTGTCGCCGGTGGTGGTGTTCTTGAAGCCTACAGCGGCTGCAATATCGCCGGAGTATACCTTGGTGATATCCTCACGATGGTTTGCATGCATCAGCAGGATTCGACCCATTCTCTCGCGCTTGTCCTTGGTAGCGTTGAGAACGGAAGTACCAGCCTCAAGAGTACCGGAGTATACGCGGAAGAAGGACAGACGGCCAACGAACGGGTCGGTGGCAATCTTGAACGCCAGTGCAGAGAACGGAGCCTCGTCATCGGACGGACGCTCATCCTCTTCGTCGGTATCCGGATTGACACCCTTGATCGGCGGGATATCAATCGGAGCCGGCATGTAATCAACAATTGCATCCAGAAGCATCTGAACGCCCTTGTTGCGGTAAGCGGTACCACACAGTACCGGAACCAGCTTGTTTTCGATGGTAGCCTTGCGGAGTGCCTTCTTCAGATCCTCAACCGGAATCTCTTCGCCCTCCAGGTACATCATCATCAGATCTTCATCGGTATCGCAGATCAGCTCTACCATCTCGTCATGGTACTGCTGTGCCTTCTCAACCATATCTGCCGGGATGTCCTCATCGCGGACGTCCTTGCCGAGGTCATCATAGTAAACCTCTGCGCGCATGGTCATCAGGTCGATGATGCCAACGAAATCGCTCTCAGCGCCGATCGGCAGCTGAATCGGAACCGGAACGCACTTCAGGCGATCCTTCATCATCTGAACAACGTTATAGAAGTTTGCGCCCATGATGTCCATCTTGTTGACGAACGCCATACGCGGAACCATATAATCGTTAGCCTGGTGCCATACAGTCTCGGACTGCGGCTCTACGCCACCCTTTGCGCAGAATACACAAACGGAACCGTCCAGTACGCGCAGGGAACGCTGTACTTCTACAGTGAAGTCAACGTGGCCCGGGGTGTCGATGATGTTGATTCGGTTGCCCTTCCAGTGGCAGGTAGTAGCAGCGGAAGTGATCGTGATGCCACGTTCCTTCTCCTGTACCATCCAGTCCATCTGGGAAGCGCCTTCATGGGTCTCACCGATCTTGTGGGTACGGCCAGTGTAGTACAGAATACGCTCTGTAGTGGTGGTCTTACCAGCATCGATATGAGCCATGATACCAATGTTTCTAGTATTTTCCAGTGAAAACTCTCTTGGCATGGTATTTCTCCTTTCGTAAAGTCACCCGGTTACAGATTAGTATCTGTAATGAGCAAATGCCTTGTTAGCCTCTGCCATCTTATGGGTATCTTCACGCTTCTTAACAGAACCGCCCAGATTGTTCACTGCATCCATGATCTCGCCAGCCAGTCTCTCTGCCATAGTTCTCTCGGAACGGGCACGAGAATACTTGGTGATCCAGCGCAGACCCAGAGTCTGACGTCTTTCCGGACGAACTTCCATCGGAACCTGGTAGGTAGCACCGCCGACACGGCGAGCCTTAACTTCCAGGGACGGCATGATGTTATCCATAGCCTCGATAAATACTTCTAACGGATCGCGGCCAGACTTCTCCTTCACGATGTCAAAAGCACCGTAAACAACCTTCTGAGCAACACCCTTCTTGCCATCCAGCATGATGGAGTTAATCAGCTTGGTAACGAGCTGGGAACCGTAGATCGGATCCGCCAGAACTTCTCTCTTGGGAACAAAACCTCTTCTTGGCACGATACTTCCCTCCTTCACAATAATGATTTCATAGGTACTTCAAAAGCCACCCCTGGCTTTTGTCATCGCCTGTCCGAGGTGTCTGAAATAAAATCTATTCAAACAACGCTCAGGACAAAGCTTTTTTTGCTTTGCTGAACTGTGTTCAAGTCAAACGCACGGGTGATGTGTGGGTTTTAGGCTCTTAGGCTTACTTGCCTGCCTTCGGACGCTTTGCGCCGTACTTGGAACGAGCCTGATTGCGGTTTGCAACGCCCTGGGTATCCAGAGTGCCGCGGATGATGTGGTAACGTACACCCGGAAGGTCCTTGACACGACCGCCGCGTACCATTACTACGGAATGCTCCTGCAGGTTGTGGCCGATACCCGGGATGTAAGCGGAAACTTCCATACCGTTGGTCAGCTTAACACGGGCTACCTTACGCAGTGCGGAGTTCGGCTTCTTCGGAGTCATGGTCTTAACAGTAGTGCATACGCCTCTCTTCTGTGGAGAAGACTGCTTGGTCTCCTTCTTCTTCAGAGAGTTCAGACCTACCTGAAGTGCCGGGGCAGTGGACTTGTACTCAGTTTCCTTTCTACCCTTGCGAACGAGCTGGTTAAAGGTTGGCATTTAACTTGCACCTCCTTCAAAAGATTGAATAGATTTATATTTCAGCGGGAATTTGTCCCGTTAAAATCAGTCGATAACGGTGACGACTGCTGCGCCGACTGCAATGCCGACCGCGCTTCCAAGTTCCTTCATTGTCGAAACTTCTGTCACCGGAACATTGTGTGCTTCACACAGTTCATAGATCGGTGCGGTAATCCGACGCTCTGCGTCCGCCGCAATGAATGCATGTGTTGCACTGCCGTCACGGATGACTTTTTTTGACTGCTTGACGCCGACGACCTTTGCCGCCGAGGACAGCTGAGAGAGCATAGATATACCTCCTTATCGCATACCCGTTTATTTTACCCCATAAGTCGCATCCTGTCAATGCTTTTTTTCCGAATTCTACGAACCTGAAAACAGGATGTCCTTCTTTTCGGAATTTATGCGTAATATTGCACAAACGACAAGAAACTTCCTATGAAACGGCAAAATTTTCCGGTTTTTCGCATATGCAGGACACGTTCTCTATTCCTGCATATAGTTATCGAAAAAGACCCTTCAAATCGTAGAAAAGTCCTTTTTCGTACAGCAATTGATATTTTTTCTGTGCGGATACCGTCGAACGCCGGTAGACCTCTGCATGATAGTCCTGATATCCCGCAGCCAAAAACGCACAGAGACACACCGCAAGCACCATTGTGCACGCGATTTGCTTTTTCTTCACAGCCTCCGCAATCCACAGCCATACGGCATACAGCAGCAGCGCCGCGGCTGTCAGGCAAAACAGATACAGGCCATACGTTGCGAACCGGCTGTAATACAGCTGCTTTTTGCACGCGCCGTGCAGCACGGCATCTATGCGCGCGAGATGCACACCGTACAAAATCAGCGTCAGCGCCACGAAAAAGCACGTGTATTTCCAGATTTTCTCGTGTTTCATAACAAAAAACTCCCTCTCGGGGATTGTGTTTACTTGACACAGTATAGCACACCATGCCGAAAATTTCATCTGTGAAAGTTGACAAAAATCCCCTCGGATTTCTCCGAGGGGATTTTCATATCTATAAAGATCGTTTAGTCCATGTTGTGGATCTCTTCGTAATGACCGTTGCGGTATTCCTTCAGACCAGAGCCTGCCGGAATCAGCTTACCGATCAGAACGTTCTCCTTCAGACCGGTCAGCGGATCGATCTTACCCTTGATTGCAGCATCGGTCAGGACACGCGTGGTCTCCTGGAAGGATGCAGCGGACAGGAAAGACTCGGTAGCCAGTGCAGCCTTTGTGATACCCATGAGTACCGGAGAAGCGGTTGCAAAGGTCAGTCCGGTTTCGCCTGCGTCCATGCGCTCCTGTACCTTCTCGTTTGCATCTTCCAGCTCGAGAATGGTCAGCATTGCGCCCGGCAGCAGATCGGTGTCGCCTGCGTCCTCAACCTTGATCTTGCGCATCATCTGACGAACAATAACTTCAATATGCTTGTCATTCAGATCTACACCCTGCTGACGGTATACCTTCTGAACTTCCTTCAGCAGGTAATCCTCAACGGCACGCGGATTCAGGATACGCAGAATGTCATGCGGATTCAGAGCGCCTTCATTGAGCTGGAATCCCTGCGGAATGACATCGCCATCATGTACGCGAATGCCAGAGGAAGAAGCCAGCTGGTAGCTCTTGGTCTCGCCAGTCTGCTGGTTGACAACGTTGACGGTACGAACCGTGGTACGCTTGGACTCTTCAATGGTAACTACGCCGCCGATTTCAGCCAGAGTAGCAACCTTCTTCGGCTTTCTAGCTTCGAACAGTTCTTCAACTCGCGGAAGACCCTGCGTAATATCGGAACCTGCGATACCGCCGGAATGGAAGGTACGCATGGTAAGCTGGGTGCCCGGCTCGCCGATGGACTGTGCTGCGATAACGCCGACAGCCTCGCCCATTGCGCACTCTGCATTGAATGCCAGGTTGGAGCCATAGCAGTGTGCACAAACGCCCTTGCGTGCACGGCACTGGAGAACGGTACGAATCTGTACCTTCTTGATGCCAGCAGCAACGATGCGGTCTGCATCCTGCTCGGTCATCATATCTTCCTTGCGCTGGAGAACTTCGCCGGTCTCCGGATGAATAACATCATCAACCGGATAACGTCCAACCAGACGTTCAGCCAGCGGCTCGATGCAGGAATTGCCTTCCATGATGTCCTCGACCCAAATACCGATCTTCGCGCCGCAGTCTTCCTCACGGATGATAACTTCCTGAGATACGTCAACCATTCGACGGGTCAGGTAACCAGAGTCGGCGGTACGCAGTGCGGTATCTGCCAAGCCCTTACGAGCGCCTCGAGCGGAGATGAAGTACTCCAATACCGACAGACCCTCACGGAAGTTCGACTTAACCGGAATCTCGATGGTACGGCCGGCTGCGTTTGCCATCAGACCTCGCATACCTGCCAGCTGACGGATCTGGTTGATAGAACCTCGCGCACCAGACTGTGCCATCATGTGAATCGGGTTAAAGCGGTCGCTTTCCATCTTTTCCTGCAGTGCGTCGGTTACAACCTTGGTGGTCTCCTCCCACTCCTTAACAACCAGACGATAACGCTCGGTGTCCGTGATGAAGCCGCGCTTGTACTTGCGGTCGATTGCTGCAACCTTCTTCTCAGAAGCTTCGATCAAGCTCTGCTTCTGCTCCGGAACAGCGATATCAGAGAAGGATACGGTCAGCGCACCCTTGGTAGAGTACTTATAGCCCATTGCCTTGATGGCGTCCAGCACCTCAGCGGTGGTGTTAAAGCCATGCTTGCGAATGCACTTGTCAATGATCTTGCCCAGCTGCTTCTTGCCGCAAGTCTGCATGATTTCCAGCTTGAGCATATCTTCCTTGGTATGTCTCTCGATGAAGCCCAGATCCTGCGGAATCTTCTGGTTGAAGATCAGGCGGCCTGCGGTTGCATCCACGATGCCGGTAACAGTCTCGCCGTCTACGACAACGCTTCTGCGCACCTTGATCGGTGCATGAATACCGATAACACCCTCATCGTATGCCATCAGAGCCTCGTCCTCATTGCGGAATACCTTGCCAGCACCCTTTTCGGTGTCGCGGTCGATGGTCAGATAGTAAGAACCAAGTACCATATCCTGAGACGGTACAGTTACCGGCTTGCCGTCCTGCGGCTTGAGCAGGTTGTTGGCAGACAGCATCAGCAGACGTGCTTCGGCCTGTGCCTCAACGGACAGCGGCAGATGCACAGCCATCTGGTCACCGTCGAAGTCGGCGTTAAATGCGGTACAAACCAGCGGATGCAGCTTGATTGCACGGCCTTCTACCAGAATCGGCTCGAATGCTTCGATACCCAGACGGTGCAGCGTCGGTGCACGGTTGAGCAGAACCGGATGACCCTTGATGACGGTCTCGAGTGCGTCCCAAACCTCCGGCTTGCCGCGCTCTACCATCTTCTTGGCAGACTTGATGTTGGAAGCAACACCGGTCTGAACCAGACGCTTCATGATAAACGGCTTGAACAGCTCGATTGCCATTTCCTTCGGCAGGCCGCACTGATAAATCTTCAGATCCGGACCTACGACGATTACGGAACGGCCGGAGTAGTCAACACGCTTGCCCAGCAGGTTCTGACGGAAACGTCCCTGCTTGCCCTTCAGCATATCGGAGAGCGACTTGAGCGGGCGGTTGTTCGGGCCGGTTACCGGACGGCCGCGGCGGCCGTTGTCGATCAGCGCGTCAACTGCTTCCTGCAGCATACGCTTCTCGTTGCGAACAATGATGTCCGGCGCGCCCAGCTCCAGCAGGCGCTTCAGACGGTTATTTCTGTTGATAACGCGGCGATACAGATCGTTCAGGTCGGAAGTCGCAAAACGACCGCCATCCAGCTGTACCATCGGACGGATTTCCGGCGGGATGACCGGAACAACGTCCATAATCATCCACTCCGGACGGTTGCCGGACTGGCGGAATGCCTCGACAACCTCCAAACGCTTGATAATGCGAACGCGCTTCTGACCCGTTGCATTCTTCAGCTCAGCCTTGAGATCTGCGCTCAGCTGCTCCAGATCTAATTCCTTCAGCAGCTTCTGGATTGCCTCAGCACCCATAGCAGCTTCGAAATCGTCCTCAAACTTCTCGCGCATGTCGCGGTACTCGCGCTCGGTCAGAATCTGCTTCTTAATCAGACCGGTGCCCTCGCCCGGATCGGTTACGATGTATGCTGCAAAGTACAGCACCTTCTCCAAAAGACGCGGGGACATGTCCAGAATCAGACCCATGCGGGACGGAATGCCCTTAAAGTACCAGATGTGAGATACCGGAGCTGCCAGCTCGATATGACCCATGCGCTCACGGCGTACCTTGGACTTGGTAACTTCAACACCGCAGCGCTCACAAATCTTGCCCTTATAGCGAACCTTCTTGTAGCGTCCGCAGTGGCACTCCCAGTCCTTCTGCGGTCCAAAGATGCGCTCACAGAACAGACCGTCGCGCTCCGGCTTCAGTGTTCTATAGTTGATGGTTTCCGGCTTCTTGACCTCGCCGTAAGACCACTCGCGGATGAGCTCCGGCGAAGCAAGGCCGATTTTAATTGCATTAAACGTATTGTATCCCATGCTTACTCCTCCGTATCGCTGTCAAAACCGTCGTCGCTGCCGAACAGATCGTCTGCATCTGCACTGGTGTCGGTGTAAGCCGCGTCATCTTCCATCAGCGGATGATCGCCGTCTTCTGCATCCGAAACACCGTAGCCGGCTGCTTCAAACTCCTCAGCGGTTGCATGAGAGCGGTTCTCGCGCTCAACCTGGCTGAAGTTGGTGGTTTCATCATCGTCGTCGGTCAGAATGATTTCCTCACCCTGCTCGTCCAGTACACGAATATCCAAGCACAGGGACTGCAGTTCCTTGATGAGCACCTTGAAGGATTCCGGAATACCGGCTGCCGGGATGTTGTGACCCTTGACAATTGCCTCGTAGGTCTTGACACGGCCGACAATATCGTCGGACTTGACAGTCAGGATTTCCTGCAGGGTGTACGCTGCGCCGTATGCCTCGAGGGCCCAAACTTCCATCTCGCCGAAACGCTGGCCGCCGAACTGTGCCTTGCCGCCGAGCGGCTGCTGGGTTACCAGAGAGTACGGACCGGTAGAACGTGCATGAATCTTATCATCAACCAGATGATGCAGCTTCAGGTAATACATGTAACCAACGGTTACTTCGTTGTCAAACTTCTCGCCGGTACGTCCGTCATACAGAACAGACTTACCGTTCGGGTTCTTGCCAGCTGCCTTGAGGGCATCGGCAATGTCCTGCTCGCTCGCGCCGTCAAATACCGGAGTCGCAATCTTCCAGCCCATGCTCATTGCAGCATAGCCCAGATGTACTTCCAGTACCTGTCCGATGTTCATTCGGGACGGCACGCCCAACGGGTTCAGCACGATATCCAGCGGAGTACCGTCTTCGAGGAACGGCATATCCTCCTGCGGCAGAATGCGGGAAACAACACCCTTGTTACCATGGCGGCCTGCCATCTTATCGCCGACAGAGATCTTTCTCTTCTGTGCGATATAAACGCGAACCGTCATGTTTACGCCTGGAGACATGTCATCTCCGCCCTCACGGGTGAATACCTTGACATCGACAACGATGCCGGCCTCACCGTGCGGTGCGCGCAGAGAGGTATCACGCACTTCGCGTGCCTTCTCGCCGAAGATAGCGCGCAGCAGGCGCTCTTCTGCGGTCAGCTCGGTCTCGCCCTTCGGGGTAACCTTACCAACCAGAATATCACCGGAATGAACCTCAGCGCCGATGCGGATAATGCCGCGCTCGTCCAGATCACGCAGTGCGTCATCACCGACGTTCGGAATGTCACGGGTGATTTCTTCCGGTCCCAGCTTGGTGTCACGGGACTCGGATTCGTATTCTTCAATATGAATCGAGGTGTATACGTCATCACGAACCAGACGCTCGTTGAGCAGTACAGCATCCTCGTAGTTATAACCTTCCCAGGTCATGAAGCCGATCAGTGCGTTCTTGCCCAGTGCAACTTCGCCGTTGCAGGTAGCCGGACCGTCAGCCAGTACATCGCCCTTCTTGACGCGCTCGCCCAGATTGACAATCGGACGCTGGTTGATACAGGTGGACTGGTTGGAACGCAGGAACTTGGTCAGACGATAGGTCTTTTCGCCCATCGTGTCGTAGTTTACGGTCACTTCACGCGCGGTAACACGGGTAACGGTACCGTCACCCTCTGCCAGCGGAACAATGCCGGAGTCTACACACGCCTTGTACTCCATGCCGGTACCGACAGCCGGAGCCTCGGTCTTGAGCAGCGGCACAGCCTGACGCTGCATGTTCGCGCCCATCAGTGCACGGTTTGCGTCATCGTGATCCAGGAACGGAATCATGGCAGTTGCAACCGATACCATCATGCGCGGAGATACGTCCATCAGATCGACATCCTGACGGTCTACTTCGACGATTTCTTCGCGGCAGCGGCAGGTGATACGCGGGTTTGCGAGGCAGCCGTTTTCATCCAGCGGCTCGTATGCCTGGCATACGGTGTATTCATCCTCGACATCAGCGGTCATGTACTGAATTTCATCGGTGACACGGCCGGTTTCCTTATCAATGAAACGATACGGTGCTTCTACAAAGCCGAAATCGTTGATGCGTGCGTAGGTTGCGAGGTAAGAGATCAGACCGATGTTCGGACCTTCTGGGGTCTCAATCGGGCACATACGGCCGTAATGGCTGTAATGTACGTCTCGAACTTCGAAGGATGCACGGTCACGGGACAGACCGCCAGGGCCCAATGCAGACATACGGCGCTTATGGGTCAGCTCGGACAGCGGGTTGTTCTGGTCCATGAACTGGGACAGCGGAGAAGAACCAAAGAACTCCTTGATTGCCGCAGTGACCGGACGAATGTTAATCAGGGACTGCGGGGTAACGATGTCCAGATCCTGAATGGTCATGCGCTCACGAATGACACGCTCCATACGGGAGAAGCCGATGCGGAACTGGTTCTGCAGCAGCTCACCAACGCAGCGCAGACGACGGTTGCCCAGATGGTCGATGTCGTCGGTGTTGCCGATGTCATGGCCAAGACCCAGCAGATAGCAGATGGATGCCAGCATATCATCAACGATGATGTGCTTCGGAATCAAATCATCCTTGGCAGCCTTGATGTCGTCAATCAGCTCGTCCTCGCTCTTGCCCTCGGTCTGTGCATTTTCCAGCAGCTCCTTGAGCACTTCAAAGCGAACCTTTTCCTTGATGCCGCACTTCTCCTGCGGGTTAAAGGAAACGAAGTCCTTCATGTCAACCATGCCGTTGCCGAATACCTTGACCTTGGTGCCGTCATTTGCTTCGATGATGGTGCCGTGTACGCCGCGGCGTGCAATTTCATTTGCCAGCTCGCGGGAACACAGCGTGCCTTCCTCTGCAATGATTTCACCGGTCATCGGATCGGTGACGGTCTCGCACAGCGTGTGGCCTGCCAGACGGCGTGCAATGTTCAGCTTCTTGTTATACTTGTAACGACCTACCGCAGAAATGTCATAGCGGCGGGTGTCAAAGAACAGCGCATTGAGCAGGCTACGGGAAGAATCCACCGTCGGCGGCTCGCCCGGACGCAGCTTCTTATAAATCTCAATCAGTGCTTCCTCAACGGTCTTGGACGGATCCTTGTCCAGCGTTGCGAGAATGCGCTCGTCCTCACCGAACATCTCAATAATCTCTGCATCGGTCTCTACGCCGATTGCGCGGATGAAAGAGGTGATCGGAATTTTTCTATTCTTATCAATGCGGACATAGAATACATCGTTGCTGTCGGTCTCGTACTCGAGCCAAGCGCCGCGGTACGGGATAACCGTTGCGGACAGCAGCGGCTTGTCGGTCTTGTCCAGCGTCATGCCGTAGTATACGCCCGGGGAACGGACGATCTGGGATACGATAACACGCTCTGCGCCGTTGATAATGAAGGTGCCGGAATCTGTCATCTTCGGGAAGTCACCCATGAACAGCTCCTGCTCCTTGATTTCGCCTGTCTCGCGGTAACGCAGACGCATGCGGACGCGCAGCGGGCAAGCGTACGTTGCATCGCGCGCCTTGCACTCCTCTACGCTGTATTTCGGCTCGTCATCGAGCTTATAGTCGATGAACGACAGTTCCAGATTGCCTGTATAGTCGGTGATGCTTGCGACGTCCTCAAAGACCTCGCGCAGACCATCGGTCAGGAACCATTCGTAGGATTTTTTCTGAACCTCGATCAGGTTCGGCATTTCCAGAACTTCCGGAATTCTGGCAAAGCTCTTTCTGGTGGTGCGTCCATATTGCACATCATGAACGTGTACGCCATTGATCGTTGCTTCATTTGCCATATTGTACCCATCACTCCGTTTCTCAAGTATTCGATACGCCCGGCTGCGTAGTGATTATTGCTTCTTCGTTTCTTGCATCTTCGGTGAAAAAATGCTAGAATGTCTTTAGTGAACGTTTCCACCGTCCTATGTGGAAACTAATTTATAATACCACAAAACACCCATTTTGTCAAGAATCGGATGGGTGCGCTGTCCCGTCGCTTCCGCCAGTTTTCGGCGAAATGCGGCGTTTTCTTTTATCCACATTGTCGGATGTGTCTCAAATCCGGAAAAAAATTTTGCCCCGCTTTTGCTGTGCGCAATGAGCGGGGCATTGTTGTCTGTCTTGTCAGATGTGCAATTTTTATATCCAAAAGGCAACAGATTGCAGTCGTCAGACGTTTGTGCTGATTTTTTTCGTCTCTGCTTCCTTCCAGAACGGAGAATGAAATTGCAGCTGTTCCGGCAAATGGCTCTGGTCATTCCAGAGCACCACGCGATAGCTGCCGTCTTGGTCAAATTGAATGCAGCTCACGGAAGCATTTGCCAAAATCTGCGGCGGAAGCGCATCGAACGGAATGCCCAAGCTGCCAATGCTGCACAGCAGCGCGAAGCCATGCGACACAATCGCAATGGTTTTGTCTCGTTCTTTGCTGACAATTTTTTCAATCGCACCCAGCACACGCGCATGCACCTGCTCCGCGCTCTCGCCGTCCGGCGGGTTAAATTTTGCCGGATGCTCACGGAAATTGCGCATGACATCGGGATAATCTCGTATATTTTCATCATTTGTTCTGCCTTCCAGTGCGCCGCCGTCTATCTCCCGCAGACCGTCGCAGCAAATCGGCTGCACAGGCAGATGCGCGCACACGCCCTCCGCGGTCTGATACGCGCGCCGAAGCGGACTGGTGTACACGGCATCCAGCGGAATATGGGCAAATCGTTCGCCCAAGCATGCCGCCTGCTTTCGTCCCTTCTCTCCCAGCGGGATGTCTGACCGTCCCTGAAACCGTCCGGCAATGTTGTTCTCTGTCGTGCCGTGCCGGATAAAATATACGGTCGTCATATCACAATTCCTCCTCGTTTGCACAAAAGGCGACCTCTCGGCCGCCTTTTTCCAGTTATTGTTGATCTTTTTTCATCGGCATGCACTGCAGGTATTGTCCGTACAGCGTCTTGCTCAGCTCATCGCCCAAGCTGTGCACCTGCTCCACCGTAATCAGTCCCTGCTCACAGGCAATTTCCTCCGGACAAGCAACATACCGTCCGGTGCGCGTCTGTACCTCTCGAATCCGATTGCCGGCCTCCAGCAGGCTCTCTGCGGTTCCCGCATCCAGCCAAACAAAATCGTTGTCCAGCGGCGCAACCTTTAGGCTGCCGCGGCGCAGATATTCCAGATTGACATCGGTGATTTCCAGCTCGCCGCGCGCCGACGGCTTGAGATTGCGCGCAATATCCAGTACATCGCTGTCATAAAAATACAAGCCCGGAATGATATAGTTGGATTTCGGAAAGCGCGGCTTTTCCTCAATGCTCAGCGCATTGCCGTCTGCGTCAAATTCTACAACGCCAAACGGACGCGGATCTTCTACATAGTAACCGAATACCAGCGCGCCCTCTTTCAGCTCTCTGCCCTTCTTGAGGAACAGATAATCGCGGCTCTCATCATAAAAGATGTTGTCGCCCAGCACCAGACAAACCGAATCGCCCTTGATAAAGTCCTCTGCAACGAGGAATGCGTCCGCAATGCCGCGCGGCACCTTCTGCACCGCATACGAAATATGCGCGCCCCATGCGCTGCCGTCACCGAGCAGCTTGCTAAAGGTTTCTTCTTCTCCCTCCGGAATAATGACCATAATATCCGTGATACCAGCCTGAAGCAGAATGCTGAGCGGGTAATAAATCAGCGGCTTGTCATATACCGGCAGCAGCGGCTTGCAAATCATACGGGTCATCGGATACAGCCGTGTACCCTTGCCAGCTGCCAGAATCAATCCTTTCATGTAATAACTCCTTCTACAATCCTATTTTTCAAACTACTTTCCTATGATGCGCATTTTTCTATGTATATGCGCAAACAGTTCCATTTTTATTATGGCACTCGTCTTACCACTTGTCAAGGAAACACAGCGCTTTTTGCGCAATATATATTACATCAATCCCATACTGCGCAGCAGGAAAATCCAGCCCGTCAGTGTGACGGAGGAAAGCAGCGTTGTCAGCACAATGATACTTGTGGAAAGTTCTCCGTCATTTCCCATATTGGTCGCCATGACATAGCAGGAAACCGTCGTCGGAGAGCCCAGCATAATCAAGGCGGCAACCAGCTCCGCATCCTGCAAGCCGAGCGCAATAGCAAGCGGCAGAAAGACTGCCGGCAAAAAGACCAATTTGATTGCGGTTGCCCAGAGCGTCGGTTTGATTTTCGCCAGTGCCTTGGTTCCCTCAAATCCGGCGCCGACAACGAGCAGCGCGAGCGGCGTCGCCGTTGCGCCGACACTCTCAATCATCTTGAGCGGAATGGTTGGAATCTCTATGCGCAGCAGGGAAAACGGCAGTCCGAGCACAATGCCGATAATAATCGGATTTTTGAGCACATTGATGCACGCTTTGCGAATCGCCCCTGTGCCATGCTGTCCGCCGTTGGCGGAAAATGTCAAAATAATGACCGAGTAAATATTAAACAGCGGCACGGCGGACACAATCATCAGGGGCGCCAAGCCGGCATTGCCGTACATATTCTCCACAAATGCAATGCCCAAAATCGCCGCACTGCTTCGCACAGACGCCTGCGCAAAGGCACCGACCAGGCTTTTGTCCTTGAGAATATGCGCCGCCAAAAACCAGACGCCCAAAAACACCAGCGTCGTGACGCCCGCACAGTACAGCACAAACGACAGCTCGAAATCTTCATATAAATTGGTTTGCGCGATATCGCGGAACAGCAACACCGGCAGGGCAACCAAAAACACGTACTTATTGCCGACTCGGCAAAATTCATCTGTAAACAATCCGATTTGCTTGAGTATATAACCGAGCACGATGACCAGAAACACCGGCATCGTGGCGTTCAAGCTAAAAATAAAACTATCCATGTCCACCTCTGAAAACGATATTTTTTCTTGTTCAGTATAGCATATTTTTTCAAGTCACACAGCTTTTTATCACAAACACACCATTTTTAGCCCAAAAATCTGCGAATTGCACAAAAATTTCACCAAAAAAGCCCACATCAAGCTATTTGCACAAAAAACTCCTCGTTATTTTGGCGGTTTTACCACTATAAATTACAGGGCAGTTGTGATATATTTACAATTGTACTTTTTAGCAGGAGTACTGCATGACCCGCCTTATACAGAAGGCGGGAGTGAAATGCCATACAGAGAAGAGAGAGAAACGAGACGGTTGGGTGAACCGTCTCGTTTCATTTTTATCCAGCATATCAAAAGAAGTTCCGTCAATTGACGGAACTTCTTTTCTCATGCTTATTCTGTCTCGTCTGCATCCGCTTGATTCTTGCTGTTCGCATAGGTTCGCAGCATATGCAGCGTCAACGTGATAAAGATGACGCAGATACAGCCATCCGTCAGTGCTTCCAGCAGATGTCCGCCCTGCATCAGCAAAACAATTGCATCATACAGCCGACGCACAGCGAGCACGGCAAATCCAAACGCTGCCAAGCGATACCGCATACCCAGATACATACAGAAGCACAGCGCCAGCAGCACCTCTACATGCTGCACGCCAAACGCAGCGAACACAAGGGACGCCGCCACGATAACAACGGCAAAAACCGCGGTCAGCACACGCTGTTTGCGTTGTTCCGCCTGTTCCGGCGTCAGCTCCGGTTTTTGTTCCTGCGGCTCCGGTTGTTCGTCCGGCCGTTCCTGCGGCTCTGCCCGCTTGACAGGATTAACCGCGCCCTCATCGTCCATCAGCAGCTGCTCCAGCGAAAATTTTTCCGCAGGCGGCGCCGGCCGTTGTTCTGCCAAAACCGGTTCCGGTTCGTACTCCTCCGGCTCGTCCGCTTCTTCCTGAAACATATCAAACATATCGGCAAACAGCGACTTCTTTTGGTCCGGCTGTTCGTCCGGTTCCGGTTGTTCGTCTGGCTGTTGCATCTGTTCCGGTTGTTCCTGTTGTATGATGTCAGCTTTCGGCAGAAACATCGTGGACGTATCCACCTCTTCCGGCTCGTCCGGTTTCTCCGACAGCTCCGGCTTCGGAATTGCCATGGTGCAGTCCTCGGCCTGTTCCGGTTCCTGCACCTCTTGCTCCTGTTTCTCCGCAAAAAGAAACGGCGGACGAATCGAATCGGAAAATCCGATGTGCTGTGCAACCATATCCGAAATAGTATCAATGGTATCCGGCTGTTCCGGTTCCTCTGCAATCTGCATATGCGGGTCGGTGTCCTGCATCGCTTCTTCCGCCCGTCTCAATCGCTCCTGCATGCAGTGCGGTATCAACGTCTGTGCCGCGAAACCTGCAATGGTCAGCACAACGCCCAAACCAATCTGCACCGGCACAGAAGCAATCGACAGCAGCTGCGCCAGTACAATGCCCGCCGGAATACCCAGCAAGCTGGTTGCAATCAGATACGCCGGCACGCGGAACAGCACACCGGTCACACCGAACAGCACAAAGCATGCCAGCAAAACGAGCATCAGTCCGCCGTCAACGACCTGTCCCACGAACGCGCCCGGCACATATCCAATCAGCGCACCGAGCATGCCGCACGCCAAGAATACGCCAATGTGTGTCACGCGATACGCGATGATGCCGAGCACAATACCCAGCACCAGCATCGCCGCGGAGGACCACGCCAATCCGCCATTGGCAACGCCCAGCGAACCGAGCACGCCGGTCAGGCAAACGCCCAGACACACGCCGGTTACCGCGCCATACAGTGCACTGACCCAGCGCACAATCCAGCACCCCGCGAAGCACAAAACTCCCAGCACAAGCAGCAGCAGCAGCTTTGCCAGCGTGCCCTCGTACAGCGAAGCAGCTGTTTGCAGTGCGATTTCAAATGCACTGTTTATGCTAACATTCATAGTTCATCAAACCTCTTTATTTTTATTCTGATTCCATGCTCTGTTTCCACTGGCACACACCATTTGCAATGCCAACCGCAATATTCTGTCGATATTCCTGCTGCTTGAGCTGCTCATTTTCTTGTGCATTGCTCAAAAAGCCCATCTCCAGCAAAATACACGGTACTTCAGACCAGTTAAATCCGGTCAAATCGCTGCGCGGCGTCAATCCGCGGCTGTCCGCACCGGTCTGCTGCGTCACAGCCTGCAAAATAATCTGCGCAGCCTGTGCACTCGGCTGTTCAATCGAGGGTGTGCCCAGCAAATCTCCCGCCGGCACCTGCATAGACATGCCGGACGGCTGACTGCTTTCCGAACCGTCCGCATGAATGCGAATACACAAATCTACATGCGCTTCATTCGCTATGCTGGCGCGCTGCTGATTGCTCACGGTTGCCGCATGGTCTTGACGCGTCATCACAACCTGCGCGCCGCGCGCCTCCAGCTCTGCGCGAGCCAGCTCCGCCACCGCAAGATTGAGTTCTTCCTCCGTCTGGCCATCGCCTTCCGCACCGCTGACATAGGCAGGCTTGATCTCCTGCGACAGCGGTGACACGCGCTCGGATGCGCTGGCATCCGTCACGCCGTGGCCGGGATCCAAGCACAGAACGACACCGGCGAGCGGCTGCGCCTGCTCGTCTTGGACTGCCGCATCGTCCAGCGGCGGGTCAACAATCACCGCTTGCTGCGGTGCGCTGCCCGCATCCGCCGAACCGGCGTCTGTATCCGGCACACTGCCGCACCCGCCGAGCAGCAGCAGCGTGATGAAGCTGCCTGTTATCAGATGTCTTATCGCCATCCCTTGCTCTCCTCATACGAAACCAATGTGGCAATGTTCGTGCGTTCCACATCCGAGAGCCGAGAATCAATATTGCTCGATGTACAGGAACTGTCTCTGTGATACCATGTCTTGCCGGAAAAATAATTCTGCCAGCGCGTACTGTTGAAGGCATAGCCATGCCGCGCATAAATTTCATTGCGAATGGCCGCCACGGTGTCCTGATTCAAACCGCTCAAATCACTGGTGACAATATATTCCGTATCTGACGGCCAGAGATAGCCGTTGTTTCCTACCTCATCGTAATAATCATTGGCATGCGCCGCATCGGCACCATAATAATAGTAATTGTTTGTCACTTGAGAATCAGACGATGTTTTCGCCTTTTCTGTTTGTTCGCTTTTCTTTGCTTCCCCGCTGTCCGCCGAAGCTGTTTTTTGTGTCGGCTGCTGTACCTGCTCGGACTGGCTCTGCTTGGACGCCTCCATCTGCGCCTGTTGATTGCCTCTGGTCACAACGGTCAAACAGATGATGCAGACAATCAAGACGATCGCCACCGCAAGAATCGCGCCAATGATGACGGAATTGCTGCGGTGTGCCCGACGAATCGGAATGCCTTCCTGCATCTGCGCCTGTGCTGCCTTTCCGGAAACGCGGCATCCGCACTGTGGACAGAAATCCGCATCTTCAGGGATATGTGCACCGCACCGGTTGCAATACATATCTGCTTCCTCCTATTATTTCATTCGATAATTACATTCATTATATCATGTCACACCTGTCCTGTCACGTATTTCCTATTCCAGCGCAAAAAACCGGCTGATTCCGCACCAAAAACGGTATCAGCCGGTTTTTCCCTGCAATTATTTTCCTACACTGATACGTGTCAGCGCACGTTTGAGTCTTGCCTGCGCCAATTCCTGATCGCGGGCATCTGCGCGCTGCTGCAGCAGCTGCTCTGCGCGCTGCCGTGCGCGTTCGGCGCGGTCGACATCAATGTCTTCCGCCCATTCGAACGTCGTAGCAGCCAGATTCACTTGGTTGTCCCGCACGGACAGCATGCCGCCGATACACGCCGCACGGCGCGTCTCACCGTCTGCGCCCGTCACGCGGCATTCACCCATACCCAACGCCGTCAGATACGGAATGTGATTCGCCAGAATGCTGACGTCACCGTCAATCGTTCGGACAAGCACGCGCTGCGCCTCGCCATTGAAGAACTCACCGTCCGCCGTCACAATGCGAAGATGGAATACACTCATGCGTTATTCCCCCTTCTTGGCTTTTTCTACGGCCTCCTCGATGGTTCCGACAAACAGGAATGCAGACTCCGGCAGATCATCGTGCTTGCCTTCCAGAATTTCACGGAAGCCGCGGATGGTCTCCTTGAGCGGAACATACTTGCCCTTGATGCCGGTAAACTGCTCGCCGACAGTAAACGGCTGCGACAGGAAGCGCTGAATCTTACGCGCACGGGCTACGGTGAGCTTATCGTCCTCGGACAGCTCGTCCATACCCATGATTGCAATGATGTCCTGCAGCTCCTTATAGCGCTGCAGCACGCGCTGTACCTGACGCGCTACATCGTAGTGCTCCTGACCCAGAATTTCCGGCGTCAGAATACGGCTGGTAGACTCCAGCGGGTCTACTGCCGGATAAATGCCCTGTGATGCGATGCCGCGGTCGAGTACCGTCGTTGCGTCCAGATGCGTAAATGTCGTCGCCGGAGCCGGGTCCGTCAAGTCATCCGCCGGCACATAAACTGCCTGTACGGAGGTGATGGAACCGCGCTTGGTCGATGTAATACGCTCCTGCAAAGCACCCATTTCGGTTGCCAGTGTCGGCTGGTAGCCTACTGCGGACGGCATACGGCCGAGCAGTGCGGATACCTCCGAGCCTGCCTGCGTGAAACGGAAGATGTTGTCGATAAACAGCAGCACATCCTGATTCTCGCGGTCACGGAAATACTCCGCCATCGTCAGACCCGACAGCGCAACACGCATACGTGCTCCTGGCGGCTCGTTCATCTGACCGTACACCAGCGCGGTCTTATTCAGAACGCCGGACTCCGCCATTTCGCCGTACAGGTCATTGCCCTCACGGGTACGCTCGCCGACACCGGAGAATACCGAGATGCCGCCGTGCTCCTTTGCGACGTTGTTAATCAACTCCTGAATCAGGACGGTTTTGCCTACACCGGCGCCGCCGAACAGACCGATTTTACCGCCCTTTGCATACGGGCAGATGAGGTCAACAACCTTAATGCCGGTTTCCAGAATATTTACTGCACCCTCCTGCTCCTCAAAGGACGGAGCAGGACGATGGATTTCCCATTTTTCTTCGGTCTTTACCGGTTCGCCGTTGTCAATCGGCTGACCGAGCAGATTGAACATGCGTCCCAGCGTCTCCTCGCCGACCGGTACGCGAATTGATCCACCGGTATTGACTGCCTTTGCGCCTCGAACCAGACCGTCCGTCGAGCTCATCGCGATGCAGCGGGCGGTGTTGTCGCCGATGTGCTGTGCCACCTCAGCGATGATGGTCTCGCCGTGGTTATCTACTTCCAGTGCATTGAGAAGGTTGGGAAGCTGTCCGTCTGCAAATTTTACATCAAGTACCGGTCCGATAACCTGCGACACGGTACCCACGTTTTGCTCGTTCATGCACATTTCTCCTTCTTAGTTTCTTTGCGCGCGCCGCGGAACGACGTTATTCGCCCTCCGCGCCCGCTACAATCTCTGTAATTTCCTGCGTAATCGCGCCCTGACGAGCACGGTTGTACTTCAGGCTCAAATCTTCTATCATATCGTCTGCGTTCTTGCTTGCAGAGTCCATTGCCGTGCGGCGTGCTGCCTGCTCCGAAGCATAGGACTGGCACAGTGCGCCGTAAAAGATACCGGCGATATACTCCGGTACAATCGCGTCAAACACGCTCTCCGGTCCCGGCTCATACAGCGTCATCGCGCCGCTCTCGTTTTTCGCCTCGCTCTTTTCATACGGCACCGGAAGCACCTGCATGACCGTTGCATGCTGCGTCAGCATCGAAGCGAAGTTTGTATACACGATATACAATTTATCAAACGAACCCTTCACGAATTCGTGTGCGAGAAAATGCGCTGCTGTATGGCAGTTGCCGATGCTCGTATCCTCTGCAATGGTATACGCCTCGGTCAGGACTTCCATATTCCGTCGCTTGCAGTATTCCATTGCCTTTTTGCCGACCGGAACGGTGCAGATTTCCGCGCCATTCTGCTGTGCAATATGGCGCTCCACCAGCTTCATCACATTGCTGTTGTAGCCGCCCGCAAGACCTCTGTCACCGGCAATGATAACATAGCAGACTTTTTTGATCTCCTCCCGCGGTTCCACGAACGGAGACTTGAAATCCCGCTTTCCGTAGGCAATACCCGTCATGGTTTCATACAGGATATTGAAAAACGGCTCCGTCCGCTCGATGCGCTCCCGCGCGCGGCGCACCTTGGACGAAGCAACAAGCTCCATCGCCTTGGTGATCTGCCGCGTGCTCTGCACGCTCTTGATGCGGTTTTTGATCTCCTTCATAGAGGCTCCCATGTTTCAGCCTCCTTATCTTGTCTTGAGAAAAGCAGTCTTGACCGTTACGATTGCATCTTTCAGCTTTTCTGCGGTCTCATCGCCCATTGTGCCCTTCTCGCGAATCTCTGCCAGAACATCCGGATTGGCATCCAGATGTGCGTACAGCTCGCTCTCGAAGTCCATAATATCCTCAACCTTGACATCATCGAGCATATTATTGGTAACGGCATAAATGATTGCAACCTGATTTTCTACTGCGATCGGCGCGGTGCGGTTCTGCTTGAGCACCTCCACGATGCGTTCGCCCTGCGCCAGACGGCGCTTGGTGTCCTCATCGAGGTCGGAACCGAACTGTGCGAATGACTGCAGCTCTCGATACTGGGAATACGCCAGCTTGAGCGTACCGGATACCTTCTTCATTGCCTTAATCTGCGCGTTGCCGCCGACTCGGCTGACGGAAATACCCGGGTTTACTGCCGGCATGATACCGGAGTGGAACAGCTCTGTCTCCAAGAAAATCTGACCGTCTGTAATCGAGATAACATTGGTCGGAATATACGCGGAGACGTCGCCCGCCTGCGTCTCGATGATCGGCAGAGCAGTCAGCGAACCGCCGCCGTTGTCATCATTCAGACGTGCTGCGCGCTCCAGCAGTCTGGAGTGCAGATAGAAGACATCGCCCGGATATGCTTCACGTCCTGGCGGTCTGCGAATCAAAAGAGAAAGTGCACGGTAAGCCACGGCGTGCTTGGACAGGTCATCATATACCACAAGGACATCCTTGCCCTTGTTCATAAAGTACTCACCCATGGCGCAGCCGGAATACGGTGCAATATACTGAAGCGGTGCCAGCTCGGACGCGGTCGATGCCACGACAATCGTGTAATCCATGGCGCCCGCCTTGGTCAAATCCTCTACCAGCGTCGCTACGGTCGAGTTTTTCTGACCGATGGCGACATAGATGCAAATGACATCCTTGCCGCGCTGGTTGATGATGGTATCCACCGCCAATGTCGTCTTACCGGTCTGGCGGTCACCGATAATCAGCTCTCGCTGACCTCTGCCAATCGGAATCATGGAGTCAATCGCCTTGATACCGGTCTGCAGCGGCACATTTACCGGCTGACGCTCGATAATGCCCGGTGCCGGAGACTCAATTGGACGGGTTTCTGTCGCTTCAATCGGGCCCTTGCCGTCTATCGGCTGACCCAGTGCGTTTACGACGCGGCCGAGAAGCGCCTCGCCAACCGGCACAGATACAACCTTGCCGGTGCGCTTGACGGTATCTCCCTCACGAACACCCTTGTCGGAACCCAGCATAACGATAGAGACTGAGTTCTCCTCGAGGTTCATTGCCATGCCGTATTCGCCGTTTGCAAACGATACCAGCTCGTTTGCCATAACATTTTCCAGACCGTCTGCACGCGCGATGCCATCACCGATCAGGATAATCGTGCCGGTCTCGCTCTGCTCGATCTTTGTATCATAATTTTTTATCTGTGCTTTGATAACACTGCTGATTTCTTCTGGACGTAACTGCATAGTCTCACCAACTCTCCCAACTTATGCGATGGAATGCAGCAGTTTGCTGCGGATCGCATCCAGTTTATTCTTCACGGTGCCGTCCATCTGGAGTCCTTCCATTTGCAGACGCAGACCGCCCAATACGGACGGATCGACGCGCTTTTCCAGATGAATTTCCTTGCCGGTCAGACTGCGCAGTTTCGCGGTCAGCTCGGCCTCCTGTGCGGCATCGAGCGCAACGGCAGATACCACCGTCACGGTTTCAATCCCATGTTCCCAATTGTACTCTTTGCGGAACTGCTTCGCGGCATCCATAAATTCATGCACGGAATTGTTCTCGATGAGCACCTTGAGAAAATTGAGCAGATAGATGTGGAGCTTCCCGTCAAATGCCTCATCGACGAGGGCAACGCGCTCTTCTTTCTTGAGCGTCGGTGCTCCCATCAGCGTGAGATACTTGGGATTCTCCGCAAAAGCCTGTCGAAGGACGGCGATCTGACCGAGGATTTCCTCGGTCGCTTCACACTCATTTGCCAAACTGTACAGCGTCTTGCCGTATGCTTCTGCAATATCCGTCATGAAGCCTCACCTACACCCTTAATGAACTCCGAGATCAGCTCTTCGTGATCCTTTTCGTCGATTTCGCGCTCTACAACCTTGGATGCAATATCCACGGCGATACCGGAAATCTCGTCCTTGAGTTCGTTCATGGCCTTCTTCTTTTCCTGCTCGATCTGCGCCTCTGCCTTTTCGCGCAGGCGGGCAGCATCAGCCTTCGCCGTTCCCACGACTTCGTCATAATGCGCCTGTGCCTTGCGGCTGGCAGCCTTAGCGATGTCCGCAGCCTCTGCCTTGGCATCGCTGATGCGCTTTTCATATTCGTCGCGCAGCTCTTCCGCACGGGTCTGTGCGGTCTCAGCATCGGCATAAGACTTGTCAATCTCTGCCTGACGTGCGTTCAGAATATTCTGTACGGGTTTGAAAAGAAAGTGTTTGAGCAGCAGGAACAACAACAGCAGGTTGATCAGCTGTGTAATAATTTCCCATGGTACGATGGAAACCAGATCTAAAGTACCCAAATTCATTCTCCTTTCCTAAAAGTATTCCCTGTTTTACGCAAAACAGGAAGCTCGGCTGTCTCTTAGAGCTTGCCGAGGAAAGGATTTACGAACATCAGGATCAGGGCTACTACGAAGCCGTACAGACCGGTGGTCTCTGCCAGAGCACAGCCCAGAATCAGGGTAGAGGTTACCTTGCCCTGCGACTCCGGCTGACGGCCGATTGCTTCACACGCCTTGCCGGCAGCGTAGCCTTCACCAATACCAGGGCCGATGCCGGCGATCATTGCCAGGCCAGCGCCGATTGCAGATCCTGCGAGTACAATTGCCTTTTCCATAATTATTTCCTCCTGAATTTTCCTAATACATGTTTGTGTCAGTCGCGGCATCTCGTCCTCTCTTATTCTGAGCCTGCCGCTGAAAACATAGAGTTTTTGTTTGGTCTTATTCCTCTGTTCCCGCAGCCTGTGCGACGAACTGCATCGTCAGCATACAGAAAATGTACGGCTGAACGCAGCCGGAGAAAACAGAAAAATACACATTGAGCACAGCCGGAATACCGACCTGTAAAAACGGAATGGTGCTCAATGAGCCGGGCAGCCAGAAAAAGATCATCTGGCTGACTGCTCCCAATGCGGCATACAACAAAAGACCGATGACGTAGCCGGAGCAGATGTTTGCAAAGTGACGCAGAGACATCGAGACCGGCGTTGCGATCTCGCTGATGATGTTCATCGGCGTCATGACAAAAATTGGTTCCGTAAAGCCCTTGAGATACCCTCCGAAACCGTTTGCCTTGATCTTGTGGTACGTGATGAGGACAAACACCAAAATACCCCATGCAAGGAATGTGTTGAGATCATTTGTCGGGGAATACGCGCCGGTCAGGCCCATCAAAGAGCTGACAACGGACATGGACAGAATCGCTGCGATAAACGGAACAAAACTATCCCATTTCGCTCCCATATTGCCGCGGACCAGCTTCTGTGCCATCTGCACGATCATTTCCGCCACGACCTGCCGTTTGGTGCGCGCATGCACCTGCATCCCTCGTGTCAGCCAGATACACAGTCCCACAATGACAACCATTGCGATCCAGGCATTGACAACGGTCTGTGTGATCGGGTAGTTAATGCCGGGAATGACGTAGTATATCTTGGCGCCGGTGATGGATACTTCCATGAATCATTCTTCCTCCTTTCGATGAAAGATAGGCAATTTCATGAGTCCAATGGTGATTCTCGGGAAGAACATCGGAATAACGACGGCAACCCAATTGAAATACTCCACCTTAAAGCCGATGAGCAGAATCGCCACCATTGCCAAAAGGCGCTTGGTATAAGAGTTCTGCAAAACCAACTTTGCTTCCTCCGGCAATTCCTTTTTCACGGATTTCTGTACAGCCAGTCCCATGATAAAGAAATTTAAAATCGCCCAGCCGCCGCCGAGCAGATTGCCGAACAAAACGGTGCTGTCAAATCGTCCAAGAGCCAGAAACACAACCTCCATCACGACACTCATCGCCACAACGCTGAGTGCGATCCGCTTGGTCTCTGTTTTGACTGCCGGTTCAATCTTGATATGTCTCACCACCTGTCTCATAAATTCCACCTGTGACACGCTCACTTGTTCTCATCTCTCTCTTCACGCTTTTTGAGCTGCTTCCAAAACTTCCATACGTTAGAGGCTGAACCTCCGAGTCCCAGCACGAGCGCGACTATCATGATCCATAAGCCAAGCCCCCATTTTCCGCGCAGCCAATTCGCAGCCAGCAGGCACAAAATCGGCGGCACAGCAATCGAGACTCCCAGCTGTGTCAGCAGTGCCAAATTCTCCATGCATTCCTTTAGGATTTGATGCTTGTCCATCCTGTCCTTCATCCTTTCCAGCAGCGCACAGAAAATTCACACCATCTCAGGCATTTTCATTATAACAATTTGTTCTCCGGAATACAACCATCATTTGTACAGTTTACCCTGTTTAAAATATAACGAACACCAAAGCGTGGTTATTTTGTGCCGAAAAATTACGTTAAGTTTATCAAAACTTTTCCATTTTATCGCTGCAATGTCTATTGTTTCCTATATTTCTTATCTTCTTTACAAAAATATTGCACATCGCATGGTTATTTTATGCGAGATACGGCAAAATCCTGCAAAAAACCAGATTTGTACAAAAAAAGCCCTTCCCGCCAAAATTTGACGGAAAGGGCGCGCGCTGTGCAGTTTTTTAGAATACGCAGTACTTATCCATATAGGATTCCATCAACGGCAGAATGTCCTTGTACTGTTCCTGACTCTGAAGGTACTCGTGAACGTCGCGTACATCAATCAGAGAGTGTACATGGATGCCAAATTCTTCGCCGACTTCCATAACTGCGGTCTTGCCCGGGTTCTGACCAACCTCGCAGCGGTTGACGGAAATGAACATATCGGTCACCTTGACGTCAGCGGCGTTGAACAGAACCGGCAGAGTCTCGCGGATAGCGGTACCGGCGGTGATAACGTCCTCAATGATAATCACGCGGTCGCCGTCCTGCGGCTTGTAGCCGACCAGATTGCCGCCCTCGCCGTGATCCTTCGCTTCCTTGCGGTTGAAGAAGAACGGCTTGTCAATGCCGTAGTTTCTAGCCAGTGCGCCGGCAACGGAGGTAGCCAGCGGAATGCCCTTGTACGCCGGACCGAACATGGCGTCAAAGTCCTCACCGATGGTCTCCTTGACCATAGCAGCATAGAACTCGCCCAGCTTGGAGGACTGGAGACCGGTCTTGTAGTTGCCCGTGTTGACAAAGTACGGCGTGTTTCTGCCGGACTTGGTAACAAAATCACCGAAACGCAGCACGTCTGCGCTCATCATAAACTCAATAAATTCCTTCTTTGCAGGAGTCAGCATTAGAAATCTTCCTTCCTTGTTTTAGGTTACGTTCAGTATAACAGAAAGTCATAGATTGGACAAGTGGTCAAGCAAACGTAAATCCGCGTAATATGCCGCTCGCACCGGCTTCTTGGCTCTCCCTTCGGGAGAGCTGGCATTTGCGAAGCAAATGACTGAGAGGGCAGCACGCGAACAAGTCTGCACCAGAGCAAATCTCATGCGTATCTTGTCAATTTGTAAAACTCCCTCAGTCTTGCCGC